>Ga0209417_1000326_pt1 | contig 121306 bp, 123 predicted proteins | sample RifGroF2_FD_184002 | JGI IMG/M metagenome (GOLD analysis project Ga0209417, IMG submission 184002) | Groundwater microbial communities from Rifle, Colorado, USA - Groundwater F2 (SPAdes) (version 2) | ecosystem: Environmental > Aquatic > Deep subsurface > Groundwater | place: Rifle, Colorado... | reverse complement strand
TATTCAGGAAGAATGTTTAGATGGATTAGTTAAAACTCCAAAAGTTCTAAATATCGCGATACAAAAATATTTAAAATATTACAATGAAAAACGACTGCATTTTGGAATTAATTTGCAGTCGCCAATACAGTTTTTAAAGTCAAAGTGTTTCCAAGCTATTGATTAGAAAACGATTAATAAGTGGTCCTCCACTATTTCCCGGATTAACATGAGCGGTATGCTGTATCCATCTTTTTAAATTTCCAGCAGGATAATCGTGTCCTGTGATTATAGAGATATTTCTACTTTTTGCGCTAACTATACCGTCAGTTATTGAATTGTCGAATATTCCCAAGGGTGTTCCTATTGCATAAATTTCTTCTCCCACACGAACATGTTCAAGATTTACAAATTCGAGTGGTTTCCATTCTTCTGTATCAACAATAAGCATAGCCATATCTTTTTCGGGAAAGACCGCGACCAGTTTACATGGGTAGGTTTTTCCATTATCCATTGTGAGGTGGAATCTAGAAAAGATTCTATAATCAGTCTTTACGCTCATGGATACATGAAATTGTGGTGTTTCGACAACGTGGTAATTTGTTAGAATGTATGGATATTTATTGTCGAAAAAGAAACCAGATCCAAATGCAGTAAAAGAGACGGGTTTTCCAAGTATTAGTGCCACTATATTTAGACCGGGGTCATTAAACACGAGTTGGTGTTCGCAGGTAACTTTTCCGATAGAACCATGGCAGGTATCTTGCACGTATTCACCGGGATTAAAAGAATAGTAAACATAATCATAGGCCATAGTTGAGCATATTCCTGCAAAAACCAGTACTGTGAAAAAAAACAAAATAACAATAAGTCTGGCAAATTTTTTAACCATAACTCTCCCTCCTTTTCACCCTCCTAAATTTTTTAATAATTTACCTTCAATCAACACACAGAAAAGTACATTTAACAATGTTGTAAAAATATGTCCAAAAATTTTGGGCGGGTAAATATTCCTTTTTCAAGATACATTACCTTATGTCTTGATTGTATCACTCGGTATTTTACATAAAAGGGCAAATATATTAGACATTGTATGGTGGCTTAATGTCAAAAACCCCGTACACCATAACGAGGCAATGCTGTGTTTTGCGTAAGAGTAAGACAAGCATCATTTTAATTTTTATTAGTTTTTTTAGTGTACTGAAGAATCAAGAATACACGGCAAAACATTGTCTCGTTTGATGTCGGGGTTCCTTGCGACAAAGAGAAAGTCATAGTAAAGTATATTGTCTGAGTGGCTTGTTGTATAAGGGGCCTGTAGTCTAGTGGTACGACGCGGCATTCGCATTGCCGAAGTTGAAGATTGGGTTGGGACCCAATCGAAAGACCTTTTGAGAATTTTTGTGAGAGAAGCGAAACAAAAAGTCCAAAAGGTGTACTGCCCCTGTAAGGAGAGAGTCCGATTTTGAAGGGCTTATAGTAAAATGGTATTACGCGGCATTCGCATTGCCGAAGTTGAAGATTGGGTTGGGACCCAATCGAAAGACCTTCTTGAGATATAATTGAGTTGAAGACGAAAATTATATCCAAAAGGTGTACTGCTCCTGTAAGGAGAGGGTTCGACAATTATGTTCTTGTAGATTTTGGGCCTGTAGTCTAGTGGTACGACGCGGCATTCGCATTGCCGAAGCGCGAGTCCGATTCTCGCCAGGTCCACCCCATAGTGAATTAAAAAACAAATTTTATGACATCTAAAGAAGTTAGGGAAAAATATTTAGAATTTTTTAGAAAGAAGGAACACGCGATAATATCGTCTGCTTCTTTGGTTCCAGAGAATGACCCGACGACGCTTTTTACTAGTTCCGGAATGCAGCCACTTGTGCCTTATCTTCTTGGAGAAAAACATTCCATGGGGGTTAGACTTACGAATTCTCAGAAATCTTTTCGTGCCGAGGATATAGACGACATAGGAGACAATCGACACACTACCTTTTTTGAAATGCTCGGAAACTGGTCTCTTGGTGACTATTTTAAAAAAGAACAGCTTCCTTGGGTTTTTGAATTTTTGACTGATGAGATTGGCATTGATCCACAGAGATTATACGTGACTGTGTTCGCCGGAGACAAAGAAGCCGGAGTGGATAAAGATAATGAGTCGGTAAAGATATGGAAAGAACTTTTTAAGGGGAAAGGTATAGAGGCAAAAGATATTGAGCTTATTACAGAAGAGAAGGGAGGAGAGCTCGGCACACAGGGGGGAAGAATATTTTATTATGGTGCCAAGAAAAATTGGTGGAGCAGATCAGGTGTTCCTATGAATATGCCTGTTGGTGAGCCTGGAGGACCAGATTCAGAGATATTCTACGAATTCACGCACATAGAGCATGATCCAAAATTTGGAAAATACTGTCATCCTAATTGTGACTGCGGTCGCTTCATGGAGATTGGTAATTCCGTTTTTATGGAATTTCAAAAGCAGGAGGACCCGCCCGGAAACGGCCGGACAGGCGGCACTTTTAAAAAACTTCCACAAAGGAATGTAGACTTTGGGGGTGGATTGGAGAGAATTACCGCCGCTTCAAATGACAATCCCGATATTTTTGAAATAGATCTTTTTTATGATCTCATTCAGGCTATCAAAATAATTTCATGCAAGAATTATGAAGGCGAAGATAAATTATCTATGCGCATAGTTGCCGACCATATTCGCTCTTCTGTTTTAATGATCTCGGATGGCGTCATTCCATCCAATTCAGAGAGAGGCTATGTACTAAGGAGACTTTTGAGACGTGCAATCAGGCATGGAGATAAACTAGGAATGAAAGAGGGTTCTCTTGCAACTTTCGCTTCTCTTGTCGCAGAAAAATACAAGGGGGTATATGACAGTATAAATACTAATTTAGTTGCTATCGCTTCGGAAATGCAAAAAGAGGAGGCAAAATTTAGAGAGACATTGTCTGCTGGTATGAAGATGTTTGAAAAGATAAGCAAGGAGGATATTTCCGGCAAAGATGCTTTTATACTTTTTTCTTCTCACGGTTTTCCTTTGGAAATAACTGTTGAATTAGCAAAAGAGAAGGGGATTAAAGTAGATAAAAAAGGTTTTGATGAAGAGTTTAAGAAGCACCAGGATTTATCAAGGTCCGGTTCAGAAAAGAAGTTTAAGGGTGGCCTGGGAGGTTTATCTGAGATTGAAACCAAGTATCATACTGCCACCCACCTCCTAAATGCCGCACTCAGAAAAGTTCTCGGTGAACATGTTTATCAGAAAGGAAGCAATATAACAGTAGAGAGACTCAGATTTGATTTCCCTAATTCTGCAAAGTTAACAGATGAAGAAAAGAAAAAAATAGAGGTTCTCGTAAATGAAAAAATAAAAGAAGCTCTTCCTGTAAGTATGGAGGAGATGCCACTTCCAAAAGCAAAAGAAGAGGGAGCTACTGGTGTATTCGGGGAGAAGTATCCTGATATTGTAACTGTCTATACAATAGGAGACGATAAAAATAATTATTTCAGCAAAGAAATATGTGGTGGTCCTCATGTAAAAAATACTAGCGAGTTGGGGCATTTTAAAATAAAGAAAGAGGAGGCTATTGCATCTGGTGTCAGAAGAATAAAGGCGTTTTTGGAATAGTTCTTTTTAGTTTCTGTGGTTCTTTTAAAATTTAATAGTGTTAATTGTTTATTGAAAGGAGGGAGTTGTATGTTGAAAAAAAGATTAACAGTTGCCCTGTTTTGTTTGCTTTTGGTTACGGTATTTATTGAAACAACTTATGCAGGAGCTTGTTATGAGGTTGCTAATGTTAATTCCATAAAAATTCCTAATTTTATGGAAAAGATTCCCGAGATGGAAAAGATCTTCGATGATCAGATTGCCGAGCTTCGTAGTAGGGGGTTTGGTACGGAGTTCTTGAACGAGCTAATGATAATGAGAATGACTGTTACTGTTAAGGCCGCCAAGCTGAACATTAAAGAGGGTAATATTCCTTTTATTCCCGCGATTAATGTCGCTTATGCATTTACTGGTAAGTGTGGCGATCCGACACTAAAGGATGACTATAAAAAAATAGAGATCATTAATAAGAGACAGTTTTTAGGGTTAGGAGAGCTTAAGGATGTGGATGATCGGGTCTGTCCCTATTATATTTATGATGTTTCGCCCGGAAACGATACGCTCGGTCTCTCGCCCAAGGAAGCTAGGGCGCAATTAGCTTCTTCTGGTCGTCGATCGCTTAATATTATTGAGGGTGCCTTTCTTTTTTTCTTGACCAATAGTATTTCTAAAAACGGTATGTGGTTTGACGGTTCAAGATGTGGTGGAAAGGTTCCTGTTGTCTATGTTAAGGATGGAAAAATTTATCTAGATTCCGAAATCCCCGACAATAAATATATTGATCGTGGGGTGACGTCTTGCATTGTAGAATAAGTATTAAACGGCGAATTAAAATTCGCCGTTTTTCTATTTTAAATAAAAAACCATAAAAAATCGTGTAAGTATGGCTTTTCCACAACTATATTGATTAATTATTATAATAAAATGATATAATTTAGATGTGATAAACCCTTTTAGTTTTACAAAGAAGGAGGATGTTATTGTTTTAGATATTCGCGATGGTAGTGTTGGCGGAATGGTGTTATCGCTGGATAAAGAAAAAAAAGATATTCCTGAAAAAAAATTCAGCATCAGAAAGGAAATATCGTTTCAAAGAGATTTTAATCATAGGCGCCTTTTTTATGCGACATCTAAGGCTTTGGCCTCTGTTGCTGACTCAATTTCCAAATTTGGTTTTAGATTACCAAGAAAGATATTTTGTGTAATAGGGCCACATCTCCATGCCTCTCAGGTCAGAGTCATAAAGATGTCATACGATAGGCCGACTGTTATTTCAGACGATATCTTGAGGTCGCTTATATTTAAAGATATTAAACAATTTGAAACAAAACATTTAGGTATTAATGGGAATTCTTCAAATATCATATTTGAACACAAAATAATGCAGATAAAGCTTAATGGTTATGAGACGGATTCTCCCATAAAAAAGGTTGCTTCAGAAATTGAAATATCTGTTTTTGTTAGTATGGCTCCAAAGATTTTAATAAATGATATAGAAAAGATAATCTCAAATAATTTTCATAGCAACAAAATCCATTTTCATTCTTTCACTTTTGCGCTTTTTGATATGGTAAGAAATTTGTCTTTAGATAGAAGGGGGTTTGTTGTAATAAATGTTGAAGGGGAGGTAACAGAGATGTCTATCATTAGGAATGGCGCAGTAGAAGATATTGCATCATTTCCAATGGGAAAAAACGTAATTATTAGAAAAATAATGAATAGGTTTGGAGTTTCTCATGATCAGGCCATATCTTACTTAAAGTTATTTTTTTCTAATTCCGGAGAAAAAGATATAACCGCCAAAATGTCTGCGATTATAGAACAAGCAAGAAATTTTTGGTCAGATCTTTTTTATCAGGCGCTTAAAAATATTTCATATCATCGGTTGCTTCCGGATTCATTTTATTTATCTTCTGAACCGTCTTGTAAGGAAGTTTTTTCTAATTTTATAAAAAAGACAGATGTTTCAGGTTTGTTGGTAATGAATAAGTCGCCGAACCTGGATTGTTTGGAACCCAAGGTATTTGCTAGTCTGTGTAAGAATATTAGTGAATGTCCAGATGAGCTCCACTTTTTAATCGATGCCGTGTTTATAGATAAGTTTAATAAACATAGTTATGTGGAGTAAGTTTTTAGTATTATTAATTTTTTAAAAAAGCAATGAGAAAACAGCCTTTCAAAGATTTTATTTCTGGTGTGGGCGGAAAAACAGAGAGAGACCACTCTGTACGCAATGATATTTATGAAGACGCGCCTAAGCGTAATCAGAATTTTGTTTTTTGTCCGGAGAAAAAACATGAGAGAAAATTTTTTAGTGTCACCAGTACAAAGGTCACGGTATTGATATCACTTTTTCTCGTTGGTTCTTTTTTGTGGTTATCTTCCACTTACTCTAGTGCTGTCATAAAAGTTACGACTATATCTGAAAAAATATCTCTTGACGATGTTTTTGTTGCCGTTTCTGCAAAGGACGCGATAAAGGATGGTATCGTCTTTGAGACAATGAAGATTGAGGAGAGTGGATCTTCTCCTATCGTTGCTACAGAAACTAAAAATGTTTCTGAAAGAGCGTCTGGTGAGATAGTTATTTATAATAGCTACAGCGAAGCACCTCAAAAACTTGTTGCCGGTACTAGGTTTGAGTCATCGGAAGGTAAAATATATAAAATAGATAAAATGGTAACGGTTCCTGGTAGAAAAGTTGTTTCGGGAAAGACCATTCCGGGTTCGTTAACAGTTAGAGTTTATGCAGCTTTGCCGGGTAAAGAATATAACATAAAGCCAACCGATTTTACACTACCGGGTCTTAAGGACAGTCCTAGGTATAAGAGTGTCTATGCCAGAGGAAAAGGAGACATGACTGGTGGTTTTGTCGGTGAGATGAAAGTTGTTTCTCCTTCAAGCGTTGCTATCACAAAGAAAAAGCTCGAAGATACACTAAAGAGGTCCTTGGAAGAAAAAATCATCAAGCAAGTGCCGGCTGGTTATATAGCATATAAAGATGCGACATTTTTTAGTACAGAAGACAATTCTAGTGAAATAGGTTCTGAGTGGGACGGTGATAATGTGTTTTTAAAGATGAAGATGGTTTCTGAAACTTTTATTTTTGATACAAAAGAATTGGTTTCTGTTATAACAAAAAAGAAATTGCCGTCGCTGAATAACTATGAAGTCCATTCAAATAATTTAGATGAACTTAATTTTGAAATATTAATAAAAGAAAGCGTTGTTCCTGCTTCAAGTAAAATGTTTTCTTTCAGGTTGACCGGAGACACTAATGTAATATGGGACATAGACGTTGTTGCCTTTAAGAAAGAACTTTTAGGGGTTAAGAAAGATTCATATCAAGAAATATTTAAAAAATATCCAACCATAGAAAAAGCGGAAACAATATTTAGTCCATCGTGGTCTAGAAGTTTTCCACAGGATGTAGGTAAGATAGAGGTCGAATTAATAGAGGATTAATGTTAAGTTATAAATTAATAACATAGCCTATAAAATATATAGGTTTAATAATGATATAAGAGGGGGGGGTAGGGACTTGACCCTGTCGCGAAATTTGGCAATGGACGCAGTCCGTGTGCCAAGGCGCTTTGCCAAATTATACTATGGGGTTGACTTATTATACTCTTTTCTGCTATCATACTGTGACGTTAAAAAATGGATACAAATGTTAAAAATAGCTCATCGATAGGAGAGGAGGTCGAGGGCACCGTAGTAGAGTCTTTGCCCAATACAATGTTTAGAGTTGATATTGGTAATAATAAGATAATACTCACGTATCTTTCCGGTAAAATGCGGATCCATAGAATAAAGATATTAATTGGTGATAAAGTGAGGGTTCAGTTGGATTCTCATGGAGAGAGGGGAAGAATAGTGAGAAGAATGTAAAATATAATTGTAATTTAGTAAATAATAAATGAGCGGGGAAACGGGAAACTGCGACCCGTCTCTAATCGGGATGAAAGTAAGATCAGCTGTAAAAAAAATGTGTGCCAAGTGTCAAACGGTCAAAAGAAAGGGCCGTATTTATGTTGTGTGCGAGACAGCAAAACACAAGCAGAGACAAGGTTAATAATCGCATTTTTGGTGAATTGTCTGCCGTTGGGCAACAAGAAGTGGTTCAGGATTTATTAAAAAGAGTTACGAATTTATAAAAACTTTTCATGAGAATCTCAGGTTTAACAATACCAGAAAACAAAAGATTGGAGGTTGGTCTAACGACACTTTATGGGATCGGCAGACCACTTGCTCAGTCAATTTTAGATAAATTGGGTATCGATAGAGGTGCAAAACCCAAGGATCTTTCCGAAGATAAGGAAAATGCTCTCAGAAAAGAGGTTGAAAGCCGAAAAATAGAGGGAGAATTAAAAAGAGATATCGCTGGTAATATAAAGAGACTAAAAGATATTAAGGCATACCGAGGACTTAGGCACATGAAGAGTCTGCCATCCAGGGGACAGAGAACAAAAACCAACTCAAGGACCAGAAGAGGAAATACCAGAAAGACTATGGGTTCGGGAAGAAAGAAGGTTGAGAAGAAGTAATCTTAATTTTGACTTTTGAATTTTAAATTATTTATCTTATGGCAGACACAAAAACAGTAAAAACTGAAAACGCAGAAGTTAAGGAGGTAAAAGCTCCTGTTGTTAAATCAAGTAGACATAAAATGTCTTCCGGTACTCTTTATGTACAGGCTACATACAACAACACTAAAGTTTTATTGGCAGACAACAAAGGAAATGCTGTCGCAGCTTCTTCTTCTGGTACACTGGGATTTAAGGGTGCAAAAAAGGGCACCCCTTTTGCTGCTGCTAAGGTTGGAGAAATACTTGGAGATAAGGCAAAGGCCATGGGTGTGAATGAGGTTGATGTGGTCGTTACGGGTGTCGGTGCGGGAAGAGAGTCATCTATTAGAGCATTTTCTTCAAAAGGAATAGGGATCACTTCTATTACAGATAAGACCCCAATACCTCACAACGGACCAAAGCCAAAGAAGCCAAGAAGGGTATAATTAATTCTTTCAATAAAAAGTAATGTTAAGAGGACCAAAGTACAAAGTATGCAGAAGGGTTGGCGGGATGGTTTTTCCACAATGCCAAAGCCCAAGATACACATCTACCCTTACAAAGGAGGGTGCTAGAGGTGGCCGAAAAGGCAGACCGAAGCAAAAATCTGAGTATGGTACTCAGTTTCAGGAGAAGCAAAAGTCAAAGTTTACATACGGTGTCACAGAGAGACAGTTTGTTAATTATGTAAATGCAGCCAGATCATCTAAAAAGGGTAATCCTGCAAACATGCTTTGTCAGTCTTTGGAAACTAGGCTTGATAATGTTATTTACAGACTCGGAATTGCAACATCAAGGTCTTTTGCGAGACAGATTGTTTCTCATGGGCATATTTTAGTTAATGGAAGAAGGTTAAATACCCCATCATATTCTGTTAAGGTTGGCGATAAGGTTTCTATAAGAAAAGTAAGCCAAAAAAGTCCTTTGTTCGCGGACTTAAAGGGCAAGTTGAAGGATTTTAAATTCCCTAAGTGGTTAAAGTTCGATTTAGACAACTTAGAGGCGGAGGTTGTATACCTTCCAGAGTTGGCTGACGGAGACCAAACTCTGAATTTAAATGTCGTCGTCGAATTTTACAGTAGAACATAATTTTTAAATAATTTAATTTAATTTTAAATAATATGTTGGATTTCAATATTGTTCTACCATCAAAGCCGAGAGTTTTTTCTGAGACGGAGTTGAAGGGTGTATATGAAATAGATGGATTATATCCTGGATATGGTCACACTTTAGGTAATTCTTTAAGAAGAATAATTTTGTCTTCTTTGCCTGGGGCAACCATCACCTCAGTAAAAATAGAAGGAGCAGATCATGAATTTTCAACATTGGATGGTATTAAGGAGGATGTTATTGCTATTGTTCTTCACTTAAAAAAATTAAGGTTTAAGGTTGATAAGGATGAACCTCAGGTTGTATATCTTAAAGCATCGGGAATTGGAGAAGTTAAGGCTGAAAGCATAGAAGATACATCCGCTGTTAAAATATTAAATCCAGAGCAGTTGATTGCCACCATTACAGACAAGAATACAAAGCTTAATATTGAACTGACAGTTGAGAAGGGGCTCGGTTTCGTTCCAAAGGAACTTATTCACAAAGATAAGGTGGAGATTGGTACTATTGCTGTTGATGCCGCTTTCTCTCCTATAAGAAGAGTAAACTATGAAGTTGAGAACATGAGAGTTGGCGACAGGACAGATTACAACAGACTCAGAATCTTCATTGAAACAGATGGAACACTTACACCAAGACAGGCTCTTGAAAGATCTATCGAAATAATGATTTCTCAGCTCAAGTCAATTATTGGTTTTGTTGATGAGGAAGAGGTAGTGGAAGAGATCAAGAAAATTGAAGAACCAAAAGAAGAAGTAGAAGAAGAGGTTGCAGCTCCAGAGGAGAAAAAATTTGAAAATCAGGAAGAAGTTCTTAAGATGAGAATAGAGGATCTTAAGCTCTCTAATAGGACAATGAAGGCGTTATCCGAAGCCAGCATCAGAACAGTCGGGGGTCTTGCGAGAAAGAAAGAAGAAGATCTTCTCGAGATTGCGGGACTCGGAGGTAAGGGGATAACTGAAATAAAGAAAGTTTTGGGTAATCTAGGTATAACGTTAAAATAGCAGGAGTTGTGAAGTTGTGTATCAATAACACAAGTTCTAAATAAATAATTTTTATGAGACACCACAATACTAATAGAAAATTTGGCAGAGAGACAGACCAGAGAACGGCTCTTATGAGATCTTTGGCTTGCAACTTGATCAATTACGAAAAAATGATCACCACAGAGGCCAAGGCAAAGGAAATAAGACCTTTTGTTGAGAAGCTCGTAACTAAGGCCAAAGAAGATACTGTTGCCACAAGAAGACTTATAAACCAGTATTTGGTGTCACCAAAACAAACAGCAAAAATTGTTAAGGACATAGCCCCTAAATATAAAGATCGAAAGGGTGGTTATTTAAGAATTGTAAAATTAGGCCAGAGGGGTGGAGATGGAAGCAAAATGGCCATAATAGAATTTGTATAAATATATGGCAAAGAAAGAATACACAATAGACGCTATAAATAGAACAGTAGGAAGAGTTGCTTCCGAGGCTGCTTTTAAACTTATGGGCAAAAACACCCCTGAATATGAGGCAAACATTGCTCCAAAAGTTACTGTAAAAATAATAAACGCATCTAAGGCTAAAATACCTGTAGCAAAATTGAAAGCAAAGGTATATTTGAGACACTCTCAGTATCCTGGAGGACAAAAGTCTGAAACGATGGAACAGGTTATCGCAAAATTTGGTTATGGTGAAGTTTTTAAGAGAGCTGTTTATGGAATGCTCCCAAAAAACAAGTTGAGATCCATAATGATAAACAATTTAAGCCTTAGCGAATAAAACCAACAAATATGAAAGCTTCAACAGAAAAATATTTCGAGGCGGTTGGAAGACGAAAGTGTTCCGTCGCAAGAGTCAGAATTTGGCCTACAACAGGTACAAAGAGCTCTGTCGTTGTAAATGAGAAAGATATTAAAGAATACTGGAATACTGCTGACAGTAGACAGAAGGTAATGGACCTTGTAAACAGAACAGAACTTAAAGATAAAATTAAAGTTTCTATAAAGGTTAATGGAGGTGGAATGAGCTCACAGGTAGATGCAGCCGTACTTGGTATAGCAAGAGCTTTGACTAAGTTGGATGCTGAAATGAGAAAGCCACTTAAGAAAGAAGGACATCTAAGTAGAGATCCGAGAGTAAAAGAAAGAAGAAAGTTCGGACTCAAGAAAGCCAGAAAAGCCCCTCAGTGGTCAAAAAGATAATAAAAAATCCCCGCCAAAAGCGGGGATTTTTTTGATCTTATTTTTTCGTCTTACGACTTTTTAACATTACAACCTTAAAACTTTTAACCCTACTCCTCGTGCACCTCTTCCTTTTTGTATTTCTCTCGTATAAATTCAAACAGCCCAGGTGTTAATGAAAGAATAATAACAACAATAATTGCTATGGAGAAATTGTTTTTTACTATTGGCATATTTCCAAAATAGTGTCCACCAAACAGGAATAAAAAAACCCACATTATTCCTCCAATAATGTTATAAAAAATAAAGCTTCCATAATTTAAACTTCCGAATCCCGCAAAGAAGGGGGCGAGGGTGCGTAACATTGGTACAAATCTCGCAATTATTATTGTTTTATTACCATATTTCGCATAAAATCTTTCCGTTTTTTCTACATGCTCTTTTTTAACAAAGGGAATACTTTGGCCATTTTTAATTCTGAGTCCAAAATATTTTCCAACAGAATAGTTTAAATTATCACCCAGTATTGCGGCAATACTAAGAATAATGAATAAATAAAATACATTAATATTACTATTTGCAGATATCATTCCTGCTGCAAATAGAAGTGAATCACCAGGAAGAAATGGCATTATTACGGCCCCAGTCTCCAGAAAAATAGTAAAAAATAAAATAAAATATGTTGCTGTTCCGTACAGGGAAACTATCTCTACTAGATATTTATCAATATGTAATATTAAGTCCGCAAATTTGAGCAATAATTCCATCTGTTAAATATACAACCCCAGAGAAATAATGGCAATTTAATATTCGCCGTAGATATTAAATTAATTTGGATAGATGTTTTTATTAAAATATTTAACGAATGATTTCACGGGGCAGGACCCCAGTAGGAAAGTTCGAATTACTATTTGAATATTTATAGAACTTTATTTCTCAGAAATCGGCTACGCCTTCTTTTATTGTTACCTAATATATTGGACTAAACTTCCTACAGGGTAAAAAAAGCCCCTAATAAAGGGGCTTACTACTTTTATGTTCTTTGGCGGAGAAAACCATATCTCTGCCAGAATTGAACAAAATTCCAGTCTGCTATGAAAGTATTAAATCTTTCTGATATTTCTTCCCACCTTTGAATATCTTCGAGTGTAAAGTCATCCTCAATAAGCATTATTGCTTGTGTCATCGCACCGCACCAGAAACCCTTCACAGGCTTTCGTAGGAAAAATATCGCACGATGGCAATACTCATTTGCGGGACAACTCCTATCGTCATCAATATATTCAAAGTTTATGTGATTTTCTCTGAGCACTTTTACCAGATTGTGTTTTACTTCACTTTCACTGTCCGGAATTTTATTTTTCATAAGACATGTTGGCTTACGATATATACCACAAGCATCGACATTTCTTATAGAAGTTACCGGTTCCAAAAGGCCAAATTTTTCCCAAGCGGTGATTTTGTTGGGGGTAGCAACGAACGTGTAGTAGCCGGAGTCCTTGAGCTCTCTTTGCTGTCGATGGCTATCCATGCACAGTGCGCCACCCTTGATCTCAAATGCCTGGACTTGATATGCGCAGAATGGAACGAGTATTGGACCGTCCACAAGCCAGAAATCTATTTCTCGCGTGTTCGGCTCGACGTTTATGTTTTTCTTATTTGCGGTAGTATCGGGCGATTCGGGTTTGCTTTTATCGACAATTCTCTTCGTCTTGATTCTTTTTGAATATTCAAAACGAAGATTGTTTTTTCTGAGAAGATTCGCAAAACGTATCTCTGATTCGTTGTCGTGTAAGATTTTGTGTTCGCAAATAAGAGCGACCAGTTTTTGAATTTCTTCCGATTCTGTTTCAATATTTCTTTCAAAAATAAACCTAGCAATTCCTGCTTCCCTTATGGAAGAGAACTGCATTCCTTTGTAAGTGTGGATTTGTGGAAGAGGAGGAGGGCTGTCTTTTAAAATTAGACCTCTACGACTCTCTTTCTCCTTCTTTTTCTTTTCCTTACTCTTTTTGCCCACATGGCACCACCACCTTTCGTAAACCTGCTGAGAGAAAAGTTATTTACCCTCCTAAATTTTTTAACAAAACAATAATTATTAAGTAGAGTTATGTTTGCTAAATTAGCTTTTATTACTCCACTTAAGGTTTGTTTGGTGAAAAATTTTGGCGGGCAAATTTGTCAACGAACACTTATTTGATTAATATAGCCTATACACTAATGAAACACAATAATTTCTGGGGAAAATTAAAAAACAATAAAAAACCGTTCTTTTGTCTAGCTCCAATGGCGGATGTTACCGATGCGCCGTTTAGGCAAATAATTGCCAAATACAGTAAGTTTACCCGAAATGGCGAAGACCGAGGCGGGCCTGATGTCACTTGGACTGAAATGGTCTCTTGTGATGGCTTCGTCCGCAAAGATCTCCTTGCTTATCGTAAGCAAGGAGATGTTGGTGGATTCCCCCAAACTGTACAAGAACGACTTGCGCTCAGTTTTATTTATGATGAAATAGAGAGACCTATCGTCGCACAGGTATTCGGTGGAGATCCCAAGACTTTTTATGAGACAGCCGTTTATTTAAGTGAGCTTGGTTTTGATGGTATTGATATAAATATGGGATGTCCTGATCACGGTATAAATAAACAAAATGCAGGAGCAAATCTTATAAAATCTCCCGAATTGGCGAAAGAAATAATAAAAGCAACAAAAGAAGGGGCTGGAGGAATTCCTGTGTCTGTAAAAACTAGAATTGGTTACAACAAAAATGAAATAGATACATGGATACCAAATCTCCTTGAAGCAGAACCTGCAGCGCTTACTATTCACGGAAGGACAAGAAAGGAAATGTCCAAAGTTCCTGCACATTGGGATCAGATTGCGAAATGTGTAGAAATGGCAAAGGGTAGCAACACTGTAATAATTGGTAACGGAGATGTTAAGAGTCTGGAAGAGGGGAGGCAGAGGGCGGAAGAGTCTGGTGTAGACGGCATAATGATTGGTCGGGGTATCTTCGGTAATCCATGGCTCTTCAATGACAAGATAAAAAAAGAAGAACTCCCGATAAAGGAAGTTCTTAAGGTTCTTCTAGAGCACACACGGCTTTTTGAGAAAATTCTCGGTAGCAAAAAACCATTTGTTTTAATGCGAAAACATTTCGGTTCGTATGTTACGGGTTTTGAGGGTGCAAAAGAACTTAGAATGAAACTTATGGAAACAGAAAGCGCCGATGACGTGGATAATATAATTTCTCAATTTTTATAAATTCATGTAATGGAAATAAAAATCCCCCGATCTCTCGGGGGCTACTTTTTTGGTCTTTTGATTATTTTTTAAAGAATGTCATTTCTTCTATATCTTGAAAAAGGGCGGTCATGATTATTATAACGCACAATACGCCATAAATAGCCATAAGTGGCAAAGATAAAAATTGTGTCGCCATATCCGGAAAATAGTTTACGGGATTAAAGTACTTGAAAGTGATGAGCATGTAGAATAATGCGGATGAACCCCTCGGAACGAAAATTGCCAATATTATCATCGTGGCCAGAAGTAATATTAATGAGCTAATAATCATAAATATTTCCATATTACCCCTCTTTCTTTTTTGAATCCAGAATCTTCATTGCTTTATCGTAATTGGAAATGGTTGATTTAATATCATGCCCCTTCCACCCGTCTTTTCGTCTTTTGTTTAGTATCGAAACAAGGGTATCGGCTTCTGATTTTTCTTCTAATTCGATTTCCTCGTTTGCGTCTTTGGGTTTTTTGTCCCACCTTCCGCCCATAAAACCCAAGAATGGCACCATGATGAAAATGAAAACTAGAAATGGATCCATAATTTCCTCCTTTTCGCCACAAACTGACAGTTCAATATTTTTTGGTTTACGAATGTTTAAGACATTATTGTTTTGTTAAAGAGCGATTTCAACCATCACATTATCACAAAAAGCCTTGGTGTCAAGTGAAAATGCTCGTTATTTTTTAGTATAATTGCTAAATAATGAAAAACTTGCTCGAGGAGTTTAATGAAGGAATAGAGGCTGAAGTTCAGACGAAAAAGACTGTCGTCGATAATACGCGAGAGTCTTCCGGATATGTACCTCTTTTTGAATATGCTTTTGAGAAATTAAAGGCGGGGATTATTCTTGCCAATAAAGATATTGAGGCTATCGAGGGAGCAGAAATAGAATTTATAGACAAAGAGAGATACCACTCAGACATCGCACTCAAGATTCCCCGACTTATGAAGGAATATGGCATCCCTAAATACACGCAGGAAATAATTCCGCAAATAGTAAAAAATATTGAAGCGTCACCACTCTTTGAAAAGGAGATTGAAAAAGTTGAGGTTGCCGGTATTTATATAAACTTGCTTTTGAGCTCAAGCTATTTTTCTGAATTCATAAAAGATGTAATAAGCCTGGGAGATAAGTTTGGACTATCTGATACGCACAAAGGCGAGAGCATCGTTATCGATTACTCAAGCCCGAATATGGCGAAGCATCTCCACGCAGGGCATGTTCGCTCTACACTCATAGGCGAGGTGCTATCAAAGATATACGAGGCAAATGGTTACACTGTCCACCGATTAAATTATTTGAATGATTGGGGAGGAATGGGCGCTATCATGGAGGCGCATGTTCGCTTATCTGCAAATGGCGCATTGCCGAAAGTTGCCGACGAAAATGATCTTCTGTATCAAATATATTTACTTACAAGAAAAGCAGAGAAGGTTGCATCTACACACACAGCTGAGAAAATTTTTGAAGAATCAAAAACAGAACTCGTGGCACTTGTCGGAGACTTTTCTGATTTTAAAGAATACAAAAACAAATATGCGGAATTTGTAGAGGCGGGTAAGGCGAGATTCAGAAGTCTTGAATCAGGTAATAAAGACGAATTCGAACTCTGGCAGAAAATGCGCGGATGGAGTCTTTCCGAATTCAACAAATTTTACGAGATACTTAACATCAAGCACGATTATCTTTTGGGCGAAAGCTTTTATGCAAAGAAGGGCGCCGATTTCGTAAATGATAAATTAAAGACGGGCGAGGTTGTGAAATTCACACAAGAACTCGCAGATATTGAGGTTAAAAAAGTCCAACTCGCTTTTGAAGCTAATACCATAAAAAAGACAGTTTTAGAGAAGCTTCTGGAGGAAATACAAGCCGATATTGGTGCTTATGTAATAATGCTTCCTTCCGGGGCGAGAATGGTCATTATGAGGGCTGATGGAGCCACTATTTACGCTACAAGAGACCTGGTAAGCGCAAAACACCGCCTAGAAACGTTCTTGCCGTCACGACTCGTCTATGAGGTGGGTCAGGAACAAGCCGAGCATTTTAAGCACCTTTTTGAGGCTGTTTTGGTTTTGAATTTAAACAAGGGGGCTACCGTCGACCTGAAGCATCTTTCCCACGGATTTTATGTTGATGCCGAGACAGGACAGAAGCTTTCAAGCCGTGAAGGGGCGCAAAATGTAATTTCTCTTATTGAAGAATCTGTAAAATATTTTAGGAATAAATACGAAGAGAGGAGTGTCGGAGAGAGAGCGCAGACTTTTACAGAAGAAGAAAAAGAAAAAAATGCGAAGCTCCTTGCTATCGGCTCTATTGCTTTCAACGACATCAAACAAGACAAAAGATTCCCTATACCATTCCACAAGGAACTCGATAAAAACATTCGAAGTTTCGAGGAGTCTGGCGGTGCGTATATTATGTATGCCATTGCCCGTGCCAGAAGTATTTTAAAAAAGTCCGATAGGAAAGTTGAGGATATCGATATTGCGACGATAGATTTTTCCTCACTTGAATTGATAGAAATAAATTTGATAAAGAAAGTCGCCGATCTTCCTAAAATTATTGTTAAATCAGGGGAGACAGACAATCCCGCCATACTTGCCGAATACTTACTCCATCTTGCGAATGAATACAGTAGCTACTACGAGAATTTTGATGTGCTTCATGCAGGTAGTCTTATTTATCCACACAGACTTCTTATTTCTAGTGCCGTGGCTACCGCTATGGCAAACGGTTTGAAGCTTTGCCATGCTGAGCCACCAGAGAGGATATAGTCAACCCCCCCGCCGTCATTGCGAGGCGAGATGTCTTAATCGAGCCGTGGCAATCCAGCAATCCCACCCTTCTTTTTGTCATTACACCCTCGTCACCGTCATTGCGAGTGGAGCGAAGCAATCTCCGTCGACCAATCCCGTTCTAAATTAGCAAAATAAAAAAGCGTTCCAGTATTGGAACGCTTTTGGCTTAGTCACTTTTATTCTTCAGATTTAGAATTATTTTGTTTTTTGGGTGAGAGCTATAAGTGCTTGGCATACATTGTAATTATAGAATTGCTGTTGAGCATATAGTTCGTTTGTTATTTTTATCTCACATTTAGATCCTGTCTTTTTGTTTATGAAGACATATTTCACCTCGTCTAATTTTCCATCTAGATTTACATCTATTAGATATCGCATTATTTCCATATTTATTTCTCTAGACGTCATGTATGTCAAAAATGCCAATTTACCTGTGTTTTTCTTAAAATTATATTCTGCGAATGTAATATTGACAGCCTTAACAAAATTTATTTCATGAATATTGCGATATTCTTTGTCTCTTTTTATCACCGGTTGTTCAGAATATACCATAATACACATACCCGTAGAGTTTGATAATTTCTTATTGTTTTTTTCCAGTATCACAGCGATTTCTCTGGCATAGTTTTTAATTTGTTCTTGATTGGTTTTTATTCCCCATTCAATGAAATTTAAATTTGTGACATCTGATGAGAGTGAGAGTGTGCCCGCGAAACACAGCGAGACGTTGCCCATGAGAATAAGAATTATGATGACCAGACTAAGAACTTTTTTCATACTAACTCCTCCTTTTTCCGTTAGGAAAAATACATTTTGCCTTTGTTTTTATTTACCCTGTTTAGTAAAATTTAAATTTTTATAATTTAAATTTAGATTTTTTCTAAAATCTTACTTAATAGGGTTTAATTGACAATTTACTGTTTACCGCGAAATACTACCCGACTTTTTGTGGTTTGTCTAGCGTTTTTGGTTATTTTTTTATATCATAATTTTGGTGTCATTCCGAGCCTGTCGAGGTCGACGGGGACTAACGTCGACATCTGTAGACGAGAATCGCTTATAATAAAGAATAACCAACTTTTAAGGGATTCCTCCATAAAGTCGGAATGACAGAAATCCGTGTTTTTTTGTTGAATGATTTGTGCTACTATAACTCCGAAATAGTTATAAAGTTGAAAGTTATAATGTTATAAAGTTCAGATGAAAATAGAAAAGTTTGAAGATATACTTGCTTGGCAGAAATCAAAAGAATTAACCTTAGGTATTTATAAGTCTCTTAAAAATTCTCGAGATTACAGTTTTAGGGATCAAATTCAAAGAGCTTCTGTTTCTGTAATGAATAATATAGCAGAGGGTTTTGAGAGACGAACTAATAAGGAGCTTGTAAATTTCTTGTATATTGCTAAGGGCTCGTGTGGTGAGGTCAGGTCTATGCTAGACTTAGGGTTAGAGCTTGGATATGTGTCACAGAAAGAACATGATTGTTTAATGAAGATATCTATCGATACTTCTAAATTAATCTCCGGTTTTATTAAGGTTTTGTAGTTTTATTTTTTATTTAATTGAAACATTATAACTTTTTAACATTATAACTTTATAACTAACCCCTCATGACCGTAGCATTTTATCGTAAATACAGGCCAAAGAGTTTTAAGGAAGTGCTTGGGCAAGAAAGCATTGTTAATGCTCTTTCGGGTTCAATAGACAGAGATAGTATTTCTCATGCTTATCTTTTTATCGGTCCCAGGGGAACAGGCAAAACGAGTATCGCGAGGATTTTCGCTAGGGAGATTGGTACATCTGAAAAAGATATTTATGAATTAGACGCCGCTTCAAATACAGGAGTTGACGATATTCGTGAGATAACAGATGGAGCGCGTACACTTCCTTTTGAATCAAAGAGAAAGGTTTACATCATAGATGAGGTTCATATGCTTTCAAAAGGTGCGTTCAACGCCTTCTTGAAGACGCTAGAAGAGCCACCTGCTCACTCTATGTTCATACTTGCGACCACAGAAGCTCACAAAGTGCCCGATACTGTAGCTTCCAGGTGTCAGTCGTTCACATTCAAAAAGCCTTCAAACGAGATATTGAAGAAGGCGATAGAAAGAGTCGCAAAAGGCGAGGAGATGATAATAGACAAAAGCTCCGCCGACCTCTTGGCGCTACTTGGCGACGGCTCGTTCCGAGATACCATCGGTCTTTTTGAGCAGGTTTCGAATATTTCAAAAGATAAAAACATAACAATAGAGGATATAGAATCCATCACAGGCTCTCCGAGGGGCGAAGTCATTCATTCTCTAATCAGGGAGATACTGGAAAAGAATCTTGAAGCCTCGCTTCTTTCACTTCGCAAAATCGCAACGAAGAACTTGGATATGAAAATATTCTTAAAGATGCTTCTTCGCGACATTCGCCTCGTAATGCTTCTCAAATTCGCTCCGGAAATGGAAAAGGAAATTCTGTCCGAAGTTTCCGACGACGAAGTCAAAATATTCAAAGAATTAAAAACGCACAAAAATATCGCCATATTACCCCAAGCTCTCAAAGAGCTCATTTACGCCCACCACGAACTCGGTCACGGAAGTATCCCCGAACTCCCCATAGAGTTGGCGCTAATAAGATTACTCTCTATAAATGAAAAATAGTTTTTTTAAGGGAAAATTATTCTGTTTTACCCCCGAAGTGGCTCTGGCAACTTTTGTTTTAGAGGCACTTCTTGCTGTTTATGTATTTATAAAATTAAGAACTTCGCAGATCGGAAGGATAGTAATTGCTACCCTGATTCTTTTGGCCACGTTTCAATTGTCTGAATATCTTATTTGTTCTGGGCATGACAATCATTTTTGGCAGGTTGTTGGAGGTACTGCAATAACATTTCTTCCTGCACTCGGTCTCCATCTCATCTCAGTTGTTACAGGTAGAAAATTTTTAGTACGAACTTATTATTTTTTAGGCATAATCTTTGCTGGGATGATGATTTTTGTTCCAGGAGTTATCTCTACCGCTTCTTGTGCCGGAAATTATATAATTTTTAGGAGTCTAACGGATGGGTTAAAGAGTCTGTATAAATTTTATTATCTTTCCGGTATGGTTCTGACTGTTTTGGAGGCATTATATGATCTTAGAATATTCAAGCATTCCCCATTAAAGCGCAGATTGCTTTGGGAGATAATCATCGGCCACCTATCTTTTATGATACCGGCCTCCTTTGTTATTCTCATTCCTTCGTTCGGACTAGACTCCCTGCCATCTGTTCTTTGTGGATTTGCGATCATTCTGGCTCTTATTTTAGCGTTTTTTGTTGTCCCGACAGCCAAGAAATTGAAGATTTAGTGTTTTAATGTTATAAAGTTATAATGTTTTTTGAGGCCGTCATTGCGAGTGGAACGTGGCAATCTAGAGTGTTTATATTTTTGCCGTCATTGCGAGACGAGGCGTCTTAGCCGAGGCGTGGCAATCCAGGAAAAATATACTATTGACAGTATCATTGCGGGATCGTCTAACGGTAGGACATGAGCCTTTGAAGCTCAGTATCTTGGTTCGATTCCAAGTCCCGCAGTCAAGTTGAGCGCGCTCAGGTCGCGTCAAAATAAGGCTTTCTTAGAGTCGTAAAAAGTCAGCCAAGTTGAGCGCGCTCAAGACGCGTCAAAAATATGGAAAGCCTCCCTAATAAAAAACAAGAGAATAAGGAAATAATTTTAGAGACTTTAAAAAACTTAGAAAATTTTGATTTTCTACCAAATCAAAATAAGGTAGATTTAATCTGTGTTTATCAAAAGATTAAGCCAGCTTCCAAGATAGAAATATTTTTTAAGCCAGGTTATCAATCATATACTGAAGGTGACTTCAAACATAATTTATCTTCGCTTAAGACGGTATTAGATGATTTGGGATTGCCCTATAATGTACATGTTGATGATTTTGATAAAGAAGAAGTTGCCGCTATATTTTATGTGGGTAAAGATCAGCATTCTTTGCATGAAACAATGAAGGCTTTTCAAGACTCTACGAAAGACAGAGACAAGGTTATTGGTAAATCTTTAGGATATCCAGAAACTGCAATTCAGGCATATTCCGAAAGAAAGCTTAAAAAGATTAGTGCGTTACCAGAAGAAATAAGAAAAAGTGAATATATTAAATTTTTAAATTTTCAACTTTCAGAAGATCATTGGCAGGATGAAGTTGAGGACGTTAAAAAACGAGCCAAATTAATTAAAGAAGTTGATGAAACTTTTTACAGAAAAATCATTAATTCCCAAAAAGTTTAGTGCTCAGGACCCGTCGATATGCTACTATAAAACTTAATAAAACCGCCTTGCCACGATTTTTATCAGAGACAGTCGGTCAAATTGAGCGTGACTAACACTTGTAAGGAACATATGAAAAAAATAAATACAGATGAATTAAATAATGAAGAGCTTTGGTTGGGTTACGCTGATATTCAACAAGAATTAAAAAAGCGTAATCTAGTCAGAACAAATAATATCGTTGGAGAACGAGGAGAATTTTTAGCAATAGAAACTTACAACTCAATTAGTGGGTTGCCTAATCTACAAGCAGCACCAGAAGGTACTCAAAATGTAGACGCTCTCAGTAGGAAGGGTGAAAGATATAGTATTAAAACTATATCTGAGCCAGGTAATACAACAGGGGTGTTTTATGGAGTTGGCGAAAAAGATGATGGTGCTGTTCCTGATAAAAAATTTGAGTATGTCATTATTGTACAGATATTTAAAGATTACAGACCCAAAAGAATTCTTGAGTTAACTTGGGACCAATTTCTTAAATTTAAAAGATGGCATTCAACAATGAGAGCCTGGAATTTGGGTGTAACACAAACACTTTTATCTGAAGCAAAAATTATATTAGATAATACACAAGGATAGGTCGCGTTAAAAAACGGGTTAATAATTATTTGGCACTATTTTTATACCCTCAGAGTAATTTTCTAAAAGTTCTTTGTTTTGAAATATTTTTATTCCATTTGCATTCCATATATTTCGCCTCTTATCTATTTCATCTTGTATTAGAAGGCCAGTTGGTGTGGTTTGTAAATCAAAAACGTATGTGGTTGGTATATAAATAAATCCGCTCATTTGGAGCGGATTTATTTATATTAGATTAGAAATAAATAGTTCTTGTGTTTATTTATTTTTTATTATGTATCTCGTTAATATCTTTTTTGATAACATCGGCAACATCACCACCTATTTTGATACTATTTTTAAGGCCAATCTTGAGCAATTTCATACCTTCTGCGCCGGCTTTCTTGGCGGCTTCTCTTACTTCTTTTTTGTATTTTTCTCGCTCTGGTTCCGCCTTTTTCCATCTTTTTTGAAGAACCTTCGCTATTTTTCCGGCTTCTTTGTTTACTTTTTTAACAATAATCTTTGTCTTCTTTGCCACAATCTTAGAAGCCGTTTTTATTTTTTTCTTTGTTTCTTTTTTCATATTTTAATTATATCATAATAGATAATAAGCAAAAAGTTTTGCCTAAAAAATATTTTGTAGCGTGGATAAATTTTACGAAAAATTATAGTAGTAAACACATAATTGAGATATAATAAATAAGTATTATTTAAAGCTAAGCTAAATAAATGGAAAAAATAAAAGCCACTGGTGTGGAACAATATGCACACTCTATTATTGAAGCCTCTCTTGACCCTTTTCTTACTATCAATATTGAGGGAAAGGTTATGGATGTTAATGAGGCAACGATTAAGGTTACTGGCGCGAATCGTCAAGAACTTATTGGTGCTGACTTTTTTGATTATTTTACTGAACCCCAAAAAGCTCGAGAAGTGTACCAGCGAGTATTCAAAGAGGGATCTGTTACAAATTATCCACTCACAATACATCATAAGTCTGGGAGTCTTATCGACGTTCTTTTTAATGCTTCTGTTTACAAGGATGAAGCCGGAAAAGTGCTAGGTGTTTCTGCTGTTGCCAGAGATGTCACCGAGTCGAAAAAGGTATTGTTCTATGCTCGTAGTGTGATTGAGGCGGGACTAGACCCGATGATTACCATTAGTCCAGAGGGAAAGGTTACCGATGTGAATGAAGCCAAAATAAAGATTACGGGTGTGTCCCGAGAAAAACTCATTGGTAGTGATTTCATTGCATATTTTACAGATCCAGCGAAAGCCCTTGAGGGGTATCAGCAGGTTTTTAAGGAGGGATTCATCAGAGAATATCCGCTCGTAATCCGTCACATTTCAGGTAAACTCACGGACGTTCTTTTTAACGCATCGGTTTATAAAGATGACAAGGGGAATGTTTTTGGGATGATTGCCGCGTTGCGTGATATTACCGAGTCAAAACAGGCTTTGTTCTATGCTCGTAGTGTTATTGAAGCGGGACTAGACCCGATGATTACCATTAGTCCAGAAGGAAAGGTTACCGATGTGAATGAAGCAAAGGTTAGGATAACAGGTGTCGCAAGAGAAAAAATTATTGGCAGTGATTTTATAAGTTATTTTACTGATCCAGACGAGGCGCTTCAGGGATATAAACAAGTTTTTAAGGAAGGTTTCATTCGAGAATATCCTCTTGTAATTCGTAATGCTTCCGGCAATCTTACGGATGTTCTTTTTAACGCATCGGTTTATAAAGATGACGAGGGAAATGTTTTTGGTATGATCGCAGCATTGCGCGATGTTACCGCTCAAAAAAAAATAGAAGAAAAATTACACGAGACCTCTGCTTATGCCCAGAGTCTTATTGAAGCTTCTCTTGATCCTCTCTTTATAATCAGTCCTGAAGGAAAAGTTACCGGTGTAAATCATGCCACCGAAGAAATTACTGGCGTTACCAGGGAATGGCTGATTGATTCAGATTTTTCTAAATATTTTACAGACTCTCATAAGGCTCGCGATAGTTACCGTCAAGTTCTTAAGGAGGGAGAAGTTAGAAACTACCCCCTCGCGGTTCACGATGCTTCGGGTAAGATTACAGACGTGTCGTTTAATGCGTCGGCATATAAAGATGCGGTGGGAACCGTTAAGGGTATATTTGCAACTGCACGTGATGTCACAGAAGCGAAGAAGTTGTCGCTTTACGCTCGTTCAATTATTGAAGCTTCTCGAGACCCATTCATAACGAACGATACGGAGGGAAAAATTTTGGATGTTAATGAGGCAACAATCAAGATTGTTGGTATCCCGCGCGAAAAAATTATAGGTTCTGATTTTGCGAATTATTTTACAGAAGCCAAAAAGGCTCGTGAGGCCTATGAACAGGTTTTTAAGCTCGGCTCAATTTCTGACTATCCACTGACAATTAAATCACAAGATGGACAACTTACAGATATTCTATATAACGCTTCTTTGTATAAAGATGACAAAGGCACAGTTCTTGGGGTGACTGGTGTTGCGAGAGATAATACCCTGGCGCAACAGGTAACCAAAAAAAATGAAGCAATAAATAAAGAATTACGTTCACTTGATGTAGCAAAAGACGAATTTGTTTCCATTGCTTCCCATCAGCTTAGATCTCCTCTTACCGCGATAAAAGGTTATACTGGTATGCTTTTAGATCAAGATCCCGGACCTATTAACGACAAGCAGCGTGAGTATCTTACAGAAATGAAACACGCCAATGATCGGATGATTGAACTCATATCGGCGCTTCTAGATGTCTCCAGGGTTGATTTAGGGGTATTTGTTTTTAATCCTGAACCAGTAGATTTCGTAAAAGCAACAAAAGACATTCTCGTGGAAATTGAAGAAAGTATTAAGAAAAAGAAATTAGACGTAAAAACAACTTTTGAGGACGGAATTCCTGCTGTCCAGGCTGATCCAAAAATTGTCAGGATGGTCGTTCAAAATTTACTTACGAATGCGGTCAAATACACTAATGATGAAGGTAAAATTTCTGTTGGTGTAAAAAAGGATAATTCTTCTCTTATTATTTCTGTCGCCGATACTGGTTATGGAATTCCTGAAAATGTGCAGTCAAAGATATTTACAAAAATGTTTCGAGCTGATAATGCGCGGGCAAATGATCCTGATGGTACTGGCCTTGGATTATATATTGTAAAAGAAACAATAGAGAAAACTGGCGGAAAAATTTGGTTTGAATCGAAAGAAAATCAAGGGACGACTTTCTATGTCTCTATTCCTCTTGAAGGAATGAAGAAGAAAATAGTAAGGGAAGGGGAGGACCTAAAAGCTTAAAATCAAAAATATAAAATATATGAATGCACCATTAAAAAAGATTCTGATTATAGATGATGATGTATCCATCCTAAAAGGTATTTCTGATAAATTTACTCATGAAGGTTTTTTGGTAATCAATGCGAAAAACGGAGAAGAGGGATTAAATGTTGCTATAAAAGAACACCCTGATCTGATAATTACAGATATTTTGATGCCTAAAATTGACGGTCTCTTTTTTCTTGAAACTCTTCGTAAGGATGAATGGGGTAAAAATGCTCGTGTTTTTATATGGAGCAATTCTCATAATTCCGAAACGATAGAACAAGCAAAAAAATTTGGAGTTATTGATTTTTTGATCAAAAGCGACTGGGAATATAGAGATATTGTGAATAAAGCGAAAGAAATTATAGGTATCTAATCTTTAATAAAATTTTTTTAGCAAAAATCAGTCCATATTGATTTCTGGAATGATTTTTTATAAGTTATCCACAGAAAAATTTTTTTTTAGGGATATTGGGAGTATAATACATGAGCGGGTATTAATAATAGTTAATAGAAAATATGAAAATATTTAGTAAGGACTCATTGGTGATAGCATCGGCCGTTTTTTTTGCATTTATTTTTATTGGGCCGATCTTAGCGTCCGCGGCTGGACCTGCCGCAGTGAATTTGGGCGCATCTGGTGATTTTGTGATCTTGGCAAAAACAGGGATATCTACGACTGGCTCCACATCAGTTGTTGGCGACATTGGCGTTAGCCCAGCTGAAGCTACATATATCACAGGTTTTGGTTTAGTTCTTCCTTCCGCAAACTCATTTTCCACCTCGGCTCTGATAACTGGAAAAGTATATGCTCCTGGCTATGCAAACCCAACTCCGGCTAATTTAACTACGGCGGTATCTAATATGGAAGACGCTTATACTGATGGTGCAGGAAGGACAAACCCAACCGCCACAGAATTGGGCGACGGAAATATCGGCGGAATGACACTAGCACCAGGACTCTATAAATGGGGCACCAGTGTTACAATACCTACAGACGTCACTCTTTCTGGTGGTGCAAATGATGTTTGGATATTCCAAATAGCGGGAAATCTTAATATTAGTTCTGCTACAAAGATAGTTCTTGCCGGTGGTGCACAGGCGAATAATATTTTCTGGATTGTTGCAGGCCAAACTACTATTGGTACAACAGCGGTGTTTAATGGAAACATATTAGACCAAACAGCCATAGTGCTAAACACGGGTGCGATATTAAATGGTAGAGCTTTGGCTCAGACCGCAGTTACATTGGATTCAAATAATGTTACTAAGCCAGTCTCTGTTGATGTAGCTATTATTACCCCAATACCAGTTCCAGTATCAACACCTGCAGTTCCAGCCACTCCTGCTGTACCAGCGACACCAATAGCAACGACAAACTATTTGACAACATCTGCCACTCCCGCAGTTCCTGCAATACCAGCGAGTATGTCTGATCAAGATCGATTGAACGCATTAACAACGACCTTAAGATCACTTCAAGCACAGTATAAGATGCAACAAGGATATTCTTCTCCATCGGTTTCTTCTACACCAGATAGCGGTTCTGATCAGTCTAAATTGAATGAATTGATGACGACCCTAAAATCACTCCAAGCACAACAAGCGATAGGACAAGGCGCTCCAGTTTCTTCTGCTTTTGGTCAGCAGATTCGAGCGATTACAACCAATCTTGGACAGGGTAGTAAAAATGACAGCGTATCGACTCTTCAGCATTTTTTAATTTCTCAAAATAAGGGTCCATCTGCTGAGGCTTTGGCAAGGGTTGGAGCGACATCTTTCTTTGGTGGTATGACAAGAGCGGCATTAGCTGAGTTTCAGGCGAAGATGGGAATTAATCCACCTTTAGGGAATTTCGGACCAATAACTAGAGCTTATATAAACGCAAATTATTAATTAAATTATAAAATAAAAAAATATATGAAGATATTTAATAAAATTACAATAGTAACCGCATTGACTGTTGCTATCGTAATTGGTTTTGGAGGTCCGAACGTCGCGTTAGCGGCTACAGCACCAGACCTTGGTTCAATTGGCTCGTATGGTGTTACCTCGCACACATTTACGAATACTACAGTCGGATCTACTGTTAACGGGGATGTTTGTTATACCACAGGACCCGCAACGACGCCAACAATCACTGGCGCAACAGTTTCACCTTGTGATCCTGCAAGGGAAACAGAGCAAATTAACGCCTTGTCTGTTTTAAATACACAAGCCTGTACTTCTATTGGTACTAATGTTGTTTTATCAGGAACATATACCCCTGGTTGTTATGAAAGTAGCGGTACGATGAATATAACTCTAGGTACGACCGTGACTTTGAATGGTGCAGGTGTTTATATTTTTAAAGCAGGTGGGGCTTTAACCACAGGGGCTAATGTCAACATTGTTTTGACGGGTGGAGCCAGTGCTTCCGATGTGTTTTGGGCTCCAGTAGGCGCCACAACACTTGGAGCAAACAATGCTTTTGTAGGAAATATTTTCCGTGGTACAGCAGCGGGTCTTAGTATTACACTAGGAAATGCTTCGACTTTGTTGGGAAGATTAATCGCATTTGGTTCGACTGTTACAATTGACGCAAATACCATTACAATACCAACTACTCTTCGTGTTGAAAAAACAGTCGTTAACAGCACTGGCACAGCGGTCCCTTCTGATTTTACCTTGTATGTAAAGAGCGGTGGTGTAGACGTTGCAGGAAGCCCTGCAGTTGGAACTTCAACACCAGGAACTTCTTATACATTAACAGCGGGTACATATGTAGTAAGTGAAGATGCAACATCTTCTTATACAAGTATTTTTAGTGGAGATTGTGATGAGAATGGTAGTATTACTCTTTCTCTTGGAGATGATAAGATTTGTACAATAATTAATACTGATATTGCATTACCTGCTCCTGTTACCCCAACTCCGTCAGTATCAAAAGGTGGTGGTTACTGGAATGCTCCTTTACCTCTCATTAATGTTACAAAAATACCAAAACCTTTAGCACTTCCTTCTGGTTCTGGATTGGTTACCTATACATATACAGCAACAAACGTAGGTAAGGTTCCTATGCGCGGAGTTTGGGTTAAGGATAACCTTTGCAATCCTGTAACTTATGTCTCGGGTGATATTAATAAGGATTCAATGCTTGACTTGAGTGAATCATGGGTATATAGCTGTACTAAAACAGTCTCTAAGACCGAAACAAACATGGCTACCGCTCATGGTCAGGCTAATGGTTGGGATGGATATGATACCGCAAACGCAACCGTTGTTGTCGGTAAGTCTATAATTCCACCATTGATCCACGTTTTAAAAACTCCTAATATATTCGTTCTTCCTGCTGGTGGAGGAGAGGTAGTATACAATTACGTTGTAACAAATCCAGGTACAGCACCACTAAGCAATGTCAGTATTACCGATGATAAATGTACCGGTTTACCTGGTCGTGTCAAAGGACACCCTGGAGATCTGAATAAAAACAATTTACTTGAGAGCAACGAATCATGGAGCTTTACCTGTAAGACAAATATTACAACAACCACAACAAACATTAGCACAGCTGTTGGTTATGCTAATGGTATGATTGCTATTGATATTTCACCAGCTACGGTTGCTGTAGCTGCACCAGGATTGCCAAATACAGGATTTGGTCCTGATACAATGTTGAGTATAACCAATATTGTAAGCATGATTATAATTGCTGTTCTATCTTTCCTATTGGGTCAAAAGACTCAAAAAAGGTAGTCTGAGTGTTTGTTTAGTAAAAAAGAAAATCCAGGTCAACACTGATCTGGATTTTCTGTTATAATCTTACATATGTATATATTAAAAAAAACAGAAAAACAAAAACTACTATTTATTGTTATTTGTGGAATGATTTTTCTGGTATCATTTATTTATTTTATTCTGCAAAGTTCAGATTTTTTTTCCAGTGAACAAAAATTAAATAATTTGGTACCTATTATTGCAAGTACCACCGTTTCTAGTGAACAAAGAGGAGTTAATTTTGGATTGCCAATATCCCTTAAGATTCCGAAGATTGGTGTTGATGCTATTGTTGAGCAGGTCGGTATTACTTCCCAAGGAGAAATTGGGGTACCAAAGGGTCCCACTAGTGTGGCTTGGTTTGAGCTTGGACCACATCCGGGAGAAAATGGTAGTGCTATAATTACCGGGCATTACGGATGGAAAGATGGCATAGTGGCAGTTTTTGATAATTTATATAAATTACAAAAGGGCGACAAAATATATGTTGAGGATGATAAAGGAGAAACTTTTGTTTTTGTAGTGCGCGAAAGTAAGCGATATGATCCAAAAGCGGATGCTCCCGCTGTCTTTGCTTCAGATGATAGTGATTCTCATCTAAACCTTATTACATGCGAAGGGATTTGGAATAAAGATCAAAAAAGTTATTCAAAGCGCTTAGTGGTTTTTACTGATAAAGAATAGAATATTTATTTTTTTATAGACAGACAATTTAATAAATTTAATCCATAATCCTCAAAAGAATTGTAGGGAAGAAATAAATATTTAGCTTCTGTTTCTGCATATTGACACGAGTCTTATTATAGGGTAGTATACATGTCGGGTAAAAATTGATTCTTTGAAAATAAAAGGGATGGGTAATTATGTACACAAAGAAAACCAAAGAAAAAATGGCTGGTATTCTTAAAAAATATGGTGTAAAAAATTCAAAGGAGCTCGAAGAACGCCTGGAAAAGACGAGACGTTATTATACTAAGTACTATCGCCTCGAGGTTCCCAGGATTGCCGAAAGTTCAAGGTATGATTGGGACAATTTGAAAATTAAAAAAATAAACCCAAATTTTACTTCGGCTCTTTATTGCCATGATGAAGGAATAAGTTCTTTCGTGTTTAATCGTGGTACTCCGCTGGAGGATATTATAAAAGCGGTACGTAAAGCTAATCTAAATTTAGATAAAACCGCGATATTCATAACAATTAAATAACTCCACAATAAAATAAAAAATTTGAGCGCTTGGTAACCCCAGGCGCTTTTTTATTTTTTTAAAAAGTAATAGAAAAAATAAGTATCCTTTTTATATACCTAAAGTAAATTTTTAAAATATATTTATAAAAAATGAGCTACCAAATTTGGTAGCTCATTATGATTTTAACTAACTATTTTATTCGAGAAGACAGATATCTTTTGAATTCATACCTCCTCTAATTTTTTTATCCTTCCATATTTCTATGTATTCGGTCGTCGATCTGCCCTCTATGGTAAAGCCCAACATTTCACAGGCTCTCATAAGTATGCCGATAACGGCTTTCGTTCCGCTACAATATCCATTTGCGTGTATATGAATGCGTTTGTCGCGGAAAAATTCACGATTAGTGGATTCGGCGTAGCAATTTAGACGGGAAAGAAAGGACAGAAGTTTTGGTGTTGGAAAGTCAAGATAAACAGGGGAGCCGATAAGGACCCTATCGGCCTTTTTTATTTCATTGGCGATCAATTGTAGCTGGTCGCTGAAATGACAGCCGATTACACAATTGCCCGGTCCGCAATTATTACAAGCCTTTATGTTGTCGTCGATAAAAAAATTAACGATTGCCATATTGTGTTGTTTGGCTATCTTTTTTGATACAGCCTCAAGACATTTGGCCGTGATTCCATCTTTTCTATAACTTCCATTTATTACGACAAGCGTCGACATAATGCCCTCCTTTTTTAGACATTAACAATTACTATAAAATCAGCCGTTCCGGATTCACATCTAGGATTAAATTTCGGTTGTTGAAACGTTTCTCTGAAGCGGGGATGAATTTCAGTGCCCGGTTCCCTTTCGTACTTGATTTCTTTGTCGGTAACAATCACTAAACAGTCAGTATCCCCGAATCCTAAACTTAAGGCCATTTTATACACATCATCAATATTCATTGGCCATTTTTCTTTTAATTTGTTTGCAATTTTTCGTGCATTATAACCGTCGCACCCGGCTATAATTTTCATTATCACTTTTTTGCCAGATTTTATTGTAACTATACCTTGTGTCATAATTACCCTCCTTTTTACCGCAGTCTATGCGCGGATGTTCCAATTTCTTTCATAAATAATTTTGAAGTGGTTGTAGAGTTCCATAAACCTCAGGTGCAATGTGTCTCCTGAATCAAATTTTCTCACATTTTTTTGGTAAAAATCGGAAGTATAGTATTTCCACTGATACCAAAACATGAAAAATTTCATTTTTTCTCGAAGCACCGGATTTCGAACGAGGAAAGGTGTCTTTGAGTCGTAGTGCTTGTAATCTTCCGGCGAAACATATGCGTAATACTCATCCCAAAGTTTTGTTCCTCGGAAAGGCATTAGAAAGTTTCCGCAAACCATCTCGGGGGCGAGTTCCTTAAATCTTTCTGTTAAGAGGTTGTAGAAATTTTCACCTGCTTTTTTACCGATTATCTTGAGCGGATTAACAATAAAAGAAAGATATGTTTTTACATCATTCTTTTTTAGTAATTCGATCACTTTCGGCAAGATACTGTTCTTCTGGTAGGTGACCGTCGGATCCTCCATACCTAGACACACCATATAAACGCCGTGCGTGGACATGAAGCGTATCCGCTCTTCGTTTAAAGTGTTGGCGGATGCGAACAAATAGATTCGAGTATCTGGCAATATTTCATGCAATATCCTCAGCCTACTTTTCCAGTCTTTTTGCATGGTGAAATTTTCGTCACGAATGAATATAAATTTTGGAGAATACTTCTGGAGATCCCTTGCCTCGTTCTCAACCATTTCTATCGGTTTTGAAAGTAATTTGTCGCACATCATCGGCGTACAGCAGAAATCGCATGGTGGCTTCATGTTGCATCCAATTGATGTATTAATTGAGACGACCGTGTCCTGGGGCATTTTGTCGGGAATTATCTGTTGATTTCGATAAATGTCATAAAGATCTCTTCTTGGAAGATTTTTGTTAGAGATAATTCCACGAACAACTTGTCCTTCTTGCGAGATGGTCGCGTAGAAGTCATCGCATGGTCCCTGAACAATCTTTAGCGCATATCTTTCGAATTCCTCAGGAAATGTTGTCGGATGATATCCGCCAACAATGATTTTTTTGGGATTGTGTTGTGTTGCCCATTTGGTAAATTCATCATATCCGCTGATATACACAGAACATGCATAATACTCAACATCACTGTCATTGAATAGGCGATTGTCGGTTATATATTCCACGTTGTCACCGGGTGGCAAGACGTTGAGTATAGATGGCTCCAGTCCAAGATTTATATCAGTTGCCGGAAAGGTGAGACCCAAAATTCTTTTCTTCTGTCTTTTGAAAAGATTGTCATTAAATTCGATCTCTCTCCATGTTTTTGTTCCAAAACCCATAATAATCCCTCCTCTAATTTTCAAAGAATCTATATAAAAATTGACTATCTAGTTATGAAAACTACTACTTATTTTAAGGTTTGTCAAACCGACTAATAGTTTTTAAATCTCCAAATAGATTTTCGGCTATTGAACCATAACGTTATCTTGACACGAGCCTTATCATAAGGTAGTGTTTGTGTTGATAGAAATTAGTTTCTTTGAAAAAATAAATAATAAAAAGGGGGAGTGTAAATGAATTTTTCACTGTTTTTACACATTTTTGTGTTGGTGCTGGTAATAATATACCTCGTGTCTGTATTTGAAAAATATACCCCAAGACCCATCAAGTCTAATAATCAAAAGGATGAAGATAACACCGAATTGTCCGTGCCCAAAGGAGCATCTTTAATAGTTCCAAAAAATTCGTCGTTCCTACTTTCGGATTCTAATAAAGAAGAAAGAGAAATGCTCTCATACCTGAAGAGTAATAGTGTTATGACGCTTGAGCTACTTAAACGGCGCCTCTTAGTCTTTGGTTCGGTCCCAATTTATCCGACTGTTGCTATTATTAAAATAGGCGACGGACGAAAGACAGAAGATTTTTTTAGAGCGTTGAAATCGAAGGGTTTAAAAGTTATTAATTGCGCTCGGGAGGTTATGGGGCAGGACAAATTCAAAAAATCTATTTCCGAAACTCAGGATGAAGTTGAACTTGTTTTAGCGACAGCAAAAGAACTAACGGGTAAAGATATGGTTACCTTTAAGGAAATTTTAAGTGCTATTGCATCAAGGGGGTATGATAAATGTCAGCCTGAGGATGGCCCACGTTTACGTGAGGCTTACGCAGGCGACGGTGAATTTCTCATCGCGATGGATTCTATTAATGACAAATACACGGAAGTTTTCTTTGTGAGTAATGACGAAGACGAGGGCCCGTGTCTTGATACGTGTTCCGGTGATCCGTGGGATGGTAAGACCTCTTTAATTTTCCGTCGTCGTAAAAATGATTAGTCATATTAGTTTCTTTAAGCGCTTGGTAACCCCAGGCGCTTTTTTATTTAGCCACTGTGATTTTAATTTCATGCTAGACAGCCAGACAATGTGGTAATATCATTAAAGGAGAGACATGAATTTCTCTTTTTGTATAATGGGTTAATAATAAAAATATTATTTATGGAAAATTTTCCAGAATCAAAATTAAATTCACCAAAACCACAACCACAGGAAAAACAAGAAAATCCCGTCGTTGTCATAACACGACTTGCAGAAGTTGCGCCTGAATTACAAAAACTAGCTAGGGAGATAGTTGAGTCTAAAAAAAGTTACGATTTAATATTGAGCGATGATGCTAGTGCTAGATTAGTTAGCCTTTTCTTAAAAAAGGTTATGGATGAGGTACAAATAAGAAGGGGAGAAAATAAACCAGATATTCGTTTTGTATCAGGTGGCAGACATGACACCCGGATTGTTTTTGAAGCTATTAGTAATCTTCTGAAAGAGTTTGATCCTAAACATGTATTATTGGTAACTGAATATATTTGTTCGGGGGATAGTATTAAAAAACTCACAAAAATATTAGAGGATCTGAAAATTGATTTTGATTTAGCGGTTCTATCTTCGACAACATCCGGTTTAAAGACAGCTAAGGAGGATGTTGAGAAAAAACCAGGGCAAGAGGTGTTTCTGGGAAGTGTGGGACCCATGGGTCTAAAACTTTATGGAGAGGGTAAGGGTCAGGGCGTGGTTAAAGCAGGTGGATCTTATCCTGTCTTTAGTCCTGTGCGATATAAAGACATGACAAAAGATAACGAGATAAAAAAAGAGATTCAGGCTTCTGTAAATCAATCCAGAAAAGATATAGATGTATTAGCTAAAGAAACCTTAAGCTTATTATCCGATGCGATATAACCACTTTCTTTGTAATAAAGCTTTTGGCGCTTGGTAACCCCAGGCGCTTTTTTATTTTTTAAAAAACAATTCACTAAACACCATTCGGTTTTTTCTGTATACTTAGGGGATAAAATTATGAAAAGTATTTATATAATTATTGTTCTCGCTGTTTCCGCTGTCGCCGGATTTTTTAATTTAAAATTACCCGAAAACGAAAAACCGCAAGATATTCAAAAGGAAGTTGTTGTAAACGAAACGATACCTAAGCCGGAAATTAAGGTGCTACCAGCCCAAAAATCTACAAAAATATTAATTGTGGGCGATATTTCTTTTGACCGATATATTAGGCGGGTTAGTAATGACAAAGGAGGAGATTTTATTTTTTCTTGCATTGATGACCTACTAAAGTCTTCTGACTTTGTCGTGGGTAACCTTGAGGGACCTATTACAGATAATGCCTCAATAAGTATGGGGACAGTTATGGGTACACCTGCGAATTTCGTATTTACATTCCCGACGACCTCTGCGGAACTTTTAAAAAAGCACAATATAAGTCTTGTTAATTTAGGCAATAATCATATCGGTAATTTTGGTATGGAGGGGGTCGCCTCAACAAAAGAGTATTTAAAGACAGCTAAGGTTGGTTATTTTGGTGGACTTGGTGCAGACGAGCCTGTTTACAGAAAAGATGGTATTTCTTTCATCTCTTACAATGAGTTTGGTGGGCAGTCTCCGAAAAAAGTAGCGCTAAAGATTGTTGAGGAGAAGAAGAAGGGGAATATCGTTATTGTTTATGCTCACTGGGGAGAAGAATATGTTGATTCTGTCCCGAGACTACGCAGTGTCGCTACACTGTTTGCTGAAAACGGCGCAGATGCTGTCGTCGGCTCACACCCACACATCGTTCTTCCTTCTGAATATATTGGTAAAACTTTAGTTTATTATTCTCTCGGTAATTTTATTTTTGATCAATATTGGGATCCGGAAGTAATGAAAGGGGTCGCACTCTTTTTGGATATTTCGGATGGTAAGATAACCCATAAAGAATTCCCTATCATTTTGAAAAAAGACGGTAGAACTTGCCCTAATTATTAACATCAAGTTTCCTAATTATAGAGAAAAATAAAAAGATGATTTTGAAGCCGATTGTATACATTCTAGAATGTGCCGATAATACACTCTATGTTGGTAGCACCAACAACATTGAAAAAAGGCTTCACGAGCACAATCACGCTAAAAGCGGGGCTCATTATACGAAAATACGACGACCCGTGGTTCTCAGATATACAGAGACTTTTGCTACTTTGGGTGAGGCGAGGAGTCGTGAGGCAGTCATTAAACGCCTTACTCGAGCAAAAAAGCTTGATTTGATAGGCAAAAATTAGTCTAAAACTTGCCGTTTTGTGTAAAATGATGTATGGTTGTCCGATGCAAAGAGGAGACGTAATAGTAAGATTTGAGAAGGTGTCGTTCGGTTTTGGCATCAAAAAGCCACTTCTTGATGAAGTGGATTTTTCTGTGCGCAGATGTACGAAGATAACTTTCATGGGACAGAATGGCGCCGGTAAAAGTACAATTTTTGGACTCATCACAGGCGCATCAAAGCCCGACTCGGGAATTATAAATATTTCACAGGATCTTACTATCGCAACAGCTAGACAGGTCATACCTAGAGACGAAATGGAATTTACTGTTAGAGAATTTTTTCAGAGCGCTTTTCCTAAAAAAGTTTACGATATTGATCCCAAAATAGATACAGTATTGGAGGCAGTGAATCTTGTCGCAGATCACGATAGATTAATAAAAACATTTTCAGGCGGACAACAGGCACGTTTGCTCCTAGCCTTCGCTCTTATTCAAGACCCCGACCTCCTTCTTCTTGATGAGCCCACAAACAATCTCGACAAGAGCGGTATTACTCATCTCACAAAATTTTTGGTTGAATACAAAAAGACTTGTGTTGTCATTTCTCACGATGCCGAATTTTTAAATTCATTTACCGAAGGAGTGCTCTATCTTGATGTGCATACAAAGAAAGTGGAGCAGTATGTGGGAAACTACAACAACGTACTTGCAGATATAACAGCCAGAATAGAAAAAGAAAACAGAAAGAATGCCCAGCTTGAAAAAGAGATTCAGGAGAAAAAAGATAAGTCCAACTTTTTCGCAAATAAAGGAGGACAGATGCGTATGGTTGCAAAAAGAATGCGTTTACTTGCCGAAGACCTTGAGGAAGAGAAAATTACAGTAAGGAGAGAAGACAAAACTATTCGTGCATTTACTATTCCCGTACAGACAGATCTTTCCGGAGAGATTTTGAAAATTACTTCTTTTAAGTCTATGCAAAAGAAGGGAATGGTAGAAAGAAGGAAGAATGCCTCCTTGAGAAAGAATCAGCATCTACTTCTAAGTGGTCCAAATGGTATCGGCAAAAGTACGCTTTTAGAATCTATCGCTAACGGTACGGCAAAGGGAGCCGTTTTGTCGCCAGGATTGCGTATAGGATATTATCGCCAGGATTTCTCAAACCTTGATTTTGATAAGACGGTAGGAGAAGAACTTGCGACAGCGATGCCGAGGCCATTTGAAGAACAATTACGCAGTACCGCTGCGGGTTTTCTGCTTACTGGAGAAATATTCAATACTAAAATTGGCAGTTTATCTGAAGGACAGAAAGGGCTTGTAGCATTTGCGAGGTTGGTGCTTTTGAAGCCCGGACTACTCATTCTCGATGAGCCGACAAACCATATGAACTTCAGACATTTGCCTGTTATTGCAAAGGCGCTCAGTGAATATCAGGGTGCGATGATGCTTGTGAGCCACGTTCCTGATTTTGTGTCGCAGGTTCGTATTGATGAGGTGCTGGATTTGGAAAAATAAAAAATGTCAAAAATAGAACAAGCGTCGCGTTTCAATGGACAATTACGCGACACGATTCTGCTGAATCGAATTTGGGATGTTATAGTCATCGGTGGTGGTCCCGCTGGGATGACTGCCGCAGGACGCGCGGCAGAGCGTGGCCGAAGCGTTTTGTTACTTGAAAAAAATCCAACACTTGGCAAGAAACTTCTTATTTCCGGCGGAGGAAGGTGTAATTTTACAAACAACAAAAATGACCTCCGTACGATGCTTTCAAAATATAAAGAGAGTGACAAGTTTCTTTTTTCGGCATTTTCTCAATTTGGCGTAGCTGATACGATAAAGTTTTTTAATGATAGAGGGATGGAAACAAAAGAGGAGGAAGGCGGAAGAATGTTTCCCATTTCAGATAATTCAAAGTCAGTATTAAATGTACTCGTTAAATATATGAAGAAGGGGGATGTGAATGTCTTAAATAATGCCGAAGTCGCCGGAATATCCATAAATAAGTCTACTGAGCAGGTTATCATAACTTTCGCAGATAAGTCGGAAGTGAGAGCAAAATCCTGCGTTGTCGCTTTTGGCGGGACGTCTCACCCTGAGACTGGTTCAACAGGAGAAGGCTTCAAATGGCTCAAAAAACTTGGTCATAAAATAATAGAAGATGATGCTTCGCTCGTACCTATTGCCCTTAAGGATACTTGGGTAAAAGATTTAGCGGGTATTGCCCTTGATAACATCAAGCTAACTTCGTTCAGAGATAATGTGAAGCAAAAGGCATACAAGGGTAAGCTTCTTTTTACGCACGTCGGTATTAGCGGTCCAACAGTTCTTAATATGAGCAGGGAAGTCGGAGAGCTTCTTCCTGGCGCTAAAAATGTTGTATTAATGCTCGATTTATTCCCAACAGAGGATAGTGGCGCCATTATGAAAAAATTACAGGCTATACTCATTGGACAAAGTAATAAGAAAATAAAAAATACCCTTTCGTCTTTAGTTCCATCTGGTCTTGTTGAACCGCTACTTATGATTGCTGAAATAGACGGCGAGACCCCAAATCATAGTGTGCGCTCAGAGCAAAGAAAATCACTTGTGTCTTTATTTAAATCAATTCCGCTCCACGTCGCAGGGCTACTTGGTAAGGAAAAAGCCATAGTTTCTTCCGGTGGTGTTAGCCTAGAACAAGTTAATTTCAAAACAATGCAGTCGCGAATAGTGCCTCAAATCTATCTTGTCGGAGACGTTCTAAATATTGACCGTCCTTCAGGCGGATACAGTCTTCAACTTTGCTGGACAACGGGATATGTCGCTGGAAATAATTGCTAAATAAAATAATTTAAAAACCCACACAAAGTGTGGGTTTTTTGTTATAATTATTCTATAGTAAGATATCGAACATGAGTATACCAGAACAAATATTTAAGGGGGCTATAATTGAAGAAAGTCTTGAAGATGGAAAGATTTTGAATAATCTCAAGATTATTAAGACAGTGGTTACAGATGACGAGGACCCTAGGGATAGGTGGCATATTCATACGATAGAGGCCACGAAGGGACAGTTAGAAGAAATATCAAAAGTTATTAAACCTAAAAAGTTTTACGCACATTTTTGGGATGATAAGAAGAATATTATAGCAGTCTTTAGAGATAAGATTTTTGAATTCAAGTTTGATAATGAAGCTTCCTGGCAACCGGCTATTTTGTATGGATTGTCTGTTGATATACCCAGAGAGCAATTAGATTTTTTAATTGATTAAATATGAAAAAAATAATAACTGCTATTTTTACTATTGTTTTTGTCGCTCTAACGCCTTTATTTACTTTTGCACATCAGCCTAGAATTGTTAGTGATATTAATACTACCGTCACCGAGCCGGAAATTTCACAAGCCTTTTACGGCAAATTGGAAGGATTACCACATTTTTTTAAGATAAATTCAGAGGAAGATTTTAATCTTTATGTGAATATTCTTACCCCTGACATAGAGGGACAAAAGAATGATGTCTCTGCGATTATTGTTAAAGATGGCGATGTGGATAACCCTATCGCTACTCTTGATGGTAATAATTTTAAATGGGAGAAATTCTGGGAGGAATTTGGATACAATTCATACTGGAGGGGCCCGGAATATAAGGCTACAGTGGTGTCTGGTAATTATGAAATACTTATTTGGAGTAGAAATAATGATAGTAAATACTCTTTAGCTATCGGAGAAACTGAATCATTTGATCTTAAGGGAGTAGTCGGTATGATTGGAACTATTTCTAAATTAAAGAAAAACTTCTTCAATGAATTTCCGGCAAATTTTATTTTTTCTCCAATAGGAATTAGTTATATAATAATAATTTTTATTTCCGCTTTCATTTTTGGTTTTATTCTTAGAATTATTTTAAGTAAAATTATAAAGAATCAACAAGATAAAGTTATAAAAAATATAAACAAGGAAGACAGGATAATAAGAGCTTCTCTTGGTGGGGTCCTTTTTATTTTTGCCATATTTACAACATGGAATCCATTTCTTATTTTTCTTGCGGGTTTTTTGTTTTTTGAGGCGATAATCGGTTGGTGTGGAATTTATTTGATACTGGGAAAAAACACTCATACAAAAATATATAAAATGAAATTCTCAAAAGACCGTTTTGAGTATTTACAGGACAATCCAAATAATTATTGGTTTAAGAGAAAAACATATGGTTGGGGTTGGTATCCTGCGACTTGGCAAGGTTGGCTGGTAACCGCAATGTTCATTATTTTTATAATTTTTAATGGTATTAACCTTGAGTCTGATATAACTCCGACGAAGGCTGACGCAATATGGTTTTTCTCTAAGTCATTTTGTGCTGTTCTTATTTTAATTGTTATTTGTTATAAAAAAGGTGAGAGTCCTAAATGGCAGTGGGGATTACCTAAAGATGATAAATAGGCTTGAATATTAAAATATTTTTTATAAAGTAAAATAAAACAATTTACAAAATGTTAATAAATACCTTTTTTACCATTATTGCCTCCGTCATATTGTTTCTTTTTTCAATCAAAAAGTTTAGTAAACAAATTCACAATTTAGGTGGAGATAAAATAAAAAAGACACTTGAAATAGCTACGATGACACCATTGAGAGGTGTTGCAACCGGCGCCATATTAACAGCGATAGTGCAGTCCAGTACTGCTGTTACAATTATTTTAGTAGGACTTGTAGACGTCGGGGTAATAACTTTCTACAACAGCCTAGGGGTAATACTGGGAGCAAATATTGGCACAACTTTAACTTCCCAACTGGTTGCTTTTAAAATCATATACTTCGCACCTTATTTAGTTGTTTTGAGTTTTTTGCTTGAGCACACTAATAGCAGATATCAAAAATATGCTAAAGCTGTTTTTTATTTCGGACTCGTGTTTCTTTCTTTGTTTTTTATAATGATTGTAACAGAACCCCTTCAGAGAAATCCTTTTATTTTAGGGATATTTTCAAATATTTCCAATATTTATTTAGCCGTATTGGCTGGTATTATTGCCACTGTCATTTTGCAATCAAGCTCCGTTGTTTCGGGAATACTCATACTCCTTGTCGCTCAGGGTTTTTTTGATTTTAATCAGGCCTTTGGGATTATTTTAGGTGCTAATATAGGGACAACCTCAACAGCTATGATTACTTCGCTTATAATGAATGCTTCTGCAAAGAAGACCGCCATTGCTCATCTACTCTTTAATGTTATTGGTGTCTTGTTATTTATCCCTTTTATTAATCGTTTCTCTGCTTTTATAGATACTTTTCAATTATCATCAGATAAGTCGGTTGCTCTCGCTTATCTGTTGTTCAATTTAATAAATGCCACCTTGTTTATTTTCTTTTTGAATTATTTCCATCAGCTAATTAATAAGGTGTATAGAGTTTTTTATAAAAGTGAAGAATAATTTTATTATATTTTAAAATATTTATGGATACAGGATATCACGAAGATAATTATCAAAATAAGATTACGATGGCCATCTGCTATGGAATGAGAATTCTTGTACTTATCGCTGCCGGGTTATTTTTTCTTTGGGGAGACTGGGAATCATCTGTCAGTACTGTAATTATTTTTATTTTAATGCTCACGCCTTCATTCCTTAAAGAAAGATATAGGTTGCACCTACCTTTTGCGCTTGAAATAGGTGTTGTTGCATTCATATTTATAACTCTTTTTTTAGGACATTTGGCCAGTTTTTATGATTACATACCTTTTTGGGATAAGTTTGTTCATTTGCAATCAGGAATATTGCTGGGGGCTACTGGCTTTATAATTATTTACATATTGAATGAGAATAAAAGCGCGATGCTTAATTTGAGTCCTGGTTTTATTGCCGTTTTTGCAATCACTTTTTCATTAGCACTGGGAGCAGTTTGGGAAATTGTTGAGTTTGTGGGTGATAGTATTTTCGGTAGTGCTTGGCAGGCAAGTAACACTGATACTATGTGGGATCTTATTGCGGACATCATCGGTTCCTTGATTGTTAGTATTACGGGATACTTTTGGATGTATAGACACAAGAGACTTCCTTTTACTCCGTGGTTTGTGCGGATATTTAAAACTAACAAAAATAAGTGAAAATAGTTTTAAGCCTGATAATTGTTTTTGTTATTTTTTATTTTGGCTACTTTGCAATTAATATTTATTTTGCAATACCTATTTGTGGTCAATATGTTTCAAAAGAAATTACAGTTGGCGAAAAAAATATAACAGTAGAATTGGCTGATAATGATTGCAAAAGAGAATTAGGGCTTTCTGGTAGGACTTCTTTAGGTAAAAAACAAGGAATGCTTTTTGTGTATCAGAATGATGGCTCAAGAGGTATTTGGATGAAAGATATGAAATTCCCTATAGATATATTATGGATCAATAAAGATACGGAGGTGGTTGGTATTGAATGGGCAATAACTCCGGAAACATATCCAAAAATATTCGGAGAAGCTTATGAAGCCGCTTTCGTTCTTGAGCTACCGGTAGGTTTTATAAAAGAAAATTATATTTCATTAGGAAGTAAAATTTCTATAAAATAATAATTTAGACACTAAAATTCTTGACTTATAAAAACCAACGTGTTATTTTTATTTTTGGTTAAATCAGTTATTTGAAAATCTCCAATATGCGGGAGATAAAATAAAAAAGGGGTGAAGTAGTAATGTTAATTATCACTAAAATCCTTCTGTTCGTGGTCATTTGGATATTCTCGGGTTTTTATGCCGCGGCATTGAATAACTGGCTTATCAAAAGATCTTTGACGGATGCTCCTGAGGTAGATGAAAATACATTAAAGATCTTTTTGGCATTTGGGCCAATAATGCTCGCGACTGTTATTATTTTATCGCTGGCGACGCGCATTTTAACAATTGTCACAAATGTCGTCCTTAAGCCATTAAGCATTACGGTCATTTACGACAAAATGGCTGAATATTTGAAAAATATCAAATAAAGTAAGATCCAGTTCTCCTTCACAAAGCCGCTCCTATCGGGGCGGTTTTAATTTAGCTATTTGTATTTAAAGTTAGACAATTTATCCTTGAAATTTGAACTATCTAAAATAAACTTGCTATTTTGTCAAAAATAATGCAGACTATCGTAATTGTAATTAATTAGCAGATAATAATAAACAAATGGCAAGATTCGATCAGGGAGGCGGAAAGAGATTCGGTGGCAACACTGGTGGAGGAAGAAGCTTTGGCGGAAGACCGAGCTTTGGTAGAAAGAGTTTCGGGGACAGGGGAGATAGGGGCGGAGAAAGAAGAGAGTTCGAAATGCACAATGCTGTATGTAGCGAGTGTCAGAAGAGCTGTCAGGTGCCTTTCAAGCCTACAGGCGAGAAGCCTGTATATTGCAGTGACTGTTTCGGAAATAAAGGTGGTAGAAGTGGAGGCGATAGACCACAGAGAAGAGATTTCGGAGACAGAGGGTCTTCTAGACCAAGCTTCGGAGGTGGCAACGATGATATAAAGAGACAGATTGAAGGAATGAATGCAAAGCTAGATAGACTGGCTGATGCAATCGAGACTCTCAGCCTTCGCTGGGAAAAATAAAAAAGCGCTTAAAAACCACCGAGCTCTCGGTGGTTTTTGGTTTGTAATATTTTTTTAAAATAAATATCCCAATACCTTAGGGACAAAATGAGGTGGAGAGTTGACTATTTATTTAGAAAGGAATAGTATGTGTATAATAGACACTAACAAAAATTAAATATGAAAATTAAATCTATTAAAAATAAATATAAATTCACGGTAGTTGCCACTGATGTGGTTATTTTTACAATAAAAGACGAAAAACTTCAGGTTCTTTTAATTAAAATGAAAAAGAAGCCATATGAGGAACACTGGGCCATGCCTGGAGGATTAATTAAATTGGATGAGGCTGTAGACAGTGCGGCGGAAAGAATTTTAAAAGAAAAGGTTGGTATTGAAAATGTTTATCTCGAACAACTCTATACTTTTGGAGAAGTTGATAGGGATCCTTTCGGTCGCGTTGTTTCTGTCGCTTATTTTGCATTGATACCAAGTGATAAACTAATTTTAAAAACCACAAAAGAATACGGTGATATTTCGTGGTTTCCCGTTGATAAACTGCCCAAACTCGCCTATGACCATAAAGAGATGGTTCGCTCTGCAATTAATCGTCTGCAGAGTAAATTGAGTTACAGTAATATCGTATACAGCCTATTGCCCAAGGAATTTACATTAAGTGAGATTCAAAAGACTTACGAGATAATTCTTGATAATAAATTAGATAAAAGAAATTTTAGAAAGAAACTTTTTTCTTTAAATTTAGTTAAAACACTAGGGAGAGAAAAAAGGGGAATGGCTAACCGACCGGCTAGTCTTTATGTTTTTACCGATAGAAGACCAAAGAATGTAGAGATTGTTTAATTTTTTTATTATTAATTAGTGTAATAATTACAATAACAAATGGAAAACTTGCTTAGTATAAATACGATAATTTTCACTTTTTGGGGTTATCAAATGAGCTATGTAGAATTTATTGGAACGATTTTTAATCTTTGGTGTGTATGGTTGGCTGTAAAAAATAAAATTTTGACATGGCCAGTTGGATTAGTGGGAATTGTTTTTTATATATTCCTTTTTTATCAGATACAGCTTTATTCCGATCTTTTTGAGCAAATATATTTCTTTTTTGCGAGTTTTTATGGTTGGTGGCTTTGGTTACCATCTAAAAACAAGAAAGAAACAGGTAAAGATGCTGAGTTGCAAATTACGCCAAATACTTTTAGAAAAAACACTATATATCTTGTAGTTATACTGCTTGGAACAGTTATCGTGGGTTCTTTTATGAGCAATATACATTTATATTTTCCAGCTTATTTCCCGATACCCGCCGCATTTCCTTTTCTTGACGCACTTACCACTATCATGAGTTTTGTGGCGACCATTTTAATGGCCCAAAGAAAAATAGAATGTTGGTATCTTTGGATAACAGTTGACGTTATTGGTGTGTGGCTATATTACGAGCAGAGTGTAAAATTCATTGCGTTAGAATACGTAATTTTCTTAATACTCGCCGTGTCCGGATATTTAAAATGGAAAAATGAAGGAGCGAATATTAAACATGGTTTAGTGCTTGGTAAATTTGCACCATTTCATAAAGGACATCAGTCTTTAGTGGAAGCTGCCTTGAAAAATACAGATATGGTTTATGTGATGATATATGATTGTCCACAAGTGATTGATATTCCGCTCAAAACACGTGCAGAATGGATCAGAAAAATTTACCCCCAGGTACATGTTCTAGAGGTTCCGTCCGGACCGCCTGATTCAAAAGAAGATCCAGAAATAATGCGTCAGCATGAAGAATTTATTAGAGAACACTTACCCGAACCCATCACTCATCTTTTTTCGAGTGAATGGTACGGAGACTATATAAGCAAAGCCCTTGGTGCTGAAAATATTTGCGTTGATCAGAATAGGAATATAATTCCCATTTCAGGAACAAAGGTGCGTTCTAATCCTCACGAATATAGAGATTATTTACACCCAATTGTCTATAGGGATTTTATCAAAAAAATAGTTTTCTTGGGCGCGGAGTCTACCGGTAAAACAACTATTGCTGAAGAAGTTGCAAAAGAACACAAGACCGAGTGGATGCCGGAGTATGGTAGAGAGTATTGGGAAAAAAATAATACAGAAGGAAAACTTTCCAAAGAGCAACTTGTAGAACTGGCAAATATTCATTTAGAAAAGGAAGAAGAATTATTACAGAAAGCCAATAAATATTTATTTGTTGATTCAAATGCAATAACAACCGAGATGTTTAGCCGATTCTATCATGGTGACGCACACCCGGAACTTTCTAGATTGGCTAAAGAAAGTGAATCAAGATATGACCTTGTTTTTGTTTGTGATACGGATATTCCATATGTAGAAGATGGGACACGTTCAGGGGCAAAACACAGAGAAATATTTCAACGTCAAATAATAGAAGACTTAAATAAGAGAGGCGTTTCTTTCATTCTGCTTTCGGGGACGATCAAGGACCGCATAAATAAGATAAATGAGACTTTAAAAAAGTTTAAATTGAAATGATGAAAATAAATCAATGTGGTCGGTCGAACGGATGAGATGTTTTAGTTGATAATTAGAGTTTATTATTCAATTTTTACTAAACAGGATAAATGATTAAGGATTTTAAAAAAACAGAAGAATTATTAATAGAACGCGCACGTGAATTAGGAAAGGGGTGTAAAAAAGTTTTTGTTGCTGTTTCCGGTGGAATAGATTCTTCGCTTGTCATTGCGATACTTTGCGGGGCGTATGGTCCTAAAAATGTTGTCGGAATGTATAGGGATATTAAAAGCGACAAAAAACACAAAAAGGATGTTGAGTTATTGAGGAATAAATTTGGTTTTCAATTAATAAGTTTAGATTTAAATGACTTATACGATGAATTAATTAAGAAAATTAAAAAGGAATTCAAAAAAAATAGTTTAGGCTTTTATGATGAAAATAGCGTTTTTGCGGATGATTCCGGTTTTACAAGTGCTTATTCTAGTTTAAAGTCTCGTTTTACCACTCCTTTGGCGGGTTTTATTTCAAAAGCAATCGACGGAGGAAGGGGTAGAATTTTTGGTACTGGAAACGGGGAAGAGGATGGATTTCTTCGCTATTTTGATAAATATGGAGATGGTGCAGTAGATAATAATATACTTGCGGGGCTTAATAAGGCGGAGGTAAGACAGTTGGCGCATTATATGGGTGTTCCGGAAAGAATTGTAATTAAATTACCATCAGCCGATCTTGAGGGAAAAGGAGATAGACACAACGATGAGTCTCAACTTACAAAATGGGCTGATGATCTTGGTTATAAAATTAAAATTTCCTATGGTGCGTCAGACGGTTCAAAAGAAGGTAATATTGCATGGGCGTGGAGAGAAGATATTAAGAACGGAGTTATCACGGGAAAAAATTCGAAAATAAATATCCAAGAATTAACAAAAAAGTATGGAGATATGGAAAAGGTGGAAACGGTTTTGTTTTTGCGTGATATTGAAAAATTAACACGCCATAAGATTTTACCAATACCATCAGTTAAAAGAGAGGATCTTGTAAATATGAATTTAGTAGATTAATTTATTGTTAAATACCCAAAAATAATTGACATAAACAGTTAATAAAGTAAGGTGTGATAGCAAATTTAGTTCTTTTATGTTCTTTTAAAATTCAATACAGATACAGGTATAAAGAAAAAGGAGGAAGTTATGGTTCAAAGAAACAACTTGATTATTGGTCAGGAAGATCTTTTGGTAATAATTGATGCGCAAAACGATTTTATTCTCGAAGATGGTAAACTTTATGTAAAGGGAGTTCCAGGCGAATCTTCTAATGAGGTTATTGTTGCCGGAATAAAAGAAGTGTGTAAAAAATTTAAGCGTCACGTTACAACAGAAGATAAGCACGGCACAAACCACATTGAATTTGGAATTTTTGGTGAGCACTGCGTGGTCTCAACCCCCGGTCAAAAATATATTACAGAATTGCTCCCGGTTTACGATACCGCAGATGAGAATATTAAAAAAGGAAATGATTCAAGCATTATCAGTTATTCCATCGCAACTAGCTCTCAATTTTCAAGTCACGTAAGAAGATTGAGGTTTGCCGAGATTAGAAGGATTTTTCTCGTGGGCTGGGCCTATACACATTGTGTAGGTGAATCGGCAATCTCTTATGCTTGTCAGGGGTTTGAGGTGTATGTTATCGAAGATCTTACACGTTCTGTTCCACCGCCTTATGGTGATATCGAAAAAATGAAAAAGAAGTTGGAGCTTTATGGTGTTAAAGAAGTTTTTTTGAAGGACATAGAGTAGGGAGGTAAAAATGGAACCGATAATTAAATCGCTCCTTGATGTAGATTTTTACAAATTTACGATGGGGCAATTAGTGTTCAATAAATATCCCGATACTGTTATAACTTACGCTTTTAAAAATAGGACAAAAGGCATCCGTCTCGCTGATCATGTTAATATGAATGAGTTACGACGAGAGTTAGATCACGTTAAGACTTTACATTTTAATAAAACTGAAATTCACTACCTTCGCGGTACGAATGAGTATCAGGACAGGATGTTTTCCGAGAGTTATCTTTCTTTTCTTTCCAATTTAAAATTACCAGACTATAAACTAGAAATATTAGACGGAGATATTGGTTTAAAATTTTCCGGTAAATGGGTTGAAGTGATTTATTGGGAAACACTTGCCCTGAGTATTGTGAATGAGCTCTATTACCGCTCTCTTTTAAGAAAAATGAGTAAATTTGAAAGAGAATGTGTATATGCTGTCATGAGGCTTAAATTAGCGGAGAAGATAAAAAAACTGAAATCGAAGCCAGATATAACATTTACTGATTTTGGTACGCGTAGACGTTTCAATAAGAGTGTTCAGGATTATGTCGTGGAAACATTAATCGATGAACTTCCCGCTAGCCAGTTTTTGGGAACATCAAACACCTTTCTTGCTATGAAGCATGGTATTCTCCCCATGGGAACCAACGCGCATGAAATATTCATGATTGTTGCCGGTCTTATGGGGCAGAAAAAATCAGATGAAGGAATACTCAATTCAGTAGATATCGTACTTAATGATTGGTGGAATCAATATGGATGGGGATTATCAATTGCTCTTCCCGATACATTTGGAAGTGATTTCTTCCTCAAGCAGATGACCGTGGAACAAGCTCGTAATTGGAAAGGCTTTCGCCATGATTCGGGCGATCCGATTGAGTTTGGAGAGAAGATCATTAAATTTTATCAATACCACGGGATTGATCCGACTAGCAAACTTATCGTTTTTAGTGATGGGCTTGATATAGATTTAATAATAAAAATAGCCGATCATTTTAAAGGGCGGATAAAATATACTTTTGGATGGGGAACCAATCTGACTAATGATCTCGGTTTTCTCGCCTTGTCTCTTGTTATAAAGGCCATTTTGGCAAACGGAGAACCTTTGGTTAAGTTGAGTGATAATTTAGCAAAGGCAATTGGCGAAAAGTTGGAAGTAAGTCGCTATAAAAGAGTTTGCGGTTATACAAATAATGTTTCTGAGGAATGTAGGTATTAAAAAATACAGTGGCGGAAAAGAAAAAACTTTTCCGCCTTTTTTTATTTTAAGATGTTATAATATTTATATTAAAAGTAAAATTAATTAAAAATGTCTAAGAAAAATATAATTATAGTTTTAGTGTTGATCGTCGGTGTTTTGCTTTATTTTAAATATGGAACAACGAGCAAACAACTTCCTGTGGAAAATGAAGGTAATCAGGTAGGTATAGCTAATCCTGCATCTGTCTATTGTATAGATCAGGGCGGTCGTTCAGAGATAAGAACAAGCGCGGACGGAAGCCAATTTGGTGTTTGTATATTTTCAGATAATAGCGAATGTGATGAATGGGCCTTTTTTAGAGGGGAATGTAGTAAGGGTATAAAGTAATTATTATTAAATAATTAAAAATAATGAAAGGTTTTTTAGATTTTATTAGAGAGCAGGGAGTTGTCGGGTTGGCTGTCGGTTTCATCCTTGGCGGTGCTGTATCAAAATTAGTATCAGCTCTTATAGCTGATATAATAAATCCTTTTCTGGGTGTTGCATTAGGTATTGTTGGTGATCTTAAAACAGCTTCCATAATTATTGCTGGTGCAAATATAATGTATGGAAATTTTCTTGCTGTTTTTGTTGATTTTCTGGTTATAGCAGGAGTTGTTTATTTTGGTGTAAAAATGATGGGTCTAGATAAATTAGATAAAAAACCTCAGCAGAAATAAGAAACTAACAATATTTTTCCACAGCCTTGTTAAAAAATAATATGTTATAATTATTATATTAAAAATTAGCACAATAGTAATTTTTATGGCAAAAGGAAATGATTCACGAAAGAAAGATGTAAAGAAGCCGAAAAAGGCAAAAAAATAAAAAGGGCATTTTTTGTCCATTGAATAAATTTATAATTTATTCTGTAAAACCCCAAAACTTAGGTAGCGGGGTTTTATATTTAAACTAATAAGCTAATTAACTATATTTTAGGCCGATAAATGGATATTTTGTAAATTATGATCTTTTTTGTTCATAAACCATTTACTTATTTTCTAGTTGATGGTAGATTTCTATTTAGGTAAAAAGGTCTTTGAAAACCAAAATAAATGTGGAAGCGTCTTTAAAACAACCAAAAACAACAGAACGAAGGAAGGGAGTGATTTATAATGGCGAATATCATTGACGATCTCATCAAAAAAGACCAGGAAAGAAAATTGGAACGTAAAGAGAACAAAGTAATAACCTTTGAGGAATACCTCGGGCTTTTGAAAGAAAGCCCTAAGATTGCTCAATTTTCTGCCCAAAGAATCTTCTCAATGATTCTGGGGCGCGGAGAAAAAGAACTTTCTCCGGTCGACCGCGAATTTTTCGGAGTTAAAAAGGGGTATCCCTTTTTCGAACAACACTTAAAAGGAGTAACCTCCTCAGTTTCCGAGGTTATGGAATTTTTCTTAGCCGGAGCAAACGGATTGGCTCTGGGAAAAAAAGTCCTTCTTCTTTTTGGACCCCCCGCATCGGGCAAAAGCTCTTTTCTTGAGATCCTGAAATCAGGTCTTGAGTCATACAGAGATATTCCGATGTATAAAATCCAGGGATGTCCTATAAACGAGGAACCCTTGCATCTCTTGCCTCAGAATATGAGAGAGGATTTCGAAAGAGAGCTCGGGATAAAAATAAAGGGAGACCTTTGCGCAAAATGTCGCGCCAAATTAGAAGAATATAAAGAAAAAGGCGGTCCGACAGGTTACTACGATATCCCCGTTGAAACCTTCAGTATTTCAAGAAGAAAAATGAGGGGTATCGGCAGATTTGAACCCGCAGACGAAAAAGCTCAGGATATCTCAGATATTACAGCAAAAGAGAACCCGGCGGTCACTTATAATCCCAAGAGGGGATATGATGACCCCGAAGCTTTTACGTTTAACGGAGCCATTCCTCGTGGAAATCGCGGTCTCGTAGAGGGTGTTGAATTCGTTAAAAAGGGTATCGATCCTAAAATTCTGTGGGTTTTCATAACCCTTAACGAAGAAGGATTACTCGCTGTTCCCGGCTCCAATATGGCGCCACTTGATATAGACACAGTGGTCTTGGGACACTGCAACATCGTAGGTTTTAAATGGTTTGCAAGTGACTCGGCTCACGAAGCTCTTCAGAGCAGAATTTACGCTATACCTTTTGGATATGCACTTCGCATCAAAGACGAGGTTGAGATATACAAGAAACTCATAAATCAGGCGAATGTGAAAACTCACATTAGTCCGGAGACACTTGAGCTCGTAGCTCTTTTTGCGATATCGTCGCGCCTTAATCCCGATAACAATTTTTCCAGCGTTATAGAAAAGGCAAAATTTTTAAACGGGCAGATCGTTGAATCCATCGCTGAAAAGCGCTTGGACATAAAATCAGTGATCGAAAGAGGCAAAGCAAGTGACGACTGGTCCAAAAAAGACGGAATGTTCGGAATAAGTCCGAGAGACATAATGTCCGCCTTAAGTAAGGCAATCGTATCCGATAAAGGATGCAAATGTCTCACTCCTAAAAAAGCAATATCTTTCCTCTTGGCAAACTTTGATAATTTAATGGGTGTCAACCCGGAACTTATCAAGGCTTGGAAAAATCTTCTCAATAATGAGATAACGAAGGAATATAAAGAAAGGGTAATTGAAATTATCAACACTGCCTTCTTGTCGTGTTATGGCGATTTAGCTCTTCAAAAAGCAAAGCGCTATATGAAAGACGTACAACTTCACTGCCAAAAAAGCAGGAAGTTTAGCGCTCCGAGGGTTACCGAAGAAAACGCTTCCGGGCCGGATTACACGGAAATGAGGAAAATAGAAACGCATATGGGCTTAAATAGCACCGAGGCGCAAAATAGCGCCAGGGGAGAACTGCTTCAGATGTATTATGAATACTTACAGGAGCACGGGGAATTCAGTTTGAAAGATTTCCCGAAGCTTAGAGAAGCGGTAAACAAAGTTCTTCTCGAGGAAATGCAGCTCAATATGATAAACATTCTCACTCTTTCCGAAAAACCCGCTACCGGAAAAGAAGCGGAAAACTCGAGGAAGCACAAAGAAGACCTCGTAGAGGGATTAAAGAAGGCCGGTTTCTGTGAACACTGTGTTCAGGAGATACTGGAAGACGCGAGGAAATTCCTCAAGAAATAAATCGTAAATCGTAAGTTCAAATTACGGGGTTGGTTAATTACTAACCCCGTTTTTTTCTGAATTGTAGAAGGAGGGATTAAAATGCCTATAATTGATTCAAGGGAAGATAATTTAGATGTTTCAAAAGACGTTCAAAGGCATCACGACAAAATAAAGGAAATTGTAAAAAAGAAACTTCCCGAGATAATTTCTCAGGAAGATATAATAACTCAGGATAACAAAGGCAAGAAAATAAAAGTGCCCGTAAAGTCTTTGAGCATCCCTGATCTGCGTCACGGCAAAAGAAGTGGTAATGGTGGCGGAGATGGAGAGGGCGATGGCGAAGGCGAAGGCAAAAAAGTAGGAATGGGTCAGGGTCCCGGTAAAAAGGGTGACGAAATGGGAAGAAAACCCGGACAGCAACAGGGAGAAGGCGGAGAATCGAAAGCGGGCAATGATCCCGGTGAAGATATGATCGAAAGCGAATTCACGGTCGAAGAGATCGTTGAAATGATGTTTGAAGATCTCGGTCTTCCAAATCTCCTTAAAAAAGATCTTGCCACAATTGAAGTTTCTCTTGGATATAAAATAACCGGAATGGAAAAAGTCGGTCCTATGGTTCTTTTGAAAAAGAGACCAACCGCGAAAAATGCAATGAAAACATTCTGGGTTTTGATGGGTCTTTTACAGGAAAAGTTCAAGGACAGAAGCGAACTTGATTGTTTTGCTGCCCTAAAGCAAGAGGGTGGCGGATTATATGAAGCAGAGCAACTTCTTCTTGATCCAAACTTTAAACATGATTTAAAGCAGGTAGAACCTTTTCCTATAATCGGAAACGGCGATCTGCGCTACTTTGATGTTCAGGACAAAAAAACATCAGAGACGAACGCTGTCGTCTTCGCAATTCTCGACGTTTCCGGCTCTATGGGTGATCACAAGAAGTATATTTCAAGAGCCATACTTTTTTGGCTGGTGCAGGTTCTTCGCAGACAATATACCAATGTTGAAATAAGATTTATCGTTCACCATAGCTCGGCTAGATTGATCGAAGAAAAAGATTTTTTCCGCACAATGGAAAGTGGCGGAACTGTCGGACATACTGCTTTTTCTCTCGTTAACGATCTTATAAAGAGCAAATATCCGACGGATATCTGGAATGTCTATGCTTTTTACTTTTCCGACGGAGACGATTTCGAACCGGAAAAAACCGGCAAGGAAATGAAAAAAATGCTGGATTCCGGTATTAATATGTTTTGCTTTGCAAACATTAAGGAAAGTTTTGAGGAAAAATCATGGGGATATTCTTCTTTTACGAATGATGCCGATCTCATCTCCCACATCAAAGGTAATTGGCCTATTGAAACGGTTTACCTCAAGATAGAAAATCCGGAAAGTGGCAGGATGGACTCCATGGAGGTTATTACCGGTAAAGATGGTTTTCCTTTTATCGCTGTAACCATAAGCAACAAGGCTCATGTTTTTACTGTTCTCAGAGAATTTCTGAAGAAAAATAGGTAGGTGATATGTATGAATGCCAAGGAAATAAAAAGACTCGGAGAGATTGAAAAAAGGGTGGATGAAATCTTCAAAGAAAATGGCTTGGAAACAACAAACATTAACTTTGAGATAGTAACCGCCGAAAGAATGATAGAAGCCATGGCTTATAGTCTTCCTACTAATTTTTCTCACTGGAGTTTCGGTAGAAATTTTGAGAGGGAGAATACTCAATATCAACACTCGGGACATGGAATACCTTACGAGGTTGTCTGGAATTTCGATAATCCGACAGCTTTGTTGGTTGATACAAATCCTTTTGCATTGAATGTACTCATACTTGCGCACGTTTATGGCCACGTCGACTTTCACCTCGCTAATATGCTCATGAGGAAGAGTAGAAGTATCGCGGACATAACCATTGAAGCAAGAAGCGCAAAGAAAAGATTCTTGGAATATGAAAAGAAATACGGCGTAGAAGAAGTCGAAAAAGTTATAGATGCCGCTATCGCTTTTCAATACCACCAGGATTCCGATCCTTTTTCTGATGCTTTACCTGAAGAGGAAATACGCGAAAGATATCTTTCTGCGGAAATGGAAAATCTCAACAGATATCAAAAAGCTCTCGATGCTACGACCGATAACGATGAAGCTGAAAAGCTCAAAAAAGACATCGAGGAAACAGAAAAGCTTATACAGTTTTACGAACAACATACACCCCCCGTTCCCGAATACGACATTCTCAAATATATGATCGAGAAGTCTCCAAAAATGAAGAAGTCGTGGGTAAAAGATGTTGTTACCGTAGTTCGTGAACAAATGAGAGCATTGGCCCCCAATTTCAGAACAAGGTTACTTAATGAGGGCTGGGCTACATTCTGGCATGTCAGGGTACTTAGGCAATTAGCCAAAGAAAAAATAATAACCCCCGCCGAACACGAAGAAGCAATACAATTTCACGCACAAGTCACCCAGAAGCGTCGCTTAGGTTTCAACGTATATTCCATCGGTCCCGCCTTTTGGGAAATGATAGAAGACCGTTGGGATAAAGGAAGATTTGGCGACGAATGGGAAAAATGCAGAGACCAAGAAGAAAAAAGAAATTGGGATAAGAAACTTGGTTTAGGCAGAAAAAAGATAATAGGACTTCGCAAGATGCTTTCCGATAGAATGGCTATCGAAAGTTATTTCTACGATGAATTCATACGCGATGAACAAATGTATCTTTGGCAAACAGAGATAGACCCCATGACAGGAGAAGAGGTTTACTCTATTGCAGAAGATAGGCCGGAAGTAATAAGAGAGATCCTAATAAGACAACATACGACCTTCGGCATACCTGCCGTTGCGGTAGTCGATGGAAATCTTAATGATTTAGGACATCTTCTTATTAAGCACTCTTTTTCCGGATTTGAGCTTGATCCTAAATATGAAAACGGCGCCCTCGAAAAATTATATTTTTTCTGGGAAAGACCGATTCATCTCATAACTTATGAAATAAAGGGTTATGATGAGGAAAAGCACACTTTCAGTTTAAAGGAGATACTGCACACATATAACGGTGCGCGTCACGAGATAATTGATTTAGGGTAGTTAGTTCTTTTCGTTTTGTTCTCGCCTTTGGCGGAACACAAGCCCCACAAATTAGTGGGGCTTTTTATTTATCAAAAATTGTTTTTTTGTCTTTTTATATGGGCCGTTTGACGAATACTTGACAAAATATATGATTTAGTATATACTTAAAGGTAGTGTAATTAGCACAGGGGAACAAAGTCGAAGTTTCTTAAGTTAGGAAAAATCACATATAAATAATATGACAGGTACAATAAAAACTATTTTGGATAAAGGATTTGGATTCATCGCTCGCGAAGGCGAAGCAAAGGATCTTTTCTTTCACTCAAAAGAATTGAATGGCGTTGCTTTTGACGATTTGAGAGTTGGGGACACAGTCTCTTTCGAGATCGTTGATGGTCCTAAGGGCCCAGCAGCCACAAACGTTTCAAGAGCATAATCTTGTAATGTAAACAAAAACCACCATTAATTTGGTGGTTTTTTGTTTACAGAGAACTTATTTAAATAATCCCTCTTTATTAAAAACCGTTTTCATAAAATTCATAATTACTTCAGGGTCATATACGCCTTTATATATAGTTGGTATTTCTTTATTTATTCCAAGTAAACCATAAACAGCTATCATTGCTGATCTGACCGACTGTTCTACTGTAAAGACAACTTCATCTTGTATTTCGCAGTATTGTCCCAAAAAAGTGAAATTCTCGGTTTTTTCCGGTATTACAAGCGGACGATCACCTTTGTTTCGAGGCATAAACTGACTTGTTATGTATGGCATCATACAAGGTACACAATCAGAATGCTCTAGAATTTCAGACAATTCATTATCAAAGCCCAATAAACAACAAACCTCCATTACTAATTCCTCACCCGTACATTCAGACATTTTTTTCTTAATAAAATTTCCTTCTTTATCTGGAGATAGTCCGTATCCTCCCCAAACAAATATATCTTCCGGTTGATTTGCAAAATGTGGTTGATTTGGAATAGCAATAGACAAAAGCCAGTTTGAATCTTTAAAGGTTACGATACCGCCCGTTCCAGGCTCATTATCTGAGAATTTTTTAATAAGTTCTATAAACTTTTTATCTTTAAGCGTTACCGTAAATGATTCCCATTTCATTTTGTCTATATCGGCCTCAAATATGTGTGGTTTACCAAAGTGTGGTCGCCCTTTAGCTATTTTTTCCCAAAGCCTCCACGAGTCGTTGGCTTTCTTTGTATTAGTTTCTGGGGCGCTTTTGTTATTGCCGAGACTCGAATTAGAAGTCATAGAGCCATTTGTAAATAACACGATATCGCTATCTTCAACAATAATTTCCTCTTTGTGTTGTTCTTTTGAATATATTATTTTTTTTACTTTTTCCCTGTCTCTATTTTCTGTGAACTCAAGATCAAGGACATGATGATTCATTAAAAAAATAACACCCTCATTTTTAAGCCAATCTGCAACGGGAGTAACAATAGAATCAAATTGAGTATATCTAGTGTGCTTGACCCCTGTCATTGTATTTATACGAGGAAATTCCTGAATGAAACGAAGGAGGTATCTTTTAAATTCTATTATGCTGTGCCATGGCTGAAAGGCAAAAGTTGTACACCATTCAAACCAAAAATTTGTTTCAAAAAAAGAAGGGGAGAAGTAGTCGCTAATTTTTGAACTTTCGCTATCAAAAAAAGATTCTGGTAAAGAGATAAGATTTGCTAATCCAATTCGATCAATATCGCTAAGTCCCAAAAAAGATGAGTCGATTATTTTTCTGTTTTCTACAAGCCTAGCCTTAGCATTAACTCTTACCTCTTTATTAAATTTAACAAAATCATCTCGGAGAGTTTTTTTTGAGCTCTTGTGAAGGGGAATCGAAGACAAAAGATCAAAGGTGCAACTATAAACTTCCTCAGAAAACATTCTCCCTCCTCTACAAACATATCCATCTTTTGGGGAACCCTTACCATCTAAGCTCCCTCCAAGGTCTTCCGAGCTTTCTAGTATATAAATATTTTTACCTGAAAAACCACCATCTCTTATCAAATATACTGCAGCAGAAAGTGATGCTATACCACCCCCTATTAAATATGCCTTTTTGTTTTCTGTTTCCATTTACCCTGTTTAGTAAAAATTGAATAATAAGACTTTGTTTATTAATAAAAAGATATCACCTAATTTTGCCGATATTTCTACCTGCCTTCATTCTATCGATTTTAAATTTTTAATTTTCTAAAAAATAAAAATTCTACTGAACAGTGTGAATTTATTTTTTTAGAGGTATTGTTGCACCGAGTCCAATGAGGCATATCTTCCTCCACGGCTGATATATGCTTTTAAATTTTTGTTCATTTATCTTACCATTTTTGTAGGTGACCGCGTAATCAACCTCTGCTGTTATACCTTTACGTGGAGTCTCGCTACACTGTTGTGTCGCATAAGGGACATCTGTACTCATGAGGTATTTTGTTTCGGGTATCGGTTTTTCGTCAGAAAGTACAGGTTCGGAAATATAAATATGTCTGCCATCTTTTTGACCAAAGAATTCAAAAATAAGATTATTGTCTTTTACAGTGCCCTGAAGTAATAAATATTTTCCTGTATCATTAATAAAGCGAAGGTCCGGATGTGGGTCGTATATTGTTGCATCAAGACCTGGTCCATAATAACCGACAACATACCTATGGTTTACTCGTTCTGTAATAGGAAGTCCGGTATTTAAGGCGAGACGAAACAGAGTAGTTGCTATTTGACAAAGACCACCACCAAGCTCTTTGATACTCTTATCTTCCTTGATTACGAATTCTGCAACAAAACCCTCTTCTTCTGAAGTTGTTCCAATAGAAAAAACCGTTGAAAATTCCTCTCCGGGAGCAATAAGTAGACCTGTTAATTTAGAAACCCCAACTTTTATATTGTGAATCCTATCTGCACTACTACCTTTAAAATTTGTTGTGGCTACACCAACCAGCTCATTAATATTATATTCATCTACTGTATCTTTTGTGACAGATGGTTCCTCTTCAGTAATTTCTATCGGAACAACAAGGTATCCATTGTTTATTATAATATCGCTATTACCAATAGCTAATCCGCCAAGGGAAGCGACCATACTGTCTGCTATTCCCAGGGAACGTTTTGTACCAAAGATAACCTCCTCTACCTTAGCAACAGTTTTTTCGATGTCTACCATGTTTCCAATTCTTCCTTTTTCAATTTCTATAAGTTTGCCACCTTGAACTTCGAAACGACTACTCATCGGACGATTATCTAATACAGGAATAATATTTTTGTTTAAAAATAGCTTAATCTTATTTTTATCCAATGACAAACGACCATTTTCGTCTAACCTCAACCATGTTATAAGTTTTTTCCCGCTTACCTTCCAGCCATAACTTTTATATCTAAAATCAACATTGATTCCGTGAGCAATCTCATTTGCGACCGGCAAAAACATCTTCATTTCTTCTTTTGAAAAAGAAGGCATACGGGTTTTTGCTTTTAAGCGAATTGGAGAAGGGTCAAAAGAAGAGAGTTTCTTTTCTATCTCCTGTGATACTTCAGAAAAATCTAGATCTTCACCCGCGCTTTCTTTTGAGACATATATTTTATTTCCAACATATACAAAGTTGGAGGAAATTGTCTCTTTGAAATAACCCTTGATTTCACGTGAATAAAATGAACTGATTGCTTCACTTTGAAATACCGCAGGGAAGTTAAACTCTTTATTTTTTATTAAAGAATTAGCTTGTTCAAAAATTTTTGTTAAAATATTACCGTTTCTACCATAGTCGTAGGCTTCCCTTAGAGAACCCTCCCAATCGCCAAGAGAAAAATATGCGACAACTCTATCAGGCGACATTCCACTCGCTTCCATGGGGATGTTTACTATTCGTTCTCCTTTCTCGCTTTCAAAAATAAGAGTGATGCCATCTTTATCTAAAGCCTCAGCGCCTTTTTTGTATTCATTAAAAACCTCAGTATATGTTTTCCCACCAACCAATCTTCCATCTACGTATATTCCTGGATAAAATCGGTTATTGTATGTGTATTCAAAAAACAAAAAGACCCCGAAGGTTGTGGCAATAGCTATAATAATATAGGCTAAAGTTTTTTTTGAAATATTCACACTGTTCATTATATGCTATATTCTATCCTTTTTATGATAACAAAAAAAGTTTATTGTGGTAAAATAAACCCGATATTTATAGAAGCTTAATCTCCATACAAAATAACGTGAAAAAAGATAAAATTTATATTTATGGCAGACACGCGCTAAAAGAAGCTCTTATGAGTGCGCCTCAGGCCATAACAAAGATTTTTTTGGCTGATAGAAACGATGTTGAACTTGAGGCTCTTATTAAAAAGAGTGGTATTTCTGTGGGAGAACTTTCTTCTGCGAGTATAGAAAATGACGCTTCTCACCAGGGGGTTATCGGGAGCATCTCTCCCGAAAAACTTATTAGAAAATATGAAGGATTTTTTGAAAAATACACAGTTACTCCAAATTCTCTCTTTGTATTTTTGGATGGGTTACAAGATCCGCAGAATGTCGGCGCGATAATTCGTTCTGCAGTGGCCTTTGGTGCATCGGGCGTAATAATCCCAGAGAGAGAACAAGCGCCAATAACAGGTACGGTTGCTAAGACTTCTGCGGGAATGGTGTTCCGTGTACCAATAATCACAACAGGGAGTGTCTTAGACACAATAAAAGACCTAAAAAATAAAGGTTTTACTATTTATGGTATGGATGGCGAATCAAAAAACATGATACAAGATGAGGCTTTTAATGATCCAACAGTATTTATAATGGGAAATGAATCAAAGGGTCTTAGTAAAGAAGTGTTTACCGTGTGCGATAAATTGGTTTCAATTCCTATGGATCAAAAGTGCGAATCTTTAAATGTGGCCGTTTCTGCTGGGATCGCTTTATATACAAAACGCTTGAAGAATATTAAAATATAAAATAGGAGGTGTAAAATTGATCTTTTTACGGGGGTTTTTGGGGATTTTAATAATATAATTTTATGGGTTATAAAAGTAATCCACCTATATTCTAATGGAAAATAAGGAATTTTTTTTGCAGAAAATTTTGGATACTAGTCCAAATATAATATACATATGTGATATTAGTGAAGGCAAAAATATTTATGTAAATAAAGAAATAACTCGAGTTCTTGGATATACACAGGAAGAAATACATAATATGGGCTCCTTATTATTTTCAAACGTTCTTCATCCTGACGACATAGAAAGAGTTAAGGACCACTATTCTATTTTTGACTTTGCCAGAGAAGATGAAATTTTAGAAATAGAATATAGATTAAAATCATCGGGAGACGGATGGAGGTGGTTAAAAAGCAGAGAAATAATTTTTTCTAAAAATGAAATAGGGAGGGTTAAGGAAGTATTGGGTACCGCTGAGGATATTACTAATTTAAAAATAGCCGAGGAGATTTTACACAAGAGCGAGTCCATGTTCAGGCTTGTTTTTGATCAGTCTCCAATAGGTGCCGCTGTTCTAAATACTGATTTTCAATTTATTAGAGTAAACAAGACACTCTGCAAAATGCTCAAATATGAAGAAAGCGAATTGCTTTTTAAAAAGTTTACAGATATAACACATACCGACGATGTAAGTAGGGATATTGAAAATGTAAATAAAATTCTTGAAGGTAAAATGGAGGTTTATAATACAGAAAAAAGATATCTGACTAAGGATGGTGGTACAGTGTGGGGAAATGTTTCCGTTCGTATGGTCAAGGATAAGAATGGTAATCCTTTATATTTTCTTCCTTTAATTCAGGATATTACCAATCAGAAAAATACAGAACACAACATATCTCAAAACAGAGAAAAGATGGATTTTCTAGCCGATCTTTTAGAAAATTCAGAACAGCCTTTTGCTATTGCATATCCGGATGGAAGGTTGGGGCTATTTAATAAAGCGTTTTGTAGTCTAACAGGATACTCTAGAGAAGAACTAAGTAATATACAATGGAGCGTGGATTTAACTCCGCAAAAATGGTTAGATATGGAGTATGAAAAATTAAAAGAATTAAATAAAACAGGAATCCCTGTTCGATTTGAAAAAGAATATATAAAAAAAGACAGAACAATAATTCCGATAGAAATATTTGCACACATCAAAAGAGACACTTCAGGAAATCCTGAATTTTATTATTCATTTATTACTGATATAACCAATAGAAAAATGATTGAAAAAAATACCTATCACCATATGGAAACAATAGATAAGTTGAATAAACTTTTATTGGGACGAGAGGCTAGAATGGTAGAATTAAAAAATGAGCTTGAAAAATTAAGAAAAATCTGTCCCCCAAGGCAATAGCAATGTTATTTATCAACAAGAAAAGAGGAGAAACACCACTCGTTGCGCTAGAAATAGTGCGAAAAAATAAAAAATTACTAAAAAAAGAAAAAATCTCGTACATAGGACGGCTTGACCCTATGGCGGAAGGAGAAATGATATTGCTCGTTGGTAATAAGGAGAATAAAAATCGTTCTAAATATCTCAATTTTAATAAAGAATATGAGGCGACTTTTTTAGTCGGCATTTCCACAGATTCTGGCGATATTATGGGTTTTTTGATGAACACTCAAAAAGAAGGGGTAGTTATTGTGGAAAATAAAATTAAAAAAGAGATAATAAATTTAAAAAAAATAAAAACTCAAAAATACCCGTGGTTTTCCGGTAAAACTATCAAGGGAAAGAAGATGTTCGATATATACAAGGATGGAGAAACAGATAACGTAAAGAGACCCACAATAAAAATTAAAATTCATAAAATAACTAATATAAAATTTTCTAAAATATCAAAGAAAAAATTAGAGTCGGATATTTTTAAAGTTATTCCAAATGTCAGAGGGGAATTTAGACAAAAAGAAATTCTAGAAAAATGGAAGGAGCTTTTGTTGAAAACAGAAATAAAAAATTTTCAGACATTTTCTTTTAAGATAAAAGTTTCCAGTGGGACATTTATAAGGGGGTTTTGCGAGAATTTAGAAAAAGCTCTAAAAATGCCGGTTCTTCTATACAAACTAAAAAGAACAAAGATATTCTCTAGATAAGGACGCCTTTTAAAGAATCGACCCAGGTGTTAAAATCAAACCAATGGTAAATAAATATTGGTTAAAATTTATTTTGGTGGCGACTCTTGTTGTGGCGACCATATTTTCTACAGTCTATTATTTAGGTGGCTTTGGCGCACCGGGGGTAAACACAACACTAGAAAGGTTTATTGTTGCAAAAAATACAAACAATCTGGAAGTAATAAAACAATTAAAAGATGGTGGATTTATAACGAACGAATGGGCTTTTAATTTTGCTATCAACTGGAAAAAATTCGGACATCAGATAGAACCAGGTGCCTATAAAATATCTAATTCAATGAGCGCTTGGCAGGTGGCTGGAGTCCTCACATCTTCTCCATATATGAAGTGGGTTACTATTCCAGAGGGTATTCGCAAAGAAGAGATTGCGCAAATATTAGGAAGGGAACTGAATTGGGAAAAAGCAAAAATAGACAAATGGATAATGGAGGATACCGCAAAATCTCCCGAATATTTTGAGGGAGTATATTTTCCTGATACATATTTAATACCCACAGAAGAAACGGGTCCAGAGGTTGCGAAGCGACTTCGCTCTAAATTTGAAGAAAAATATGCTGAATTTGCCAAAGATGCCATAAAACAAAATATAAAATGGACTACCGTGGTCAAACTTGCCTCCATTATTCAAAGAGAAGCTTCTGATAGAGACGACGTGTCTCTTATATCTGGTATATTGTGGAATAGGTTAGATAAAGGAATGAAGCTTGAAGTGGACGCAACTATTCAATATGTAAAAGGAGATAGGAATAAAGATTGGTGGTCTCCTATTTCTCCTGCTGATAAAAAAATAGATTCTCCATATAATACATATATGTATAAGGGATTACCGCCACATCCGATTTGTAATCCCGGAGTTGAGGCTCTAAGGGCTACAATATATCCAGAAAAAACAGATTGTATATTTTATTTACATGATCCGCTCGGCAAAATACATTGTGCAAAAGAATACACTGAACATCTTAAGAATATAGAAGAATTTTTACGATAGTTTTAAAATCTTGACCCCGTAGTAGAATTTTGGCTCAAAAAATATTTATAATATTTTTCACGATTATTTTTTAAAAAAAATAATCAAGCCAAAATTTCACTACGGGGTTGAAATAAGGTCCAAAAAGTATATATTTAAACCTATGAAATTAGAAAACAAAGATATTTTTAAAGAAGGAGAAAAACTTATCGGTTCCAAAATAAGTGTTAATGGATGGGTAAGAACCGCTAGGTCTTCGGGCTCATTCGGCTTCATAGAATTAAATGATGGAACATTTTTTAAGAACCTTCAGATTGTTTTTGACGATAAATTATCTAACTTTAAGGATATAGAAAAAGTTAAAATAGGATCTGCGATATCTGTGGACGGAGAGATGGTAAAGTCTCCAGCCAAAGAACAGGCTTTTGAGTTGAAGGCAGAAAAGATAGAAATCGTTGCTGATTCCGAAGAAAGCTACCCATTACAGAAAAAGAGACATACTTTTGAATATCTTAGAACGATTGCGCACTTGAGGCCGAGGTCAAATACTTTCTCGGCTGTTTTCAGAGTAAGAAGTCTTGCTGCTTTTGCTATCCACAAATTCTTTAATGAAAAAGGATTCGTTTACGTACATACACCTATAATTACAGGTAGCGATGCTGAGGGCGCAGGAGAAATGTTCCACGTCACAACACAGGATTTGAAAAATCCGATAAAAACCGACAAGGGGGAAATTGATTATACAAAAGACTTTTTTGGAAAAGAAACAAACCTCACGGTAAGCGGACAATTGGAAGGAGAGACGTTTGCGATGGCCTTCAATAAAATATATACATTCGGACCAACTTTTAGGGCAGAGAATTCAAATACAAAAAGACACGCTGCAGAATTCTGGATGGTAGAGCCTGAAATAGCCTTTGCCGGATTAAAAGAAGATGCTGACTTAGCTGAAGAGATGATCAAATACATTATTAAGTATGTTATCGATAATGCTCCTGAGGAAATGAATTTCTTCAATAAGTTTATTGATACCGCTCTTATGGAGAGACTCCAGAATGTTTTGAATTCATCATTCGAAAGAGTTTCTTATACCGATGCTGTGAAATTACTTGAAAATCTTCCCGCAGAAGAAAAAAGTAAATTTGAGTATCCTGTCGGATGGGGTAAGGAACTTCAGACGGAACACGAAAGATATTTGACTGAGAAAATATTCAACAAGCCGGTGTTCGTAACAGATTACCCAAAGGATTTCAAAGCTTTCTATATGAGGCAAAATGATGATGGAAAGACTGTTGCTGCTATGGACCTACTTGTTCCTGGTATTGGAGAGATAATCGGCGGTTCACAGAGAGAGGAAAGATATGACAGACTGACCGCAAGAATAAAAGAATTGGGACTTCATGAAGAGGATTACTCTTGGTATCTAGATCTCAGAAAATTTGGAGGAGCCAAACACGCCGGTTTTGGTCTTGGTTTTGAAAGAATGATTATGTATTTGACCGGAATGGAAAACATAAGAGATGTGATACCTTTTCCAAGGACCCCGGGAAACGCCGATTTCTAAAGATATAGTCACGTTCAACCTACTTAAAGAAATCGAGAGTAACTATTTGAGCTAAAATCTACTTATAAAAACAGTGATATTAAAATTTTCTAAAGACCTCAAAAGACAAGATATTTACGCCAATGGCGACGAGCTCTCGAGTGTCATGGGTTTAGATAGAGGCGACAAAAATGAACGAATCTACAGTTATTCTGAAGACAAAGAAAAACATGTTGCTTTGATTAAAAATCCTGTCCTAGTAACTGACGCATACAAAATATGTGAATTTGACCCGACAATCAGAGACACGATACTTAAGCTCTATGAATCTCCAAAAAGAATAACAGAATATAATGGTGTTTCAATAAATTTTGAGCAACTAAAATATAGGGGAGCTTGGGGTCCGAGCATAGACACACTATTTTTCTGTCGCGGATTAAATAAATTACCAAGGCAATTATCCAGGTTAAAAACCGTTATTGAAATTGGCGCCGGTTCCGGATTTATCTCAAAATACTTGCTTGAAAAATTTACTAACATAGAAAAAATAACCCTTGTCGACCTAAATCCCAATTCCATACAATGCTGTAAGGATAATATAAAAGACAAAAGAGCTAAATTTGTGTGCGGAGATGCCATTAAGTTTCTTAGGAACAAAAAATTTGATTTGATTATATGTAATCCGCCCTATATACCAAGGCCCGGGAGTATAGATGATAATCCGTACGAAGGTGTTGGACTATTGAAATATTTGATAAATAATTTAAAGAATAATTTGAACAACAGTGGAAGATTTATTTCTAATATCTCCAGTCTTTCTGAAAAAGAAGTTGATAAAACAATAAATGAAAGCGGAATTATTTCAAAAAAAATTGATTCGATGACCGTACCTTTAAAAGTCTGCAATGTTTTAAATAATAAAAAGTGGCTAAAATATTTAGTAGGTAGGGGAATGAAAAAAGAACCTAAAAATGGATATGAGTACTATCAGGATATATCTATTGTAGATTTAACTATTTAATTGATATTGGAATGAATAAGGACATAAAAATATATTTTGCTGGTTCAATACGCGGGGCCGAAGCAGATAGGAAAAATTATCTCAGAATAATTAAGGAGCTTAAAAAACGCTATATTGTTTTAACGGAACATGTTGGTAATGAAAAAATGCTTCACAAAGAAAAAAAATTAACTGACAAAGAGATAGAGTCTCGTGATATGAGGTGGCTCAAAGAAGCTGATTTTGTGGTTGCAGAAATAACTTCTCCTAGCCATGGAGTGGGTATAGAGCTTAATGAGTCTAAACATCAAAAAAAGCCTATTTTGTGTATCCATAAAAATAACGACAAAAAAATTTCAGCAATGATCTCGGGCTGTGATGATTTTTTTGTGGCATCATATACTAATATCGATGATGCCATTTCTCACGTAGAATCATTTGTTAAGAAAAATCAATAAATCTAAGTAAGATATAAAAATATTACGCCATATCGGCGGTGTTTTTAATTACCAATTTTCTGATATAGTAGACACATCTATGACACAAAAGGAAGCCTTGGACATATTAAAGATGGGGCATAACGCTTTTATTACCGGTCCAGCCGGAAGCGGAAAAACACACCTTTTAAATGAATATATAAATTATCTAAAAAATAATGATGTTGAAGTGGGGATTACCGCAGCTACAGGTATCGCTGCTTCTCATATGTGTGGACAGACAATACATGCCTGGTCGGGGCTTGGGATAAGGGATTCGCTTTCGCCCTATGACCTAGAGAGTCTCGAAGAAAAGCCTTATCTATGGAAGAGATTTGAACGGGCAAAAGTTCTCATTATTGATGAGATATCAATGCTTCATCATTTTCGCTTGGATTTGGTGGAACAGATTTTGCGCTCTTTTAAGAGGAATAATTTACCATTTGGTGGACTACAAGTAATATTTTGCGGAGACTTTTTCCAGCTCCCACCTGTCTCTAGAATGGGAGAAAGGGAAGCACTTTTCGCATATCATTCAGAAAGTTGGAAAAATTTATCTCCAAAAATATGTTATCTTAACGAACAACATAGACAAAACGATGAATCTTTTTTGGAAATTCTTAACTCGATCAGAGAGAATAACGTATCTTCGGAAATTATTAAAAAATTGAAAACTCGTTTTGGTAAGGAGCCTAAAGAAGAAGAAAAACCTACAAAAATTTACACCCACAATGCGAACGTGGATGAGGAAAATGAAAAGGAACTTCAAAAACTCCCAGGAAAAGTATTTGAGTATGAAATGACCAACAAGGGACAGGAATTTCTCGCAACCACCCTAAAGAAGGGATGTTTGTCTCCGGAAATATTGCGACTTAAAAAAAATGCGAGAGTAATGTTTACAAAAAATAATTTTGAGGAAGGTTATGTCAATGGAACACAAGGTATTGTAACCTCTTGTGATAGCTCCGGAATCATGGTTCGAACGACTAAGGGTAAGATAATAAATGTTCTACCTGCCACTTGGGTCATAGAAGAAGATGGTAAAATTAAGGCCCAAATAGGGCAGTATCCATTACGCTTAGCGTGGGCCATAACTGTCCACAAAAGCCAAGGAATGAGCCTTGATTGTGCTCAAATTGACCTATCTCGAGCTTTTGAGAACGGAATGGGATATGTGGCTCTTTCGCGAATAAGGTCGCTTGAGGGGCTGTTTTTGGCGGGTTTAAATGATGTAGCTTTGAAGATGGACGAAGAGGTTCTTGATTTTGATAGACAGTTTAGTGATAGGTCACTGGAACATGGAGAAGAGCTTCGCAATATGGATTTAGATATAATCAAAGAAAAGCAGGGGGAATTTTTAAACAAAATATCTCCGCATGGCAAAAAAATAAAAAAGAAGAAGCTGACCACGTATGAAATAACAAAAAAGATGCTAGATGAAGGCAAAACACTTTTGGAAATAAGCGTTGAACGCGATTTAAACACGGGAACAATATTAGACCATTGTGAAAAAATAAGATTAACGAATCCTGAATTTGATTTTTCTAAATTGGCAAAAATAATCAGCTCTGCTAGGCAAAATAAAATAAAAGAAGCACTCATTAAAGGAGGAAAAGAGGGAGGTAAGTATCTTCTTTCTCCGGCAAAAAATAAACTTGGTGCCGGATTTAGTTTTGAGGATATTAGATTGGTCAGATTAACAATAGATTAAAATGCCCGACAAAATACCATTAAGGGCTATCGACGCCAAAAGAGCTCTAAAAAAGATTGCTGACCCCGAGAAGGCCAAAGTTCTTCGTGGTTTTTTTAAGACAGGAAAAGGGGAATATGGTGCAGGAGATAAATTCCTCGGAGTTGTTGTTCCGAAGATAAGAACAATTACACAAGAGTTTAAGAACTTATCGCCAGAGGAAGTTTCAAAATTATTACAGAGTAAATATCACGAAGAAAGGTTAACAGCACTTCTTATTCTGGTATTGAAATTTAAGAGTGCTGATGAAAAAGGAAAAAGGGAGATTTTTAATCTCTATAATAGAAACATCAAACAAATAAATAATTGGGATTTAGTAGATTTAACCGCACCAAATATTATTGGCGAATATCTGAAGAAAAAAGACAGGCTTCTTCTGTATAAATACGCTAAGTCAGAAGATTTATGGGAAAGAAGGATTGCAATAATTTCTACTTTCACTTTTATTAAGGATGGAGACTGTGAGGACACATTAAAAATATCCGAGAAACTACTTAAAGATAAAAGCGATCTAATACATAAGGCTTGTGGATGGATGTTAAGAGAGGTTGGTAAAAGATGTGGAGAAAATATCGAGGAAGAGTTTCTTCAAAAACATCACAAAACAATGCCCCGCACGATGCTTAGATATGCGATAGAGAGATTGCCAGAAGAGAAGCGACAACTGTATCTGAAAAAATAGAGAAACTACCCGCAAAAATTTTACTGCATTTCATTTTGTAAAATTTTTGCGGGTAAATTTGGACAAAAAATAGCCGGAGGGTAGTATATGTTTATGTCAGAGCCATTAGCTTATAAAATACGACCTCAAAATCTTGATGAATTCGTGGGACAAGAGCATCTTGTTGGGGACAACAAACCATTAAGAATTGCCATAGAAGGCAAACATCTATTTTCTTTCGTGCTTTGGGGTCCACCAGGAGTCGGCAAGACAACGTTAGCTAAAATATATGCCAATTCTATTGAGGCAGACTTTTTTGAGCTATCTGCCGTATCTGCGGGAAAAGATGATATTAAGAAAATAATTGCCCTAGATAATTTTGGCAGACCAAAAATACTTTTTCTAGATGAGATCCACCGATTTAATAAAGCACAACAAGATTTTCTCCTGCCTTTTGTTGAGAGCGGAAAATTAACTTTTATAGGAGCTACTACAGAAAACCCAAGCTTTGAGATAATATCCCCATTACTTTCAAGATGCAGAGTATTCACTCTCAAGGAACACGGCAATGCGGAGATGGAGAAGATCATAGGAAGAACAAAAATAAAACTAAACAAGGAAGCAAAAGAGTGGCTTATAAATATGGCGAATGGAGATGCGAGATCGGCCATAACAATGCTTGAAAATACGGAGAAGTTTTATGGAAAAATAAATATTGAGAATTTAAAACAGACTCTTCAGAATAAATTCTTACGTTTTGATAAAAAGGGGGAGGAACATCACAATACAATAAGTGCATTTATAAAAAGTATGAGAGCTTCAAATCCGGACGCCGCGCTTTACTATCTAGCCAGAATGATAACGGCAGGAGAAGATCCGATATTTATTGCTAGAAGAATGGTTATTTTTGCCTCGGAAGATATAGGATTGGCCCAGCCGACAGCTCTCGTTGTAGCAAATGCAGTATTTCGTGCAGTGGAAACTGTTGGACTTCCTGAGTGTCGTATAAATCTTGCTCATGGCGCGAGTTACTTATCTCTTGCACCAAAAGAGAGGAGTTCGTATGACGGTATTCAGGAAGCCCTCGCCGATGCTGAGAAATATGGGAATCTTCAAATACCTCTCAAAATAAGAAATCCTGTTACAAAGCTTATGGAAAAACTGGACTACGGTAAGGGATATGAACAATATACAAAAGAAGACCTTTTGCCGGAAAAGCTCAAAGGTAAAAAATATCTAAAACGTCCTATTAGGGAATAAATTTCTATATCATAATGGTAAATACAACTTGTCAAATATATTGAAGTTTGATATAACTAAGCCATGAGAATAGCAATGAATGTTACACGGGATTATCTAGGTGGGATAACAATATCAAACATTAACCTCTTAAACTTCCTTCACGGAACAGGGAGGGGTGTTATGGGTATCGAATTGAACGGAAGAAGATATATACATGGAGCCACTGCATTCTGGCATTTTTCTCCAGACTGGTTTGAGCACCATATAATCAATATTCACGACATACCAATAATGAAACAGGTCAATAACTCTAAAAATATCAAAGAATTAGAGAGCAGGTATAGACCAACAATAAAACTTATAAAAAAAATCTTGATGCAGGAAAGGCCAGACGTTGTTCTACTTAATGGCACTTATTATATGCCGTGGATATTATCCATAGCAGCTAAAGAATTAAAAATTCCTATAGTTCTTAGGTATGCGGGAGTTTTATCTAGAGAAACCGCGGGACTCAAACCAAAAGCAAGAAAAATTTTTCAACAAATGGAGAAGTCTTTTGAAAAAAGGGTTGATTCTTTTATTTTTCCGTCTGAATTGTGTAAAAAAGTTGTCGAGGAGGAGGTTTACAAATACGCAGTTAACAATGCTTTCGTTATTCCGAATCCTGTAACTATACCTGACACGATTCCAGCGGTTAGATCAGTTGAAAGGAGAATTGCGGCTATCGGACGTTGGGATTATATAAAAAATTTTCAAGCATATTTTGAAATTCACAAAATATTAAAAAAACAAAAATGGGAACATTCAGCGTCTTTTGTTACGGGCACCGCAAAAATAACCAGGATGCCGAAATCAATACATAGGGTTGCACAGATGTCACCATCGGGAATATCTGATTTTTATAAAAGTCAGGGACTTATAATTTGCCCATCTTTTTTTGAGACATTTGGAAATGTTCCCATGGAAGCTGCTTGTTTAGGTATACCTGTTCTTGTAAACGAAAATATGGGGTGTGCAGAGATACTAAAATTAGCGGGTTTAGGAAAAATGGTTATGCCGTTTGACGACTTAAAAAAGGTAGCCGAAAGAGCAAAAGAGCTTTGCGGACAGCATATATTGCCCAAGCAGTTAAATAACTTAAAAAAATACCTAGACCCAAAGGTCATTAACGAGCAAATGGTGGCTGTTATTAGAGAAACGGCAGGCTTCTAACTTCTTTTTTATTGTACTTTTATTGCTCTTAAAAAATGTTATAATTATACTTATTAGTCTAGTTATAACATTATGGAAAAAAATTTATTTTCAAAAAATGAAATAGTTACCGCCGCCATAGTATTGGCGCTCGGACTTTTTCTCTCAGCAATGGGTGCTACTTATACTTTTTATCTAATAAGAACCTTTGACAATACTCTATCGACTACTGGTTCAGCAAAACAAAGAGTAACTTCTGATTCTGTAAAATGGAGTACTTCTATCTCAAGGACAGTTACAGAGGGAAATCTTAAGAAAGGTTATGCTGATCTAGTAGATGATCTTGCGATAGTAAAAAAATTCTTAGAATCTAAAGGAATTCTTGAATCCGAAATAACAACAACCCCGATATTTACAAATGAAATATATAAATACAATCCTTCAGGTAATGCGGGACCACGAGAGTATTCTCTTTTGCAAAACATAACAATAAATTCCAATGATATTGTTAAGATAACGAATGTTGCTAAAAATACTCAAGATATAATAAATAGGGGGGTATTTTTCTCAAATCAATCTCCTGAATATTATTATTCAAAATTGGCCGAGCTTCGCGTAAGTCTTCTGGGAGAGGCTGTAAAAGATGCAAAAGCTAGAGCGGAAATGTTGGCAAAGAGTGGCGGAAGAACTATCGGTGCGATGAAAGCAGCCTCAAGTGGGGTTGTCCAGGTACTTGCTCCAAATTCCATAGAAGTTTCTGATTATGGACAGTATGATACACAGAGTATTGAGAAGGAGGTTATGGTTACAGCTAGGACTTCCTTCGTAGTCAGATAGAACTCGTAAATCTGAATCATAACTTTGTCGAAGACTCCGCTTTCTCCTCGCAGTATTTTTATACAGCTTCGTCGCAGTGCTCGTCTTCTCCTCGTTCTGATTCAAATTTACAAGTTCTATAATAATATAAAAATAATGTTCAAAAAACTAAAAGTAAAAAGATTAGATAATTCTATAGAACTTCCAAGATATCAGACAGGTGGATCAGTTGCTTTCGATTTTATGGCCAGAGAAGACGCTGAGATAAAACCAAAAGAGATATCTTATGTTCCCCTTAATGTGTGCATAAAGATACCCAAAAACCACACTCTGCTTATGGCGCCCAGAAGCTCTCTACACAAAAAGGGGGTACTTTTGGCAAACAGTATTGGGGTGTTTGATGAGGATTTCTGTGGAGATGGAGATGAATATCGCGCCGCTCTGTATAATTTCTCAGACAAAACTGTAAAAATAGAAAAAGGAGACAGGTTAACACAAGGATTTATCGTTCCTATTGTAAAGGTTGAATGGAAGGAAGTCCCCAAGATGAATATTTGCGACAGGGGAGGGTTTGGTAGTACTGGGAAAAAATAAAAATATTTATTTTCATTATGTCCTTATTTTGATGGATATTTTTACGCTCTTATTTTACTTCAGGTGCCAAATATGATATTGTTAAAAAGGTCGGTTTTTTAACAATTATAATCAGAAACAGCTATATGAACGAGCTGATGTTATTTATGGTGGGGATAGTAGAGATGATGGTTGTTACCGCCTGGACAGAAACAGTCACAAAAGCGAGGGTGATTGAAAGTGGGATGGTAACAATAATCAATATCTTTATCTGGTATTATGTTCTAGATAAGATAGTAAATGACATCGAGAACTTCAACCTGGTTTTGGTTTATGCCTTGGGTTGTTCTGTCGGAACAATGATTGGCACTTACTACATCTCAACGAGAGAGGGACGAATAACTCTCCAAGAGACCGAGTTAAAAAGTTCTTAATTTTCATCTATAAAATGATAGAAGAAAACGAAAGTTAGCCACCCAATTTGTCTAAAAATTTTTTAGATAGATTGGGCGGCTTTCTTTTTGGCTGAAAAATTTTCTTAAAAGAGGTATAATTATTAAATGTTCAAAATAACATCATTTGTCATAGCAGAAGCTGCTAAGATTAAAAAAACAGGAAAAGAGGCGCCGCCACCAATTTTACCCAAAAGCGCTCCTTCTTATTTTGACAAATCCGTTCCCGCACAATATATAATTGGCAAAGAAAAGATAAAAATAGGAAAAAAAAATATTGAGTTATTCATAAAAACATACCAGCCTGATGCAATTGTTATTGAAGCAACTACAGAGGTTGAAGATGTTTTTGCAGAAAATATTTTAGAGCTTAAGGCGGGAATGCTCAAGGCTTGTCACCAAAGCGCTACTAAAAATGGTGCAAAAGAAGAACCTTCTGAAGAGTACACTGTTTATCAGGTCTCGGGATACGAAGGTGATCCAGAAGATTTTATAAAAGACCGTGAAGAAAAAATAGCGGGTTTGCTTAAATCGGAAAAATCCATTTTGGATGAAAAAGAAGTTGATTACACCCTTTCTTTTCAGTTCAAATACAGCAAAGACGACCTTATGATTGTAGATTGGGATGGTGCTATTGTGTTTGATCAGCAGGGTGATTTTGATGAGGATATCGAGCTTCTTCAATTGGCTAATTATCAACTGTTGAGATATAGAATTTTAGATGAAGATTTAGACGAGAGAATGAAGAAGATATCCAAGGCGATACAGATAGACAACATAAAGCTTTGGCGGGTTATCCCAAGCAAAGAAGTAACCCAGGAGTTTAGAGATATAATAAAGCTTCGCGTACAGTCGATCGCACAATTTGAAGCACTAGAGAGAAATATGAAGCTTATAGGAGATTGGTACTCCGCCAGATTATACGATTTAATGTCTAAAAAGTTTCGCTTAGACGGATGGAGGGGAACAATAAAAGAAAAAATGGAATCCCTTGAAGATATTTATTCGATTGCCTCTGAAAACCTAGGAATGTCTAATCTTCAGAGATTGGAATTAATTCAAATTTGGGCATTTTTCTTCTTGCAAATAGGTTGGCTCGTAATATTGATATTAGAATTATTCTATTATACAAAATAAAACCATTAAATTTATTCGCAAGGTCAGTTGATCTTTATATTTATTCACAGGCATACTGTTATGTTTTAATAACTATCGCGGTATAATGTTTGTATGGACATAATTCTATATTTTTTAAGATATGTTGTGTGGCATTATACTCGTGCAATAAAAGATCTATTTACGATATGGATTAATTTTATCTGGTTTACATTTAACTTTTTTTCAATACCACTATTATTAAAAACTTTCTTTTCTCCGTGGAAAAGACTGGGGGAAGAGAGAAAGGGATTTTTTGATGTTACTTTCATTATTATTGATACCATAATGAGACTATTTGGTATATTTTTACGCTCAATAACAATAATAATCGGTTTAGTATTCGTTATTTTAGTTATAGCACTGGGTCCGGTTGCGCTCACTCTTTGGCTCGTATGGCCACTTATTATTTTATATCTTTTAACCAAAGGGTTAGTTATTTTTATAAAATGATAACCACAAACAAATCTTTATTAAGAGGCGCTTCCTTCATTGGAATCTTTGGAATGGAAGGAATTTTTCCTCATAAAATTAGAAGAAAGGCCTATTTCTTTATAAAAAACACTACTCTAATAATTGGTCTTATATACACTGTGGTTTTTCTTACTGGAGCAAATACGGCATTAGAATCACAACTATTAGGTGGTTTTATGATTTTCTTATCCCTTACAATGGTGCTTTTTTCACTTGAGGCATTCTTCGCTTCTTATTACGGAAGAAATGAATCAGAAATAATTTCCGGTAGTATTATTCATTGCGCAGGTGACGACTTACTTAGCTCCTTCATTTTTTCGCCTTTTGGACAAAGAGTGATTCTTCGTACAGAAATACCAATAAATATTATTACCAATTTATTGGAAAAAAGAGGCGACGCTGAAGTTATTGTTGACGTTGTGAGCACAGACCCATCAAAGGAAATATTAAATGCAAAAGAACTTGCTCTAGCTATTTTTGAGGCAGATCAGGGTTTCAAGAAACTACTTTCGTCTTATGGGATAGATAAAAAGATTTTTTCAAATATTTTAGACTGGGTGATAACAGATATGGAGAAGGAGTACAGAAGGGAGGCTTGGTGGTGGCGAGAATATCTTGTTAAAATACCGGGGATTGGTAAGGATTGGAATTTTGGAAGGCTCTATTATCTAGTCAAGTATGGTAAGGATCTTGCTCCAGAAGCCGTAGCGCCGAGTATTGATTTTGACATTAAGGAATTTGGAACGGAAGTCGGTCAGTTAGAAAGTATTTTAAGCAAAGGCAGGGAGTCTAACGCACTACTTGTGGGGGAACCTGGGGCTGGTGTAATGGATATGGTTTCGGAATTTGTAAGAAAACTAGATAGAGGCAAGATACATCCCGCGCTCGAATATAAGCGTGTGTTCATTTTAAACTGGAATAATCTTGTTGCTGCAAATAAAGACAAGACGGGCCTAGAAACAGAGCTTCTTAACGTTTTAAATGAAGCACTACAGGCAGGAAACATCATATTGGTCATGGAGGATTTTCCCGGCTTTATGGTTTCTGCGGGAGCGCTGGGTGTAAACGTACAAAGCATTCTAGATCCTTATCTGGAATCACAACTACAAATATTAGCCACCACAGACAATCATAAATTCCATCAATTAATTGAAAAAAATCCGGATCTCATGAGACGTTTTAATCAGGTAAGTATAGAAGAAACCGACGAGGAAAAAACGATTGAAATAATTAAAAATACAGTTAGAAAAATAGAAAAAACAAAAGGTCTTTTCTTTTCTTATCCCGCTATTAAAGAAATTGTTACCGGGGCAACTCAATATTTTCCCGGAAACGTAATGCCAGACGGGGCAATAGATATTCTTTTTGAAATAATCGGATCTTCATTGAGGAAAAGTGATTACATTACAAGGAATGACGTCCTGAATTTTATAGAAATGAAAACAAAGATTCCTTTAGGCAAAATGGAGTCAACAGAAAAAGATAAACTTCTAAATCTAGAATCCATCCTTCACGAAAGAATAATCGGGCAAGAAGAAGCAGTTTCCGTTATTAGTAATGCAATGAGAAGAACCAGGGCCGATATAAGGAACTCAAAGAAACCTATTGGCACATTCTTGTTTCTGGGACCTACGGGCGTGGGTAAGACAGAGACCGCCAAAGCTCTTGCTTCGGTATTTTTTGGTGAAGAAAGATTTATGCTTCGTTTGGATATGACTGAGTATCAAAAATCAGATTCGTTGCAACGACTTATCGGTTCATTTGAAAATGGAAAGTCGGGAGTACTATCTTCAATGTTGCGAGAAAATCCATACGGAGTACTACTTCTAGATGAATTTGAAAAAGCCGAGAAAGACGTTCAGAACCTCTTCCTTCAAATACTTGATGAAGGATTTTTCTCTGATATGGACGGCAAAAAAGTAAGTCTGCGAAATGTTATAATAATAGCCACCTCAAACGCAGCTTCAGATTACATATTCCAGCTTATCAAAGAGAATAAGGATTTGATAGGACAAAAAGATAGTATTGTAAATAAAATTGTTGACACGGGGGTATTTAAACCAGAACTTATTAATCGTTTTGATGCAACAGTTATATTCCATCCGTTAGACAAATCAGAACTATTCCAAATCGCTAAAATTATGCTTAATAAGCTCAAAAAGAGGTTGACGGGGAAAGGAATTAATTTCGTTGTTACCGATGAATTAGCCATGGCTGTGGCCACAGAAGGTGCAAATGATATATTTGGGGCCAGACCAATGAACAGATATATTCAGGATAAGGTAGAGCAATCTATCGCAAGGAAAATGATATCAGGAGAGCTTGTTGGTGGAGACAAGATTGAACTAAGACCGATAGATTTATAAAAATAAACCCAGAAAAAAATTATCCCGCTAAAGGGTGGGATTTTTGACATTATTATTTAAACTGGTAGTGTGGTGTCAGGATAAAAAGAACTTTGAAAAAAGGAGTGTGGCTAAATGAAAAAGAAAGCTGAATTTAGCAAAAGAGAGCGGTTATTGTTAAGCCTTGTCCAAAAAGTTAAGGAATTCGGTATTAAAAATTTTGGTTTTAGAAAAACCAAAAATTTTAAAAAATTTGAAGAACAGCCAGGTTCGTATAATAGACTCTTTTATCAAAAAAAAGATGAGGTTGCATTTTCCTATATTGACCCGATCCTTATTTCCAGAGAATGCAAACACGGTACTCTTGAAAAAAACCTACCACTCCTAAGGGAGGAAGGCATAACCCCCGAGGAATATGATATGTATTTTTTTGTCACAGATGGTATTGAGGGTGAAAGTCTTATTACAAGACAGGCACTCGGCCGTAGCCAAGAAGAATTCATAGAATTGATATTTCACGAAGATGCTCACTGTAATCTGGGTTTACCGCTGGATATGGAAGAGGCTGCCGCAACTCTTATTTCTTATGTTGCGACCATGATTTTCTTGGGAGCAGACCAGAAGTCCATAATATTTAACTTAGTAAGGCACCCTTACTCCTACAGTAACACTGATAATAATATAAACACTTGTTATAAAAAATTAACTGAATTAGTTTCCTTATATAAAAATAAGGAAATAAGTTTGGTGGATTTTTTAAAAATAAAAAACAAGATAATTTATAATAGTGGCGCCATTAATACTGCGGAAATATCATTTATTCACACATACTCACACTACTTCGAACTCTTGGATGACTTACTTTGCACGTTAGACTGGGATTTAAAAAAATTCATTTTAACAATGAGAGATTTGGCAGAAAAATATCCAAAACCAACCGGTCACTATGGCTCTGCTAAATATTTCACTGAAACAAGAACAAGGGAGATGCAAATAGAAAATCAAATAAGAAAAATCCTTGCTGAGTATGACGTAGACGAATAAAAAAATTAAAACACATATAATAAAACCCCCAATTAAGGGGGTTATTTTTTAAAAAATGAAAAGCTATCCTCTGGCTGATTTGAATTTTTTTTTACATTTTGGGCACCGCATTTCCTTTAAAGGAACTTCACAGTCCGGACAATAGGAGTGAAAGCATATGCTCTGACTATCCGGATATAATTTACATTTAGGACAATAATGATCATCCTCTAGTTTTTCTCTACATGGTGGATCGTCGTGATGTGCAACCATCTTAGCTTTTTTCATCTAAACACCTCCTTTTTTCAAATTACTAATTTAACTAAATACTATATTTTTGTTGTCGTTTGTCAAAGATAGCCTATTTTTATATAAAAAACACCCTTAGCGGGTGTTTTAAGTTTTTTGCATCTTTGTTCTGAGGTATTTTTTTATTAGAACAAATAATCCGGCAACCCTCATCAACATCTGAGCCACGTTGTATATAGGGTACAAAGCTAAAGTTGTTTTGGGGTATTCAAGATAATTTCCACCTATTTTTTTGTAAGACAAAACGTCTAATATTAAGTACAAAAAATACATGGTTAATAGTACTATAAAGCATTTGTTATATATGACAGTAAACAGTGTTATTATCTTGAAGATATCTGTGAATAGACTAAATAACTGGTAAAAAAGATCAATTTTAAACAGAAAGTGAGAGCTTGGCTTCATCATAAGCTTGAGCATTATGGGTATATTTCTCCATAATCCCGGCCACCAGCCCGTAATTCTTTGTTTTATAAGCTTCACGAATCTTTTGGGAACCTCTGTTTCAACGAGTTCTGGTACATAAGAAACCTTTCCGTCTCTATCAAGCTCTATTAGTGTGCGTTCAAAATCCTCTCCATCCCAATTATTGCTATGTAAATTGGTTAGTTCCCTTAATCGTTCTGTTTGAAAAAGTCCCGCCGCTCCCGATATACAAGACACAGAAGACGTTATGTCTTGAAACCTTCTTCCAAGCTCCATTGATTTAGCATATTCATGAGACTGAAGATCGCAAAGTATTTTTCCGGTTTTCATCGGCATGACATTAAATGAACATGCGGTTATTTTTTCATCCAAAAGAGAAGTTGGGCACTTAAAATCACTTCCAAGCATTACATCGGCATCCAAAATAAGAGTAAATGGAGTGGTTATTTTGCTCATAACAAAAGAGATAGCTCCAACCTTACCGACGTTTTTTTTAAGATCAATTATATTGATACCCTTGCCATATTTTTGGGCTATCTTAAAACTCCTGTCGGTACTTGCATCATTTATAACAAAGATGTTTTTAAGTGGAAACAGACACCTTAGGCGTTTGATTAAATTACCTATAGTCCGCTCTTTATTGTAGAGGGGGACAATAACTGAAACCTTGGTATGATCTGACGAAAATTTTTTTAAAAGATATTTTACAAGCAGGTACATAGTTATCATTAACCCGTCAAAAATAAAAGAAAACAAGAATACAACAATGATCGAGTCCATTTGTCCACCTCCTTTTTTCAAAGTCCCTTTTCTTTAGGCTAACATACGCTATGTCAAAATAAAAACCCCAAGTATTTTTTACTTGGGGTTGTGAACTTCGTCAAAAAGATTAATTTTTTGTGCGATATTCTTCGATTTCTTTTGCGGAGGTTATCAGATGTCTATATATGAGATTGGCGGCCTCTCTTGAGCCTAAGCAAAATAGCGTCTTGGCTCCTCCGTTTTCTTGAATCTTTTTTGTAGCAGCTTTGTACAATTCAGGGTTGGAGGTATGAAGAATATTCATAATCTCAAACATTGATTCAATATCCAGATATTTGCTGGTGAATATATCCCGATGGCGACGAGGTATGTCCTTGCCAATAAAATCGCAAAGTTCCGGAACTTTAGGCTCCGTATTTTCTGTTGCGTCTAAAATGGGAAGGTTTAATTCTGAATCTGACATAAAAACTCCTCCTTTTTGTTTTCAAAAAACTGTTTTTTGTTCGCTGATAGAATAACCCTGTTTTGTAAATAAGTCAAGACAAATATGGGTATATTGACATAAAATCCCAATGGTCGTAATATATTTCAGAGAACCTGGAACGTAATTTGAAAAAATAAAAAAAGGGAGGATGCTGTCTATGCAAATAAAAAACAACTTATTTGAACCAGGGGCAGTTCTCGTGTATTACAACTTGTGGACGAACTGGGATAGCGAAGAAATCCGTGAATCGTTGGTCTATTTAGAATTAGATGATGTTTTGAAATTGTCCCCAGGTGATCGTGTGTGGGTACACATTGACCCACTAAGTTCTCGCGGGAAGGTATACGGTTATGTTTTTTTAGAAATCGAAAAGATTGAAAAAGTTGAAAAAGGTAAGTTTATCTCAGTAATATTCTCTGGGGTTAAAGATGTTAAATATTTAGTCAAAGATATTTCCATAAAAGATGGACTTAATGATTTAAGAGGTACTCTAGACAAATATACTGGCAATAAATTAATTAAAGTAAGTCTCCATCGTATCGATGCTGAAACCGTTACGTTGGTCACAACACCCATTCATTCTGGAATTTTTCACAGAATCATTAGCATTTCGCATGGACCCGGCATTGCCTTTGCATGGTTAAATAATGAACAACTTATATTTAATTTAATTAAGAATAATCATTTAGCCAGAATAACCTAGGGAAAATAATATTAAGCCACTCTAAAAAGAGTGGCTTTTTAATTTAAATAAAAAAATATTATAGATGAACACACGGGGATGAAAACCTAGGCCATCTAATTGAAAAAATAAAAATAGTAACTATATCTAGACTAAAACCAAAAGATAGTTTATTATTCCAGAGTAAAAGTGGCCCTATCGTCTGTCTGCGCAGACAGGTCTAATGGTTACCCGCCCGTACCGAACGGGTACGTTCGGGCGGGGGACAGCGCCTTCGAGAGGTTGAGTTTGGGAGGGGACCCAAACGAAAGACCTTCTTGAGATAGAATTGAGTTTTTACGAAATTATATCCAAAAGGTGTACTGCTTCTGTAAGAAGGAAATCAGGGTTCGTGTTATGTTGAAAGTTGAATATAAGTGGCCTTATCGTCTCCGCCCGAACGACCAGTCGTTCTGGTCGGGCGGGTAACGGTTAGGACAGCGCCTTCGAGAGGTTGAGAAATAATGTTATTATTTCGAAAGACCTGTGATGGTTTTCTGCGAGAGTAACAAAGCAGAAAACAGAACAGGTGTACTGCTTCTGTAAGAAGGAAATCAGGGTTTGTGTTATGTTGAAAGTTGAATATAAGTGGCCTTATCGTCTAACGGTTAGGACAGCGCCTTCTCAAGGCGTAAATCAGGGTTCGATTCCCTGTAAGGTCATAAATACAAAAAACCAAAGTGAAAGCTTTGGTTTTTTTGTTGTATTTATAGACCTTACAGGGAATCGAAAGCCGGAAGCGGGACCCATTCTGTAAGAATGGGAGCTGAGGCGGGGTCGAGCAAAATTTTCGAAGAAAATTTATGTGTGACCGATTCCCTGCTTATTTAAACTGCTTTGCTTACGTCAGGGAATCGAAAAGGTTCTCCCTTGTTTTTGAGGATTTTTCAATCCGAAAAAATGGGAAACCTATACTGTTCTCGTAGAGAAAGATTCCCTGTAAGGTTGTCGGATTTTTTTTATCTTTACTTTCAACCAGATAAATGGTAGTTTTTTATTGAACAAATAGTTATTTTGAAAATAAAAAAGGAGGTACATAACGTGATGGTAAAAACATTTGAGGAATTCAAAAAATCTATAAAAGAAGACTTTGAATTATTCAGCAAGGAAAATGATGATATAAAGAGAATGGGTCTAAGTTTATTATCATTAATCTGTGTTCTTAGACAATTAAGATCAAAAGATATTAACGAAAATAAAGAGTTAGAAGAAATTATAAAAAAGATTAGAACTTACCTTCCTTAAAGATAAATTTAATCCGCTATAAAAAGCGGGTTTTATTTTACCTAAATTCACTAATTTCCCTTATATTCTCCACCAAAGAGTTCCAATTTACACAACGTAGGGTCAAAAAAGTTTTTTCTATTTACATTTATTCAAATAAATGGTAGTTTTTTGTTGAACAAATAGTTATTTTAAAAATTAAAGAGGAGGAAATTTATGACAATAAAATCGGTAAAAAAAGTAACCGAAAATATTTCAAAAAAGAAAAACAAGACAACGGAGTTTTCTTTTGTCCTAAAGGTATCAAAATGTGGCATAGGTGTTTTTGCAACACACAATATCAAAAAAGGAACATATCTTAGACTCTTTAGTTATGAAACAGAAGCAACCATGGATTCATTCGTAAGGAACAAAAAAGATGTTCCGAAATTTTTTAGAAAGTATTGTGTTGATATGGGCGATGAGCTTATTTGTCCAAAAGATTTTGGTCGCATGGAGATTGGCTGGTATCTCAATCATTCAAAAACTCCCAATGCCTATCATCGTAACTGTAACTATTACGCCTTATGCGATATTAAGTCTAGTGAAGAAATTACAATCGACTACAATACACTTGAAGAACCAGAAGAAGCTAAAGAAGATTACTACAAGTAGATTCCCCCAAATACCCCTTCGCTAAGGGGTTTTATTTTACCTAAATTCACTAATTTCCCTTATATTCTCCACCAAAGAGTTCCAATTTACATAACGTAAGGTCAAAAAAGTTTTTCTATTTACATTTATTCAAATACATGGTATCTTTTTTATTGAACAAATAGTTTTTTGAAAAATAAAGGAGGAGGGAATATGACAAATTTCAACAAGGACTTTCCCATATACTCGCAAACCATTTTAAAATTCCCCTTTGTTGTTAATGGAAAGAAGTTAATTGGGCGGTTAAATTATGTACATCACGACCTAAGGGTTATCGAGGGCGAATATAACGGAGAGAAACTTCTAAATGAGGTCAAAGAGGGACTGCAACAGCGCAGCTGTCGTCAAGCAACAATTGACGAATTAGAAGCTTTTTTAAAAATCTACAAAGAACTTCTATCCGAATTTGATTTTTGGGCAATTCTTGCAACAGAGGAAGCCTCAAGCGTTAAGAGTAAAAAAATACCTGGCATTTTCCTGGATCATGCGAAAAAAAAGGAAGCTTTTCTTTCTGCTATGACATGCGAAGATGGCATCTTGTGTGGACACTCAAACATTCTCGTTCTCGGCGTCGAGTTATAATTAAATTTTAAAAAATTAGCCTCCCTTACTTGGGAGGTTTTATTTTACCCTAACCCACCAATTCCCCTTATATTCTCCACCAAAGAGTTCCAATTTACATAGTATATAAGACCACGAACACAAAATCACCCGCTAGGGGTGATTTTTCTGATTTATTTAGAACTATTTATTTAAGATCTGGTTCTTGGTCTGCGGAATATTTTTGGGTATTTAGAGAGAGTCTATCTTTTCCAATTAATCTATAAGCGGCATAAGTTTTCTTTATTATATTTGCGGCCTCTTCGTTGGTTTTTACGACATGAATCATATCGAGGTCTTCTTTGTTCATAAATTTACTTTTTAGGGGGTATTTTATTATCCAATCAAGGAGTCCTTCCCACTGTTCACCAATCAAGATTATGGGCATTTGATAAATATGTTTAACCTGTATCAGTTGCCACACATAAAAGAATTCCAAACAAGTTCCAATTCCACCGAGCATTATTACTGCAGCATGAGATATGGAAACAAAAGTATCAAGTCTATTCGAAAATTTATTAAAATGTTTCTCAATCTCAAGATATTGATTACCAACTGCTTCTGAGGGGAGTCTGACGGTTAAACCGATTGACTGCGCCTGATTTGTCGGATCACCGGCAGCGTGTCCAGCATTGGCGGCCTCCATAAGTCCCGGACCTCCACCCGTTACAATATCTATACCTTCATCCGCCATAATCTTTGCAAAATCATAAACCTGCTTGTATACAACATCCTCCTTGTGAACTCTGGCAGAACCAAAGATCGAGACCCTGAAATGAGTCGGGTCTATTAATTTTACTACGTCCTCATGATTGCTTACTACAATATCTCTTTTTGGTCCCATATTTAAATCTTTATCAAGTTATTTTTTTATATCTAGATTCTAACATAAAAACATTAATTTACTCCAATATTTACTCTCTCATTACTACATGATAAGGTAATAACGGAAAAAGAGCTATTTGAAATTCGTCCCATTAAGTAATAATTTATTTAGATTTTAAATTTTAAATAAAAATTTACCTAATAAAATAAACAATGAAAAGGAGGGCTCTATGCTCAAAATACCTCGGGAAGACCGTGAAATTTTGCGAAATTTACTTAGGGATTATGATAATGGTATTGGCAACAAAGTTGAACCGAAAGAAGCTATGCAAAGGATTAGGCGGGGACTAATAGAAATATGTCAGACGAATTATTTTTGTGGACTTGAATTAAAGTTTTCTCGTTCCCATTCTTCAAACGGACTCCTGCTCACACAGAACGGATATTTTGTAACATGTTTTCATTGTATTGAAAATGGTATAAAAAATTTGATCATTGTTGATGATGATGGCAATTCTTATCCGATAGAAGGTGTGTGTGCCTGTAGTAAAGATAAGGACATCGCAATAGCAAAAGCCAAAATAAATAATGTTAGAAAGCATATCGTGTATAGATATGATAAATTTCAAACAAAAAATCAATTATATTTAAGCTTAAGTCGTTGGAATGAAAAAGTTTTAGCTAAGGGAACACATTTTGTAGGCACCGTGAAAATAAATTCAACAGGGGTTACATATCTGGGTTCAAAAAATCATTCCAAGCCAGGAGACTCCGGAAGTATCATAGCGAACATAAATGGAGGAATAGCTTCCTTGCTACATGGAACAGGATACGATGATCCTCTTGATACTAACAAAACCACAGTATCAATATCGTTTATGTTGATTATTGATCTAATGCGTCAGATTTGTAAATAATAAAGAGGGGAGGTGCTTATTATGGAAGTGTGGCAGATTGTGGTATTTTATTTTGATAGCCGTTCCGATAAACCAGAAGTTTTAATTAATAACTGGCTCAAAAAAAATAGGGAAGCGATAATTGGCGAACCCAAGATGGAGATTGCAGTTGATAAAGGCACAAAGATCTTTCTTATAAAATACAAAACATTAATAGATCTTAATATGGATCTTACAGTTAATTAGACCGAAAGTTATCTGCGTGTTTCAAGTAAACCCCGTTTAATGCGGGGTTTTTTAATAAAAAAATAATTTTTTTAATGATGATTTTCGTGCTAAAACTTGCCCGCCAAAATTTATCACTATTTATGTAATTAGAAGATAAAAAACCTAGAATTTGTTAAACTGTGAATACAGTCATACTTTATTAAATTATAAATTTGGGAGGGTTAATACTTATGCTAAATACAATTTTAATATTTATAGTGGGTCTTGCTGTTGGAACAGCTGTTGTTTATTTTTTGTTAAAAAGGAACAAAGCATCCGATAATGGAGGCGGATTAATGCTTATTCAGAACCAAATAAACGACCTCGCTAAGCGACTAGACAGGAGAATGGAAGACTCACAAATAGCCCTTTCTAGTTCTATGAATACTCAGTTTCGCCACATTAAAGACATTACTGAATCTTTAGTGCGACTAGATGAGACAAACAGACAAGTTGTTAATTTTGCCGGGCAACTCCAAAATCTTCAGGACATTTTAAAAAATCCAAAACAGAGGGGAATACTTGGAGAATATTATCTTGAGACAGTGCTCAAGAACGTTTTGCCTCCGGGTCAATATGAGATGCAATACAAATTTGGAAATGGAGACATAGTGGATGCAGTTATATTCTTAGATAAAGATAAAATTTTGCCGATAGACTCTAAGTTCTCGTTGGAAAATTACAACAAAATAATAGAAGAGAAAAATCCTGTAGAAAAAGAGAAACTTGAAAAATTATTTAAAATAGACCTCAAGAATAGGATTGACGAAACCTCAAAATATATTAAGCCAGAAGAGGGGACGATGGAGTTCGCTTTTATGTTCATACCATCTGAGGCAATATATTACGACCTTCTCATAAATCAGGTCGGTGCGATAAAAGCATCAACAAAAGATCTCATTGAATACGCCTTCCAGCAAAAGAAAGTGATTATTGTTTCGCCGACCTCCTTCATGGCATACCTCCAGACCGTGCTACAGGGACTACGTGCGCTCCAGATAGAAGAGTCTGCCAAAGAGATAAAGAAGCGCGTTGAGGAGCTTGGGAAGCACCTGCTCAATTACGATCAACACATGAAAAAGGTCGGGGATACACTTCAAACAACAGTAAATCACTATAATAAAGCCTCTCAGGAGTTCAAAAAGATAGATAAGGATGTCCTCCGAATAAGTGGGGAGTCTATTGGGCTATCTGACAATCTTTTAGAGGAAAAAGTAGGGGAGGTTGGATAAAATACGTTTTCATCTGCCTCTGTTGGTGTCATTTCGACTTTATGGAGGTCGCCGAGATATAGGCGACATCTGTAGACGAAAATCCCTTGGAATATAAGCGATCCTTCGACAGGCTCAGGATGACAAAAAGAGAGAATCCGTATACCCCTTGATTTATTTAGTCCATTAATGTAGTATATCCTTACTATAAAAGGTAAATCTTAAATATGAAATTTGCAGTTATACAAACAGGCGGAAAACAGTATATCGTTAAACCAGGCGACGTTATTAAGGTTGAGAAATTGACTCAGGACGGTACGCTTGTTCCAGAGGGAGGAAAGATAAAGTTCGACGAGGTTCTCCTTGTTGACGACGAAGGCACAACAAAGATAGGAACTCCTTTTATTGAAGGAGCATCTGTATCAAGCGTTGTTGTTGAAAACGGAAGAGGAAGAAAGGTTATAACTCAGAAATACAAAGCTAAGGTTAGATACCGAAACAAGAAAGGCCACAGACAGCCATTCACACAAGTAAAGATTGAGGACATAAAATAACCCCGATAGGAAAGTTCGAATAAACTATTTCTAAATTTAAAAAAGTCGCTCGGTATACGCCTGGCGACTTTTTTCGTAGTAACTTAATGTTTAAAGATAAACTTCCTACGGGGCAAGTATTAAAAACCCGCGATATAGCGGGTTTTTCATACTTAAACTCGCTTGACAAAGATAACAAAATATGCTAGTTTTAAAGAAAATAAAGTATATTGAAAATTAAATAAAAACATATCTTTTAAGGAGGTTTCTTGTGGAAATATCAAATCTTGCCTTAGTTATAATCTGGACGATATTCACTGTCGTCGCGTTCGCGGGAATAATATCTCTCCAGATCAATTCATTGAAGCCAGAGTCTGGTGAAAAAAGAATCGAAGAATTTTCCGACTGCGAAAGAAAAGGTCGCAGTATAGAAAACTTCTCCGACAGGGAAATAATGATTGAGCACTACAAAAGGTTACATAGACAACGCAGGGAATACTATACAGAGCAAAATAGGAAAGATAAGGAGGGGTTCTTATGAAAATAAACATTCCCTTTTTAAAAACAATAACCAAAGATCCTTCAAAAGTGGAAAAAATGGAAGAACTTAAGGCTCTCGGCGAACTGATTGAAGAAAAGGGGCACGAAGTAGCCCTTCGATATAAATTGGGAACTTGCCGGGGCGGAAATTTCATCCTTCTGGTCACGGTCAAAAAAGAACGTCCTTTTATCTTCGCAGTAGAAAAAAGAGACAACAACTTCCTTTGCGACCACCTGATTCCCGGAATACCGGTTTCTTTCATAAAAGATTCTGAGTATCGCTTCAAGATATGCGTATAAAGGAGGAATAATCGTGACCAAAAAAGAAAAAATCAGTTTAGTTTTAAAAGAGTTAGCAAAAGAGAGTAACGCTGAAAAGATAAGTTTTATCCTTAATTCAAGCAGTGTCGAGATTAAAAAACCGTTAGATCAAAGTGGCACAAAAGAGTTGCTCAAATTATTCAGAAAATCTCCGGCAGAAGTATATACAGATGAAAAATTTTTATATTTAAGCGATATTGGTTTCCCTAAAAACCATAATTGCAAAAAAATTTCACTTTATGAAGCATTGTTAAAACATAATATATACCTTATATATTGGCTTTATCAAAATGGAATAATAAGAATTTAGTAAATAACAATAAATTCCTACACAAACGCCGCCTAGAAATAGGCGGTTTTTCTTTTTTGTTCTCTGTATTCAAACGCCTAAAAAAAGGAAAAGGTTGACAGATAACACAAAATATGATTTACTTACATCGGCAAAAGTAATTTGATAATTGGATAAAAAATAATAAAAAAGGGGAGGGGTTGTTATGTATGGAACACCAATGTCGCCCGAATTAGCACATATGTTCGATCTATTGTTCCGGACTGGTGTCGGGTTAGTTATTATTGTTAGTATTTGCCTCTGTGTCTTTATAGTAAAGACTCTTTACGAAATGGCCACCGAAAAACCTTTCGAGTATAAAGAAAGTGCGCTCGAAGATTTCTCTAACGCGGAAATAATCGCGGAATATTACAAAAGACACAAACAGATAAAAGAGGAAGAGAAGCGGGAAGTATAAAAATTTCCCAAAAAACGCCGCCTAGAAATAGGCGGTTTTACTTTTGTAATTTTTTGTCATCTCGAGCTTGTCGAGAGATCTCTTAAACTATAAGCGATTCTCGTCTACAGATGTCGACGTTAATCTCCGTCGACCTCCATAAAGTCGGAATGACACAAAGAGGAGAAAAGGAGTGGCAAAACTATAAAAACTACCAACCAATAATTATTCTCGATGCTTAAGGGCGTTCTTTATTGTATCTATATCAGAATATTCAAGTTCTGTACCAGTGGACAGGCCTCTACCTAATACAGACACCTTTATTCCTCTCGGTTCTGTTATTGTCTTAAAAGATTCACGAATATATTCTGCCGTGTGGTCTCCCTCAACCGTTGCGGAGAGCGCAATTATTATTTCTTTGAGGTCTGTGTTTCTCTCAACTTCTCTTTTTAGTTCAAATTGTCTAATTCTTTCTTCCGGATTCTTATCAAGTATCGGAACAAGTCCGCCAAGTACAAAATAAAGACCTTCATAGCTTCTAGACCGCTCTATATTGTCCAAATCGACGTCTTTAGCGATAATGAGTAGTTTCGTCTTGTCACGACTTTCGTCACTGCATATGTTGCACAAGGAGCTTTTTTGACCATCGCTAAAAAATCGCATACATCTCGTGCATGAATTTATGTCTTTTTTTAACTCAACAATAAGGTCGGCAATTTTTTTGTTAGCAGAATCGTTTTGTCCAAGCAAATAAAAAACAAATCGCTTGGCCTGTCTTGGGCCAATACCCGGGAAGTGGGAAAATATTTCGGTTAGCTGTGTGATAGGGTCCATAAAAAATAAAAAAATAAATCTGGATTACTTCAAGTTTCGCTTTAAAAGTCTCCAAATCCGGCATTAGCAGATGAAGCACCTCCGCCCCCAGAATCTCCGGTTTTATCAATATTCATGAAGCTGACTCTCTCTTGGTCGAAGAATAACTCGGTCTCTCCGGTTGGACCGTTTCTGTGCTTTGCAATGATTATTTTTGCAATATTTGGCGGAGCATTCTTGTCGTTCTTGTCCTCTCTGTGAATAAACAAAACAACGTCAGCGTCTTGCTCAATAGAACCGGAGTCTCTGAGGTCAGAAAGTCTTGGCGGACCTCCTCTTTGTTCTACCTGTCTGTTTAGCTGAGAAAGTGCGAGTACCGGTACGTCTAGTTCTCTGGCTAATATTTTTAACGATCTTGATATTTCCGTAACCTGTTGAACGAGAGAATCGGAATGCCTCTGGGGAACCATAAGCTGTAAATAATCAACAATTATAAGTCCGAGCCCAGAGTCTCTTTTCAGCTTTCTGGCAACAGATCTCATTCTGAGAATATTGTTACTTGCCTCGTCGTCGATATGAATAGGTGCTCTATTTAATCTATCCATAGCTTCTCTAATCGCAACAAATTCTTCATCGCTGGATATTTTGCCTGTTCTGAGCTTCCAAGAATCTACACCAGATTCTGCTGCGACCATTCTATCGGCTAATTGCTGAGATCCCATTTCTAGGGAAAAGATACCAACAGGGACATTAAATTTACAAGCAGCCTGTCTTGCTAGATCTAGTGCCAAGCTAGTCTTTCCAACAGACGGTCTGGCGGCAAGAATAATAAGATCTGATTTTTGGAGGCCGGAAAGTTTGTCGTCTAGTCCCTTAAATCCAGTTGGAATACCTCTTGTTTCTCCGTCTGATTTATTTAATCTATCCAATCTCTCCCATGCTTCAGTAAGAGTCTTACTTATTGGAATAAATTTATTTTTAAGCAAAGAACCGCTAACTCCCAATATTTTTTTCTCTGCCTCAACAAGAACATCTTCAACTTCTCGATGTTCGCTAAAACCGAGCTCAGACACATGGTCTCCTGATTCTATAAGTTTTCTCAGTATATGTTTTTTCTGGATTATTCTTGCGTAGTGCTCAACGTTAGTAGAAGAGGGAACTGTGTTTATAAGCTCTGCCAAATAACTTGAGCCACCAGCTTGTTCTAAATAATTCTTTTCCTTTAATCTGGATGAAAGAGAAACTAAATCTATCGGCTCACCTTTTGTATATAGATCAAATATTGTTTTATAAACAATCGAATTTTTACCAGAGTAAAAAGAATCAGGATCTATCATGTCCGCAATATCAGGAATACTCTGGGAACGCAAAAGTATTGAACCCAAAAATGCCTTCTCTGCATCAGTGTCGTGCGGGGGAGTACGAAGAGTTGTTTTTATTGGAGTCATTCCTTGTGCCATAGATATAATTTAGCACATGAAGAAACGGGTAAGAAGCTTGAAAAAGTGCCCAAACCTGTTAATAAGCTGTGAATTAGATAAAATTATTTTCTATCCTTTATTTCTTGGGTTATTTCAGCGACAAAGTCCTCAATTTTCTTTTCTCCAAGGCTTCCGTTTCTTGATTCTACAGTAATCATACCGCTAGATGCCTCTTTTTCCCCGATAATTATCATATATGGAATTTTCTTTTTCTTGCTCTCTCTTATTTTTTTACCGAGACTTTCGTTATCTCCATCTAGTTCTACTCGAACACCTGCTTCGAGGAAAGCATCTCTTACTACTTCTGCATATCTAACCTGTTTCTCACTGATAGGAAGAATTGATAATTGTATAGGAGAAAGCCATGTTGGGAAAAGTCCGGCATAGTGCTCAATAAGGAACCCGATAAATCTCTCGTGTGTTCCGAGCGGAGCTCTGTGAATACAGAGAGGCGTGACTTCCTCATTGTTCTCGTCTTTGTAGGTTAGCCCAAATCTTTTTGGAACAGCGAAGTCAACCTGATTAGTAGCAAGAGTAAATTCTCTTCCAATCGCGCTCCATACTTGAACGTCAATTTTTGGTCCGTAGAAAGCGGCTTCGTTTGGTATTTCAATAAAAGGAATTTTTGCGTCAACTAATACTTTTCTTACCATATCCTCGGTCTCTTTCCATAATGCAGGTTCATTTACATATTTATCTCCGAGTCTCTTTGGATCATGTGTTGAAAACCTCATTACATATTTTTTGATACCAAAAAGATCAAAATATTTTAGATACATATCATTGACTGCTTTAAATTCGGATTCGAATTGTTCCTTCGTGCAGTAAATGTGCGCATCATTCATCTCTAAGACTCGCACTCTCATTAATCCAAAAAGCTCACCTGATTTTTCGTGTCTATAAACAGTACCATATTCAGCTAGTCTAAGGGGTAGTTCTCTGTAACTTCTGCCTCTTGCGCCGAATATTTTATGGTGATGGGGACAATTCATCGCTCTTAAGTAATATTTTCCACCCTCATATTCCATTGGGGGGAACATGCTGTCTTTGTAATAAGGAAGGTGTCCGCTCGTTAGATACATTGATTCTTTTGCAATATGGGGAGTTCGAACCCTCACATATCCAGCCTTAGTTTCCGTTTCTTTTGCAAGTTTCTCTAGCTCATCAACTATTACTGTTCCGTTTGGCATCCAAAGAGGGAGTCCTGGTCCAACATCGTCATCGAAGGTAAACAACTCCAGTTCTTTTCCAATCTTTCTGTGATCTCTCTTTTCTGCTTCAATAAGCATATTTAAATATTCAGTCAATTCGTCTTTTGTCTCAAAAGATAATCCGTAAATTCTTGTGAGCATCTGATTATCTTCGCTTCCTCTCCAATATGCTCCGGCGATGCTCTTTAATTTAAAAGCGTCAGTGTTTATTTCTTTTGAGATTTTGACGTGTGGTCCTTTGCATAAATCCGAAAATTCTCCGGATGTGTAAACACTGAGTTTTGCATCCTCCTCAGAAAGCTCTTTTATGAGTTCGAGTTTGAAAGGTTGGTTCGCGAACATTTCCTCCGCATCTTTTGCGGATATTTCCTTAGAAGAAAATTCTATATTTTGAGAAATAATTTTCTTCATTGTTTTCTCAACATCTTTCAAATCCTCGTCTTTTAGCGGTTTTGAGAGAAGAAAATCATAATAAAATCCGTTATCTATAACAGGACCGATACCGAGTTTCGCCTCGGGGTCTTTTTTTAACACAGCCATGGCAAGAATGTGTGCCAGAGAATGTCTTATATTGTGCAATTTATTTTCTTTTTCCATAAATTTTATTAATGTTATTAATTGGAATGCCTGGATTTGGTCACGAACAAATTTTCTGACGAAAATTTTTCTCGACCCCGCCTTGCGGTGTTCGCCTTGTGCTCCGCACAAACTCACACATCGCTGTGGCTTTCAAATCCCAACGCAAACAAAAAATATTTGTTTGCTGTGACTTATCGGAACACTGGGATTTGAACCCAGAGTCACACGAACCCGAATCGTGTATGTTACCGTTACACCATGTTCCGATAAAATTTAGGAGGGCGAATCGTATATGCCTGTCCCGTAGTGAGCCTTGCTCTACTACTGGGATTACCGTTCCCGCCCGAACGTATTCCGTTCGGTACGGGCGAACACCACATTCCGAAAGGCATTTGTGCCACTATATATATATTGTTATACTTGGATAATATTACATCTCAAAAAACTAATTTACAAGATAAAATGGACGGAACAAAAGAATTATTTAAAAAAGCAATTTCACTATCCACGCTCATCCTTTTAGTTGAAGTGGTTATTTATTATAGAAATGACTTAACAATGGGTCTTCCTGTACCTCTTGTAGAAGAGTGGCTTATTCCATTACTCGCACTTACATTAGCAATATCTGTCGGCTGGTTCTTCTTTGTCCAAACTAAAAAAAATAACCGCACAAAAGACCAGTTTGTTGAGATTGCTACTCATAAATTCAGAACACCTATTTCTGTAATCGAATGGTCTGCCGATTCCCTAGAAACAGCGATAGACATAATGCAAAGAAGAGAGGAGGTAAAAAAAATAAGAAATTCTCTAGAAAAACTTCGTGAAATTATAGATGTATTGGTAGGTTCAACGGAAGTAGAGGATAGTATTTTCTATCATTTTGAAACAACCAACCTAAGACAAATAATTGAAAATTCCTTAAAAGAAAGCATCAAAAAAAAGGCAGAAGAAAAAGGCTTAAAAATTTTAATGGATTTACCATCAAAAATGCCTTTTGTTTATGCCGATACAAAAAGAATTGAATTCGTGTTTAAAACTATCCTAAATAACGCTATAACATATACACCAAAGGGAGGGGAAATAAAAATATCAAATGAAGAAGGAGAAGATGCTTTTACTCTTAAGATTGAAGATACGGGAATTGGAATAGGACATAAGGAAATACCCCTTGTTTTTTCTAATTTTTACAGAAGCAAGGAAGCCAAACTATCCGACACAGAAGGTATGGGGCTTAGTTTGTATGTTTCAAAGAAAATAATAGAAAAACATGGAGGTAATATTTGGGCAGAATCCGATGGCAAGAATAGAGGAACCACTTTTTTTGTGAGATTTAAAACAAATGATTTCAAACAAATTGTTTGATGTTGTGATATAATTATTTAAATAATTTATTCTCCAAAATTTTGAAAAATATTTTAAATTAAAATAGTTTATAAAAAATTAACAAGCAAACACCATTCAAATTATAGTAAAAATTTGGGCGGGTGAATAAAAAATAAAATGCAAAATTTAAATTTTCTAGATCCCCAATCTATCTCAATTTTAATTCAGCTCCTTGTGGCAATGTTGCTTGGAACCATTTTGGGAATTGAAAGGACTATAGCCCACAAAACCGCGGGAATGAGGACCTATGCACTTATAAGCACGGGTGCAGCTCTTTTTGTAATTATCTCAGAAATAATTTTCCTTAAATACGCTTCCTTTTCGGCAATAAATCCTCTCCTTCTTCCCGCACAAATCGTCGTTGGTATAGGTTTTATCGGTGGAGGACTTATATTCGTTCACGGTAACACAGTAAAGGGGCTCACCACCGCCGCAGGTCTTTGGGTCATGGCTGGAATAGGAATGGCTGTTGGGTACAAGCTTTATACAATCGCAATATTCGCAACAATACTAACCCTATTTATATTTAAAGTATTATGGAGAATAGAAGACCAAATAAAACATTTTGTTGGTACAAACGATGAATGTACAATTGACCACAAAGGAGAGGTAAAATGTAAGGGCGAATAAAAATATGTTTCTTTAAAAACCTTCCGCATGGAAGGTTTTTATTTTTTTATTTCAGGAACCAATTCTTTTATAGCATCAGCAATAATGCTCGGAGTATCATTTCTAAAAGACATCGAACCCTTAATAGCGACGATTTTATCTGGAACAAGAAGTTCTTTAAACTGAGCTAGTGTCTTTGGAAATACAACAATTTCAATAGAATCATTAAGGTCGCTTATCTTAACGAACGCCATTTGTTCAGCTTTTTTAGTAGTTATTAGTTTTACTTCATTTATTATTCCTCCGGCGACAACGGGCTTACCGTTACTCTGAGTTTTTAAATATGCAATCGTGTTTTCTTTTTTCTTAAATTTTTCCTCAAAATTTTGCAAGGGGTGACCGGAAAGATAGAGACCAAGTAATTCTTTTTCCCAATCTAAACGCTCCTTTAAGGTTGCGGGAGGAAAGTCCCTTAATTTAAATTCAGGGGCAGTTGTATTTACCGGCAATAATCCAAAAAGAGACGCCTGATCGCCATTGTCACGTGATAATTCTTTGTTAAAAGAAAGCGCATTATCCATATTCCGAAGAAGCATTCCTCTTTCTCCAAATGTATCCATTGCGCCACCTTTTATTAAAGCATCTAAAGATTTCTTATTTAAATTTCGATGTTTAACTCGCGACAAGAAGTCTCCAAATGTTTTAAATTCTCCTTTTTTATTTCTTTCATCAATTATAAATTGAGCGATTTCTGTTCCAAGATTTTTGATAGCATTTAATCCAAACCTGATTCTATCTCCTGCCTCGGTAGGCAGACCCGTGTTGTCATCATTGCTTCCTGTCTGCCCTGCATACGCAGATATGGTAGGCAGACCTTTTATTACAGCAAAACTTTGTTCGCTTTGATTTACATCCGGCGGTAAAACAGGTATTTTCATTCTTTTACACTCCGCCATAATTTCACCCATTTTTTCAATATCATCAGATTCAGCGGTCAAAACAGCCGTCATATATTCAGCGGGGAAATTTGCTTTCAAATATGCAGTCTGATAGGCCACACGGCCATAACTTGCAGCATGTGCCTTGTTGAATCCATAAGCAGCAAACGGCTCAATAAGCGCCCAAAGCTCCTGTGATTTTGCATCGGTCATTCCTCCCTTTTTAAATCCGGCGAGAAGCTTTTCTTTTTGTGCAGCCATTTCTTCCGGAATCTTTTTACCCATCGCTTTTCGAAGTTTGTCCGCCTCAAGCCAAGAGTATCCGGCAAGTTTAATGGCCGTGAGCATAACGTCATCCTGGTATGTAATAACCCCAAATGATTTCTTCAAAATAGGCTCAAGTCTAGGATCGAGATATTTAACCAATTTAGGATTATTTTTACGTTCAATATACATCGGGATAGACTCAATAGGACCCGGACGATAGAGAGCCACCATAGCGTTTATATCGTGTATAGTTGAAGGCTGAAGCTCTTTCAGGTACTTTGTCATTCCTTCACCATTCAATTGAAATAGACCCATTGTTTCGCCTTTGGCGAGCATCTGGAAGGTTTTCTTGTCATCCATTGGCATATTATCCAGATCCACATTGATATTGTGATATTTCTTTACTAAACGAACAGCGTCTCCCAAAATAGCCAAGTTTCGGATACCCAAAAAGTCGAACTTTAGAAGTCCCATATCTTCTACAACATGCATATCGTATTGGGTAATGACCTTGTTTGCGCGAGGTTCTATTTGTAGAGGAACCCAGTCCGTAAGAGTGGTCGGAGCAATAACAACACCCGCAGCATGAACGCTACAATGACGGACAGTTCCCTCAATTTTCATTGCAAGATCCATAATAATTTTTGTATCTTTTTCTGTTTCGTATGCAGTCTTTAATTCAGGAACATCCTGCATTGCCTTCTTAATTGTCATAGGGAAACCTTGTGCACCCATCGGAATCATCTTAGAGATCCTATCGCCAATCTCGTAGGGGTAGGCGAGTGCCCTAGCAACATCACGGACAGAACCACGCGCCATCATTGTTCCGAATGTACCTATTTGAGCAACCTTATCAGAGCCATATTTTCTTTTTGCATATTCGATAACCTCGTCGCGTCTGTTGTCCGCGTAGTCCATATCAATATCGGGAGCTGACGGTCTTTCTGGATTTAAGAATCTTTCAAATGGAAGACCGAACTCTATTGGGTCTACGTTTGTAATGTAATTAAGATAAGTTACGATAGAACCGGCAACAGATCCTCTGATATTTGTGAGGATTCCATTCTCTCTAGAAAAACGAAGCAAGTCGGCAACAACAAGGAAATAAGGAGAATAGCCCTTATCCTTAATAACCTTTAGCTCGTATTCTATTCTAGTTAAAATCTCATCTGTCTTCTTCATGCCCCTTCTATCAATACCTTCATATGTAAGTTTTCGAAGCTCTTCATCGGCCGTGCGACCTTCAGGAATTTCTATTTTAGGAAAAACCCAGCTACCAAACTTAAAATCAAGATCAACCATCTCTGATATTTTTACAGTACTATCTAAGGCTTCGGGGGTTTCTTTAAAATATTCATTCGCATCTTCTGTATTTATAAAAGAAAAATCTTCAAAAGCGTTTGAAAGACGGTCTTCGTCTGTAATATCAGTATTCGTCTGTATCGCAACCAGCGTATCATGCGCTTTGTTGTCGTCGCGACGAAGATAATGTGAGTCTTGTGTACCCACAAGCGGAATATTGAGTTCTTGTGCGAGTTTTATTAATTCTTCTTTTATCTCCGACGCTCTCTCGAGCTTCGGATGATGCATGATCTCAATAAAATAATTTTCTTTGCCAAAAATATCCTGATATTCAAGAGCAATATTTCTCGCTCTCTCATGATCTTTGTTCCATAGTGCCTGAGACAACTCACCACCGAGACATCCCGACATACAAATAACCCCCTTTCCATACTGACGGAGAAGTTCACGATCCATTCGAGGCTTATAATAATATCCCTCAAGGTTCGAGAGAGTAACCATTTTTACTATATTTTGATATCCCTCTTTGTCTTTTGCTAAAAGGCTTAAATGATATCTCTTATTGTCCACATTTGGACGTTTGTCAAAACGGGTATTATTCGCGACATACGCCTCGACACCTATGATTGGCTTTATTCCTTCTTTTTTTGCCTTTTGATAAAACTCAATTGCTCCGTGCAAATTGCCGTGGTCTGTAATTGCAATCCCGGGCATCTCATCTTTTTTGGCAAACTTAATTATCTCCGAAGGCTTAGAAAGCCCATCGAGTAGGGAATAGTGAGTATGGGTATGTAGGTGGACGAATTTGCGCATTAGATTTTTTCTTTCCGTCATTGCGAGGCGAGGTGTGTGCCCAGTAGTGAGCTTCGCTCCACTACTTTGGGTCTTGACCGAGCCGTGGCAATCCAGATTTTAGTTTATAGTTTTTAGTGAGTAGTACATAAATTGTCTATCACGCTTTCAGTATATCAAAAATTTTTTTATATAAATAAACCCTCAAAGGGTAAAAATATTTTATTGAAAGATGTCAAAATTTTAAAAATTAAAAAGCCCCATATTTTTAAAATACGAGGCATGTTTTCTTATTCGAGAATCTCTATTTCTTGTGTACAATGGAGATAAACCTCTATTGTTTCAGTGTAGTCATTGTCACCCCAAAAACTTCTTTCTATTATCTTGCGACCCTTTTGTATAAGATACCCCTTCTGTTCGGACGGAAGATTCGTATAAATTACTACTTTTTTTACCCGTTCGGTGTAAAAAATTATAAAATCTCTCGACAGTGTATGGAAAGATAGGTATTTTGCCCGTATGTATAAACGGTCTATATCATCGATCCTTCTATCGGCAAGAGAAGAACTGTCTAGCTTCTTAATGATCTCTCCATTTATAGATATTTCTGTTCTTACCGTTTCTTCCGCTGTCTTATCGCCACACGAACATCCCGAGAATATGAACGAAAATAAGATAACCACCAGTAAAAGAATTAACGATTTTAATTTCATTCCACATCACTCCTCATTAACTATTTCCAGTTCTTTTTCTGAGTTAAGATAGATATCTAGATCCACACACAGGTTAAGTCCTAATCCGTAGCGAGGGAGATAGTTGCAAATATAAAATCCTCTTGGATAATAGTATTTACTAACAATGTAAGGAACCTTTATATTCTGGTTTATGTGAATAAATATATTATCCACCTTAAACAGCATATAACTATGCTCCCACATCTTGTCAGGACTTAATAGGTAAAGATACCCCGACTTGTAGTTAATTCCAGCTTTTGATATTGGTCTTGAATCGCATTCAACTTTATCGTGAAAAGAAGACCCCCTTTTTAATACATTGCCATTTATTTTTATAATTGCGTTTGGGCTCAGTGCTATTCCCAATATTGTAAAAATAAAAATGAACATTAAACTCAGGAATCCGATTCCGGCTAAAAATTGAATTTCGGTCATTATACATCACTCCTTTTTATCACTATCAGATTTGGGGTCTATTGCGTGAACCACATCGATGGTTATTGTTTTAAACATCCAAAGGCCAGTTACCATAGAAATAACAATAATTGCCAAGATAGGAATTACATTATTGTTATCAATGAGATTGCTGATACCACTGGAAACAATGATTGCACAAAACCAAACAACGATAAGTATTGCAATTGATAATATGCATACAGCATTTGTGTAATTCATCTTTATACCCCCTCACTTTTTAATAAAAATTATTTAGATTTAGGTATATTGTTTTCGTCACCAACAATAATTTCTCTTATGGCAATAATCAGAAGAAATGCCCCCACGGTAAGAACGGATATTACCATTTTACCGCCGAAAGTAGCAATCGTAATTTCGGACATAAAAAATTGAAAAAAGATCAGCGCGATAAAAACAATCACAACCGACACCAAAAATACCGCAACAGCTTTTTCTAAATTCATTTAATCATCTCCTTTGCCCTCCTAAATTTTTTACTATATAAATTTATATCAATTAACCAATTGCTATAGTTTTATGAACAAAATAAATTAAGCCCAAAAATTTTGGTGGGTGAATTTCAATGAACTCTTTTGTTTCAAGAATAATGGTTATTTTAAGTTTTGTCAATATATAGAGCCATTTAATATCTTGTTAGAGTATAAGGATGAAAATTGGCGTATTTGATTCAGGTCTCGGAGGGCTTCTTGTTTTTAAAGGGCTTATTAAAAAACTACCCCGATATGATTTTGTTTATCTGGGCGATTTAAAGCGTCTACCTTATGGCAATCGCAGAGATGAAACAATATATGAATTTGCGAAGGAGGCGACTGATTATCTTTTTAAAAAAGAAGATTGTCAAATAATAATATTTGCATGCAACACTGCTTCCGCGAGGGCATTAAGAAGAATACAGCAAGAATATTTGCCCAAAAACTTTGAGGACAGACGAGTGCTCGGGGTCATAATACCCACAGCAGAAGAAGCAGTACAAGAAACTAAAAGCGAAAAGCGAAAAACTAAAAATATAAAAAATGACAAAAAAATAGGGGTTTTGGCTACAATGGCGACAGTTAATTCTGGGACATACAAAAGAGAAATTTTAAAATTAGATCCGGGCGCAAAAGTTTTTGAAAAATCAGCACCCTCGCTCGTCACTCTTATAGAAAATGGGGAAACGAAGTTTATCGAACCGATACTTCGAGAATATTTAAAACCTCTTTTACTAAAAAAAATAGATACTCTAATTCTTGGTTGTACCCATTATCCTATAATTAAAAATATTGTGAGCAAGATTGTCGGTAAAAAAACAAAAATAATTTCCCAAGATGAAATAATACCCCAAAAACTTATTGATTATCTCAAGGGACATCCGGAAATTGAAAATAAATTAAAAAAGAAAGGAGTAAGAAAAATTTTGGTAACAGAATTAACCGACGAGTTTCAGAAGACGGCAAAAAGGTGGTTGGGAAAAGATGTTGACCCAAAAGTTATTAATTTACAACAATGAAATATCGTTGGTATTTGGGAATAGATGAAGTGGGGCGAGGACCCTTGGCTGGACCGATAACCATTTGCGTGGCTGCTTTTAAGACGAGAAAACCAAAATTTTTGAGAGGAATTAGGGATTCCAAAAAATTAACAGCGCAAAAAAGAGAAGATTGGCTAAATAAAATAAAGATAGCAAAAGAAGAGGGGAACGTCCTATTCTGTGTTTCTTCTACAGACAACGAACAAATAGATAAAGTTGGAATAACAAAAGCGACAAATCTCGCAATAGAAAAAAGTCTCAAAAAATTAAAACTGGAGCCGTGTCAATGTTTAGTTCTTCTTGATGGGGGACTCAAAGCACCGATTGAATATATTTACCAAGAAACAATAATCAGGGGTGATGATAAAGAGAGAATAATCTCTGCCTCTTCTGTAATAGCAAAGGTAAACAGAGACAATATAATGATAGATTATTCTAAAAAATACCCCCAATATAATTTTCATGAACATAAGGGATACGGAACTAGGGCACACTATGAAGCCCTAAAAAAATATGGCAAATGCCAGATTCATCGAATATCTTTTCTCAAAAAATTTTATGGTACAATTAATAGTAATAATTTAATAAAATAATTTTTAAACATGGTGGGACCAAGAACAAATGCTATTTCATGGGATGAATGTTTTATGAGAATAGCGAGGACAATTGCGGATAGATCAAAGGATCCTTCAACACAAGCAGGGGCTGTTATTGTTAACAATGACAACGTTGTCGTAGGTATCGGTTATAATGGACTACCTCGAGGATTAAAAAATGAAGAATTTCCTTGGGACAGAGAGGGGGATTTTCTCGATGTTAAATATACTTATGTTTGCCACGCAGAAGAAAATGCCATCTTTAACTCAAACAACACCCCCAAGAACTGCAAAATATATGCCACGCTTTTCCCTTGTAATGAGTGCGCAAAATCAATTGTTCAAAATGGTATAAAAGAAGTCATATATGAAAGTGACAAATATCATGATGAGAAAATCTGGGTTGCCTCAAGAAGAATATTGGATGCTGCTGGAATAAAATATCGACAATACACCTCCGAACTTTCCAAATAATTCCAATGCCTTAGAGGGATAGGTAAATATTTAAATGGAAAATTTATTAAATAAAACATTATCTGAACCAACCAAAGAAGCAGAGAAAGAAACGGGAACAGAAGAAAACGAAGAACCCAGAGAAAATCCTGAGGATATTGAAGATAGGATAGAAAAAGATAAAATCAGGAAAAAGGAGGAGATGTTGGATTCTTTTTATAAAAATGAAATAACAAAGCTAAGAAAAGAAGAATTTAGCGAAGAAGATAGTCGATGGAAAAAAATAAAAGAAATAGGTCAAAAAAAATCAGACCACAAAAATAATAACGAAGAAATAAAACAAAAAGAGACAAAACAGGAAGCTCACTCCTTCGGAGATAAATTTCATAAAAAATATTTATCAGTCCGCGCATGGTTTGGTGGGGTTAAGGACCTGGATCAGTTTCAAGACCTTGTTGGGTATTTTGAATCTGAATTGAAGGATTATGATACCGAAATAATAAAAACTGATAAATTAACAGAAGAACAAAAGGAAGAGCTGAAAAAAGAAAAGGAATCTGGTGGTTGGATATATGAGGAAAGTTCTTATGATAAAGAAAACAAAAAGATAACTTTTAAAAAAGCGAAGCCTTTTACTGTTGACACAGACAATCTGCGTCTTCTTAAAAACCTAATTTCGCCAAATAATAATTCACTTGAACTAGTGGTTGGGCTTAAGGATGTTGGTTTTGATTTTGTTGAAGAATTTAATGATGACGACAAGAAACATATCAAAAAAATAGGACGGTTTATAAAAGCCCCTAACGCAAAAGAAGCTATTGGATTACTAAAAAAAATACCGAGACTAAACGATCTCTGGTTTTATTACGACGATGAAACAAAGGGAAAGTTAGATTTTCTGATAGAACTCGCTGAGAGTAAAAATCCTGAGTCTGTATTATCTAAAGAAATGGCGGAAAAAATAAATATTGTTTCGACAGCCCTAGACACTTCTTACGATATTGAAAAGATTGAAAAACTTAAAGAGATAGCGAGTAACCCCGATTACCTAGATTATATTATAAACAACCCGTCTTTTTCTATATACAGCCTCCCTAATCTTAAAGAACAGGAAAAAGAGGGTGTTTTAAAACCAACATTAGAATTATACCGTTCCGGTATTTACATAGATTACGAAAATAGTAAAAATTTTGACGGATTATACGGTTCTGATCCGGAAAAAAGGAAAACATCTCTAGCCCACTTTAAAAATGTTTTTTTAGAAAGAGGAGAGATTAAAGAGTTACTAAAGAATGAAGACAAACAAAATTTATATAAATCCATTTCAGAGTATGTGGGTGAAAATCTTCCGCTCGGTGATGTTCTTCAATTAGAAAATATCTTTAATGGCTCTCAAATAAACACAAAAGAGGCGCTATATATATCAAAATTAATTTTGGGGAACAAAGAACTTGGTTCAAGAACATCGGGCATAAAATTAATTGGGAATATTGCGGGGGACCCAAAGCTTAAAGAGGTTATTGTTAGTAATGAATTTTATGAATTTACAAAGTTTTTTAAAGAGAACGTTGATTATTCTCCGAGCCCCCATGAATTTAATGCGAACAGTGAGTTAATTAAAATATTTGAAGAACCGGAACTCATAAGAGAGTCAATGAGCGATACTGTGGTTAACACAATAAAGGCAACCAGAAATGCCTTTCAGTTGAACAATATTGACTACTATGTTGAATTGGCGAGATACCCCGAATCAGTAAACTTAATAAATTCCGTTAAAGAAACTTTGGGGAAAGACACTATATCAACACACGATCTTCCATATTTAATAACAATAAGTCGTGATTCGGAATTATCAAAAGAAATAATTAGTCACAACAAACTGTTTTTTGAGCTTTTTAAACCGAGGTCCCAAAAAACAACATCTTTAAGGGACATTGTGTTTGGTTCTGGAAAATTTAAGGAGCTTCAAAATAATCCAAAAATGGCAGAGGACTTCTTTAGGATTGCCAATGAAAAAGAAATACCACTTGAACCGCTAGGAGATTTTGAAAAAATAAGACTTATTGCAGAACAGAATCTGTTTGATATTGTCGTCCGGTTTAAAGGATCTCCACAAACAATGGAATTCGTTTTGAACAATTTGGAAATAATTTCTAATGCTTCAAAAAGAAATTTAATAGATATTATTTTACAATTTAAAGAATCCCCACAAACAATAGATTTAATTCTAAAAAATTCAGAAAATTTTACTGATGCATCCAACAAAAAACCGGCAGAATTATTCAACGAAATACTAACCAAAACAGAAACAAAAACCGTAAGAAATAAAATAATGAAACGAGGGGAGTTGATAGGTGTTCTTTTGGGAGAGCAACGATATGATACATTAGCAGAAACGGCCGGATTAGATCCAGAAGAATCTCCGGAAATAAAAAGACTAAAAAGTTTTGTTGAGTCTAATAATGTAGGAGACAAGGGGCGCACTATCGCTACCCTTTTGGCAATGAGAGAATACAGGGAGGGGGAGGACCTCTCTATATTATTAAAAAAAATTGATAAAAAAATCAGTTCTTATGAAGAATTACTTAAAAAATACGATTTTCATAATATTCCCGAAGGGCTGAGAGCTTCAATCGGTATGGAATATGAAATCACAAAAAGCACCTCCGATGCTTATGGAAATCAAAACGATGGAAATGACCTAAGAAAAGACATGTCGGACATATCACACTTTGCTAACGTAGGAAATGGAGCAGATGCTGTTTTTGAAATTGCCACAAAGCCGTCTGACAATCCCTATATGATGCTTTTGGAAATGCAATTACTTCAAGATCTCGGATATGTGGATTTTAATTTTAAAAATCCAGATTATGAAAAAGGTGCCCGTGGATACCACATGACAATAGGCGGGGAGAGGGGTATTAATATTAGTAGCAATTCTAATTTTTTACAGAATGCATTAATGATGAGTGGATGGGGTGGTATAAATGCTGGTAAAAATATAGATATGCTCTCAAAAGGTAGAGGGGTAAATATACGGCAGAGAAATTCTTCTGGCACACAAGCAATATTTGAAAACGCAAAACCGGCGGTAGAATTTAGGTCATTATCTCTCGACACATGGGAGCCGTTTGAACGAGTCGTTGAAACTTCTTATTTCGGAGCTATTGCAGTACAGGCTTTTGAAAAGCATGTGGTTGAATCACCTAGAATTTTTGAACTGGAGTTATCCGACCCAGAACAATTTTATGAATTATTAAAACAAAACGACCTAATCGTGGAAGCTACCGAAGATAAGAGCGTTAAAAAAATAATTTTTGAGTGGGTAAAATTACAAAAAGGGATGATGGAAGATTTGTCTGACCATAACGAAAATTTTTTGCAAAATGAAATGTATGGCTATAGTGATGATAATGATAATTTTATTGAAGCAGAAGAATTTGGGGGTTCATCTAACAAAGAAAGATTTGAAGGGGTGGCGGGAGATGAAATGGGTTTGGAAAAATATGCTCAAGATATCCAAATACAACCCGATTCTTTATTTGCACCTGCAACTCCAGAACTGGCTAATAAGTGTTCAAAAATAACAAATCTTTTTCTTAAGATTACAGATGAATCGGGCGGTGATGTTGTTAACGCAAACTCAAGTCTAGATACCACTAAAGTTGGAATGAGGACAGAAGAAAGCGACCCAAGAGCAAAATATCAATCTTTATTTGAAACAGGAGGTAAAACTAGAGATGGTTATTATTATACGCAAGGAGGAAGCGAGAAAATGATCATACATAAAGTACAAAAGAGATTACTTGAATTTAAAAAAATAATACAGGAGATAATTTCATAATATATGCAAGAAAATAATCCATACATATATGGAGAGACATTTAAGAGAGAAGCTCCGAAGCCAAATTCAGTTGTCTATAATGTTTTGTCAGACCACCTAAAAGAAAGCGATGGGTACAAAATAGAATCACACGTGATGCTTAATGATACATACAAAGTACTAGAAGGTAGTGAGCGTGAGATCAGCACCATCTTAGGAGAATTAGAAAATAAAAAGAACATTACCCGCGAAGATGTTTTAGTATTAACGGTTTTACTGGCGGTTTCCCGAACCCTTGGTCCAAATTTAGGATTTTTGCGTGAAGCGATAAGAACGGGGCATTTTGATATTGAGGAAACAAGATCCCAAATCATGGATACCAGTTTAAACGAGAATATTACCAATTATCTACAAAAAATCATTCCAAGCCTTCAGAGATAAATCAACCATTGAAAAATCGTGATTTCTAACGTAAACTAAGCGACGATGAAAACATTCAGCATTATTACACTTTTTCCAGAGATGTTCAGCTCATACTTAAATGAGTCCATTTTGAAACGAGCACAGGAAAAAAAGCTTATAAAATTTAAGATCTATAACCCTAGGGATTTTACCACCGACAAGCACCACAAGGCGGACGACAGACCTTATGGTGGGGGACCCGGAATGGTAATGTATGCCGAACCAATACTGAAAGCGGTAGCTAAAGCCTGCCTGCCGGTAGGCAGGGCTAAGGGTACAAATAAGGCGAAAATATTTATACTTTCTCCTCGCGGGAAACAATTTACAAATGAAGTGGCAAAAAACATAGCCGATAAAAATGAAAATGTCATTCTTATATGCGGAAGATACGAGGGAATAGATTCTCGAGTCAAAAAAATACTCAAGGCGGAAGAAATATCTGTTGGGCCTTTTATTGTCACAGGAGGGGAGCTTCCTGCAATGATAATGATAGATTCTATATCCAGACAAATGGAAGGTGTTTTGGGTAAATTTGATTCACTCGAAGAAAGCCGAGTGTCAACGGGAGAAATGTATACCAGGCCGGAAGTTCTGAAATATAAAGGAAAAAACTATAAAGTTCCAAAAATTCTACTCTCCGGAGATCATGGAAAAATCGAGAAATTCAAGCTTGCGAAGACAGACAAAAAGTCATAAAACGATTCCCGGAGATAGAAAAACTATTCCCGCGTCCGCCAAGGGTGTGGGTTTACTTTTTGTATAAATTTGATTCAATACCTTTTATTATTTAAATCTGATAAAATGGCCTTATAAATAATAAATAAATGAAAGCCTTAATTTTAGCAGGTGGAAGAGGGGTGAGGCTCAGACCGGAGACAGACCAGACCCCAAAACCCATGCTTCATGTACAAAATAAACCGATCTTAGAACATACAATTTCGATGTTACCGGATATTATTTCGGAAATTTTTATTGTTACAGGGTGGCTTGGTAGTCATATAAAAGATCATTTTGGTAACGAATTCAAAAATAAAAAGATATTCTATTTAGAACAAACAGAACCAAAGGGTACATTTCATGCGCTAAGTCTTGGAAAAGATTTTCTAAACGAAGAACCGTTTTTAATAATATCAGGAGATGACTTATACTCCGCGATAGACCTAAAGAATGTCTGCGAAAAAGAATCGGCTGTTTTGGTTCATAAAACAGATAACCCAGAAAGGTTTGGGATCTGTAAAAAGGGGGAGGATGGATTTCTTCATAAAATAATAGAAAAACCAAAAGAATTTGTGGGGAATTTAGCTAACATTGGAGTTTATAAATTACGCCCTACTATTTTCGAAGAAGAGATAGTAGTGGGCTCAAGCGGAGAACAAGTATTAGCACCTATGATAGGTAATCTGGCCCAAAAAGAGAAAATAGCCCTAGTTGAAGCTACTTTCTGGCACCCAATAGCAGATATTAATGATCTGGATAAAGCACAGAACTTGGATTTAAAATATAAATAAAAAATGAAAGCTGATTCAATAATAAAAATAATTGGAATTACGGGGACGAATGCTTCTGGTAAAGATACTGTTGCTGATTATTTGCGTGATAAACACGATTTCAAAAATTATTCTTTGTCAGATGAAATAAGGCTTGAAGCATCACGAAGGGGAATCTCACACGAGAGAGAAAATTTAAGAAAACTCGGAAATGAAATAAGGGAGAAATTTGCTCCCAATGAACTTGCTGTCCGAGCGACAAAAAGAATACTTGAAGACAAAGAGGGTAAAGTAATTGTTACGAGTATTAGAAATCCGGCGGAGATAGAATATCTAAAAAATAATTTTTTAAACTTTAAATTAATTTATGTAGATGCTCCCGTAGAAATGAGGTATGAAAGATCCAAAGCGAGAGGTAGGGTGGGTGACGGCGTCAATTTAGACGATTTTAGTGTTGCTGAGGCAAAAGAGCTCGAAGGAGGCAAAACAGGGCAGCAACTTGTAGCTTGTAGTAAACTCGCGGATTTTTCCATAATGAATGACGGAAGTTTAGAAAAACTTTTTGAGGAAGCGGAAAATATTCTCACTAAAATATAAAAAATAATTTTCCCCGCTGAAATTTAAGCGGGGTTTTTATTGGTGGGGAATAAGGGGTTTAATATAGATAGTACGTCGCACAATATATCTTTTACGACTCACTATATATTAAAATAAGGATATTATTCAAATAGACCCTATTCCCCATCAAATATAGAAATTATTCCAGATTGCAATAAAAAATGGCGTGAATTGTGCGACTTTTTTGATGTCGTACAATTTACTAACTTTGCGACGCTCGTATCTCCTCTCTGAGGCTCACCATAAAAAATCCATGACCCGTGAGTCCTGGATTTTGTTCAAATTCTCTCTTTTTCGCCGACCATCGATTTTGGGCTTTTTGGGTCATTTCCCGCCTTAGCGGGACAAGTTAGGGGTATCTACCCACCACCCCATTCGACTCGCGAACCAAATAATTTATTTTATGAAGTGAAAAAATTTAAAATAATTGGAAGAATATTATTTGCCCAAATTCCCGCTAAGAAATCCCAAACAGCGGAAAAATTATTTTTTACAGAATCTGAATTCAAAATTTCCCTCAAATTTATGCCAAAATAACTCAAAACTATAATTCCGATAACCACAAGTAAGATTGTTTTTATAAAACCACCCTTTTGTGTGTTTTTTATCATGTCTATATTATAACACAGCGCGAATAGTCTAAATATCCCCTTGTGTCGCACAATATTTCTCTATAAAACAATACGCTTAATTTGCGGGCTGATCCTTGTGACAATCTCATAATTAATTGTGCCAAGCTTACCAGCAATTTCGTCAGCAGATATGTCGTCTTTATTCTGTTTTCCCAAAAGAACAACCTCGTCAAAAAGTTTTGCGTCTTTTATGTCAGTTAAATCGATGATGGTCATATTCATACATATTCTACCTAAAACTTTAGCCCTCTCCCCCCTTACAAGCACCTCCCCAATATTAGACATTCCTCTGTCGTATCCATCCCAGTATCCGACAGGTAAAATACCGATAACAGAATCTCTTTTAACTTTCTCTGTTAAGCCATAACCAATTGGTGTACCTCTAACAACCTTTTTAATTTGCACAAGAAGAGTTTTCCAAGTAAGAGCAGGGCGAAGGTCTATCTTTATATTTCTTTCTTTTGAGGATAACTTTGTTTCTCTTGAAGACCAAAGACCGTACATAGAAATGCCAACGCGCACCATATTAAAATGAGTCTTAGGGTAATTTATTGTTGCAGCAGAAGATGCTGTGTGTTTAATAGATATTTTTATAAGCTTTTCTACTTTATCTATATTTTTTCTATAGCTATCAAGCTGTTTATTCGCATAAGAAAAATCTGTTGTATCGTCTACGTTTGCGAAGTGAGTATATGCCCCCTCTATCAAAATATTTTTATTTTTTAAAGCTTCCCTAACAAACGCAACGAGATTCTCGTCGGAAATTCCCTGTCTTGATATTCCTGTTTCTATCTTTAAATGTATCTTTGCTTTTTTATTCCCGACATTTTTGGGAAAATTTTTTGAAAGATATTTTAAAAGTTCAATATTATATGCGACAAATGAAACATTGTTCTTAATTGCTTCATTGAGCCTATGGAATGGAATAAACCCAATTACTAAAATTGGTAATTTTATTTTTGCCCTTCGAAGTGTCATGGCTTCATCAATAGAATCTACTCCCAGCCAATCTACTTTTTTGGACCCCACACACAAATTAGAAACTTCCAAGAGCCCGTGTCCATAAGCATTTGATTTTACAACCGCCATAAATTTCGTATCGCCGGAAAGTAAACTACGAATTTCTCCGATGTTGTGTAAAATGTTTTTCTTTGTTATTTCTACCCAGGTTTTCAAGGTCAATTACAAATTACGAGTTAATAATTACGAATTATGAAGCAACAGGCGCTCCTGCGTCATTGTGAGCCGAGGTGTATGCCCAGTAGTGAGCTTCGCTCTACTACTTTGGGTCTTAACCGAGGCGTGGCAATCCATAGAATAATACCACAAAAATTAAATCTGGATTGCTTCGGTCGTTCCTCCTCACAATGACAGCTAAATCTAGTCCGTCTTAATATTGCTACCCGTTATTGGTAAATATGCCATTGGGTCTAAATAAGCTTTTGGATCAGCCGCTACGGTCTTTATTCCATAACAAATTGATTTTGACGGGTTCTTTGCTAACGTTGCGGAATTAGCAACTATCCTTAATCCCTGAGTAACATATACACCAAAGTGAAGATGCGGTCCCTCAGAATAACCCGTTTGTCCTGAATACCCTATCAATTCTCCAGTTGTTATAGATTGCCCTGGACTTACTTTGACTAAACTTAAATGAGCATAGAGGGTTGATAATCCATTTGCATGTTTAATTAAGACCCAATAACCATATTGACACCCATCTCTTGCTACTCGACCTTCTGTGTCTATTACAACCCCAGACAGTGAGGCTTTTATTGGGGTACCAATTTTAGAACGAAAATCAACCCCACCGTGAGATCCTGAAACATAAAGTCTTGCTGAATCAGAGGTCTTACCAAATTTCTGAGTTATATAAGGTGGAGTTACTGGCCAGGACAAAACACTAGTTCCAGGTTTTGGATAACTTGTTGGATCTATTGCTACCTTAAGTTTCGCTTCATAATCGTAAAGCTCCTTCTCAAACCTTTCTTTTTCCGCTAGACGATCAGATAATATTTTTTTGTAATTTGCCTCCTGATTTTGTGTTTGAGATAATAACTTATTTTTACTTCCCTTATTCTGATTGGCTATATTTTTTTGATCTATAAGACCCGATCTCAAGTCATTAAGGTCAACCTTCTTTGAAGCCAATTCTTTTTTATTTTCTTCAAGACTTTTCTTTTTTGCTTCAAGGTCTATAATCCTATCGCTAACTTTTGCCTGAACACGCTCCAAATAATCTACTTCCGACCAACCATCACCAAAGTTTTTCTCCGAAAAAATTATCTCTATGGGAGACTGTAACTCTAATTGTTGAATAGCTTGCAACATTTCAATGACAGAAGTTTTATCATCTTTAATATTTTTTTCCTTGTCTTTTATTTCTAAAATAAGTTTTTGTATATTTAGCTCAGTTGATTTTATTTTTGTCTCCATAACAGTTACCTGTTTATTAAGCTGTGAAATAGTATTACTTATTATACTGAGTTCATTTTTTAGCGATTTTGACTGTCCTTCTGTTTTTTTTAAAGATACATCCAGGGTAGCAATTTCAGCTTCGAGTTTTTTTATTTCATTATTTCTGTCGGAAATCTCATTACGAAGGCTATCTATTACTGAACTATTTTCAGTGTCAATTGGCATGGCTTCTTGTGCTAAAGTGTTTATTGCCAAAGAAAAAACACCTACACAAAGTAATGCAATAATAAAAAACCAATTGCCCTTTTTTTCTATCCGTAAAAACATATTTAACTTATTCTAATTATATCAAAATATGAAAGTTAAACTAATTTTTTAATATAAAAGCGCCAATGATTAAACAATTGGCGCTTTGTAGCGGTTTAAAGGGGTCTTATGCGTTCATTAATTTCTTCATTTTTTCTTCGAGCGTTAACGGTACGGGCGGCCGGTAGATCTTAGCACCTTTGGGCTTTTTGATGCCGTAGAGAACGACGCTTTTTTCGAACTTCTGCTGATCCTGATATTCCTGGGTATTTGATTCCGTGATAGAAACGCCGTTTTCGTTAAAGCCGTTATTCTTAAGGATCACTGTGCCGATTTCTTCCAGGGCTTTCGGATTATTCGCCGACATCTTGGCGATTTCTTCAAGGGCTTTCGGATGTTCGAGGCTACCGTATTCACATATAATATTAACGAGCTTTTGATAATTCGTCATAATAACTCCCCCTTCTTATCTTTTATTTTGTTGTCAAACGAACTTTATATTTAACTCTCTTACAAGGATAGCATAAACAAATTTATTTGTCAAGTATAAAAATCGCCCAAATAGCGGTTTTTATTAAAATATCCTTAATTTAAGCCTTATTATTACTATAAACCAAGTGCAAAACTAAGCCTTTTTAAAGTTTCTTCCTTTCCTAAAATAGAGGCTAGTGTAAATGGGTCAGGAGACTTCTCTCTTCCAGAAAGTGCAACTCTCATTGGCCACAATACTTCTCCCCTGCCTACTTCTGTGGCAAAATCCCAAATAGCATTTTTTAGACCAATCTGATCAAAACTACTTTCGTCTATCGTGTCTATTATTTCCAAAAGTTTTGGAATATGTGTAATATTTTTCAAAAGAATTTTGTCATATTTTGGAGCATCCAACAAACAATCAAATTCACCTGAATTAAAAATCGAGGTTACGTCAGAAAACTTTTCTATTCTCTCTTCAATCAATTGAATTATTTTCGGATAAACCACTTCAAAATTTTTATGAGCCCTTTTTTCTTCTGGAACCCTCTTCAGTATAAGCTCTAATATTTTTTCCTTAGGAAGTTTTTTAATATATTCCTTATTTATCCAATTAAGTTTCTTAATATTAAATATTGCTCCGGCCTTTTGGACCCTCATAATATCAAACTTTTCTATTATCTCCTCTATAGACATTATTTCTTCGTTTCCACCAGGATTCCAGCCCATAAAAGCAAGAAAATTTACCATGGCTTCCGGTAAATATCCCTCCTCTCTATAATATTTCAAAGAGACCATCTCCCCCTGCTTTCTTTTAGAAAGTTTTGACCTGTCATCGTTCAAAATAAAAGGCATATGAGCATATACAGGCCTTGGAGCACCGATGGCTTCCTGTATAAGAATCTGTCTTGGCGTATTATAAATACCATCTTCGCCTCTTACTATATGAGTTACCCCCATTTCAAAATCATCGACAACAACCGCAAGGTGATATATTGGTTCACTGGTACTTTTTGCAATAACAAAATCCCCCAACTCCGTAGTGTCTACCGCGACCTCCCCTCTTATCATATCTTCAAAAACAACTTTCTTGTTGGGGTTCCTTAATCTAATAACCTCCGATCTCTGCCCCTCCTCTTTTGCTTCTTCTTTGGAAATATAAGCTTTCCCATCAGAAATCATTTTTTCTATATACTTTTTATATGTATCTCCGTGCTCAGACTGCCTGTAAATATCGCTAAAATCTATATTTATGCCAAGCCACTTCAATCCCTCAATAATGTCCTTGGTGTATTCATCTTTTGACCTTTCCTTATCTGTATCCTCTATTCTAAATTTTAGCTCGCCGTTATTCTTTTTAACAAAAAAATAATTAAATAATGCGGTCCTGGCATTACCAATATGAAACCAACCAGTGGGACTTGGTGGAAATCTTGCTATTATTTTTTTAGAATTATTGCTCATGCTGTAACCCCAATTTAATTAACTCCTCGGCTATTTTAATCGCTGCATCCTTTTTTGCAAATTTTGTTGCGCCTTCCTTCATTCTTTCTTGAAGTTTTTCATCATTCATAACCCTATTTATTTCCGAGATTAAAATAGAAGAACTAAGATTTCTTTCCTCTAAAACAATAGCGTCACTGACCCTGGCATAAGAAAAAGCATTTTTTCTTTGATCTCGACTTATCTCTTCAGGTATGGGGATTATAATACTCGGAATTCCCCATGAAGCAATCTCAAAAATAGTTGATCCAGCTCTTGATATTACTAGCGATGCCACACCGGCAATCATCTTGAGTGCAACTTCATCCAAAAAAGCGTAAGGCTTATATCTACCCTTATTGACATTTTTTTCCAAAAGAAAAGCGGCTCGTCCTGCAACCTCTCTAAAATGATCTTTTCCGGTGTGGTGAACTATCTGATATTTTTCAACAAGCTCTGGAAGTGAATCTACAATGACATCATTTATATTCATCGCACCCTGGGAACCGCCAACAATAAAAATTACAGGAACATCTTTTTCTAAACCAAAATATTCGTGAGAGCCCTTTTTCACGGGCTCTAAAAGCTCTCTTCTAATTGGATTGCCAGTAAGAGCTGTTTTTCCTTCGGGAAAATAGTTTATAGCTTCCGGATAAGAAACCGCGATCCTCTTTACTATTCCCCACTTACCTACTATCAAATTAACTCTGCCGGGAATAGAATCCGATTCGTGAATAAATACTGGTATTCTTAATATTCTAGCCGCCCAAAGAGCCGGAAAACTAGCGTACCCACCCTTTCCAAAAATAACATCTGGGTAAAGCCAAAAAATTTTCCATGTGGCGGTTATAATACCCCAAATAGTCTTAAAGGGGTCAACAAAATAATTTCGAAGCGAAAAATATTTTCTGAGCTTACCGGCTGATGCTTTTTTAAATGTTATATCATTTTCAAAAAGAAGTCTTTCGTCATAAGGGGAATCAGACATAAAATATATTTTTACCCCCACGAGCTTTTCTCTTTCAATTATCTGATTTACACCCTGAGCAATAGCTATGATTGGGTAGAAATGCCCCCCCGTTCCTCCTCCGCTAAATAAAATTTTCATACGTAATATTATACAAAAAAATGATGATTTTATCTACTTTGTAACCTTGAGACATTTAATACTATTCCCATTTCAAAAAGAGAAAAAAGAAGTGCGGAACCGCCAAGGCTTAAAAAGATAAGAGGGACTCCGGTCATCGGAACAATCCCCAGCATTGTTCCGATATTTATAAATGACTGAGAGAAAGCAAGAGTAATAAAACCAACCACAATCATTCGGCCAAATATATCATGTACCGCTTCGGCAATCTTGTATCCACGCAAACCAAAGGCCAAAAAAAGTAAAACTATGCAAGTACTACCAATAAAACCAAACTCCTCTGATGCTACAGGAAATATTGAATCTCCTGTTGCCTCGGGAAGAAAGGTGAATTTTTGAATGCTCTGACCAAGTCCCCTGCCAAATATTTGTCCGGAACCAACTGCGATTAGCGATTGATTAAGATGGTATCCTGAACCCAAAAGATTTTGAGATGGGTCAATAAAAGTTTTAATTCTAGCCATTGCATGAGGGCTAAGATATGCAGTAACAGCAACCATGATTACCGCAATAAGAATAAAAGAGGCTATATATCTTTTCTTTCCTCCTGCAACGAGAAACATTGCTATACCGGCGGCAATAGGACTCAGTGTTGAGCCCATATCATTTTGCATCAACAAAACAGCAACAGGCACCGCAAGAATTATTAGTGAGGGTAATGCACCATATTTAAAAGTTTTTATTTTATCTTTGACAGAGGCAAGGTATGAGGCATACAAAAAAACAAATCCGAGTTTTAATAATTCTGTAGGTTGAAAAGTAGTAAATCCAAGATCAATCCAACTTTTGGCACCTTTTGCGCTCATTCCCACTCCCGGAACGAATACAAGAAGTGTAATAATGATTGAAACAATATAAATATACTTAGATGGTTTGTCCCATTTTTTGTAATTAATACCAATGGCAACAAAAAGAGCAATCCATCCCAAAATAAATATAGAGACCTGTTTAAATATGGTCTTCTGAAATTGACCAACACTATCTGTCAAAATACCGAGAGAAGCTGAAGTAAAAACAAAAAGACCTACTATTGAAAGTATGACCAAAATAGATAGAAATATTTTGTCTACGCTTCGAGCTTTCATCCCGTAGTAGAATTTTAGTTTATTAAATCTTCCTTCGACCCCCTATATAACAATACCTTAAACTTCTGTCTAAAACCTTCTCCCACGACATCTTTTTCATAGAAAGATTTAATCCCTGATTGTTTTCTATTAATCTTTTCTTTAAATTCGCCTTACAACCAAAACGCAGACGCTTCTCTTTTTTATTACTTTGCTATATATAAACGCAGAACATAATCTAACTAAAATCTCACTACGGGATTCATTTATATATTATATCCTATAAACACAACCTACCCAAGAAATCTTCTGATAATAAATAGAAAAATATTATATATATTGACGCCAGATCAATATTCTGTTAAAAATAACTCAAAAATAGAATATTTATAAGGAGGTTTTTGAATGAAAATATTTCGCGGAAGAGGTATTCCTGTTCCCATATCTTGGGTTGTTGTCATTGTTGGTTTAATACACCCTGGCCTGGCATTAATTATTGCCGTTCTTGCTCTATACGAATTAGAAAGCTTGGTTGGGTAAAAAAAATAAAAACCGTCTTCGATTTTATCAAGACGGTTTTTATTTTTTTTATTAAATCATCAACCACCTAAAATCTTGTTCATTTCACAGAATCATTGGGAATTATTTCAGCTTCCGGTTCAGGCGTTGGTTCAATCACGGGTTCGGGTTCAGGGACTGGTTCGGGAGAAGGTGTGGGTTCTGGTTCAGGTTCAGATGGGGGTGTGGGTTCTGTAATAGGCTCAGGAGGTGTTTCGCTCTCTTCTTCGTTGGTAGGTGCGGTGGTTGTGGGTTGTTCATTTGTTGTGTCGTTAACAGATTCATCTACTACTGGGACATCGCTCTGAAGTCCGCTTGGCTCTACTACTGGGGTGGTAGATTTTACCTTGTATATATCAGATTTTATGAGTTCGGCTTTCATTTCGAGGAGAGATTTGAGTTCATATGAATCTAAACATTGATCACCAAAACAGATTTTTCTCGCTTTAAATTCTTCAACAGTTAATATCCCCTCCTCACTAATACTCCACTTCCCACTCGCAGACAGAATACTTCTGACATTCTTCATATCTTGATTATTGAGATCTAGAGATTGTGATACAGCGAGTTTGATAGCTCCTGTAGTTTCATCTGTGGTCCATATCTCTGATTTGGGAGTTGGACTCCCAAATGTTAATGTTCCACCGGAAATAGAGGTGTCTAGTCTGTTCCAGGAGAGGTTTACGAAGACGAGGATCTGGTTGTTCTTTGTTTCTTCTCCGTTACCTGCCCGAACATCGAAGATGGGCGGGTAGCTTTCAAGAGCTATACCTACTATTTGTTGATAAGATGAAGTGGCTTTAGCTCCTACACCTGCTATAGATGATAGCGTGATTCTGTCTCCTATCTTGATAGCACCCCCCTCTGTGTTTACTTTGACAGGGACTCTACCTGAGAGAGCTACGGGTTTAGAGTTCTCTATACCACCACCTAGAGTCATACCTGGTTCTGTAGAGATGATACCAAGTATTATTTCATTTGATTCAGCTCTCTTGATTGTTGTTTCTTTTGTTGTGTCTAGAGAGACTATCTCTCCTTTAGTGAGAGTGGTGTCTTCTGTAGGATAGTTCTCTGCGAGGTCTACAGCTGTTCTAATGTTTATGTTGTTAGCATATATGGTTCCTGCGTCATATGATGCTCCGTTACAGCCTGTGGTTGTACTTGCTACACAGAGACCTCCTACTACTGTGAGTGTGGCTTTTGGTGTTGATGTGCCTATACCTAGGTTTCCTCCTAGTATTCCCATTCTTCCGTTTGCTAAGAAGAGTTCTGAGTTTGTTCTGAAGTTGAGAGTGTCTACTCCGTTCTCTTGGAGGGAGAGGATGTTTTGTTTGTAGTCGAGGTCGAGGATGTATAAAATATTAGTAACGCTTCCAGTAGTTCCACCCCAAACATACATTTTACCATTATAGAGGGTAGCGGTATGACCATATCGTGCTGTTCCGCCAGACACACCTGAAGACCAAGTGTTTCTTGCAATATCATAAATATAAACATCGCTTACATAACTTCCTGTATATCCCGCCCAGTTATATATCTTTCCGTTATACAAGACTGAAGAATGAGCCCATCTTGATGTATTACCAGATAAAGATGACCATGAATTGGAAGCTATATCATAGATATCAATCGCGGAAACCCCCCCGCTTCCAGATGCTGTTCCTCCCAATATATACATTTTTCCATTATAAAGTGTAGCAGTGTGTCCATATCGCGATGTTCCAGAAGAGAGACCAGTAGACCATGTATTACTTGCAATATCATAAATATTTAAATTGTTATAATTACTACCACCGTTATACCCTCCCCATATATACATCTTTCCGTTATAAACAACGGAACTAGCACCATATCTTACAGTCGCTCCAGAAGAGGCTCCGGTTGTCCATGAATTATTAGCAATATCATAAATATCTACTTCGTCGTAATAAGTTGTTCCGTTCCACCCGCCCCAACTATATATCTTTCCGTTATAAAGAACGGAGGTGTGGGCATAACGTGCCGTTCCCCCAGCCTTCCCTGTACTCCAAGAATTACTTGCAATATCATAAATATCAATAGTATTAACAGCCCCCGAAGTATATCCTCCCCATGAATATATTTTTCCGTTATAGAGAACAGAGGTATGTTGTCGTCTCGCCGTCCCCCCAGCCTGTCCCGTACTCCACCTCATTACCGTAGTAGTCCCCACCGACTTATTCAAATTCAAGACATCACTCATACTCGTCATATTCGTCGTGCTTCCATTAACATAGAACTCACTGTTCGTTCTCATCTGTCCCAATACATCGAGTGCCACTCCAGGACTTGTTGTTCCTATACCTACATTACCTCCTGTTATTCCTAGTCTTCCACTAGCTAAGAACATTTCCGAACCTGTTTTGAAGTTGAGAGTATCCTGACCATTTTCTTGGATTGAGAGGATGTTTTGAGCGTTGCCGATGTCGTAGATGTCGAGGGTGTTAACTATACTCCCAGTATTACCTCCCCAAGAATATATTTTTCCGTTATAAAGGGCAGAAGTGTGACTATTACGAGACGTTCCTCCAGTCATGCCAGTAGACCATGTATTACTTGCAATGTCATATACATCTACTGTATTAATATTACTTCCAGTAGTGCCACCCCATGAATATATTTTTCCATTATAGAGAACAGAGGTGTGGCCATATCTCGCCGTCCCTCCAGCCTTTCCCGTAGACCACGAATTGCTTGCAATATTATAAATATCAATAGTATTAACAGCACCAGAAGTATACCCCCCCCATGAATATATTTTTCCATTATAGAGAACAGAAGTATATTCACGACGAGCTGTCCCGCCCGAAGTACCCGTAGACCATGTGTTACTTGCAATATCATAAATATCCATAGTATTAGTAAGGGCCTCACTCACATTAAACCCACCCCATGAATATATTTTTCCATTATAGAGAACAGAGGTGTGACCATAATGGGCTGTTCCGCTTGTTGCACCAGTAGACCATAAATTATTAGCTATATCATAAACATCAAGAGAATTGGTATAAGCTGAACCGTTAAATCCTCCATGAAAATATATTTTTCCGTTATAAATAACAGAAGTATGTCCGTAACGTGCCGTCCCTCCTGTCTTCCCGGTAGTCCAAGAATTACTTGCAATATCGTAAATATTTAAGGTGTTTATTTGGTTACTTCCGTCAGTAGCAGTAGTTCCTCCCCATGAATATATCTTTCCGTTATAGAGAACAGAGGTGTGACCCGCTCTCCCTGTCCCCCCCGCCTTCCCCGTCGTCCAACTCCCCGGCGTACTCGAAGCAACAGTCTTGTTCAAGTTAAGAACATCATCCATACTCGTCATATTCGTAGTACTCCCATTAAAGTAACTGTCGCTGTTTGTTCTGATGGAACCAAATACATCAAGGGTTACACCCGGGGATGAAGTACCAACACCTACAAAACCATTCTCTAGAATAGAGAACACGGTAGATGAAGCGCTGTTTACGAAATTAGCGAGAGTGGTTGTTCCTGTACCTGTACCCCAGACAGTGAATTTAGAAGAAGGAGATGTTGTACCGACAGCTACTCTTCCTGTGTAATAGATATCAGAACCGGAGGTCGTCCACTGTGATGTGCCTGTTCCACCACCTACACAGACACCTGCAATAGAGAAACAACCTTCGGAAATATCAATACCCTTAGAGAATGTGGAGGTAGCTGAGTCTGTGAGATAGATAGAGCCTGTGCCTATTTGTAATTGACCAATGACATTAAGATTAGATGTGAAAGTAGATGTACCTATACCTCCAACATTAAGGAGTCCTGCGAAGGTTGATGTGTTTGTGTTTGTAACAGAAAGATTAGAGATAGTTGTGGTACCTAAGTATGAATTACCTGAGACAGTGAGTGCTGAGGTGGAAGCGTAGTTAAATATATTAAGTGCAGTCCATGTATTAGCAGTATATGTCTTAGGGATTGTTGTTGATGCATGGATGTATGTATTAACAGCATAATCGGATGATGTGGTGGAGAAGAAGTTATTCTCTGTCTTCCAGTAATTAGCTGATGTGGTACTGAAGTGGTCTTGTAGTGTATACCAGTAATCTGCTGATGTGGTAGCAAATCCGCTTCTTGAACCTTGTTGTGTCTCCCAGTAGTTAGCTGATGTGGTTGAGAAGAAGTATCCTTTGTCTTTTTGAGAGAGATAGTAGTCTGTGGTTGTTGTGGAGAATCTGTCTCCTTGTGTATACCAGAAGTCAGCTGAAGTGGTACTAAATGATCCGTCAGCTTCCGCTTGTATTCCGAGAGATGAGGTAGATGTGAGAGTGTAACTACCGTCATTGTTTCCGATAAGTAACTGTCCGTATGTAGGGAGAGTGGATATACCTGTACCTCCATATGATACAGAGAGAGTGGAGGAAGCGGAGACTTGTCCGTTAACTCCCTGGAGGATACCTGTCAGGTTTGAAAGATATAGATTACCACCTACAGTGAGTGCTGAGGTGGAAGCATAGTTAAATACATTAAGTGCAGTCCATGTGTTAGCAGTATATGTCTTAGGGATAGTTGTGGATGCATGGATGAATGTATTAACAGCATAATCGGATGATGTGGTGGAGAAGAAGTCGTTTTGTGTCTTCCAGAAATTAGCTGATGTGGTACTGAAGTGGTCTTGTAGTGTATACCAGTAATCTGCTGATGTGGTAGCAAATCCGCTTCTTGAACCTTGTTGTGTCTCCCAGTAGTTAGCTGATGTAGTTGAGAAGAAGTATCCTTTGTCTTTTTGAGAGAGAT
>Ga0209417_1000325_pt1 | contig 121370 bp, 122 predicted proteins | sample RifGroF2_FD_184002 | JGI IMG/M metagenome (GOLD analysis project Ga0209417, IMG submission 184002) | Groundwater microbial communities from Rifle, Colorado, USA - Groundwater F2 (SPAdes) (version 2) | ecosystem: Environmental > Aquatic > Deep subsurface > Groundwater | place: Rifle, Colorado... | reverse complement strand
ACGGGAAGCCAACCTCAAGATAAGGTAATATAGTTTCCTAGAAGAAGACTAGGTTGATAGGTTTTAGGTGTAAGTGTAGTGATACATTTAGCCAAGAAATACTAATAAAACTAAACCTTTTTTCATTTAAAAATTGTAGTGACAACTACTTTCGTCCGTTAAATATTGCGGGTGGGAGTGGTGTCATTACGAGTTAACAGTTAATAGTCATTTATATAATGATATTGGTTGTAAAATGAATTTGTTTTTTACACTACAAAATTTTTTAGAGCTTGTTTGAAAAATAACATTCTCATCTCAAAGCTAAACAAGATTATATTGTCTTGGTGATTCTAGCGAAGGGGGTACACCTGATTCCATATCGAACTCAGCAGTTAAGCCCTTCAGCTCCGATGATACCTAATTTATTGGGGAAAGTAGGTCGTCGCCAAGACAATGTAATCTTGTTTTTTTATTTAAACCGTTCCTAGATGGGGCGGTTTTTTGTTTTTTTAGTTTTACTCTAAATTATTGAATTATTAATCAAATATATATCAAATACAGTCCCACACTTTATGACTAAAATAAAAATAAATCAACTTGAGAGGAGCGTTAAGAAACTTTGTTACGTAGCGGATGCGGAGTCTGAAGTTTTAGCTACCGAGAGTTAGATTTATTTATTTTAGGAGTACGTGTGGCAGTTTTTTTGTAATCTTTTTTTGCTGTCAAAAAAAGTTAGTTAAAAAATATGTAAGTAAATTTTTAATTGACTGTGAGATTTTTATGTGCTAAGGTTTAAGGTCGACTTGAATGGGTCAGGTTGATAAATGCGCGACAAGCGGCGTGACGATATATACTCTCGAGTGAAAATGCATTTTTTTTGCATGAGTACGCCAGGGTAAAAATCGCGTGATCCAGTTTCGCGTAATTTCAAACAAGGAGAAGTGTTATCATGGCACAATTAATCAGTTCGTTAAAAACCTATTTGATTGACTTTTTCAGAAGGAACTACAATTGGAAAGAATATCTGGTCAAGGCAGAAAGAAACTCACCCGTCGAACACAATTTTCGAGAGTGTCCAAATCCAGAATGTCAAAATCTTATTGCTAGCCTCGATCCGCATTGTCCAGAGCAAAAATGTTCCAAGTGTAAACAAATTCTTCATAGAGAGGGTAAATATGAAGACGGAAAAAGAACTTTTATTTTAAGGCGCCCGTTGAATGAAAAGCTTTTTGGAATTTCATTTATGGTGTTTATTGTGAGTCTCTTTCTTGGAATTATCATTTTTCGTATCGTTCCGATCCCAGATGGGTATATTAAGATTAAACCTGCTTTTATTACTCACTTGTGGTGCGCAGTGAACATAATCCTATTCTGTTCTGGATTTTTTTGTCTTATGTTGGGAGATTTGATTGGTGCTATTGCGCGTAAATGGAAATCATTGGATTTTGCTGCTGGAATAACTATACTTCCTTTTGCTACCTTAGTTGGTGCTGCATTTGTTTTGGGAATATATGAAATTAAAGGATATAGTGCTGTGCCGTTTTGGGTCGATGTCCCTACGCAAGAAGAAGTATATAATCTGCAAAAGCAAGAAGTTGATCAGATGTCGCCAACCCCAGCGCGCTATGATAAGGCAAAAGAATATTCTAGCAATCCTCAAATTAGCCTTGCAGAAGAATTCTTGCTTATCGCCGAGAATGATTTTCCAGGCTTGATGAAAAAATATGCCATTAATATAAAAGCATTTAAGCGTGGATCTGATGAAGAAGCTCGGCTCTATAAGGCTTATTTATCGTATCTTAATTTTCTAAAGGCGATGGATTTGCATGCATTCCAAAACCAATGCATCGCTGATCCATGGAATATGATTACTGCAGGATCGGCTAGCGCTTATCCTGAAATAGCTACTATTTGCAAGTAGTCTGTCACCCCAGAGAAGTAAGAAGTACCGAGCAGGTAGTCTCATAACCGAGAACTACCTGCTTTTTAATTTTCCTTATTACCCCCTCGCCCGTACTCGGGAGAGGGTTGGGGAGAGGGTTATAAATCAATTTTAAATCTCTTGTGTGTCATTCCGACTCGCCTCGCTAAAGCTTCAGGGTGAAGAGGGCTGGATAAATTTATGTTTACCCCGTTGAATAACTGGGGTACTCATAAATTTAGTAGTGGAGGAATCTGATTCAAATAATTATGTCATCCTGAACTTGATTCAGAATCTCATAAATATTTTTGTATATCTTTTGATCCCACATAAGTAAATTTCTAACGCTCCTTGCGTCGCTAAGAAATTTTACTTTCTGGCCCGCCTGCAATGCAAGCAAAGCTTTGCGGGCAGGGATGACACCTCGCTCGGTGTCAGTTTCTTAACGCTCCCTCTCGACCTGCCCGCCAATGCCCAATGAGCTAATACTAAGAAATAAACCGATATTGTATTAATTTTATTTAATAAAATATTAGTTAATAATGGCAAGGCAGGCGGGGTTGATTTATGTCATCTTAGCTATAAGGTGTGGACAATGTATTTGATATGTATCTGATTAATAATTTAATTCTCCAAATCATTTACGTAAATATGTAAGTAAATTTTTGCTTGACAATTTATGATTTTTCTGTTATGTTAGCAAGTCCGAGTTTTTTGACAAATTAATATAAATTTAAACCTAAAAGGAGGCCGGAATATGAAAAAAGCAGAGCGCTTTATTTCAAAATATTCCTGGCTTCTGAAGCTGGGAATATGTATTGCGCTCGCTCTGTGGGCGACGCAATTTGGAAGTTACGGAAAAGAACTCTATTTTGAATCTGAGAGTAATTTACCATCCATAGAAGTGCAGCGTCATGTAGCTCAAGAGATGGAACTCTTCGTTGAAGATCTCATCGTTAAGGCAAAAGCTAAAGGAGAGGATTATGGTTCTAAGGATTATTTTAATGACCTTAGATCTATAGATAAAATAAAATCTGATATCAATAAGAGATATTCTTGCAATCTTGATTATTCTCCTTTGGCAATAAATAATCTACTCGGTTTGTCTTTAGCAAATGCTGAAGAAAAGAATCAAAATTTTGCCCCAATTCATTTGGACGGCGAGGCAGAAAAATATCGGGAAAAACTTGAAAGAAAACAGGCGGATGAGTTTTATGCGATGAGTCCGGAGGATAGAAAACAAGAAATGACTTCCATTTCCTCAGATGTAAAAAGCTGGCTCACTACTCTCTACGCTAGAGGTACGCTTTTGGCTTGGGCATTATTTTTGCTCATGATGAGAGATCGAAAAGGAATACTTGTCACAATTTTGAGTGACAAAAAGAAATTCTTTTTGGCGCTTTTACTCTGGCCGCTTTTTATCTGGAAATATCCTGCAAACGTTGTTCGGGAAATCGTTGTTGAAGCAGAACTCAGAAGGATTGGAAATTTTTTCCGTAAGCTTACCGCCGAGGAAAAAAAGCTGATCCAAAGAGTTTCTGGGAGCAAAGGTTTTCTGCGATGGATAAGAGAGTTTCATCTTGAAAATGTCCATCTGTTTGAAAGATCTCTGGCGATAGGATTGTTTGCTGTAATAGTAGTCAATTTTATATATGCCGGAGAAAGCCAATCTCATGAAGTTGACTTAAGTAGGGATGGACCAAATATCCAGTCTGAATTTTCTCTAGAAAAAGCTGATCACTCAAGTCTTGAATTAAAACTTCTGGATAACAGTGTAAGTTACGTCGCTTTTGTAGAGGAGAAGTTTAAAGCTGTTTTTCGTAGTATTGTTGTTGTTTCGATTATAATCTTTGAGGAGAAAATGTTTTATCAAAAGCTCCTCATTGAAAACATTGAGCATATTCCCATTTGCTGATTTTATTAACCTCGGTAACTAACAGAGTTAATATAAATCAAGCAAAAGGAGATATTGCTATGTTGAAATCAAATTCTTGTGTAATCGTTCTCGTGTTCGTCGCCTCCTTGTTTTTTGGAATAACCCTCGTTAACGCAGAAGACAAGTCTAGTGGCTATGTCATTATGCAAACTGATGCGGTTACCCCAGTTTCTGGAAAAACCTTCCTTACTCAAGATGTAAATCTATATTTCACTGATGGAGGGAAGTTGGGGACAGGGATAGACACAACGTTTAACGAAAACGGATATCGCAAGATGAAACCCTTTGCTACATGGAGGACTGATAATAATCTGACCCTTATCGGCGGATTCTCTGCTGATAGTTCAGACGCTCATCATGTTTTCGGTGGGTTCAATTACTTCAGGCTTTTTGGCAAAAGTAATAGTATCTTTGTTTCCCCAAATTTTTATTTCAGCTTAGAAGAAAAGTCATCAAACTTTTTTGATTTCTTTGCTGAGGTGAAGCATGATTTGGGAAATGATTTCGCCCTGGCTCTTGAAGTCGTTTATGATTATTGGCCGGAAAGCGAAACTAGTTGGGGCCTTGTCGGACCGGTTTTCCATTACAAGCTTACCAAAAATCTCGATGTGTATACTCGAGTTTCCGGTGAAACTGATTTGAATGAGTGGACCGCTTTCGGTTTGAGAGCTGGCCTCAGTTGGTCGTTCTAGGGAAGTAAGAAGTACCGAGCAGGTAGTCTCATAATTGAGAACTACCTGCTTTTTAATTTTCTTCTTTACCCTCCCTTCTTTGTATTCAAATGGGGAGATGTCGACAGACAGAAAGGGTTAGTAATTAATTTTTATTTTTTTCACTAACTTTTTGACAGCAAAAAGTTACAAAAACTGCCACACGTACTCCTAAAATAAATAAATCTAACTCTCGTTCCGCTAAAACTTCAGACTCCGCCTCCGGCTACGTAACAAAGTTTCTTAACGCTCCCTCTCGAGTTGATTTATTTTATTTTAGTCGTAAGGTGCGGAACCTGTATTTGATATGCATTTGATTAATAATTTAATTTTATAAACCATTTACGTAAATATGTAAGTAAATTTTTGTATAAATATAAACTAAAATTATAATAAATATAGGAATAGATCCTGAATCAAGTTCAGGATGACAAGTTGTGAGTTGAGTAAAATTGGAGAAGATACTTCATGTTAATAGATTTTATATTGAAAATTGTATAGACAAACATATTATGTTATTGGATTTTATATTAAAAACTGCATTAGCGAGCATGTCATGCTGAACTCGTTTCAGCATCTCCAATGAAATCTTTTTCAATTTTTTGACAAAAAATTCATTTAATAATACAATTCAAATCCAGGTGTGGAAAGTTGTTTATGAGTCATGATGATTTTTAAGATACCTTAAGGAGCGTATATGAAGAGAAAAAGGATGGGTCAAGAAGCTATGGATAGTGACAAAAGGAAGGCTTTTATGACGTTTAGCTTACTTGCCGCAGTCGCTATTTTTATAATTTTCTATCACAAAGATATTAAAAATATCTGGGAGGTGATAAGATATAACACCAGCATTTGGTAATGAAAAATCATTACGATTCAAGAAGTTTCAAAAAGAGGTTAAGTCCAGGACTGGCAAGGCTAGTTCTGGATTTTTAAATTTACGTATATATGTAGGTAAATTTTTGACAAAATACTTATTTATCAATACAATTAAGAATTCGGATGTGGAAAGTTATTTGCGAACTTAAATGGTTATTAATCATTCTCTGGAGGCACTCTAATGAGAAAAGCTTATATAGCATCTGGACCTCGAGGAAGCGGAAAAACTACTTTTATTAAAAAACTTCAATCCCAAAATAAATCCTTAATTGTTTTTGAGAGAGACGAATTTCTCAATAGAAATTTTGGTGAAAGATGGACCGATCCATATTATTTCCCATGGTTTCTTATTGCGCATGTGATAGAAGAAGAAATAAAAAATATTTCAAATTCAAATAGTGGTGATATTAATCTAATTGTCGATTGTTGGAATGGCAATTTTGATGAGAGGAATAAGCTGGTCAAAATCCTTCGGGATTTGGAGTTTGATGTTGTTAATTGCATCTATTTTTGTGTACCAAGAGAAATTTGTCTGAGATGGTTTAGAAATAAGTCAGATTCTGTTTTTTATTCGGATGACAGTGTGATTGGGGATTGGAATACTTATCATCGCCTTGCTGATGATTTGAGAAATCCAGATGAACACGCAACCTTTGATCTTGATACCTGTGAGTCCACGTGTCTTTTTGATAATATTTTTACCGTTAATCCGGCGCAAATGGTGATTCCAGGAATGCGCTTCAATCTGCAATAATAAATAGCAAGGAGGAAAAAAAGATGAGTGATATCAGAGTGATTCTTAATGGAGTTACTGGCAGGATGGGCACCGCTGTTTTGTCGGAAATGAAATTGATCAATGGAATAGCTTTGTATGCAGGCTTGTATAAAAAAGAAGAGGGTCAATTGCCACATGAAGAAAAAATCTTCGTGGAGTATGATACTGTTTTTCAATATTTGAAAGAAACTGGCGTTCGACCCTTACAACTGGCGGATGTAATTATTGATTTTTCTGTTCCTCAGGCAGTAATTCCTCTTCTTCGCGAAGCTCAATTGCCGGCAGTTGTCGGCGTGACTGGATTTTCAGAAAAACAACTGAGAGAAATTGGGGAGATATCCAAAGAAATACCGATTGTTCAGGATTATAATTTCAGCACTGGTGTTTGCATTATGACCGCGGTTACAGAAATGATTGCTCAGAAATTGGGGGTAGGTTATGATGTGGATATTCTCGAAGCCCATCATGGCATGAAAGTAGATGCGCCCTCCGGTACGGCCATAAAATTGGCCAAGGCAGTTACCAAAGGACGAGGGCAGGATTATGACGAAGTAGTCAGGATGGAGCGCGTTGGAAAAATCGGCCCGCGTACGCAAGGCGAAATTGGAATTCAGGCCTTGCGGTTGGCTGGAGTAGTGGGCGAGCACACGGTTTATTTTGGTGGTCCCAATGAAAGATTGGAGCTCACGCACAAAGCCGGTTCTCGAGCAGTTTTTGCCCAGGGTGCTGTTGCTGCCGCAAAGTGGGTGGTTAACCAGCGACCAGGACTCTACACTATGAGAGACGTGCTAGGTCTCTGATAATTAAAAAATAAGAGAATATCTCAAAGGAGGAAAAAGGACTTTGCTTTATATAAGCAGAGTCCTCTTTTTATTTTGCAAAAATATAATTTTAAAAATAAAATAAGACCTAGGACAAGATGCTGTCCTAGATCTTTTAATCTGTGAAAGTTACGATTTTCAGCAACTTTCAGCGAACTCGGCGATCCGATCTTCGAGTATTTGCAGTAGTTCTGCATTTTTGGGATCGTCCTCATATGCTTTGAGGAGTGCCTCGGTTTCGGGCAGCAGCTGGTTTCTTCGAAGGGAGAGAAAGAAGTAACCGACGGATGCCATGAGGAGGTCATCATCCGACATCATTTCAGCAAGAGATTTTTCGCCTGCCGCCTGATCTTCATTTAGGAAAATGTAGCCGATATCATTGGCAGCACATCCAGTAGAAACAGACCCAGCAGTACACCCAGAATGATTTCCTGAACAGGTGGTGCAATCAGGGGCGGGCACTCGTCCTTTCACGATATCAACTAGTTGCGTAAGCGTTAAAAGCGTTAGTCTGTGTATTTTCATTATTTCTCTCCTCGTGTGCTGTTTTGAATTTTGATTGTTGCGCCATATACATTACCTAACGACTTTATATAATAAACCAAAAAACACTATTTAGTCAATAGGTAGGGGTCAATAGATTTTTTGCCAAATACAATCTTTAGGCGTAGAATAGGTATAATTAATTACTTACTTACATATGTAGGTAAATATGTACGTAAATTCTTTTTTAAAAAACAATATGTCAATTATGATGCTTATAATAATTATTTTAGTTTTAATAATAATTGGGGTGGGGGTGTTTTTGGCTGTGAAGAGTGGGAGGTAGGTTTAGGAAATTGATTTGAGATCCTGAATAAATAAATTTCTAACGCTCGTTGCCTCGCTAAGAAATTTTATTTTTCAGGATGACAAGTGGTGGGCGAGGATGATTGATTGTAGGTTAGGCAGAAAATTCACAAGCATTTCATGCTGAACTGACATGTAGCCATGTCATCCTGAGCTTGATTCAGGATCCGTATCTCGATTCAGCATCTAATCCGCAAGTAATAATATCCGTATGAAACAATATTGTGTTTATGTTGTGACCAATAAAGATAATAAAGTTTTGTATATTGGCGTGACTGGTAATTTACCCAGAAGAATTTACGAGCATAAAAATAAAATCATAAAAGGATTTACACAAAAATATAATTGTAATAAGTTAGTCTATTTTGAACAAACAGAAAATGTAATGAGTGCTTTGGAGAGGGAGAAGCAGTTAAAAAATTGGCATAGAAAGTGGAAGACTGATCTTGTTGATAAATTTAATCCGGACTGGAAAGATTTATATGATACTTTATAGATCCTGAATCAAATTTAGGATGACAAATTGTTACATGTTTGTCATCCTGAAAAGTAGATTTTATTGAATGATTCGCCGCGGCGAAGAATTCCCATAAAATCACTTATTCAGGATCTTGGATATTGATTAAGAGATCCTGAATAAATAAATTTCTACTGCTCGTTGCCTCGCTAAGAAATTTTATTTTTCAGGATGACATGTTCACAGATTTGGCAGAAAGCTAGCGAGCATGTCATGCTGAATTCGATTCAGCATCTCCAGTGAAATCACCTTTTGCAAAAATATAATTTTAGGAGTAATATATTTGGTACGTACTTATTTATGTACATATGTAAATAAATCTTTTAAATAAAAATAATATGAAAAAGTTAAACGAGCAAAACGTCAGAAAGCTAACCAAAGTTGGTCGCCAATCAATCGCTGTTACCTTGCCGATTGAAATCGTGAGAGAGTTGAAATGGAAAAATAAACAGAAGGTTGTGGTTGAGAGAGTGAGGGGTGGGGTGATGATTAAGGATTGGAGGAAATAAATTGAATAATAATTTTTTCAAATTGTAAATATTAAAAAATATTTATATTAATTTGTTTGTATAAAATGGCAAAAATATTAAAGGTTGACTATGTCAAAGATTTTAAAAAAGAACTTTCAAACATTGATAAGCTAGAACAGACTCCAAATTTAATAAAGAATGTAGCTATTCAGGCTTTGGATAGTGCTATTAATTCAAGTGGAATTCAGACAACCACTAAAACAATATTGGAGCGCAATAAAGAAAGTTTAGAAAACATTGGGGATAGATCAATTAGGAATAATTTTAGTATTATATATTCCCAGATGTGTATTCTGGCAGTTTCTAGTCTGGAAGCAACTTTGAAAAAATATTTTGAAAATGCTTTAAGCGATTTTTCTAATATTAATCAATCTAATGATGAATTAAAAAAGATTAAAATTTCATTAAGTGAGCTAGTTGAAAATAATCTTAAATTTAGTGGAAAATTCGGAAAGTTAATTATCAATAAGGCTAATTTAAATTTTCAAGATTTAAAATCTATAAAAAGAATATTTTCTGAATATATTTCTAAAGATATAATTTTAGATACTGAGATAGAAAAGAAAACTTGTTTCTTTTTGGAAGCTAGACATGCATTGGTTCACAAGGGTGGAATTGCAGATGATAAATTTATTCAAGCTGTAACTTCTTTTAATGCAAATATTAAAGATTATAAAAAGGGTGATCGTATTGAGATAAATGCTAGCGATTGGGGTGATATAAAAAATATTTTTACTGAGTTAGTTGCACAAGTAACGAGATATAGAAAAAATTAATTAATATATAATTTATGAAAAAATTATTTAAGGAATATCATCAATTTTCTGCTGATGAATTTCAGCAATTATTTAAAAATTGTTTGTTTGTTTTTGATACCAATGCTTTATTAAATATGTATAGATATAGCAGGGAAACAGTCGATGAATATTTGAAAGTATTGAGAGAGTTGAAAAGTAAAAATCAACTTTGGATTCCATATCAAGTTGGATATGAATTTTTTGAAAACAGAATTGGTGTTATTTCTGAATATGAGAAATCTTACGATGAAATATTATCAATATTAGATGATGCAAAGAAGAGTATAGAAACTAGATATAAAAATCATCCATTTCTTGATTTGGTAAAAATAAAAGAAGATATGAATTTGGGCTTATCCAATATTGAGTCAAAAATAAAAATACAAAAAAATAATCATCCGAAGTGGTTAGAGGGAGATGATGTATTAGAAAATATAGTTGAATTATTTGAGGATAATGTTGGGAGTGAATATACCAATGAAGAATTGGACAAGATAAAAAAGGAGGGACAAGAAAGATATATGAGGAAAATTCCTCCTGGTTTTAAAGATGATCAGAAGTCAGAAGAAAAAAAATATGGAGATCTTATCTTATGGTTTCAGATAATTGACAAAGCAAAGAAGAGTAAGCGGTCTATAGTTTTAATTTCTGGAGATATCAAGGACGATTGGTGGTTGAAAAAAGAAGGAAGAAGAATTATGCCATTGCCACAATTAAAAAAAGAAATGATTGCCGAGGCTGGGGTTGAGTTTCATATTTATACAACAGATAACTTTTTAGAGCTTTACAAAATTCCTTCGGAGGAAATTGACATAAAAGCTATTAAAGAAGTTAGAGAAATTAGAAAATCAGAAGAGGAGAGAGTGAGAAGAAGAATGAAAGCATCAAAAATTAACACAGAACTTAATTTAGCGATGACCGGAAGATTTTTTGTTGAAGCTGTGTATATGTTTGAAATTTTGTATGATTTGATTATGAGTGCGAACGATTCCATGGTTAGTTCAGTAACTAAGGTAGAGTTAAGAAATTTATTTGAGAATATTAGGGGATTGAGAAATAGAATTATTCATGGAGAAGTTGATGAATTATCTATGAAATATAGTTGTGAATGGATAAAAGATTTGTTATTTGTTTTCAATGAATTGGTTGATTCATTTGAGGGCGATGTGGAAATTCATTCTAAAATGAGAAGTTATATTGAAAAATTAGAGAAACTTAATTTAAAATTTTCTAGATATATTCAATAATAATTAAAAAATAGATAATATAATAAATTGATATGTGTCTTGGGATACTTTACGAAAAATTCATAATTAGAAAAGCTAGTTTTAGATTTTCAATTTAAGTGAATATGTGAGTAAGTGGAATTTCTCCATAATGCCTAGATGATAAGATTGGTAAGATTTTAAAATTAAAAACAGCGAACTAGAATTTTTTTGATCGCAATGAATTATGGAGTGAAGTAATCCAATGCTTATAATCATTTGTTTGCATATAAAAATAAATTTAATGTAGTTAAAACAAAAATGTTAAACACAAACAAAAACGAATCCGATATTAGTTGGTGTAAGGGGAAGTTTTGGGTAGTGAGACTGCCTGTTCTGGTGTTTATGTTTTATCTTCTTTATCAAAATATATTTAATCATGAGTACTTTGGATTTATAAAATATTTTGATTTGATTATTCACGAAGCTGGCCATTGGATTTTAATGCCTTTTGGAGAAACTCTCACAATTTTGGGAGGATCATTGATGCAGTTGATTGTTCCCGTTGTTTTTGCTTTTTCATTTTGGAGGCAGTTTGATTATTTTGGGTTGAGTTTTTGTTTCGTGTGGCTAGGGGATAATTTATTTTATATTGCCACATACATTGCCGATGCGCGCGCGAGAAGTCTGCCACTCTTGGGTGGGGATAGTAGCGGACATGATTGGTATGCTTTGCTTAGCAGATGGAACATGCTAAATTATGATACGATGATTGCTTCATTAGTACAATTTTCGGGGGTTATAATTATGGTGATTGGTGTAGTGTTGGGTGGTTGGGTTTTGTGGATGATGTATGAAAATAAGAGTCGATAATATTTTTGTGTTTATATTTTTCAACTAACTTTTTGACAGCCCGCTTCGCCGAGGCGAGCCCGCTTCGACAAGCTTTAGCGAGGCGAGCAAAAAGTTACCTGTCCGCAGTGCTACAGCGTTGCAGGCGGGCAAAAACCCTGAAAAGCATTCGCCTCAGGGCATCGCTGCCACACGTACTCTTAAAATATTTTTATATCTTTTGAGATCCCACATAAGTAAATTTCTATAGCTCATTGCTTCGCTAAGAAATTTTACTTTCTGGGATGACACCTCGCTCGGTGTCAGTTTCTTAACGCTCCCTCTTGACCTGCCCGCCAATGCCTAATGAGCTAATACTAAGAAATAAACCGATATTGTATTAATTTTATTTAATAAAATATTAGTTGATAATGGCAAGGCAGGCGGGGTTGATTTATTTTATTTTAGTCATAATGTGTGGACTGTGTATTTGATATGTGTTTGATTTAAAATTTTTTAAAGTATATAAGATTATAATTATCAACAGTGCTAATAGTTTTTATTTACGTACATATGTAAGTAAATATGTAAGTAAATGTTTTACTATTAAGTTAGTATAAAATCGATCAAAGATCCTGAATAAATAAATTTCTATCGTTCGTCGCCTCACTAAGAAATTTTATTTTTCAGGATGACAAATCGGAGGCCCAAGATGACATATAGAGGGTGATGTGTTAAAATGCTAAAGTGTTAATATACTAAAATCTAAATCCTACTGTGCTAAAAAACTAAAAAGCTAACACACTAATAAACTAACAAACTAATTTATGAAAACATATATTTGTGAAATTTGCGGAGATGCTTATTTGGGAGAAGACAGACCGAGTCAGTGTCCTTTTTGCGGAGCCAAGGGAAATTTTATTAAAGAGGGTAAAGAGGCGAGACCGATAGTAAATGAAACGATCCAAGTAAATGAAAGGGAGCGAGAAAATTTGATGAAAACATTGGACTTGGAAATGCATGCGGTGGCAGTTTATCAATGCATGGCAAGTAAAACTGACAATTATGAAATCAAAGCGATGTATAAAAGACTGGCGAAGGTGGAAATGGAACATGCGACCATTGTGACTAAAATTTTAAAAATAGAAAAACCGGAAATGATTGAGGTGACTTGTGCCGATAGGGATGTGGATAACTTTGATGAAACAATTATTTTGGAAGATAACGCTTCAAAATTATATGCAACTTTCGCCCAAGAAGCGGTGGATGTTAATTTGAAAAAGTTTTTCGGCGCTTTGACTTTGGTGGAGAAAGAACACATCGACTTGATAAATAATTATTTATCAAGTAATAACCAATAACCAAATTCCCCGCCTGCCATAGCCTGGCACTGGCGGGCAGGCAATTTCCAAATAATATTCAATAATCAATCAATCAATTTTAGAATAATTAAATTTTTAAATTTCTAAATTTCAAATAAAAATCCCACCAAGTAGACTTTCCAAAGGCTCAACCTTTGGCGCGCCAAAGGTTGAGCCTTTGGAAACAATCTAAACAAATTTTAAAAGGTCCGAAAAGAATTTCTTCTTTCGGACCTTGAGTTTATGTATCAGTTCAAATTCAATTTTTTATTTTCTTTAGCGCCTTCTTTGTTGGCGAGCTTGCTCTTCTCTTTCCTTGATTTCTGCGCAAGGAATGCAGAATCTTGCCTGAGGTCGAATTCTCAATCTTTTAAGTGGAATTTCATCCCCACATTTGTCGTTTTCGCATATTCCATAGTCTACACTTTCAAGTTTATTTCTGGCGTGATAGAGCTTTTTCAGGCGCCCGCTATTTCTGGACAATTTATCGGTGATACTCATGGTAGAACTTACTTTAGCGGCTCTGTCTATACCATCTGAGGCGTTTATCGTTGCTTCAGATAGGGACTCAAGAAGGAGAGTGTGCTCTTCCTCTGCCTCTTTTATTTTTCTGTCGATTATGCAAAGCATTTCATTCTTATGAATCGGAGTATATACATCTTCATTGTTGAGATTTTGAGCTGCGCTGGGTGTCATGATTTCTCTCTTTTCTGTTGAATTGATATAGGAACTGCTATTACTACCAAGAAGAACTACCAACATTTACTGCTCAAGATAGCCTAACATATTTAAGGGGATTTGTAAATACTTCAGCACTGAGAGAGAGTAGAGACGTCGATTTATCGCGTCTAAAAAGAGACGCGATAAATCGACGTCTCTACGAATTAAATTTGTATAAATTTAAGAATTTAAGATTTTGTTAGTTTATTTGATATTGGAAATTTGGATTTTGACATTTTCAATTAGTCTTCTTCCTTTTTGTCCTCGTCTTTATTTTCATCTTTAGCAAAGATTCCTTCTTCCCATCTTTTTATCATCTCTTCATCGTAGCGTGAATTAAAATCCTGATTTAGATAATAAAGAATGGAGCGGGTGTCGAGCACTTTTACTTCTTCTCGAACTTTATCGGAATCAGTTTTGTTTTTCTTTTCTTCGCTGATTTTTTTACCGCTCTTAGTATTGTAATAAACAGTTTCTGTGCGGACGCGAGATTGCCCGCTAATCATCGGAGTCTCGCTTTCAATTTTTTGATAAGCGATGAAATCTTCACGAGGTTTGCTTTCGAGCATTTTTGTCATATAGGCTTTCCAAATCGGACCGGCTACATAGGAACCATCCGCTCCGGCACGCATAGGGGAGTTGTCATTATTGCCCGCCCAAACCCCCACTGCAATAGAGGGCGTATAGCCGACTGTCCAAGCATCGCGATAGTCTTGAGTTGTTCCGGTTTTTCCGGCGACAGTTTTGTCTTTAATGTTAAAAGCGTTGTTGGGTCCAAATACCGGGGTGCGAGCTTGATTATCGGACAAAACAGAATTTACTTTTCTGGCAATCTCAGCATTAATAACTCTCTCGCTAGTGTTTTTAAAATTATAAACAGTTTCGTTTTTTGAATTGGTAATATTGGAAATAGTTGTAATTTTATTTTTCATTCCGTCATTGGCAAAAACAGAAAAAGCAGCTGTCTCTTCAATTAATTTTACCGCTCCACCTCCCAAAGCCAAGGCTAGTCCATAATTACCATCGTCGCTCAATGTGGTAATGCCTAGTCTTTGAGCTAGTTCAATGGTGTCAGGAACTCCAGCGATATAGAGGGTTTTAACGGCGGGAATATTTAACGACATGGCTAGAGCTTGGCGCATAGAAACAAGGCCGTTAAATTTACCATTATAATTTTGAGGAATATAGTTTTTACCGCTACCGTCCGGACCAAAATTAGTTCGGACATCATATAATAGAGTTTCAGGTTGGAGTCCTTTTTCAAAAGCTTTGGCGTATACAATCGGTTTAAAGGATGAGCCTGGCTGTCTGATTCTGTCGGCTACATTTACTTCTCCATCAATACTTTTATCAAAGTAATCCAGTGATCCGATCATGGCGAGTATTTTTCCGGTAGAAGGTTCTATAACTACAATAGAGGCATTGCTTGCTCCATAATTATTTAAATGATTTTTGGAATTTTTTAAAATTTCTTCTGCTTGAATTTGTTTTTCCCAATCCAAGGTTGTAATTATTCTAAGTCCGCCTTTTTCTAGCATATCTCGCCCATATTCTTCTTCTAATCTCTGAATGACGTACATGACAAAATGGGGAGCTTTGATATCTCGAGAAATTGGTTTTAATTTGGCAAAAGTATTGGTGGATAATGCTTGCTGAACTTCTTCCCTGGAGGCTAGATTTAATTTTTCTAATCTTTCTAGGATAATTTTTTGTTTGGCAGCTAATTCTTTGTCGTTTTTGCCATAAGGAAAGTAGAGTGAGGGAGCATTGGGTAAAACTGCCAAAAAAGCGGCCTCATCCAAGGTTAAATCTTTAGCATCTTTACCAAAATATGTTTGTGAAGCAGATTGAATACCATAGGCATTGGCGCCGTAGGGTATTTGATTGAGATACATATCAAGAATTTCATCTTTGGAAAATGTTTTTTCTAATTTTATCGCCAGTATAGCCTCTTTGGCTTTCCGGGTAATGGTTTTTTCGCGAGTTAAAAAGAGACTGCGAGCCAGTTGTTGCGTTATGGTGGATGCGCCTTGTTGCAGTTTGTCATTTTCTACGTTTTTCTTAACAGCACGCAAAAGAGATTTGGGATCGATTCCAAAATGATTGTAAAAATTATCATCTTCAGCAGCTACGGCTGTAATTTTGGCCACCTCGGGCATGTCTTCGTGAGGAATTATTTTTCTGTTTTCTTCGCCAAATATTTTATAAAGAACATGCTGGCCACTGCTATCATAAATAACAGAGGCTTCGTTTATTTTTATATTTTGAATATCTTTGATGTCGGGAGTGTTGGTGTAAAAATAGATAAAAGTTAAAAATGCTAATAGAAATATAGCCACGGCGACGTCAAAAAAACCCAAAACAATCTGCATTAATATGCGGAAATACCACTTGCTATTTTTTTCTTGATTAAATTTTTTCTCTTCCATATTTTTAGTTTATCACAAACTCTGTCTAATACGTAATTGTATCAATTTGAGGGTATAAAGTCAAAGATTTGTATTTCTCTACGAATTACAAATAGTACCTTTCCGCCAGTGCTAAATCTGTGTTCTTGTTGAAATATTTATTAATATGTACTCGCCATTCTTTAAGCAAATACTATATATTTTGGGCATGGCAGGCAGGCGAAATTAAGAACTTTAGTATTTTCAGCTCATCTGTTTTAAAGTGAATGTTTTTCGGGATAACACAAACTTTAAAGTTTGTGAATAGAGATAAGCAGTCATCTGTCATTAGCCATCAAATTTTATTTGTTATCTTTCTGGAGAATATTCGGATTCTATGTGACTTTTGACTGATTACTGATGACTAACTTTTTAATTTTCCAATGCTAATACAATGACTTATTGATATATTAATCAGCTAACATAATTAAGGTGCTTTACATTTATTCTTATTTTATTATAATGGGTATATATACTTTCTTTGTATAGGGGAGTACTTGTTTTTTAATGTAAAATTAATTTTGTTAAACAAAAAATATGGAAAGAAATAATTTCTCAAGGTTTGAAAGTGGCGTCAAGGTAAATATTGGTAATTCTAGCAATATTAATAAATCGGTTTTTGGTCCCAAGAATAATGTTGTTGAAAAAAACGATTTTAAAAGAAGTATTTTTGATAAAATAATACTCTTTAGTTTTTTTATGCTGTTTTTTGGTTTGCCTATTTTTTTTACAGGACTTTCCTTTCAGGGTGTGATATTTGAGAAGCAGATTTATTTTTATTTTTGGATTTTAATTGCTTTGGTGGCTTGGGTTGCTAAGGGAGTTACGATGAGCGAGATGAAAATACGAAAGACCTCTCTTGATATTCCAATTTTTATATTTTTAGCTTTTTATTTAATTTCAGCATTCTTTTCTGTAGATAAGTGGCATAGTCTTTGGGGATTTTTTGGTGATCCTTCCAGGGGATTACTTAGCGTTTTAGCTTTAATAATTGCTTACTATTTAATTTTGAGTAATTTTAGCGCCAAAACATTTAAATGGATTTTAGCCGGCTTAATTTCTTCCAGTATTGTGGTTTCAATTTTCTCTCTTTTGGTTTTACTTGGGGTAAAGATTGCTCCAGCTAGTTTAAATAATTACATTCCGTTGAGTTTAATAGGTACAGTTGCTGGATTAAGGGTATTTTTGGGGATGATGATTCCTCTTTTGATGGTTGCAGCTCTTAAGATGAGCGAGAGTCAAAAAAGATACATGAACATCTTGAGCTATGTAGTTTTAATTTTTGTTCCTATTAATCTATTTATTGTTTCAATGATTTTTGACACAATTATTTCGGGAGTTATCTTATTTGGAATCGGATTTTTTCTTTTGTATATACTGTCTCATATAGTCCGACCAAAAGAGAATTTAACTTGGATTCCGATGGTTGTTTTTGTTTTAGCTATGATTGTTTTGGCAACTGGAAAAAATGATTTATCTAAAGTTAATGTTCCGATTGAGGCAAGTCCTAGTGCTGCAGTTTCTTGGGATGTCGTGAAGGGTGGATTAAAGGAAAATCCTATATTGGGATCTGGTCCAGCTACTTACGGATTTGATTTTTCAAAGTATAAGCCCCAATCCTTTAATGAAAATATGTTCTACGGAATAAGATTTTATCAGGGAACAGGATTATTTTTTGAAAGTTTCTCAACATTGGGAATTTTCGGAGCTCTTCCACTTTTGGCTATTATTGTCGTATTTTTAAATGTAGTTATTTATTTGATTAGCAAAGATAAGGAAAAAAACAAAGTTTATTCTTTGGGGCTTATGTCCACAAGTATGGTTTTAATAATCAGCTCTTTTATTTTTAGAGTGGATGGAACCATAATAATGCTAGGTGCCATGATTGGAGCTGTTACGATGGCGGTTGTTCTCTTGGAGAGTGGGTTGGAGGAAAAATATCTAAAACTTTCTCTCAAGGCTTCTCCGAAATTTGCTCTAACTCTAGCTTTTATATTTATAATTGTTAGTGCTGGTGTGGCGATATTATTTGTTTATATCGGAAAAGCTTATTTGGCTGATATTTATGCAGGTAAAGCTACTCGAGCAGCTAAAGTTACTGAGGCTGATTCAATAAAGAATTTAAACAAAGCTGTTTCTTTGAACAGTAGAGAGGGTAGATATTACTCTAGAATTGGACAAGAATATATGGTATTGGCCAATGAAGAAGCTTCAAAATCAAAGGAGGAAGTTAATGTGGATAAGATAAGTGGTTATGTTAGCGCTTCCGTGGCATATGCTAAGGAGGGGGTTGCAAAAATGCCAAACGACGCTTTGTCAGTTTCAGTTTTAGCTCAAATTTATGAAAGCTTATCAATGCAGGTAGATGATGCTTTGGAATTGTCATTTAAATCTTATGAAAATCTTTTATCATTGGAGCCTCATAATCCAGTAGCTTATTTAAAATTAGGACAAATAAAAATAGTTCCAGCCTTAAAGGAAACCGATGAGGAAAAGAAAAAGACTTCAATAAATGAATCAATGGATTATTTCAAGAAAGCGGTTGATGAAAAAAAGAATTTTGCCGAGGGTTATTACTATTTGGCTGTAACTCAAAATGCTCTGGGTAAAAAAGATGAATCAATTAATTCTTTGATTGATGCAGTAAATAATGATAAGAAAAACTTGACTTATTTATTTAATTTAGGAAGAGCTTATCAGGAGAAGGGTGGAGAAACTGAGATTGATAATGCTAGAAAGATATTTGAATATATAGTTTCAGTTAGTCCAGATGAGGTTAATACTAATTTTGCGCTAGGAACTCTATATGAGAAAAAGGGCGAGAAGGACAAAGCTATTGCAAGTTATAATAAAGTCTTAGAAACTATAAAGAAAATTGATACAAATAATGAAGAGACTATTAGTAAATTGAATAAAATAATCGGTAATCTTGAATCTGGAATAAGCAATGTTGATATTGTAAATAATCAGCCGATAGAAAATAGCCAACCAGTTGAAGCTTCAAATCCAAATCAGGAAGTTAATTTAATCGGACCAGATCAAACTCAAGATCCAGTTAATCAAATTACTCCTCCAGGAGTAAATCAGCCAGGAAATAATGACGTAGCCACTCCCCCTACAAAACCATAGTATCAATTGAGTTTAAAATATTTTTATATTTAATTTGATAACTTACTGATAAAAACTCTATTTCGGAGTCGTTATTGGTAAAATAATAAAAATATGACAGTAGAATTTACAGATAAAAATTTCAAGGAAGAAGTGCTTGAGAGTGATAAAGTTGTATTGGTTGATTTTTGGGCACCTTGGTGTGGACCTTGTCAAATGATGGGACCGATAGTTAACGACTTGGCTTCAGAGCTAGGTGAAGATTTCAAGGTGGGAAAGATAAATGTAGATGAAAATCCTCAAAGTGCTTCTGAATATGGCATAATGTCTATCCCAGCTATAAAAATATTTAAAGGTGGAAAAATTGTAAAGGAATTTGTGGGAGTACAAAATAAGGATACTCTCAAATCAGAACTGAAAAACATTTAAATAGCACACACCATAAAGAGAAAAACTTAATAAAAACAGGAATAAGATTCCTGTTTTTAGTTATTCTATAAACCCCCAGCGCAGCTGGGGTGTACGTTTGAAGGCGACGCCGTATAATAAAGCCGTCCCGGCAGGGCGGCTTTAGTAGGAAAAAATACGCATGAATAACCACAAGCGTACTATACGTACATTATCACATAGTTTCTATGATTTGAAATACCATCTGGTTTGGACTCCCAAATACCGAGGAAAAGTATTAGATTCAGATAAGGTCAAAAACGAACTGAGAAGAATTTTCGAATCAATCACAAGATGGAAGCATTGGGAAATCATAGAGCTTAACATCCAAGAAGATCACATCCATTTATGTCTTCTAGCCACTCCCAAAGATTCCATATCTTACGTAATGCAAATTATCAAAGGAAAATCCAGTGCTTGGATGAAAAAGAAAATCAAAAGAAAGCACGGCCTTTATGAAACTAAATCCCTTTGGGCACGAGGATATTTCGTATCCACTATCGGTATTGATGAATACATAATCCGAAGATATGTAAAGCATCAAGACAAGCACAATCGAGTTGATAAGCCATCTCTCTTTGATAAATTATTCTAACCGATAAAACTAAAAATTAACAATATCACTAAGTCGCTCTGCCGGCGATTAAGCCGGCAAAACCAAAGCCACCGGACCTCAGTCCGGTGGTCGTTTACTATTTTACCAAGATCTATTTGAGCTGGTTTAGCAAGCTTTCTCCATTCATGCTGGACGGTTTTTCTATGCCCATAATATCAAGTATAGTGGGTGCGACATCGCTCAATAGGCCTTTTATGTTATTTTCAGCATCAGCAATTTGTTCGTCTGTTTTTTCTTTATGATTATCAGGTGAGATTAGCCACAAAGGAACTGGATTCGTCGAGTGCTCTGTTAATGTTTGACCAGAATAAGGATTTGTCATTTCCTCGGCATTGCCATGGTCGGCAGTTATTAGTGTCATTCCTCCATTTTGGAGTATTTTGGGAAGCAATATAGAGAGACTTTTGTCCAATGATTTCACCGCTTTTTTTGCCGCTTCCATATTGCCAGTGTGTCCTACCATGTCAGCGTTGGCATAATTTATTAAAATAAAATCATATTTATTTAATTCAATGGCTTCAATGGTTTTTTGGGTTACTTGAGCGGCGCTCATTTCGGGCTCCTCATCATACTTGGCCACTGAAGGAGAGGGGACTAATATGTGATCTTCTCCAGGAAAAGGTTTTTCTATCCCTCCGTTAAAAAAATAAGTTACGTGAGCATATTTTTCCGTTTCAGCTATTCTAAGTTGTTTCTTGTTGTGAGCGCTGAGAACTTCACCCAGTCCCCCTTTATTTATTTCAGGCGGAAAAGCGATATTAACAGGCAGATCCTTCTCGTATTCAGTCATAGTAATAAAAACTACTTTAGGATCTTTCACCTTTTTTATTTTATTAAAATTGGGAATAACAAATGCTTTGGTTATCTGTCTGGCCCTATCCTCTCTAAAATTAAAAAATATTATAGTATCTTTATCTGAAATTACGGACGTGGGTTTTCCATCTTTGGTGATTACGGCAGGTTCAAGATATTCATCGTTAATATCTTTTTTGTATGATTCTTCCATGTGGGCGATTGGATCATCTGCGAAATCTCCAATTCCTTCTGTTAACATTTTATAAGCTTTTTCGGTTCTATCCCAATTATTGTTTCTATCCATTGCCCAATTCCTTCCGCATAAGGTAGCTATTTCTCCAACTCCAATTACCTCTATTTTTTCTTGTATTTTTTTAATAGTTTCTACTCCTGAAGTGGGTGGAGAATCTCGTCCATCCGTAAAAAGATGAAGAAAGACTTTCTTAATTTGTTGATCTTTAGCCATCTCCATTATGGCAAAAAGATGTTCATTGGTAGAATGGACTGATCCATCTCCAACCAATCCCATTATGTGAAGCGCGCTATTATTTTCACTGACATTGCTCATTCCCTTGAGAAGAGCGGGGTTGCTGAAAAATGTTCTATCTTGAATTGATAGCGTTATTTTGGGCAGGCTTTGATATATTATTTTTCCGCTCCCCAGTATTGTGTGTCCCACTTCGCTATTACCCGGCTCTCCCCATGGTATTCCGGCTGAAATCCCAGAGGCCTGAAGAGCTATTAATGGATAGTTTTTATTTATTTTTTCAAAAGTAGGCAGATTAGCCTTCCTTATTGCATTTCCCTCTACATTTGGACTTAAACCCCATCCGTCTAGGATTATTAAAACAACTGGTTTGTACATTTTTTTGTTATTAACGCATTAACGAGTTAACGCATTAACGAGTTATTTTTAAAATTATTCGATTTATATTATTGCTTATAATTCGTTAACTCGTTAATTCGTTAACCAAATAATAATCTAATTACATTTTAACACTTTTATTTTTCTTTGACAAAAAGAGGCTGGTGTAATATTATTTTTATATGTAATTATTATGGTTAAACCTGTTACGTCGGTTGTTACTGGATTTAATAGTGCTTCTAGTTTAGATGAATTTTTTATTATCTCAAATTTTAAGAAAAATAAAAATGTAAAAAATTTATATTGAATTTTTTATCTTTAGTGCTATTTTCAGGAAAATAAACAAACGGAAAAACAGGAGTTAAAATATGGAAATAAATTTAGCAATGTTAGCTACTGGCATGCTGATGTTGGGATTGGGAGCTGTGGTTGGATATTACACCAGGCAATCAATAGCCAGAAAACAATTAACTACTGCTGAGGGTAAGGCTAGCAGCATCATAGAACAAGCTAAGCAGAGGTATAAGGAGGAGACTCTCAACGCCAAAAACAAGGCTGTGGAAATCCTGGAAGAGGCCAAGAAAAAAGAAAAAGAAAGAGAAGATCAAATAAGAAAGATGGAGCAAAGATTGGAAAAAAGAGAAGAAACTGTGGACAATAAAATGGACGAGTTGGATAAGGGGAGAGACATTTTGGAGAAAAAGGCTCAAGAGGTGAGAGCGATAAAAAAAGAAGCTGAGGCGATTAGACAAAAAGAATTAGATAGATTGGAAAAAATTGCAGGCTTAAACAAAGAGCAGGCGAAAAAAGTATTGCTTCAATTAACTGAAGATGAATACAAGGAGGTTTTACTAGATAGAATCAGAAAAATGGAGCGCGAGGGAATTGATGATTTAAAGAAAAAAGCTCAAAATATAATTGTGCAAGTAATTCAAAAATATGCGGGTGCACATACAGCCGAAATGACTACCTCAACCGTGACGATTCCCTCAGATGAAATTAAAGGTAAGATAATCGGTCGTGAAGGTCGAAACATCAAAACTTTAGAAAAAATAACCGGAGCGGAAATTATTGTTGATGATACTCCGGAAGTTATTGTTATCTCTAGTTTTGACCCAGTGCGAAGAGAAATCGCCAAAATAGCTTTACTTAAACTTATAGAGGATGGAAGAATTCATCCTACTCGAATTGAGGAAGCGGTTGTGTATGCGAAGGGGGAAATTGATAATAAGATTAGAGAAGCGGGTGAGGCAGCTACTTATGACCTGGGTATTGCTGGACTAGATCCAAAATTAATTTATTTAATCGGTCGTTTGCGTTATCGAACAAGTTTTGGGCAGAATGTGCTTATCCACTCTATGGAGGTAGCTCATCTTTCTGGGGCCTTGGCTAATGAATTGGGAGCGGATGTGGCGGTAGCAAAAAAAGCTGGACTTTTGCATGACATAGGCAAATCAGTTGATCATGAAATTCAGGGGACACATGTTAAGATTGGTATTAAGATATTGGAAAAATTCAATGTTGACAAATCTGTGGTAGATGCGATGAAATCTCATCATGAGGAATATCCATTTGGAACAGCAGAATCTTTTATAGTCGCAGCAGCAGATGCTATTTCTGCTAGTCGTCCTGGCGCAAGAAAAGATACTTTGGAAAAATATCTAAAGAGATTAGAGGAATTGGAAGACATCGTTAATTCTTTTGACGCTGTTAATAAGAGCTATGCTATTCAGGCAGGTAGGGAGGTTCGAGTTTTTGTCGACAGTGAAAAAGTTGACGACTACGGTGCGGCTAAAATTGCTAAAGATATTGCCAATAAGATAGAAGAAGAATTGAAATATCCAGGAGAAATTAAAGTGAATGTACTTCGAGAAACTAGATCGATTGAATACGCAAGATAGTAGAGACGGCTCCGGTGGGGCGTCTCATTCAGCACTGCTACTTTTCATCTGGACCCTGTCGAATCTCAGTTGTGGATAAAAAAGCTTGCATTATTAGGCTTTAAGGTAGTAAAATTAGTTAAGGTAAGTAATATAATTTTTTACTTAAAATGAAAGGGGGTGTATGGTTAAATGAAAAATATCAACAAAAGTGAATTGGTAGATGCAGTTGCTAGCAAAACTGATTTATCAAAAAAAGACGTAACAGCAGTTTTCGAAACTCTATTAGATAAAATAACTGAAGAGTTAAGAAAAGGTAACAAGGTTACTATTACTGGTTTCGGAATTTTCAAAACAAGTAAAAGAGCTGCTAGAGTTGGAAGAAATCCACAAACTGGAGCTTCTATCAAAATTGCGGCTGCTACTGTGCCAAAATTTAGCGCAGGTAAAGGTCTTAAGGATGCTGTTAAATAAATAAAATAAAAAGATAGCAACAAAAATATCATCTTGATTTATCGAGATGATTTTTTGTTTACTACGAATTACCACGTAAAATAAAAAATAAATTTTTTATCACGTGGCAAGCGAACTTATACGAATTTACGAATAAACACTCCATCTCTCCCTCTGGGAGAGATGTCATGTACTCATGACAGAGAGGGCTTTGAAAAGATAATATAAGGACTTAATATATTCACCGAGGCTCAACCTTTGGGGAATTTTAAGGTTGAGCCTTGGGATTTTAGTTTTAAAATTTGCGTCGACAATTTAATTTTAGTACAATAAGATTATTGAAGAGCTTGAATTTTTTTAGGGGCTAAGTCCTCAATTGGGGACTTAGCCCCTAAAAAAGTCTTTATAAAAAATCAAATTAATCTACATGTCTTTGCGAGGTACTCCGAAGCAATCCAGGTCTGGATATTTTAAATTCCTGGACTCCTGCCCGAAATGCAATATCGTTGCAGGCGGGGCCACGTAAATTCCAAGTACCCCAGTTATACAACGGGGCAGGCGTAATTTACTCGCAGAGACGCTGTTTTTTAGACGAGGCAGTGCCTCGTCTCTACGATAGTAAATATGTAAATTTAGACACGGCACCGCCGTGTCTCTACAATTAAAATAAGCGTCTTATTTGTATATTCGTACGGATTCGTAAATCGTAGAGAATTTCCTATTTTAATTTTTTTAAAATGTGGTATAATAAAACTAATAAAAATTGCTTAATAAAACTAAAATAAAAAAACAGTTATGTTTAGAATTCCGGGATTTAATAAAAATTATTTTTTGGGTATAGATTTTGGCACCTCATCAATAAAAATTGTGGAGTTAGAATATAAAAATGGAAGCTCTTTTCTGACTAATTATGGATGGATAGAAATTCCTCCAAAAAAGAAAGCATCAGATTTTGAGATTAAGGATGAATCTGATGATGAGCTTGAGAAAATTCAATTATTGAAAAAATTGATTGATGAAATGGGTATAAAAAGTAAAAATGCTTATATATCAATGGGAAGTTTTAAGGGATTATCCACTATGATCACTGTTACTGATATTCATGAAGATGATTTAGATGACATAATAAGAATGGAGGCAGGTAAATATATTCCTGTTTCCTTGGATGAGGTGTATCTTAGCTCAGATATTGTATCGAGACGAGTGGAAAAAGATGAGAGAGGCAATGGGGAAGGTAAAAAATTTCTAGGAAAAGGAGATAAAGAGATAGTTGATGTTCTCTTGGTTGCTGCTCCTAAGGATGATGTGCATAAATATGAAAGAATTGTCGAAGGAAGCGGACTCAAAGTTTTATCTCTTGAACTAGATATATTTTCAGCTTCGCGGTCGCTAATTGGAGATGATCTCGGAAAATTTTTAATAGTGGATATAGGCGCTAAGATAACCAATATAGTTTTGGTGGATAAGGGTGTTATAAGAGTTAATAGAAATATAAATATTGGCGGCGATGAAATTACTAAAAATATAGCTTCTAATTTAAATGTATCATGGGAGAGAGCGGAAGAGTTTAAGAAAAAAAGTGAATATTTAAAAGAAGAGGGCAAGAGCATAGTTTTACCTATATTAAATTTAATAGCCAAGGAATCAAAAAGATTAATTGAGTTGGTTTCTGTTGGAAATAATTTAAGCAAGCCATTGGATAAAGTTATAGTATCAGGCGGAGGATCATATATTCCAGGAATTGCAGATATTTTTAATAACGCGTTAGGTAGTAATATTATTGTGGGCAATCCTTTCGAAAGAGTTATCATAGAAAATGATAATGTAAAAGCGAATATAAATAATGTGGCGTCAAAATTTTCTGTGGCTACAGGACTGGCAGTTAAGGGTATAGAAAATTATAAGAAAAAAAATAAAATATAATTGGTTGAAGATATAAAAAGTGTTATAATAAAAAAGCAATTTAAATAAAAACATTAATAAATAAATTAGTTTGATTTGGGTGCGAATTCCTTTGTGTAAAATTATAAAAGGTTAGTTTGCATGTTTTGAAAAATAAATTAAATCAAGCTAGTGTAAATCAAAAAAATGGTTGACGTAAATTTTCATCAAGCCGCGGAAAAAGATTTAATGATAAGCAGGAGACAATCTTTTTTTAATAGCACTTATTTTGTATCAATTATTTTGATGTTAACGGTGGGCTTCGCTTACGGTGCTACCATTTTGTATAGTAAGGGGTTGGCCTCAAAAAAAGCCAATATGGACATAGCCAGAGATAAGGAAATCCAAGGCATAGATTCGGTCGAAGTTAATAAATTGAATGATTTTCAAGAAAGATTGGATAGCTCAATGTTTAACTTGGATAATAAAAAGAACCCAGAGGATATATTTTCTGTGGTTGAAAAATTAATTGTAAAGGGCTCTTACCTTAATAGTTTAAATTATGATAGTGTCGGAAATAAGATAGAGATAGAGGTTGTAGCAGATAGTTTTAGATTGGCAGCTAGTCAGATTTTGAGTCTTAAAAAGAGTGATTTATTTGAAGATGTTAGTATAACCGAATCAAAAAGAGATCAAGATAATCAGGCAGTTTTTAAATTAGAGGCAGTTTTTAAAGATAAACAAGAAATTTAATATAAAATAATAAAAATAAAAAAATATGAAATTAAAAATTCTGCTAATGCCACTTTCTGTTGTCCTGTCATTGGTGATTATTATTGGGTATATTTATCCCAGTTGGTTTGGGGAAGATGCCAATAGTATAAAAAATATTAAAAATGAAATTGAGAAAAAAAATGAAGAATTGCTAACAGTTAAGGCTAAAAAGGGTAATATGACAAAACTAACGCAATCTCTTCAGAATAACGCGGATTTGGAATCTTTGATTAATAAATATTATCCAACTTATCGAAATGATGAGGATGTGGTTAATAATATAAATAATGTAGCCTTTAGCGAGGGTGTTTTTTTGGTTAATATGGGGATAGAGTATAAAAAAATAGAGGCATCTGACGACCCTGTGAGGGTAATGGCAATTCCATTAAAAATGAGTAATGTGGAAAATAATCTAATTACTCCAGAGAATATGAATGTCGATGGTATAGGTGGCGAGATTCCATTAACGGATGAAAATGGAGTTTCAATAGCGGATCTAGCTAAAGCAAGAATTAAATTTATTGAGGCAAATCTAGAAATAAATGGAAATTATGATCAGATTAAACGCTTCTTAGTATCTTTAAATAAAGTTGGTCTTCTTAATAATATTAAATCTTTTGAAATTTCAAAAAAGGAAAAGCAAGACACTGTTGATGATGAAGAAAGTGTATCTGCTGATTTTTTAACTGCCAAAACGGTGATTGGCTTTGGATATTTAATATCTGCAAATAGGCCAATAAATGATTTGTTGAGCAGCGATTTGTTTGATAAGGGTGAGTTTAATTTTTATGATGTGGACAGCAAGAGAAGTATTTTAATTGGAAATTACAAAAAAAGCGAAGTTGGAGAGGTAGGTATTTCAAATCCATTTTTGAAAGAAGCTGCGGCTAACTAAGGGTGTCGTTTGTGTTTGGTGCTAATTGGGTGTCGGGTTTATCTTCTTAGTGGCACTAGATATGCATGCATTATTAATTTAGGTAGATTTGATTTTTATAAAAAACAAAAAAATGGACAAGGAAAAACAAAATTATTCTGAGGAGCTAGCCAAACAGATGGGGCTCAAATATTTATCCAGAGTTCCCGAGAATATAGAAAAAAAATATTTTAAAATAATACCGGAAAAAATAGCCAAAAGATATAAAATGTTTTCCTTTGGCAAGGATGGAAAGAGTATTATGGTTGCTATGGCTAATCCTCAAGATTTAGATGCCAGAAATGTTTTGAATTTTTTGGCAGAAAGAAATAAAATTTTTTTTGATATTTATTGGGCGTCTGGTGAAGTGATTCAAGAAATATTAAAAAAATATCAATCAGCAGAAAAGGCGGTGGAGGAAGTTATGGAATCATTTGAGAGTGTTAATAGGGACAGGGAGATGGGGGTGAAGAAGAAAAACAAAAAGGATAGGGAAACTATTGTTATTCAAGATGCTCCTGTATCTAAGCTGGTTCAAGTAATTATAAAACATGCCCTGGAGGGAGAATCGAGTGATATTCATATTGAACCAATGGGCGAGGAATTTAGGGTGAGATTTAGGGTAGATGGAATGTTGCACTCCTCTTTGGTTTTACCTAAGAATGTCGGAATGGCAATTATATCCCATATTAAAATATTGTCTAATTTGAAAATAGATGAAACCAGGAAACCTCAGGATGGAAGATTTAGAATTGAAAAGGATGATGCTGTTAATTCTGATAGTGTTGATTTTCGTGTCTCTACTTTGCCTGTGATAAATGGTGAAAAAGTAGCCATGCGTGTTTTAACTAAAGATGATAGGGTTTTTGATTTAAACAAATTGGGATTAATGGGTAAGAATAATGTTGTATTAAGTAAAAAAATAAAAGAGACAAGTGGAATCGTTTTGATAACAGGTCCGACCGGAAGTGGTAAATCGACCACCTTGTATTCTTTTTTGAAAATTATTAATCAGGAAGAGAGAAATATTATAACCTTGGAAGATCCTGTGGAATATTCTCTGGATGGAATTAACCAAAGTCAAATTAATCCCGCTATCGGATATGGATTTGCAGATGGCTTACGTTCAATTTTGAGACAAGATCCGAATATAATAATGATTGGGGAAATACGCGATGGAGAAACTGCCGAGCTTGCAATTCATGCTGCCCTAACTGGTCATTTGGTTTTTTCAACTTTGCATACAAATAATGCCATCAGTGCTATCCCCAGGCTTGTGGATATGGGAGTTGAACCATTTTTGCTTTCATCTTCCTTAAATGCCGTAGCTGCGCAAAGATTGGTTAGAAAATTATGCGATAACTGTAAAAAGGAATTTAAATTGCCCAAGATGGTTTTTGAAAAAGTTTTTAATTCATTAAGAAATGTTGATCCGCAAGAAGCAGCTAATTATGGATTATCTTCTCTAAAAATTGAAGATTTGAAGTTTTATAAAGCTGTGGGGTGCGATGAATGTGGAAAATCTGGCTACAAAGGAAGACTAGCTATTTATGAATGTGTTGATGTCACTAATGAGTTAAGAGAAGCCATAACTGAAAAAGATGATGGATTGCTAAATAGGGTATCTCAGAAACAAGGAATGTTAAATATGATGCAAGACGGATTTTTAAAGGCGGCAATGGGACTAACTTCAGTGTCAGAAGTAGAAAGAATGACAGGCGGAAGTTTGACAGTAGGAGAATTTGAAGATGATAAAGGATAGGGGCAATGTTTTGGGTACAAAACATTGAATTTCAAATTTTAAATTTCAAATAAAATCCCAAATCTAAATTTCAAATGTCGTCGTTGTGAGTAAATATTGAACTCAATAACTGCAAAGATAGGGATAAAGAATGAAAAAAACTCGTTAATGCGTTAACTCGCTAATTAAGTAATAATAAATTAAAAATAATAAATATATGGAAACAGAAAAAGCAGAAGAAAAAAATATTAGTATTTTGATAGCTGAGGATGACGAATTTATAAGGGATATTTATAATCGTATTTTTTCAATGAATGGTTATAATGTTATTTTGGCAACGAATGGCATGGAGGCCTTAGAAAAAATGGAAGATGCTACTCCAGATCTGATTCTTTTGGATATAATGATGCCATACCAAAACGGGAAAGAAGTTTTTAAAAAAATAAAGCAAGATGATAGACTAAAGAATGTGCCAGTGGTATTTTTGACCAATGTTTCAGCTCAAGATGACCTTGAGCAAGAACTGCTTGACCAAGCTGATAAATATTTGATTAAAGCTCATTTCACTCCAAAAGAAGTTTTGGAGGAGGTGATCCCTTTGATTAAAAAATAATTTCTGTTTAATAAGGTTTTGGATTTCTTAATTTTTTTAATTTATTAGTAGGCAAAATAATGAATGATTTACTTCACATAGAACAAAAATTGAAAAGTTACCTATTGAGTGTCGCTCAACAGGGAGCTTCTGATTTGCATTTGGTGGTTGGTAGGTATCCCACCATTCGTGTGGATGGGAAATTGGTACCATTACTTGAGGAAGAGATGTTAACTCCTCCAAAAACCAAGGAATTTTCTAAGATATTGCTTACTGAGAATTATGAAAAAGAACTATTGCAAGAAGGTCAAGTTAATTTTGCTTACAATTTTGAAGGAAAAGCTCGCTTTAGAACAAGTGTTTATTTTCAGCAAGGCAACTTAAGTATCGCTATGCGTTTGGTGCAGAGTAAAATCAGAACCTTAGAGGAATTGGATATAAACAGCAGTCTTTATGACTTTGCTAAGTATTCGCAAGGTTTGGTTTTAGTGACTGGACCGGTGGGGCATGGTAAATCAACAACCTTAGCTGCTATCATTGATCATATTAATCATACTCAGGATAAGCATATTTTAACTATTGAAGATCCTATTGAATATGTATATCAGCAAGATAGATGTATTATTAATCAGAGAGAAGTTGGTGAGGACTCAAAGGATTTTCCTGCTGCTTTAAGGGGGATATTTCGCGAAGATGTAAATGTTCTTTTGATTGGTGAGATGCGAGACTTGGACACTATTAGTACGGCTATGACTGCGGCAGAAACCGGTCATTTAATTTTTGCTACTTTGCATACTAACAATAGTGCTCAAACAGTGGATAGAATCGTGGATGTTTTTCCGGCCTATCAACAAAATCAGATCCGAGCTCAATTGGCAAATGTTCTTTTGGGAGTTATTACCCAAAGACTGGTTCCTCGAATAGGTGGAGGAAGAGTGGCGGCTATGGAGATAATGTTAAAAAATCATGCTGTGGCTAATTTGATAAGGGAAAATAGATCTTACCAGATTGATTCTGTTATAGAAACCAGTTTGAAGGATGGTATGATTTCGCTAGATAGATCCTTGAGTCAATTGGTAAGAGAAGGTATAATTTCCATAGAGGATGCTTTTGCTTATACAAGCAACAGAGATTATTTAAAGACAATAATAAAAAATAAATAAAAATATGAGATTTAAATTTAAAGCCAAGGATCAAGCCGGAGAAATCAAAAGCGGAACAATCGAGTCTGTGAGTAAAGAATTAGCTTTTCAAATACTTCAGGAAAACAAATTGATTCCTGTTTCAATTGAAAGAGATGGGGGAGATGAGGGTTTAAATAAATATTTTAAAAAGACTTTCGATAGAGTTACGAGTAAAGATTTGGTTGTATTTTTTAGGCAATTGCAAGCTCTTATTGGATCCAAAGTTCCAGTGGTTTATTCTTTGCGAGCAATCAGTGATCAATCAGAGAGTAAATATTTGGCGAGTATAACAAAAGATATTGCTAATGACGTGGAGGATGGAGCATCTTTTTCCGGAGCATTGGGCAAATATCCCGATACATTTCCAATGGTTGTTACTAGTGTTATTAAGGCTGGTGAAATATCAGGTAATTTGGAATCCTCTATTAAAAATGTGGCAACTAGTATAGAAAAAAATTATAGAATAACTTCTAAGATTAGAGGGGCGCTTATTTACCCAGCTTTTGTTTTGGCTACTGCTTTTGTGGTAGGATTTGCCAGTGTGACATTTATTATTCCTAAATTAACCACCATTATAGAAGATATGGATGCCGAACTTCCTTGGCACACAATGATGATTATAAAGCTTGGTCATTTTATGGAAAATTATTGGTGGGCGGTCTTGGTTGTGATATTTGGATTCATTTTTAGTATTATTTATTATATAAAGACAGATGCGGGGAAAAAGGAATGGGATAGGATTAAATTGGATTTACCGGTTATTGGAAAAATGTTTCAATATTTGTATATAGTAAGATTTTCGGGAAATTTGGTAATCTTACTCGAGGGAGGTGTTTCAATCGTGCAATCTCTAGAGACGGTGAGTGATGTAGTTAATAACAGCGTTTATAAAAAAATGATTTTGTCTTGCGCCGAGGAAGTGAAAACGGGAGGAAATATAAGTACTGTTTTGAATTACTCCGATTATGTTCCTGGGGTTGTAACTAAAATGGTTTCTATTGGAGAAAAGACCGGAAAAATAACAGAGTCATTGGAGGGTGTGAGTAACTTTTATGAACAAGAAATGGATGAGATGGTTAAGAATCTATCTGTTTTGATTGAGCCTGTTTTAATAGTTGGTTTGGGAATTGGTGTGGCATTCTTAGCTTTCTCAATATTATTGCCGATTTATAGCGTGGTGCAGAAATTTTAAGCGTGTAGTATTATTTATTATTTAGTTAACGCATTAACGAGTTAACGAATTATGAAAATACAAAAATTCGAAGAATCAAATATTTGGAAAATAAGTTTAGTGATAACAAAAAACATTTATGATTTAACTGCTAAGGGAGATTTTTCCAAGGATTACGGACTCAGAGATCAAATTAGAAGAGCTACTGTATCGATAAGTTCTAATATAGTAGAAGGCTTTGAAAAGAATAATAATAATGAATTCGTTAGATTTCTCAAAATAGCCAAGGGTTCATCTGGTGAAGTTAGAAATCAATTGTATATTGCCCTTGCTATTAATTATATAAGTCAAGAAGAATTTGATAATTTAAATACCAAGTTAGAAAATATAGCTAATCAAATCGGAGGATTTATTGTTTATTTGCAAAAGAAAAAAATAAATAAAGAATTTCTCAAAAAGTAACTCGTTAATCCGTTAACTCGTTAACTAAATAATAATTAATTTCCCTAAGAAATGTTGTATTTCAAATTCTTGTGCTATAATAAATTCATTGAGCTGGAGACGTATAAAATAAAAACAAATTTAAATAAAATTGGGATGTTTAAAAATAAAAATAAAAAAATGAAAGGAGGTGAAATCAAATGAAAAAATTTAAAAGAGGTTTCACCTTAATAGAGCTTTTGATCGTTATTGCAATCATTGGTATTTTGGCTTCTATTGTTTTGGTAAGTTTAAGTAGTGCGAGAGAAAAAGCTAAAATTACAGGATTTAAGGCCCAAGCTCACTCACTGCAAGCCGCAGCTGTTTTGGCGTGTGATGATGTTGTTTTAGATGCTACTACACCACCGCAACCAGGAGGTACAGTATATTTAGATGCAACTAGAACTTTTGGTACTAATGACTGCGGACCAGCTGGTAGCGGAGATTTTTCTTTTACGGTAACTTCGGGAACCACTTTAACTGATCAATGTACTGCAACCGTAACGGATGAAGGCGTAACATATAATCCTTGTTAATAAGATGCTTTAAAAGTTTTGGATTTTTAGTCTGTCAATTTTTTGTATAAAATATTATTTGACAGACGAATAAATTTATTTAACTAAGGCTAAAAATAAAAATATGAAAGGAGGTGTTATAAAATGAAAAAAGGTTTTACATTAATTGAACTTTTGATCGTGATTGCAATCATCGGTATTTTGGCTTCTATTGTTTTGGTAAGTTTAAGTAGTGCTAGAGAAAAAGCTAAGATTACATCATTTAAAGCTCAAGCGCATTCATTGCAAGCTGCTTCTGTTTTGGCATGTGATAGCGCCGTTTTGTCTAATACTGTACCCGCTAATCCAACCACTAACAGTTATTTAGCAGCAACAAGAGGCTTTACATATGGAACATCCACCACAGACTGTGGAGCAATGGGTTCCGGTAATTTTCAATTTACTGTTGCTGCAGTTAATTTAGCTGCTCCAGGTTGTACTGCTACAGTTACCGATGAAGGTGTAACATTTTCTCCTTGTTAGGAATTGAGTTGATTTTAAATTTTCCGTCTGTCAAACTTTATTAAAATATTTTTTGACAGACAAATAAATTTAATATTGTATTTGAATAATTTTATTAATCATTTAGAATGAAAAAAATAAAAAAAGCTTGTCTGTTTAGTAGACAGGGCTTCACCTTGATTGAGCTTTTGATTGTTATTGCAATCATCGGTATTTTGGCTTCCATTGTATTGGTAAGTTTAAGTAGCGCTAGGTTAAAAGCTAAGGATGGTGATTTCAAGACATTAGTTTCTTCCGTCAATACATCAATTATGATGTGTTGTTTTAATGAAGAAATAATTCAATCTGTACCAGGGGGTGCCATTTGTAATCCTATTGATAGCGGGTCTGATTATCCTGATAATAGTAAAATCGGAAGCATTGTAATTAATTCTCCTTCGGGAGGGGATTGTACCGGAACAAGCGGTGTGTATGAAGTCATTGTTACGCCAGGAAGTAATAATACTGGAAATTGTTCAGGGGCTATCATTAATCAGACTGGAGTTGTGGGATTTACGGACTGTTAATTTTTTAAATATTTATTTATGACATTACTGATTTTTTTTATCTTAGGTTTGATTATTGGGAGCTTTCTTAACGTAATAATCTATCGCTTAAGATTGGTTGATACTATTTTGGGCAGATCAAATTGTCCTCATTGTAAAAGCCAGATCAGGTGGTATGACAACATTCCCTTGTTTAGTTTTATTTTACTGGGAGCGAAATGTCGAGATTGTGAGGGAAAAATATCTTGGCAGTATCCTATGGTGGAATTTTTTACCGGATTAATTTTCGTGATGGTAGGAAGATATTTTTTTAATTTTCTGGATTTTTACAGTTTATGGGAAACCGGCTTTTATCTTATAATAGCTTCTTTGCTGATTGTACTTTTGGTTTACGACTGGCAATATATGGAAGTCCCAATTTTGATTTTTTGGATTATGCTGGGGGTGATAATCGCAAATTTGGTCTTTATCAGTTTTTATGAAATCAGAATGGGATTGGATTTTAAATCCTTGAGCATAATGTACAGTTTAACTGGCGGGTTTATGGCTTGGTTATTCTTTTTTTGCTTGGTATTTTTCTCTAAAGAAAAATGGATGGGCTGGGGAGATGTTTATGTGGGACTTATAATGGGATTGATCTTAGGTTGGCCAAGTGTTCTATTTGGATTGTTATTGGCATTCACTATCGGCTCAATTTATTCCGTAGGCATAATTTTATCAAAGAAGGGGGATATGAAAAGCGAAGTGCCGTTTGTTCCTTTTCTTGTCATAGGAACATTTTTGGCAATTTTTATCACCAGAGAATTTCCGTTTGTTTTAAGCTATATTATCTAACTGAAGATATCATTTGGGGTGGTGAATTAAAATTTTTTTAAAGATGTAATTTTATGTCATCAGTCAAAAGTCAACCGTCATCAATAATTCATTTTTATGAGCTAGATGTATGGAAAGATGCGCATAATTTATCAATTGAGATATATAAATTGACTGAAAAATTCCCCAAAAAAGAAACTTATGCAATAGTTGATCAAATTAGAAGAGCTTCAACATCGGTTGGGGCTAATATTGCGGAAGGATTTGGAAGATTTCATTATAAGGAAAAAATAAAATTTTATTATAATGCTCGAGGCTCAATTTGTGAAGTTCAAAATTTTCTATTTTTAGCTCAAGATATTGATTACTTAAGTAAAGATATTGCCAGAGAATTATTTATTAAATATGAAAATTTAAATAAGAGATTAAATCATTTTATAAATTCAGTTAAGAAGAAGATGACAGATGACTGTTGACGAATGACTATAGGTTGAATAATTTATCTTTTAAAATTGTGCTAAACCCATTGTGATTTATTGTTTTTCCCAAAATAATAATCCTATGTTATAATAAGTTTGTGTTATTTGAGCTTACCCAAAACAAAAAATAAATTATGTCTAATTCGAAAGACTACTATAAAATAAATCCATATACCAAAAAAGGAATGACTCTAATAGAGGTTGTGATTGTTATCGCGATCGTTGGGTTAATGAGTGCAATTTCAATCGTTTCTTATGTGACATCCAAGAGGAATGCTGAGCTTGAAACTGCCGCAGAGGAATTGGTGGCGGTATTGAGGGAGGCTCAGAATTATTCTTTGACTGGGAAAGAAGTATCTTCAACTTGTTCTAATTATAGAGTTACTGTAATAAATGGAAGCAGTAATTACTTATTAAGAACCTACACCGCTGGAGGAGTTGCTTGCGGCAATATTAACAGTACTTATGTTTTCAGGAGTGGAGTTGTTACGTCTTCTGGAGCGGGATATTTGAGTTTTGCTGCTCCACATGCTTCTGTTACTAGAACAGCAGGTATGGTAGCTGGGAGTTTTTTTAGAATAGCATTATCCAAGGGCGGCGGTTCATATTATGTATGCTTTAATCATGCCGGTTTAATTAAGAAAACAACAAGCTCTAGTTGCAATTAGTTAATATAAATGATGATAAAATTTGATTACAAAAAAAATAAAGGTTTTTCAATAGGAGAGGTTATACTTTCAGTTTTTATATTGGGAGTGACTATGCTTACTATCCTTAGTTTGTATTCTCAGGGCTTGAGAAGTTTTCAGGATGAAAGAGATAGTGTGATTGCGGCGATGCTTGCTCAAGAGGGAGTCGAGTTGGCTAGGAATATTAGAGATAATAATTGGGCCAAAAGAGATGCTGTGGATGATACTGATCCTGGAGCTTTCGATCTTTTTGATGTTTCTTCGGGGGGCGCCGAGAATGATTGCAGGGTAAGTTATGACTCATATACTATTAATGCTGATAATGAAATTGAGTACGATAATCCGGCAATTTCTTGTGACGTAGCTAGTAGTGATTATGTATTGAATATTTCTGGAAATTTCTATACTCATCGATCAGGCACGCCTACCAAGTTTAGAAGAAAGTTGGTCCTGGATTATCTAGATATTGAAAATTTAATTGTAAAAAGTTTTGTTTCGTGGGACAATGCAAATCCACCGGACAATATTTCTGAATGTACAGTAGAGAGTAAGTGTGTTTTTTCGCAGACAACTTTAACTGAGTGGGGAACAGGAACATAGTTTTAAAATATCAAATGTCAAATTACCAATATCAAATAAATTCTAAAAAATTTAAAGAGAAATGATAAGAGATAATAAAAAATTAAATAATAAAAAACCCAAAGTTTTCAATAGACAAGGATTTACGCTGGCGGAGGTGATAGTATCTATTGGAATATTTACAATAATTATGGCTGGTTCAGCGGGCGCTTTTGCAAATGCCTTTAAATCATACAAAGGAGCTAAAAATATTAATGAAAACTTAAAAAATGCTCAGTATGCCATGAATCTGATGTCTAAAACATTCAGAACTAGTTCAATAAAATATTCGACTTCTACAGTTGTAGTTGTTTATGATTATTCTCAGGCAACAGCTTGTATTAGATATGTTTTTACTGGGACTACTTTGACTAAGGCTTCATCTTCGGCTCCAGAAAGTAATTGTAGTAATAGTCCATCGCCAGCTTTTTCTGCGGCTATACCTATGACTAGTGGAAGTGTGACAGGAGAATTTAACGCTATAAGTAGCGCTGGAGATGATAGTGGGCCATCAAGTACGAGAGTGGGTGTGATAACTGTGGTGATGAATATAACAAACTCAGGAGGTGGCAATTCGAGTAGTGCTCGAATTCAAAGCACTTCTTCATTAAGAGATTACACTGTTTCAAATGTGGGCATTGATCCAAATAATCCTCCAAATTAATTTATGAAAAATATAAATAAAAATTTTTATTCATCAAAAAAAACTGGCTCAGTATTGGTTTTTTCTTTGTTTATAATGATGATATCTCTGATTATTGGAGTAAGTCTCATGACAACCTCTTCAGTAGGAAGAAAAAGCACTCTTTCATCAGCTAAGTCGGTCAATTCTTTCCAGGTAGCGGATAGTGGCATAGAATACGCTTATTGGAAAATAAGGGATTATAGATGGAATGAGTCTGATAATAATAATGTTTTAGAAGGTGATGAGGATTTGGATGATGTTTTTGGGAGTGATTGTGTTGTTGAGGCAGGAACAGCTGTGGTAAATAGAGCTGCCAATGGAGGGGATTATAAATTATATTTTTACCGAGGTCCCACAGGAGCCACACTAATGCTTACGTGCACAGATGCTAACTCAAGGATAAATTTAATAACAAAAATAAAAGCAGTAGGGACTTACAATGGCATAATTAGATCTGTGGAAGCTACGGCTAACTTTGCGGATCTTTAATTTATCTTTTCTTATTTGTGAATTTACTCTCCTTGGTGGGGAGTTTTTTTGTTGTCACTATGAAGTACCACGTAAAATAAAAAAATAATTTTTTATCACGTGGCTGGCGAATTTACGAATTAAGAATGTGATACCATTTAACTATTTATCTTTTTTTAACCCCTGCTTAATGCTAAACTGCTCTTTTGCTTTTATGTTTTAATGCTTTAATGATTGATGCTCCATGCTTTAATTTTTTCGTGTTTTAATGCTAATATGTTAATATGCTAATATGCTAATCCGTCAGCTGGCGGGGTAAATATGCTAAAATGCTAATATGCTAACGTGCCAAGGGTATATGGAAAATAAAAACTTAATTCAACAAAGAATAGAAAAACTCCGAAAAGAAGTGGATAAACATCGCTATCTTTATCATGTTTTAGATAAGCCTGAAATAGAGGACTCTGTTTATGATTCATTATTGGAGGAATTAATTCAACTGGAAAAGGAAAATCCTGAGTTTTATTCGGCTACCAGCCCTTCCCAAAGAGTGGGTGGCGAGGTGCTGGATAAATTTAAAAAAGTAAAACATCAAATCAGACAATGGTCTTTTGATGATGTTTTTGATTTTAATGAATTAAAAAAATGGGAGGAAAAAATAGATAAAATGGTTGTAAAAAATAATCTTGATCTGGAAGATTATGGCAAAATTAAATACTGTACAGAACTTAAAATTGATGGCTTGAAAGTTATCTTGGAATATAAGAATGGAAAATTAGTCCAAGGTGCGACGCGAGGAGATGGTAATGTTGGAGAAGATGTAACGGCTAATATAAAAACCATTAAAAGCATCCCCTTGGAATTATCTGAAAAAGTTGATTTGATTGCGGTGGGAGAAATTTGGTTAGGTAAAAATGAACTAGAAAAAATAAATCAAAAAAGAGAATTGCAAGGCGAAATTAAATTTGCAAACACGAGGAATGCTGCGGCTGGGTCAATTCGTCAGCTTGATTCATCGATTGTGGCCAAGAGAAAATTGGATTCTTTTATTTATGATATTGAAAAATTAGAATTTTCTGGCACCCCCCTCTCTTTTGAAGGGGAGGGTAGGGAGGGGTTAGAAATTAAAACCCCCTCTCAATCTCCCCCTTTGAGTACAAAGAGGAAGAAGAAATACAATATAATCGAAAGCCAGATAGATGAGCTTGAGATGCTTGAAAAGTTGGGGTTTAAAGTGAATCCTCATCATGTGAAATGTAAAAATATTACTGATATAGAAAATTTTTATCAAGAATGGATAGGCAAGCGGGATAGTGAAAATTATGAATTGGATGGAATTGTAATAAAAGTTAATGCTAAAAAAATTCAAGATGCACTGGGCTATACTGGCAAATCTCCTCGCTGGGGAATAGCCTATAAATTTCCCGCTCAAAGAGTTACTACCGTGATTGAGGATATCTTTGTGCAAGTGGGAAGAACTGGCGCTTTAACTCCAGTAGCTCACTTGCGTCCGGTTAGGGTAGCTGGTTCATTGGTAAGCAGAGCAACTTTACACAATGAAGATGAAATAAAAAGATTGGATATTAAAATTGGAGATACGGTGATAATTCAAAAAGCGGGGGATGTAATTCCTGAGGTGGTGAGTGTTGTAAAAAATCTTAGAACAGGTAAGGAGAAAATTTTTAAAATGCCGGAAATTTGCCCCATTTGCGGAGGAGCAGTAGGAAAATTACAAATTACAAATTCCAAATTACAAACAAAATTCAAAACTTCAAATTCCAAAAAAGAAAAACATAATTTAGGAGTAGCATTATATTGTCTAAATCCTAATTGTTTTGCAGTAGAGATGCAAAAAATAATTCATTTTGTGAGTCGTAAAGGTTTTGATATTGAAGGATTGGGAGAGAAAATAGTTGAACAACTAATTCAAGAGGGAGTAATAGAAAACGTGGCTGATATTTTTGAAATTAAAAAAGGTGATTTGGAACCATTGGAAAGATTTGCTGATAAGTCAGCGGATAATTTGGTGCGAGCTATTGATGAAAAAAAGAAAATATCTTTTGAAAAGTTTATTTTTGCTTTAGGCATTCGACATGTAGGAGAAGAAACGGCTGTATTAATTGCCCAAGCAATTAATACGGAATTTTCAAATAACAAGAACCAAAAAACCAAAAAAACAATCAATTCATTGGGGGATATTATTTTGCAATTTCCAAAAATTACAGTTGAAGATTGGATGTCCATTAAAGGAATCGGGGAAAAGTCGGCTGCTAGTTTGGTGAATTGGTTTGGTGATGAAAAGAATATAAATATTTTAGACAAAATGCAGTCTTTGGGAGTAAATGTTTTTTTGGAAAGTTCGGATAATTTAAATAAAAAAAATAGCGATATTTTAGGCAAAAGTTTTGTCATAACCGGCACCGTGCCTGGCTTTACAAGAGATGAAATAAAAGATATTATTAGAAAAGAGGGTGGTAAGGTATCATCTTCAGTAAGTGTTAAAACTGATTTTTTGATTGCTGGAGAGAGCGTGGGGTCAAAGTATGAAAAAGCCAAAAAATTAGGAGTGAAGATTTTGGATGAAAAGGGATTTACTGGAATTTTCAATTTACAATAATCAATTTACAATGAATTTCCAATTATGAAAATTTACAATTTATGTTAATTGACTTTATGATGAAAATTGATAATTGATTGGAAATTGAAAAATGAAAATTGTAAATTAATATTAACTTAAGAGACATGTTAAAAAAAGAAGACATTATACATATTGCAGAATTGGCTCGTATTGGTTTGAAGGAGGAAGAAATAGAGAAATACCAAAGAGAACTTTCTCTTATTTTGGATTATTTTAAAAAATTAGAATTGGTCAATACTGATAAAATAGATTCTATTGGACATATTACTGGAGAGCATAGTGTTATCCGAGATGATGTAGTGATTGATTGTAAAGAGGATATAAGAATGGGAATCATAAATAATTTTCCCGACAAAAAAGATAATCAAGCTAAGGTAAAGAGTATTTTATAGAATATGATAAGAGAGTTACACGAAAAATTAAAAAATGGTGAAATTAATTCCGTAGATTTAACTAAAAAATATTTCGATGAGATTGAATTAAAAGATAAAAATATCTTGGCTTATTTGACTTTGCACAAAGAATTGGCCCTAAATGCAGCTCAAGAGATAGATAAAAAAATTCAAGTCGGAGAAGATTTTGATTTATTAGGCGGAATTCCGATGGCGCTTAAAGATAATATGTGTGTCATGGGCGGAAGAACAACTGCGGCCTCAAAAATATTGGATAATTATATTGCCCCATATGATGCAACAGTGGTTAAGAAGCTCAGGGAAAAAGGAGCTATTATTCTTGGTAAAACCAATATGGACGAGTTCGCTATGGGTAGCTCTACAGAAAACAGCGCTTACCAAAAAACTAGAAACCCTCATGATCTAAATCGTGTACCAGGCGGATCATCGGGTGGATCAGCTGCAGCGGTAGTGAGTGATATGGCGGTTTATGCATTGGGTTCGGACACGGGGGGATCAGTTCGTCAGCCTGCATCTTTTTGTGGAGCAGTTGGTCTGAAGCCAACCTATGGAAGAGTTTCTCGCCACGGTCTTCTCGCGATGGCATCGAGTTTTGATCAAATTGGTCCAATTGCTAAAAGTGTGGAAGATGCGGCAATTGTTTTATCCAGAATTGCCGGCAGGGATTTGAAGGATGCCACTTCAGCTAAAAGCGGAGGAAAATTTTATGAAGACTATCTGACAGGAAATATAAAAGGAATGAAAATAGGTGTGCCTAAAGAATATTTTGGGGATGGACTTAGTGATGAGATTAAAAATATTTCTTTTGCAGCGCTGGAGAAATTTAAAAAGTTGGGAGCGGAATTAGTAGAAATAAATATTCCACACAATGAGTATGCCTTACCAATTTATTATATAACGGTGCCCAGTGAAGTAAGTTCTAATATGGCTAGATTTGATGGAATTAGATATGGATTAAGTATCGATGATCAAGAAAAATCAAAAATTGGCGCAGGTAAATTATTGGAAACTTATTTGGATACTCGAGAAATTGGATTTGGCCCTGAAGTTAAGCGAAGAATTATGCTGGGAACTTATGCGCTCAGTGCGGGTTATTATGACGCCTACTATAAAAAAGCTCAAAAAGTAAGAAGATTATTGAGACAGGATTTCGAAAAAGCTTTTGAAAAAGTTGATTTGATATTTTCCCCCACAGCGCCAGAGCCGGCTTTTAAAATAGGGGAAAAGACTACAGATTTATTACAAATGTATCTTTCGGATATTTATACGGTAACAGCTAATTTGGTGGGTGTGCCAGCTATCTCTTTTCCAATTGGAGAAGTTGAGCGCGAGAGCAAAAAACTTCCTATCGGAGGACAATTAATGGGGCGTTGGTTTGGGGAAGAAGAATTGCTAAATGCCGCGCATACATTTGAACTGAATTAATTATTGTTTATTAACGAATTAACGAGTTAACGAATTGCAAAAAACTCAAATAATTTGTTTTAAAAATAATTCGTTAGTTCGTTAACTCGTTAACTAAGAAATAAAAAATAAACAACTAAATTATATTATGGAAATAGATATAGAAAGTATTTACATCCTGCTTGCTAATTTAGCGAGTTCATTTTTGAATTCTGGCTTTTTTTTCTTTATAAAATTTATTTTAGCTATTTATGTGATTGTTCTTTTTGTGGATATGGTTTTGCTTTTGGCGCTAAGAGGCTTGGGTGGAGATATTAAAAATACCCTAAAGGGGGCAAATATGCCCTTGGTTTCCAAGAAAAAAATTCAAAAACAATGGGAGTATATAGAGAGTAGATTAAAATTGGATAATGATCAGCAGGATAAGCTGGCTATTTTAGAGGCAGATAAATTGGTGGATCAAATTCTTTTTGATATTGGATACAAGGGTAGCAATATGAAAGAAAGATTGGAAAGTGCGGATTCAAATCAAATTGAAGAGTTGGATTTATTGATTGAGGCTCATGAAATAAGAAATAAAATAATTAATGATGGTAAATTTTATTTAAATAAGGAAGAAGTTAGGCGAGTAATGAATATTTATCGAGAATTTTTGGAAAATTTGGAAATAATTTAATTAGGTAATTAGATAATTAGCGCAGTAGTGTGGTAGTGTGGTGCGGAAGCGGTTAGGGTTAAATAATGGGTAAAAATTATTATCTAAAAACCTATCAGATAAAAAATCATCAACCTAATAACTAAAAAGAACTAATACACTAATAACTAAAAAATGAAAAATATGGTTGAAGAAGAAAAAATAATCTATGATTTAATTATTGTGGGAGCCGGTCCGGCGGGACTGGGGGCTTCTATTTATTCATCTCGGTACAAGCTTAACCATTTGGTGATAGGCGAGGAGATTGGCGGACAAGTGGTGGAAGCTTCAGAGATAGAAAATTGGGCTGGAGAAAAAAGTATTTCCGGTAGTGACTTAATGAAAAAATTTGTTGATCAAACAGAAAGTTTGGGAGCAACCATTATTCAAGAGGATGTTCGGCAAATTGAAAAGGAGGACGGAGGATTTGAGGTTGTAACGGATGGCGGAAAAAAATATTTTACTAAAACTGTGATCCTGGCTCTTGGTATGAAACCTCGTAAAATGAATGTTAAGGGCGAGAAAGAGTTTGTGGGGAAGGGTGTTTCTTATTGTGCTACTTGTGATGCGATGTTTTTCCGCGATAAGGATGTGGTGGTAATTGGCGGTGGAGATAGTGCAGCTATGGCAGCTCAGCATCTTACCGAGTTTGCTAAAAAAGTCTACGTTCTACATCACGAGAAAGTGGATTGGGAGCCTTCTAGGGAAGAGGCGATGATGGCAAACGGTAAGATAGAACTAATTACTACGGAAAATATTACTGAAATTAAGGGAGATGCAAAAGTAAATGCTATAACATATGATCAAAACGGTGAAATTAAAGAATTGCTGGTAGAAGGTGTATTTATAGAAGTGGGCACTGTGCCAGGAGTAGTGATTGCAAAAAATCTAGGAGTAGCCCTAGATGATAAAGATTACATAATTGTAGATCAAACTCAATCAACCAATGTGGAAGGAGTTTGGGCAGCTGGAGACGTAACAACAGGGTCAAATAAATTCCGCCAAATTATCACAGCTGTCGCCGAAGGTGCTGTAGCATCTGGCAGTATTTATAGAAAACTGAGACTTTAGATGTTGTAATTATTTCAGATGTAGAGACGAGGCACTGCCTCGTCTTTTTTGGTAAAATTATTTATTAAGATACAAATTCCGAGAAACAAGCTTGCTTGCCGGCAGACAGAGATATGAATAAATTTCAAATTAAAAATTATAAATTTAAATTTATCATTTGGTTATCATTTGGAAATTTGCACCGTCATTGTTTTAATTCTTATATGTTAACATGTTGAAACGCTAAAATGTCAACATGAGCTAGGCATTGATTTTATCTAGATAAATTGAGATAATATGGGGGTGAAATAATTACTAAAAATAAACTTATGGAAGAGTCGATAAAGTTGTCAAAAAAAATAGGAGGAAAAATTGAAGTAAATTCTAAACAAAAACTAACTAAAGATAATTTAAAAGTTCTGTATACGCCTGGAGTGGCCAATGTTTCCAATGCTATTGCCAGAGATAAAAAATTGTCATTCGAATACACTATTCGTAAAAATACAGTAGCAGTTATTTCGGATGGGAGTGCGGTTTTGGGGTTGGGCAATATTGGACCCGAGGCAGCTCTGCCAGTAATGGAGGGTAAGGCTCTTCTGTTTAAGGAGCTGGGCGGCGTGGATGCTTTCCCGATTGTTATTGATACTCAAGATTCTGATGAAATAATAAAAATTATTCGAAATATTGCGCCAACTTTCGGGGGCATAAATCTGGAAGATATTTCAGCTCCAAGATGCTTTAAAATTGAAGAAAAATTAAGAAAGGAATTGAGTATACCCGTTTTTCATGATGATCAGCATGGAACGGCTATTGTGGTTTTGGCTGGCTTGATAAATTCTTTAAAGGTGGTTAATAAAAAAATTGGAAAAATTAAGATTGTTATTAGTGGAGTAGGAGCGGCAGGTGTGGCTATAGCTAAATTATTAATCGCCTATGGAGCTAAGAATATTATTATGGTGGATAGCCAAGGGATTATTTTTAAGGAAAGAGAAGGTGGGCTCAATGAATCAAAAATGGAAATTGCCAAAATTACCAATCCTCAACACCTAATGGGAACAATTAGGGATGCTTTGTTTGAGGCGGATGTTTTTATTGGGGTTTCAGCTCCTAATGTAGTGAATAATGTGGATATTTCCAAGATGAATAAAGATGCAATAGTTTTTGCCATGGCCAATCCCATTCCTGAAATTATGCCTGGACTAGCCAAGCAGGGCGGAGCTAAGATTATCGCCACAGGAAGATCTGATTTTCCTAATCAACTTAATAATGTTTTGGTTTTTCCGGGAATTTTTCGTGGCGCTTTAAATAAAAGAGTGCGAGAAATTACTATGAATCACAAATTAAAAGCAGCCAAAGTTCTGGCAGATATGGTAAAAAACCCCACAGCCAATAAGATAATTCCCAATGCTCTGGATAAGAGAGTAGCTAGGAAAATAGCTTCTATATTCTAGTACATTAGCGCTTTAACATAGCAATAAAATCATTTGGTTATTAATCAAGAGATATAAAAAAATTTTCAATAATCAATGCTCAATTTTCATTCAATATTCAATATTAAAATTTTCAATAAAATATTAATTTGGTATTTGCAATATTCGCATCATTGGCATTCATTCACTTATTTGTATTTCTTTGATGACTGATTGCAGATGACTGATGACATTTTCTTTTTTTATTGAAAAATAAAATAATTTATGTTAACATGTTTAGGTAATTAATTAAATACTTTGAATTATGAGGTAAATCTTTAGCCACCTGCCCTTGCGCCACCGCCAAAGCTAAGGCGACACGCGGTAGTAAGGGGAGGATTGGGGAAGGGTTTGATATTTTGTGATTCAAAATAAATAATAAAAAATATGGCAGAAAATTACGTAGCTTCTCATTTTCACAGCATTCCGCAAGATAAGGCTCCTGAGATTTTGAATTTGATTGTGGAAATTCAAAAAGGAGATATGAATAAATATGAGTACAATAAGGAGTATGGAGTTTTGGAATTAGATAGGGTACTTTACGGGCCTACTTTTTATCCGGTAAATTATTGCGATGTGCCAAATACTTGGAATACTGGCGACGAAGATCCATTAGATGCGGTAGTTTTTAGTTCAATGCCGATAATTCCGGGCGCATTGGTAAAGGGAAGAGTAGTGGGAATTATGGAAATGGAAGATAATGGAGAAGTGGATCATAAAATAATTTGCGTAAATGCCAAAGATCCTCGTTATGAACATGTGACTCACGTAGATGGACTTACTCCTTATGAACGAAAGGACCTAAAAACTTTTATGGAAATCTATAAAATCCCTCAAACTGGTAGAGATAGTGTAAAAGTGGGTAGATTTTTAGGACCAGATGAGGCTTATAAAATAATTGCCGAAGCTCAAGAAGAATATAAAAATAAATTCTTAAAATAACATTGAAATAAAAACCACCATCATTACTGGTGGTTTTTTTATCCACTTTGTGAATTTTAAGATTAAATACGCATCAAATACAGGGTCCACACTTTATGACTAAAATAAAACCTACCTACCGGCAGGCAGGTAAATCAACCCCGCCTGCCTTGCCATTCTCAACTAATATTTTATTAAATAAAATTAATACAATATCGGTTTATTTCTTAGTATTAGTTCATTAGGCATTGGCGGGCAGGTCGAGGGGGAGCGTTAAAAAACTGACATCTAGCAAGATGTCATCCCAGAAAGTAAAATTTCTTAGCGAAGTAATGAGCTCTAGAAATTTACTTATGTGGGATCTCAAAAGAAGTATGAAGGTATATTTTAGGAATACGTGTGGCAGTTTTTGCCCGCCTGCAACGCTGTAGCACTGCGGACAGGTAACTTTTTGCTCGCCTCGCTAAAGCTTGTCGAAGCGGGCTGTCAAAAAGTTAATAAGAAAAATCTTAATAGCAGAGCCCATAATTATCAAGATTATTTTTGTAGAAACACGGCGCTACACGTCTTCTCTCGTTTTATTTTTTATTATGCGCTATAATGGTAGATGCAATAATTAACTTATTTTAAATATGAAAGAGAAAAAAATAATAGTGGCCAAAAACGCAGGCTTTTGTTTCGGGGTAAAAAGAGCGGTAGATATGGTGGATGAATTATTAAAAGGAAAAAAAGAGATTTATGCCATTGGGGAGCTGGTTCATAATAATCAAGTAATTGAAACTTTGGAAATGAAAGGTTTAAAAACAGTGAAAAGTTTGAATGAAATTCCAGATGGCTCTGTTATGATTATTCGAAGCCATGGGGCACCAATTGATGTTATCGAAGGAGCTAAAAATAGGGGAATTGAAATTATTGATGCCACTTGTCCTTTTGTAAATAAAGCTAGAATAGTAGCCAACAATTTTTATAAAAAAGGATATGGCATTTTAATTTGCGGTGATAAAAATCATGCTGAGATAATTGGCATTAATTCTTTGACTGATAATTCTGCTCAGATTATAAATGACGCCAAGCAACTTGAAGATATTAGTTTTGAAAAAAATATTATTGGAGTAATGAGTCAGACGACTTACAAGCTTAGTCTTTTAAAGGAGGTTGTCTCAGGTTTATTAGATGGTGGATATAAAAAAGTAGTGATAGAAAATACAATTTGCCTTGATAGTGCAACCAAGCAAGCTGAAATAAAATCATTGGCTCAAGAGGTAGACCTAATGATTGTGGTGGGTGGCAAGTCTTCCAGTAATACCAATAAGCTGGCAGAGATTAGTAAGGCAGTTGGAACCAAAACTCATCATATCGAGATAGCTGATGAATTGAAGCTAGAATGGTTTGATAAAGCTAATAATATTGGAGTGGCTGCCGGCGCTTCGACAGCTCAGTTTTTGATAGACGAAGTAGTTAATGGAATTGAGAAAATTGTAAAATAGTTGATTTTGACAAAAAGTATATTGGTGTTAAGATAGTATATATGAAAAAGAAAACCGTAAAAAATATAAAAAAAATGAAAAGCTCTGACAAAATGTCGGTTGTATTGGAAAGTCTTAATGATAACATAGCGATAATTGCGGAGCAACATTTGGAAATCACTGGTCACTTGAGCAGTATCGATAATCGTCTAGATGGAATTGATAATCGTCTAGATGGAATTGATAATCGTCTAGATGGTATTGATGAGCGTTTGGATAATATGCAAGAGGATTTAAATGTGATGAAGGATGATATTTCTGATATTAAGTATGATTTAAAGCAAAAGGTGAGTTATGATGAATTTGAGAAAATGGAAAAAAGAGTACTCAAGTTGGAGAAGCTTGTTTCGGCAAAGTTTTAACAAGAATTATATATAATTTTTTCGATTAAAACAATGAGCAAAATTTTCTGCTCATTTTTCATTTTTTTTATTTGCATTAGAATAAGCGCCTGTGGTATAATGAATTAATTTAGAAGGAGGCTAAAATAAAAGTTTATAAACATAAATAATTTTTGACTTGAAAATTATAAAAATGGATACAAAAACAAAAATATTTTGGTGGACGATGGGAATTTTAATATTGGCTTCTTTTGGCGCGACTTTTTATCGTTATATGGTTAAGAAAGATTATATCGTGCAAGCTCAAGTGGATTGCGATCCTTATACCGAGACTTGTTTTGTGTGGGAGTGCGACCCTGAGAGTGAGGAGGAGGGTGAAATGTGTACCGATGATCCCGAAGAAGATATTTGGTATTTCAAAGTTATAAATAAAAATGCGAGTAAAATTTCATCTTGTGATGCAAATGATGAAGATTGTGATGCGCTTGTGTGCGCCCAAAACGAACCCGATTGTGAGTTCGTTTTTTGTACTCTAGAAAATATGGAAGAAAATTATGCCAGCGCCTGCATTGATCCGGCTCAGTATGCTATCGAAAATCCGATTGAAGAGGAGGAGGGTGAATGTGAAGAGGGTGATGAGGCGTGTTTAAATTCTGAAGAAGAAGATGTTGAGTCAATTGAAAATACGGAAGGTGATTTAAGCGAAGATGGGGATAGTGGTGCGGGAGTTGAGGATGATACATCTACTGAAACTGATGAGGAATTAGAAAGTTCCCAAGAGTCAGGCGGAGTTGAAAATGAAGAAGAGTCTACTCAGGATGTAACGGTAGAGACTGAAAATATTGAGATTTCGGCTGGAGAAAGAGTAGTTCAAAAGAATGAAGAAAATGGCGGATCATTGCCTATAATTGAATAAACTTTTGTTTACAAGCCCATTTTTAATGGGTTTGTGTGTTTTTTCTGGTATTGACAAATCTTAAAAAATGTATTAAAATGGAAAGTTATTTGTAAAAAATATTTATTTAGGCAATATTTTGATTAAATGATTTTAGGACATATTTTTAAATATAATTTTGATTAAATCGTGTAAAATTTTCTATGAGGGTATTATTTGTTTCATTGGATTTGTCTGGAGCTGATTTGGCATATCGTTTTAAAAAAGAGGGACATCAAGTTCGTTTTTTTGTGGAGGACAAATCCCAAAGAATTAACTATAAAGGGATATTGGATAAAGTTAAAGACTGGAAAAAAGAATTGGATTGGGTTGGAAAAGGGGATGGGTTAATAGTTTTTGACAGCATTGGTTACGGCAAGGAACAGAACAAACTTAGAAAACAAGGCTACTCAGTGGTGGGCGGATGCGAGCTTGGAGATAAGTTGGAACATGATAGGCAATATTGCAAAAAAGTTTTTGCTAATTATGGAGTGCCGGTAATTCCTTCCAATAATTTTACAAATGTAGATGATGCAATTGCATATATTAAGAAAAATAAAGGTCCTTGGGTGGTAAAACAAAATGGACACGCCGATAAGATTTTTAATTATGTAGGTGATTTCGAAGATGGACGAGATGTAATTGATGTTTTAAAAAATTATTATCGTTATAAAAACTCAGAGTGTGCTAGTATCGATATTCAAAAGAAAGCTATCGGAATCGAAATAGGGGTGGCCCGATATTTTAATGGTGATGATTGGGTAGGACCGATTGAACTTAATATTGAACATAAAGATCTTTACTCGGGAGGATTGGGACCCAAGACATACGAGATGGGAACTTTGATGTGGATGACTAATGATGAAAACAATCGGTTATTTAAAGAAACTTTAGCTAAGCTTAAAGATTATTTAAGGAAAATAGATTTTCGGGGAGATGTAGATGTGAATTGTATAGTGGATGAAAAAAATGTTTATCCTTTGGAATTGACTACTCGTTTTGGCTGGCCAGCTACTCATTTGCATGTGGAATTGATAAAATCACCCATCGGAGAATTCCTAAAAGCGGTGGCCGATGGCAAGCAATATGATTTGAAATATAAAAAAGAATTTGCCACAGCTGTACTAGTGGCTACTCCACCTTTTCCTTATCATATAAGAATAAATAAATATTCTTCCAAGGGCGAGTATATTTATTTTAATTCAGAGTTCACTTTGGGAGATATGGAGCATATTCATTTTGAAGAAGTTTCCAAAGATAAGTATGGCAATTTATTCATTTCTAGTAATACCGGCTTTATCTTGCATGTTACTCACTCTTGCAAAACTGCCAAAGGTGCTCAGAAAAAATGCATAGACGTGATAAAGAAAGTAATTATTCCTAAGAAGTTTTATAGGAATGATATTGGTTTGGATTTCCACAAATGTGACAAGAAAAGATTAAAAGAGTGGGGATGGATATAAAAGTAAATTTCAAATGTCAAATTACAAATTTCAAATAAAGATATAAATCTTTAAAATTAAAACAAACTTATTTAAAAATAAAAAATAATCAAAAACTCCAAAAAACAAGTCTCAGCTAGAGGCCTGTTTTATTTTTCTTTGGATTTGAGTATTTGGTAAACTTTGTTAGAATAGAAAAGTAAATATTGTAGATCTGGACTTTTATGTATCCAAAAGTTATTGTTACTGTTGATAAGGATTTTGATAAGGAAATAATTCTTTATTTTATTGATGAGAAAATTGGCGATTTTGATTTTGGATATGATCGTATCATAAGGGAGCACCCACTTTTGGGTGTGTGTCAGAACAAATCAGAAAATGAACGAATGGATATTATATACCCTTATGTGGAAACTTATTATCAAAACCATGAGACAGATATTGTGCATGCACAGAAAAACATGCAAGCCATTTGGGATGATATTTCAGTAGATTATTTTAAACAGCTAGAGATACTTTTTGGTGAATTGGGATTTTATAAAGAAAAAAGTTTAATAGCATTCCTTTCTATCGCAAAATGCGGTGTTATTGGGGATGATTATAATAATTTTCAAATCTGGTATCAAGCGGTACAAGAGCCGACAGAAGTGCGACGTCATTTTGCACATGAAATACTGCATTTTTATTACTACACTTATATAAAAGAAAAAAAATATTTAAAACTCATAGATAGTTGGGATTTAGCAGAAATATTCAATGTGGTAATTTTAGGATTGCCAGAATGGGTTGCCTTGCTGGGCAAGGCAGATGCTGGATATAAACAACACGAGCAGTTTTTTCCTTACTATAGAAATCTTTGGCAGGAAAGCGGAAGTCTTGATGAATATCTTTCTAAAACCAATTCAGATGGCTTAATAAAGATTGCTAATAAACGAAAGCCTTTTTGTTGTAATGGTAAATAGAAAAAACTAAAATATTATAAAAAATAAATTAAAAGAGCAGAATGAGTCTTATTAGTTAATGGCAAAAATAGAAGTTGTTAAAAATAAAAAATAACTCAAAAACCCCTCAAAACAAGCCTCTGATTAAGGCTTGTTTTTTGGTTGCCGTAAACCTTGACTTTTTGTTGATTTTGGTGTATAATTTAAAGTTAGTGAATTATGGATGGTAGTTTGAAAACTTAATAAAAATGGAGGTCCAAAGTGAATGTATCTCAAAGAGTGGACCAATATGTCCATAGAAAAGGTGAGGAGTGGCTGGAGGTATTTTTTCCTTCAAAAAATAGAGAGAGGTTGGAAATGACAAGATCTTACATTGTTAAAAACAATGCAGTAGGTTTTTTGAGGGAAATTTGGGATAATAAGATTCTCTCACTATTCTATTTAATCGTTATTGGCGCAAATACTTTTGAGTTCTCGAAAGAAGTCTTGGGGGTTCAGATTGTTTGGCAGAGATTGATAATTGCCACAAGTGCTCCCATAACTATTTTTATTGGGCTCGTCTTTCTGGTAGTTTTTATTCTTGAGAAATTCAAGGATAATAAAATTATCTTGGTAATCAAGGAGGCTACTAGAGAATTTTTTCAGATTTTTGAAGATGATAGTCATGAGGACGTTGTGGAAACTGTAAGAATGACAATGAAACAACGTGCCTATTATGTGGCTATGGACTATTGGGTGGTATTTGCCTGTATTGGTCTTGTAGCCACGTTGAATTATTTCAACAAATCAGATTTGGAAGTTTCTGTTTGGACTATCGCTTTTGACTTTTGGGTTGCCTGGGGCTTTATGGTATACAGTCTCAGGACTGGCAAGGATGTTACTTTTGGCGAAGGTTATCGTAGAGCGTTAGATATAATCCATCGAGAGTCAAAAGTTATCGGTTTTCTTGGAATGGTGGCCATAAACGCAAAAGCTACTATCTGGGATGGACCGGAACAAGTTCCTATTTTTTTCAAAAAGGAACTTGGAGATTTTGAAAGAATGGTTCATGTCTTGGTTCCCTTGTCTATAATTCAAGGGATTTTCTGGGCCTGGCTCTATAGCTATGGATACGAATCTGTATTCGCTGCTGTAAAATCAGCGATGTAATCAAGAGGCGTGAGTTGCAAATGCAATTTCACGTCTCGTTTTATTTTTGATTGACAATATTGCTAGCCTACATTTGCTTGACAAAATCCACTTTTTTCTGTTATGTTTTTGGGTAGTAGTTCATTGAAATAAAGATAACCACAAATCTAATAGTTCTATGGAGCAAGAGTGTCATTTCGACATTCGATAGAAAAACTCAGACAATGAAAAGGAGGTGATAAAAATGTTGAAGGTTTTCGTTTCGAACCCAGTTGTCCAGGTATCAACCTGTGAAGCAGCCGCACCACGTTACAGTGGTAAATAGCAATCATTGGCCGATGGTTTGTAAGTAAACTTTTTTGGGGGTTAGCGTAAGTTAGCCCCCTTCTATTTTATTCAAGGAGATTAAAATGAAAGATCGAATTACTTTAAGATGGAAAAATGATTTAGTCAGTATAATTTGGCATAATCATCCATTAGTGATGGCAGGTAATAAAATTCTGAAAGAGGTTGTAGATGCGATATATGCAGAATCAAACTTGGCAGTGCTTTCAGAAGAAATATCGCGAAAGTACAATTTGCCGTTAGATGACGTAGTTGGCTATATCACACACATCCACAATTCAATAAATGCTATTCAGCAATCAATACCTGTCGAAAGAAAACAGGAAAATGCATTGTCTATGGCAACTCTGAATGTAACCAGAAAATGCAATCTTAATTGCAATCATTGTTATGCGAGTGGAAGTACGAGTTTTGATGAAATGAGCTTGGAAGCTAGCGTTATAGCCATAAAAAATCTTTCATCGATTATAACAGAGCATCCTCGGTTGCTGGTGTTGTCTGGAGGCGAGCCAACGCTTGAAAAAGAGAAATTAAAAAAGATTGTTCTAACTGGCGTTGAGAATGGTTTGAAAATAAGAGTTAATTCAAATGGGTATTTCATAGATGATGAATTAGCTGGCTTCTTTGGCAAGAATAGTGTTTTAGTTCAAATCAGTCTTGATGGAATAGATGGGGAGACAAATGCAATTCTACGGAATGAGACAAGGGCTTTTGATAAGGCCGTAGGAGCGATAAAAACTTTGGTCAGTCATGGATGCAGAACAAGAATTTCGTTCACTATTCATGATAAAAATATCAATCAACTGCGAGGACTTCTTAAATTAGCCGAACAATTAGGGGTTGAGCAGGTTGTAACGTCCAGTCTTGTTGGAATAGGCAATGCTTTACAGGGGAAAGTAAAAGCGGTAAAATTTAAGGAGGAGTTCGAAGAATTGTTTAGCGTTGTGGAAGGGAATAAGAAATGGCAAGAAATGACAAGATCAACACTTCTGGCTGAAACCATCGTTGCTATCAGGTCAGGAATTAAATTCCAATATTGTGGAACGGGACATTGTACTTGTTGCGTGAACTCTGATGGCACCCTTTATCCATGCATTAATATGGTTAGGGATGGCTTCGAAATAGGAAATGTTGTGGCGCCTAGTATAGGTGAAACATGGAAAAGCTCACACATTTTGAATGGATTAAGGAGCTTGGATGTCGACTCAATGAATGGAACTTGCAGCAGTTGTGTGTTTAGGTATTTTTGTGGAGGCTATTGCCGAGGGGAGACTTTGGAAAGTGGTTCAAAAATTACTGATCCATATGTGCGTTGCATTGAGTGGAAACAAGGTATGCTAAAAATAATGGAAATAATTGCAAAATCGCCAGATGTATATGATTTTGAATTATTTTCCAAAACAGGAGGTTTTCATCGTGAATAATAATAGTATGTTTTATTACGAACACATAGGACACATGCAATTTAGCGTGTTAACACTAACTTGTTATCGGGCTATTTTGGAATTGAATCGGTCGTCTAATAACAGATTTGTTTTGTTTGAGGAGGCCGTCCAAGGTGTCATAAAGAGTGGTTTTAGCCGTAAGCAAGTAGAAGGAGAGCTAGATCGTTTTTGCTATGGATTTGAGTGTCAAGATAGATATGATGACTGTGGGCGATTAATTGCGTTTACTGAAACGGGTCTTTCATTCTTGAAAGAAATGCTCAGATCCGTGCATGTTCAGCGCTCCCAAATGGCTCTATTGATTAGAGCGGCAAAAAAACAAAATCACTTTAATGTGATTTTACAGGAAACCACCTTTTTCCCAGAAGAGATTTATGCTGTCATCAAGAGGCATAATCTGAGGTCGGGCGGGTGCAGGGATTTTAAAAGATGCCTGTCTGCGAATGAGTTGCATATGTTTTGTTTAGATTTTCTGAATGCTTTGGAATCGCAGACAATAACTCGCAATACTACTTTAGATGAGTGCATTCGGTTAGTAGAGAACGAGGGTCGATTTTGGGCTTCTGTGGGAGGGAAATATTCATGGTTTGTCTTCCCTCAGCGTTTTGAAGTCTCTTTTTCCAATGAAGACTGGGTGATGTATGATGAGATCGTTGATAGGCTAGTGCGACCACCCGAGTGGGGTGGTGGCAAAGATGTTTCGTATGATGAAATGTTGTCGTTGCTAGGAAATGATGAGAAAAAGTTCGAATTATTTCACAAGCACGGTGTTATTCGTCCATTATGGATTAGTCCTGAGATATGTGAGGCAAAGTTCAGGCTAACGGCATTTGGCTATCTGATTTGGGAGAGAAAAAAGAAAGGTCCGATAAATGAATTTTGGGCAATTAAGAGAGGCGAGGATAATTACGAATTATCTCTTTGTGTGGCAAGTGATTTTGAGTCGGAAGGAAGCGGGATGAGCGAGGAAAAATCATTACCATCTCTGATGATGAGCGGAACAAGGGAAGAAATCGCGCAGTCGATAATCGGTGTGATATCTAAACAGGGTTATCTTTTCTAGATTTTCGGAGTCAAAAAATACTTTTTAGTGAGGAGGGATAAAAATGCATGCAGAAGATTATGAAGCGTTGTTTTATAAATTTCCGAATCAAACTGCCAAACAGGAGAACGAAACCCTAGAGTCTTTTATATTAAAACATATATCTAAGACGTCTAGAATATTGGAGATTGGTTGTGGAAGCGGTCATTGGATGAAGGTCGTTACCATGCGAAATTGCAATGTGTTTGGCATCGATATTGATTATGACCGTTTAATATTGGCAAATAAATCCCAAAAAGGAAAGCTTGTTTTGTCGGATGCAAAACATCTACCATTCAGAGATGCCAGTTTTAATGTTGCTCTTCTCCTGTGGACGATTCAGGAAATATCTGACGATTTAGTGTTTGCCAGAGTTTTGGAAGAAATCGCAAGAATTATTGCGTATGGCGGAAATTTGATTATTGCAGAAAATAGGACGTATAATTTTTCTGGGGCGGGAGAAAAGTCCTTCCTTGGAATTATACACAAAGGTGTTTTGGAGAATAAGAGGTTGAGGTTATTTTCTAAAAACAGTCTTGATGAGTGCCTAGAAACATTTAATTTTAGAAGAATGGATTATGAGACAGTGGGTGATTCATTCTTTGAAAATTATCAAATGGGGACTTAATTGATTATGTTAAAAAGAGGAGATGGTGGTATATCAAGAAAAATGTGATGGGGGTGGTCTAAATGACACTCCCATTTTTTTAATGAAATTTTTAGAAGATTTGATGCTATATACATATTGACTCATTTGCGCTTTTTTAACAGAAATATTCGGATTGACTTTACTTTATTCACCCACCTTTAATGACATTTCATTTCAGAAATTTAAAATAGCGACGTGATATTTTTCACCTTCTCCATGTTTTTTCTTGTTTTTTATTTCCATAGTGTGGTATAATTTTAGAAATGGAAAATTTAACTTTTTTGGATTAGATCAATTCTAATAAAGGAGGATTTGTTATGGACGCAACTGACAGAATGGTAAGAATTACGGGTGACATCATAGCAAAAGATCCACAAGCTTTCTATGAAGCTTTGCCATTTATGCTATCAGTGGGACTGGGTGCGCTGATATTCGTGGGAGTAGCTCTTTATTTTACTATTAAAAAATCCAAAAAGAATTAACAGATGCGTCAAGAGTCTTCTTAATTGTAGTCGGAAAATTTATTGAAATTAAAATTTTCCGGCTTTTTTATTGTCTGATATTGCTTAAATTTATGTTTATGGATATGATTATAACAATTAGAAAATATAAACATAAGCTATATTTATTGAATTATGATAAATACTATTATTTTTGATTTATCAGAAGTTTTATTAACAGGGCTAAAGGGAACTGATGAAAAAATTTCGTCTATGCTTAAAATGGATAAGGGGAGATTATCCAATATTTTATATGGCGATACTTTTAATGAACTTATGGAAGGAAAACTTACTGAAACAGATTTTTGGAATAAGATTATGATGATGAGCAATGTTAATGTGGATGCGGATATGTTGAATACTATTACTAGAGATAATTTTAAAGAAATTGAGGGTATGCGCAATTTGATTAATCTTCTAAGATTAAATTACAAACTTGGGCTATTATCTAATCATGCTCGTGAGTGGATTGAATACTGTGAGGATAAGTTTAGATATGAAAGTTTGTTCGAGGTAAATTTATACTCTTACGAGGTCGGGTTAAAAAAACCGAATCCGAAAATATTTAAATTAATGCTTACAAGATTGGGCGTGAAAGCGGACAATTGTTTATTCATAGATGATAATGAGGAAAATGTCTTTATGGCAAGTAAACTAGGAATTAAAGCTATACGATTTCACACATCAAAAAAATTAATTGAAGAATTGAAATTATTAAATATTTTATAATACTTATGGTATTGTATGTACTATATGGATGAAAGTTTAGAGAAATTATTTATGCATGAAAAAGAGAGTTGGGACGAAATATTTGGTATTGAGCTAAAAACTAATGATGAAGAATTTTCATCATATTGGTGGAGAGACTATTATAAGAATTTGACAAATTATGTGAATAATTTAGTGAATCTTAACGATTATAAAAATGTTTTAGAGGCAGGAAGTGGTTCGGGTAAAGCTACGATTTTGTTAAAAGGTAATATTCAAAAAACTCTTTTAGATATTTCTTCAAATGCGTTAAAATATGCAAAAAAATTAGTTAATTTATTCAATGCTGAGAATGTCAAGTGCGTAAATGGAAATATATTTTCGATGCCCTTTCAAGATAAGGCATTTAATTTTGTTTGGAATATCGGAGTTATTGAGCATTATGGTAAGAATAATATTGAATTGATAATGAAAGAAATGATTAGGGTGTGTAGTAATTCTGGAATGGTTGTAGTGGGAATTCCAAATTTTTATTCGGGTCCAATAATTAAGGCTTGGTTATTGAAAAAGATAAAATTTATACCCGGATACAGGCTAGATACCGAGAAATTTTACAGTGAAGTTGATATAGAAAAAATAATCAGAATAACAGCTAAAAAATTAAATAGAGAGGTGGATTACGTTAAAGTAGAAAAATTTGGCAATCCTTTAATTATGGAAACTCCTTCTTTTATTTTAAAAACTTTTGGAATATTTGTTAATTATATTTTTAAAAGAAATAGATTCTTAAAACTAATAATTTGTAAATTTAAATAGCATGAGACTGGAGAATAGGGTGGTGGTTATTACTGGAGGAACAAAGGGTCTTGGCTTAGCTTTGGCTAAATTATTCATTGCAAAAAAAAGTAAAGTCATTGTTGTCTCTCGTTCACTCGACAGTGATGTTTTTATTGAAAAAAGTAATCCGTTATATATCAAAGCAGATGTGACAATAGAAAATGATGTAAAAAAAATAGTTAAGACGGCAATTAAAAGATTTGGATGTGTCGATGTGTGGATAAATAACGCTGGAATTTGGACGCCGCATGCCCCAATTGAAAAGATGAATATGAAAAAGATACACGAGATGATAGAAACTAATTTATTTGGAACGATATACGGATCAAAACATGCATTGATTGGAATGCGTAATCAAAAGAGTGGAGTTATAGTTAATATTATTTCTAGTAGCGCTTTGGATGGCAGTGCTGGTTCTTCTGGATATTGTGCGAGTAAATTCGCCGCCTCTGGCTTTACTAAGTCATTGAGATTAGAAGTCTGCAAAGATAATATAAATATTGTGGCAGTGTACACTAGGGGTATAAAAACTAATCTTTTTGATAAGAAAAGACCGAAAAAATATGATGATTTTATGGCACCCCATTATGTGGCTGAAAAAATTGTTAAAAATTTAGAAAGGAATAATCCGCTAGAAGATCTATTAATAATGCATTAATACAACAAAATGAAAAAAATATTTTTCTTTAGTAGAGGGGTTTACTCATATTGGAAAAGTAATGAGATAGTAAAAGGAAAAAATAATTTTAACAATGAAAAAAGAGGAGGAGGGTTATTTATTGTTAACAAGAAAAATAAAATAATAAATAATGAAATTTTTATTATGAATGGGCTGGTAAAAGATGGGGGAGGAATTTATTTTAATAATTGTAAAAATGTGATAGTTAAGGATTGCATTTTTTTCCTAAATTTTGCAAAGTGGGGCGGTGGTATGTATTTAGAAAAATGCTCAGGCGTTGTGATTGAAAATTGTATTTTTGTTTTAAATTTTGCCAGGAGAGATGGTGGAGGAATATCTGTCAGCTATTGCGAAAACGTGACTCTTTTGAGAAATAAATTTTGGTTAAATTTTTCTTTCCGAAGTAACTCTAATGTGGATATATTTAACAGTAATAATGTGATCAATAAATAAGATTATGTAAAACTATAATTTTTTTATAGTTTTTGAGTCGCTTTATTTGACATAAACAAGAGATGGTTATATGGTTTAGTTAAGCAAGTTTCTTGTTTTAGATAGCAAAGTATTTTTTAATAATGAATATGGAAAAAATAAGCTTTAATCAATTAGAAAATTTAGAAGAAAGAGAATCTACGCATAATGTATATGGAAAGGAAAAATTCTCAGCAGAAGATGCAAAAAAACACGTTGAAACTATAATTAATGACTTTGGAGATCATTTTGGATCTTTAGGATATAGAGAGGAAGAGCCGGTGTTAATTAGCTCTGGAGTAGATAGTACTGTGAGATTTGTTGGTTCGCCCATCAGTGTTTTAAAGCCCTATTTTATTGAAGGAAAGATACCAAATCCTGGAATTTTTATGCATCAAGACTGTATTAGGACTAAAAATATAAATAAATTATTAGATGACGATTTTAATCCAGCTTGGGGTTCGTATTTCCCAAATATGGGTGCTATTACTGGGCCTGAAAGAATTCATGAAGGTTGTATGGAAGCTTTTGATTTTTTTGAAAAAAAATTAAGTGTATCTAAAAAAAATATATTGATTAGGGTTAGTTCAACTGATCAAGATTTGCTTGGAATATGTCGCAAGCGTTTTGAGGAAAATAATTTGGAGATTGATAAGAAGAGTTTGAGTTATTATAGGCATAAATTGGGGATCGATGGTGTATGGGGAAGAAATTGCAATATTGCTTTACGCAATTTTGACGGGAATGGTTTTTCGGATGTAGGAAATTTGATTATAATCGAAAATGAAAGCTCTCAGCTTTGTTTGGAAATATCAATAGGACCATCAACATCTTTAAAACAAATGCACGGATTGGATCATGTCCAAGATTGTACACCTGTTGTTGGACTGGAATTAATTGATAAAAAATATAGAAGAAAACTTGAAGATGCTATAGTAACCAGCACTGTTTTATTTAGGGAAGGATTGAGACCATTTGGTCAAAACGCTAGGAATAGAATTTTGAAAAAATATATTAAAGCGATTAGTTATTTTAGAATAAAATGTGATCTTACAACAGATGAATTACCAATAGTTATTTCTAATTTTGAAAAAAGAGAGTTTGGCGAGGTGGATGAGCTTGTATCTCCTGTAATGGTTGAATTTATTAAGTTTTTTGAAAAAGATTTATTAAACAAAGGTAGTGATGTATAGTTATAAAAAATAAATTTTTATATAATAATTATAATAAAATTATATGTCAGAGATAAAAAACATAATTAAACCAAGAAAAATAACTAAAGGGGCTCATATCAGAATTATTGCACCAGCTAGAAGTATGGGAATACTATCGCAAGATTTAAAGAAAAGTACAATTGAAAGAGTTGAGAAGTTTGGGTTTAAGCTCTCTTTTGGTAAGCATATCGATGAGAAAGATGATTTTAATTCATCCTCTATTAATTCAAGAATTGAGGATTTGCACGATGCCTTTAGTGATGGCAATGTAGATGCAATACTTACTGTGATAGGTGGATACAATTCAAATCAACTCCTTGATTATATTGATTATGATTTAATTAAAAAAAATCCTAAAATAATATGTGGATTTTCTGATATTACAGCCATAGCAAATGCAATTACCGTAAAAACAGGAATGGTGATTTATTTAGGTCCACACTTTTCAAGTTGGGGCATGGAACAGGGTTTTGAATATTCTATAGAGAATTTTACAAATTGTTGCATGAAAGAAGCATCTTATTCACTTTTGCCATCTAATAGTTGGAGCGATGATCCTTGGTATATCGATCAAAAAAACAGAGAATTTGTAACTAATAATGGATATCAGGTGTTAAACCCTGGACATGCACTAGGTCGTATTGTAGGTGGACACGTTAGGTGCTTGAATGCATTGCAGGGAACAGGATATTGGCCGGTACTTGATGACTCAATATTGATACTTGAAGAAGATGCCGAAATAAACCCAGCTCTTTTTGATAGACAATTGCAATCGTTGATTCATCAGTCTGATTTTAAAGGAGTTAGGGGTATTTTAATCGGTCGTTTTCAAAAAGAAACTACTATGACAATAGATTTGTTGAAAAAAATTGTAGAAACAAAAAAAGAGTTAAGAGATATTCCAATTATTGCCAATGTTGATATTGGGCACACTACTCCACAAGCTACCATGCCAATTGGAGGATCTATGGAAATTGAAGCTGATTCTAATAAAGCTAAAATTATAATTATTGAGCATTAATAATATGATCGCATCTCATTTAAAAGAGCAAATCGAAAAGATTAATTTAGAATTTAAAAATAAAAACTATGACTCATTTGCTTTGCCAGTTTATGATCCAAACACCCACTACGAAGAATTAACTAAGAGCGGATATTTTTATGCCATCATGCTTTTGCGTCAGAATCTTAAAATGATTGCTGATTATTTTTTCATTGAAAAATCTAATGCTAAAACAGTTGATTTATTTATGATAACTCCAAGCATATCTTCTCCTATGGGATTAGGTTCTGACTCTCAAGCAATCCCAATTAAATTTGGAAATCTGGATGCGTATCTAGTAGACTCATCTCAATTTGGGTTTGAGCCCTTACTACTCAATGGAATTGATAAAGTATATTGTTATCTGCCATCAATAAGAGGAGAAGATTTTGACAAGAGGCATTTAAATCAATTTTTTAATTGTGAAGCTGAAATTAAAGGTGAGCTAGATGAGCTATGTCCATTTATTGAAGATTTTATAAAAATGCTAGCAGAAGGATTTCTCTTGATGCCAGATATCCTAGAAAAAATAAGCCTGGATTATAAAAAAACCGATGCTTGCTTAAGGGAGATAACTAATTTGGATAAATTTCCATCAATTACTTTTGATGATGCCGTAGAAGCACTAATAAATAGTGGAAACGAAAAATTGGTTAATTTTTCGGAGTGCGGAAGAGACATTACCTCAATAGGAGAAGTTAAGTTGCCAGAAATTTTGGAATTTAAACTTCCATTTTGGGTTAAATACTACGATAGAGATAGAGTTCCTTTTTATCAGAAACCAGATCCCAAAAATAAAGACAAAGCTTTAAATGCCGATATGATATTTCCTCCATTAATAAATAATTCTTTTGGGGGAGAAATTGTAGGGTGTGGACAAAGACAAGATAACTATTTTGAAATGCTTGAGTCGTTAAAAAGGCAAAATGTAGACCCACATCCTTACGAATGGTATATGAAATTAAGAACACTACCTAATTATAAAACATCATCAGGCTTTGGATTAGGGGTTGAAAGATTTATTACTTGGATTCTTTGTCGCGATGACATAAAGGATGTTATTATGTATCCAAGATTAAAAAATATAGAGACATATCCTTGATTTAAAATTAAGATAGATTATAATCAAGCATCAGTATGAGAATTAATATAGTGTGTTATTTATAATCTTTAAATTATGGGAAAAAAATACGGTTGCTTAGTTGAATACAATAATAAAATTAGAATTAAGATAACAGATAAATGTAATTTAGCTTGTCCTTTTTGTCATAGTGAAGGAACAAAAGAAACAGAGGAAATATCTTTAAATGATAAAAATTTTATTAATTGGATACGGCTACTGAGACCTTATTTTGATAAAATCCATTTAACTGGTGGGGAGCCCACACTATACAAAAAACTTCCTCTTTTGTGTAAATTTTTAAAAATGGAAGGATATGATGTGTTTTTAACAACTAATCTGCTTTTACTGAATGAAACTTTTTTAAAATCTCTACCTTACATTTCTAAGATCAACGTATCTCTACATACTCTAAATCCAGAATATTTCAAATTATATGTAAAAAATAAGGATAGCTCCAGTAATTATTTGGATATAATCAAGAAAAACATATTAGAACTAAAAAAAATTACTCCAGACATATCCATAAATACAGTTATCTCTAATGATTGTAACCAACAGATTGATAAACTTCTATATTTTTGCCAAAAAAACAATTTACCATTAAAATTAGTTCCAGACTGGCGTTGTCTTGATGATGCAAAAAAATTTATAGTGGAATTTTTAGAAGAAAATGGTTTTAAAGAAAAAATGCGATTAATTAAAATGCCGGGATCAAATTTAAGAATTTTTTATAGCAGAGATAATTACATTGTTGAATTTAAAAATATTAAGCCGTATTATCTAGATTTTTGGTGCGAGGGTTGTAAAAAAAGAGATGTATGTATAGAGAAATTTTCTTTCTTAAGACTAGAGGGGAATCCATTAAGATTCAAAGTATGCATTGACAAACCCGCATTAAAATCTAATGAATTTGAAAAAGATTTTTGGCCTAATTTTAAAAAAATATTATTAAAATATAAAAAATAAATTAAGTATAATTATTGAATTTTTTATTAACCTTGTATTTTATTTTGTAAGTGTGGTATAATTTTAGAAATGGAAAATTTAACTTTTTGAATTTATTTTGATTAAGATTTTTAATTTTTTTAATTTGCAAACAAATGGAAGATAAAAAAATGTTTTCTTGGATGAATCCAAAACTTGAAGTAAGAAATACTGAGAAATGTGGAAAAGGTGTTTTTGCAAAATTAAAAATAAATAAAGACGATGTTCTTGCTGTTTTTGGTGGATATATAATTAAGGGAATTGAGGTGCAGGATAATTCTTTTTATGATAGTGATTATAGTTTGCAAATTAGTGAAGATTTTTTAATTGGTTCAATGAATAAAAAAGATGTTACCGATACTGATTTTTTTAATCATAGCTGTAATCCAAATGCTGGATTTAAAGGTCAGATATTCCTTGTTGCAATGCGAGACATAGATGTGGATGATGAAATTTTGTTTGATTATGCTATGGTTTTACAAGAAATGATTGGAGTTAAGCCCTATCAATTAAAATGTTTATGTGGACAGGAGGAATGCAGGGGAGATATTACTGAGAATGATTGGAAAAACGAAAAGTTGCAAAATAAATATGATGGATATTTTCAAACTTTTATACAAGAAAAAATAAATAAATTAAAAAAACAAAAATGATTTGCCCAGAATACGCTGATCCAAAATATCTTTTTTTTGCAGATGGAGTTTCTCCATTGGTTTATTATTCGCATTTCTCTAGTATCATAGTGTCTGCATTTGTTGGTTTTTTTGTTTATTTTAAAAATAGAAATGAATTGGTAAATAAGCTTTTGTTTTTAATCTCAATCACATTTATAGTTTGGACAGTTATGAGTCTTGTTACTTGGACTAGTAACAGGAGCGATATAATTATGTTTGATTGGGCTCTTGATGGATTTGTTTATATTTTATTGTGCTGTTTAGCTTTATATTTTTTCTATGTTTTTGTTGATAAAAGAGATATTAAATTTAAAAATAAACTTATTTTTGTATTATTTTTATTTCCAGTAGTTGTTTTTACTCCTACGAAATATAATCTGCCTAATTTTTTATTAGATGATTGCGCGTCGGGAGAGAATCAATATTTTACAAATTACTACTATGGTATTGGTTTATTAATATTCATGTGGGTACTTTTTGTTGCTATAAATAGATATAAAAAATCAGATCCTTTATTTAAAAAACAAGTATTATTAATGGCTCTTGGAGTGGAGTTCTTCTTAATAACTTTTTTTATCAATGGATTTTTGGCCAGTTATTTATTTGATAAGGGATTGGTTGATGATTATTCTATTGATCAATATGGCTTGTTTGGTATGACATTTTTTATGGGCATGTTGGCCTATATGATTGTGCGGTTTAATGCTTTTAATATTAAACTTATCGGGGCGCAGGCTTTGGTGGTTACTCTTTTCATACTTATTGCGGCTCAATTTGCCTTTATTAGAAATCCGACCAATATGATTTTAAATGGAGTGGCTTTATTTTTGATAACTATTTTCGGTTATATTTTAATTAGAAATGTAAAAAGAGAAATTGCTCAAAAAGAAGCCTTGGCAGTGGCTAACGCTGAAATTAGCGAAAGAAAAAATCAATTGCAAAAAATTTCTGATCATTTGGCGGTGGCTAATGATAAATTAAAAGAGTTGGATACTGCCAAGAATGAATTCGTTTCAATTGTGGCTCATCAGTTGCAAGGACCGCCGACCACTGTAAAGGGATATTCCATGCTTTTGGTTGATGGAACTTATGGCGAGATGACTCCAGACCAAAAAGATGTTCTAAGTAAAATATTTAATGCCAATGAACAGCAAATAGATTTCGTAAGAGATTTGTTAAATGTTTCTCGTTTGGAATCAGGGAGAATTAATTTTGTTTTTGAGACATGTAGCGTGGTGGATATTTGCCAAGATGTGATTGATAATCTTTTTGTTAAAGCTAGAGATAAAGGTCTCTATTTAGAATACAATAAAACTACAAATGATATCCCTGCGGTTAATGTGGATAAGGCCAAGATTCGCGAGGCTGTAACCAATCTGATGGATAATGCCATTAAGTATACCAAAAAGGGTGGAGTAACTGTATCTATAAAAGTTTGCAGTGGCACTGAAAAATGTTTAATCGGTAGTCATGTTAGAATAACGGTTTCTGATACTGGAATTGGTATTCCGCAAAGTGAGATACCTCATCTTTTTTCCAAATTTTCTCGTGGCAAAGATGTTAAAAGGTTAAATGCAAGTGGAACCGGTCTTGGGCTTTATGTGGTAAAAATGGTAGTAGAGGGAAACCATGGCCAAGTCTGGATAGAATCAGATGGTGATGGCATGGGTTCGAGATTTATTATTGAGTTGCCGATAGCATAAAAGCACATCAGTATGTTAATATTTTAGCATTGCAATACGTTAATATTTTAGTATATTGATATGTAAGCATTTTTGTTAGTGAGTTTTTTTATTTCTTCTTTGCATGCATTGTGGTTTATTGACAAAAAAATTGTTTTGAGCTATTGTTTAGTATCAAGGGTTTCTTTGATGTAATATTATGAAAAAAGGGCCTTCATCGTTTAAAAAAAGATTAAGTAGTTATAAATCGGGGGTTAACGAGTTCAGATTACTAGCAAAAGCACCTCTAATAAAATACTCTGGTAAAAAAGTAGTTTTACCAGATGATATTGTCAATAAAATTGAGTCTCATTGGGAAAACTTGATCAATGATGGAAAATATTTTTGGCGAGGTGATGTTTTTACAATTACAAATATAAAAGATGATTCCAGTGGTATACAAATAAGTGTTGCTCTCACGGATTATGCTCACTATCTCGCCACTTTGCATGAAATTATTGATAAAAAGTATGCCTGTCGGGTTGTTCATTCTTCAATAGTATTAGAGACATCCGATGAGTATTTGATTTTTGGGGAAATGGGGGAAGATACTGCTCTTTCAGGCAGAATACAATGCATTGGAGGAGGAATAACAAGGGGTGATTTAACGGAGAATGGACTGTTTATTAATATTGGAAAAAATGCTTCTACGGAAATGGCAGAAGAAGTGGGTTTGTTTGTAAATAATAAAGATCATATACATAAATTTTATCCATGGGCAATTATAGAGAGCGGTCCTCAAAAGGTTATAGGTATCGTGCACTGGGCGCGAACTCCTATGAATTTGAATGAATTTACTGTGCACTATGCTAAATTTGAAAAAATTATTCTTGAAAAAGGAGATGTGCCTGAATTTTCAAGAGTAATAAATGTTTTTAGGAGGTTAAAAAATAAAAAGGAATGGCTCAATGGGATGGGAAGAAAATTTGCCGATCATTTGCTTATTATTTTTGACAATTTGCAGTAGTAGTATCATTAATAATTGGGTCATTATGAAAGAATAGATATGTGTTTAAAAAGATTAAACAAGTAGGAATGACATAATCCTTAATATTATGAAAAAAATACTATTAACTTGGTATAGCAAAGCGCAAGGAGGGGCCGAGGGATCAATTATTGATTTATGCAATAAAATAGCAGAAAGTGAAAAATTCAAGGTCGTGCTTCTTTTTGTGAATTCTTCAAGTTTCAATCCAGATCTTTCAAATATCGATAGTAGGGTAATTGTGTATAATTTTAATTTAAATTTATGGTTATATGAGCGCCTATCGTTTTTTATAGTATTGTTCATTCTGCTAAGAAGAAAAATTGATATTTTACATTGTGGATATAGAGGAATTTTTGGAGAATCGCTGGCAGCGAAAGTTTTTGGTAAGTTTGTTTTGGCTACTATGAGAGCTATTCCTCTTGAGATATCTAACGCAAAAAAATTTAGATATGTAGATTTGTTTATTGCTGTTTCAAATTCAGTTATGGACAGATTGAAAATTTTGGGCTACAGTGGCCCTATATCCGTAGTACATAATGGAATCGATATTAGTGTTTTTGATTGTTCTTTCAATGATGATATAAACATTAGAAAAAACTTTTATTTCATGGCTCGGTTAGTTAGATGGAAAAGGCCAGATTGGTTTGTACTTGCGGCAGTTGAAATACATAAAAAATTTCCTGAAACTAGATTTCACATATTTGGAGATGGTCCAGAAAGAAAAAGTTTAGAGAATTTAATATCTAAAAATTATGCAAAGCAATATATAAAAACCTACGGATGGATTTCTGTTAATGACCCGCGCTTGATGAATATGGGAATATGTGTGGTACCGTCTTATCTCGAGCCATTTGGTAAGGCGACAGTTGAAGCTGTTTTAATGAATAAAGTTGTCGTGGGAACTAAGTCCGGAGCTACTCCAGAAATTCTTGATAATTATAGTCTTCTTTTTGAAATGGACAGTTTAGATAGCTTAATAGCCAAAATGGAAATGGCTTATTTGAAGTATGGGTATTATTTCAAGAACATATCTGTACGTAGAAATATTTTTATAAAATATTATAATATGGAGAGGGTAAAAAAAGATTATTTACAAATTTATGAAGAAATCTCAAAACGATCAAAATATGAAGATTTTTCAAACAAGTAATGAATCAAATGATGATTATGAGATAGAGGCTGATTGGATAATCGGCTTATTGTGTAATTTTGATTGCGAATATTGCATTAGCCATACGAAAGAAAAATATGGCGTTACTTCAATTAATGTTGGAAAAAAATATGTTGATTTTTTTAATTCATCTGGAAAAAAATGGTTGTTGCATATAACTGGAGGCGAGCCATTTCTTTTCCCCAACTTTGTAGAGTTGTGTAAGGAAATAACCAAAAAACACAAAATAAATTTAAATACTAATTTATCTTCCGCGAATGTTTTTAGTTTTGCTGATGAAATTGATCCTAAGAAAGTGACATTTATAAATATCGGACTGCATATAATAGAAAGAGAAAAGAGAAAATCTATTGAAGATTTCATTGAGAAACACAAATATTTCGAGCAAAGAGGGTTCCCTCTTATGGTTTCATATGTGATGTACCCTAAATTATTTTCTAGATTTGCTAATGATTATGATTATTTTAAATCAATAGGTATATCAATTTTTCCCAAGAGCTTGCGAGGAGTGTTCTTTGATAAAAGATATCCAGAAGCATATACTGTAGAAGAAAAAAAGTTTTTTCTAGAGTTTTCTTTAAAAGCAGAAAAGGAGATGACACAAAGGAATTTTTTTAAAGATCCTATAATAAATTTGTCGCTGGATAGAGATTTTATTGAAGAAAAACAAAATTATAAGGGTAGAATGTGCTTAGCGGGAAAAAAATTCGTAAGAATATTTCCTGATGGAATAATAACCAGATGTGATAAAAAAACAGAAATAGGAAATGTTTTCAACGGAGAAATTAATTTATACTCAGGTGCTAATATTTGTAACACGTATTCATGTCCCTATTTTTGTGCCAAATATTCATTTTTACAAAAGAAAGGTTAAATGTCTCCAGAACAGAGGTAGGGCTTTATGTGGTAAAAATGGTAATTGAAGGAAATCACGGGCAAGTTTGGATAGAGTCAGAGGGCGATGGCATGGGTTCGAGATTTATTATTGAGTTGCCGGTTGGTTAGAATTATTTATTAACGAATTAGCGAGTTAACGCATTAACGAGTTGCTTTCATTTAACAGAATAATCTCGATTGGGCGAGGAAGGGTAGAAAATTATAATGCAATATTTAAAGTATATACTATGTATATACTTTTTAGTTATACTTAAAATTGTGAAGTAACTCCTTGCTGACCTCTAAGGAATAAGTAGACATGGGTCCGTCTTTGCGAGGGTACTCCCGTGGCAATCCAGAAATATGTTCAATTAAGAGTTTTATTTTTCTGGACTGCCACGTAATTTGAGATTACTCAAATTACTCGCAGAGACGGGTAAAAAAAAGATATAAGAGGGGGGTAAATGAGGAGTTGTAATGCGAAAATTTGACATAAATTGTAAAGTATGTTAAAAGTTAGATAACATTAAATATATGAATAATCATTGCGAAAACCAAATAATTAACAGAACACCGAAAAATTATCTTTCAGTGGCCTTTAATTATGGCAAAATGACTTTTAAAGTTATTTGTTTGGCTGGGGCGGTTTTTGCAAATCAAAATGAGTTTATAAAAAAGAAATTATAAAATTTTCATAAAATTCATATCTTCAAAGACAATCTCGGCTAAATAAAAAGCCGAGCTTTTTATTTAGTCAGCTCTTTAAAAATTGAATAAAATTTTGCCGGCAGAAATTCTAGCAGAGGGATTATTAATTAAAAAAAATTAAAGGAGAAAATTATGTCAAAAAAAATTATTAGGATTTATGTGATTTTTTCGTCGCTGTTTAATTTTTCGCATGCTTTCTTTTTTGCGACTTACCAATTATTTTTGGCGTCGCGGGGAATGGATTTATTGGAAATAAATATTATAAACATGTTTTTTATGATGGGTATATTTTTATTTGAAGTTCCTACGGGAGCATTTGCGGATACTTTCGGACGCAAAAAATCAATAGTATTAGGGTGTTTCATACTTGCAGTTTCATTTCTAGTGTATTTTTGTGGAGATAGTCTATGGATATTTATATTAGCAGAATTAATTGGGGCGCTGGGTGCAACTTTTCTTTCTGGAGCCTTGGAGGCTTGGGTAGTTGATTCCTTGGCTTATCATGATTACACTGGAGACTTGGCCCAGGTTTTTCGTCGGGAAAAATATTTCAAAGGTCTTAGCATTATCGGAGCTAGTTTGATGGGGGGATATATGGGAGAAGTAGATTTATCTTTGCCCTGGCTGATTAGCGCAGTTTCAGTTTTTGGTACAGGAATTTTTGCTTGGTTTTTCTTAAAGGAGCAAATAGTAAAAGAAAAGCATTCGGGTATTAGTTTCGCTCCCATTAAAAAAACTATTACAGACAGTGTGAGTTTTGGTTATAGAAATAAATCTGTTTGGTTTATTATTCTATTTGGAATGCTTACGGCTATTTGTTTCCAGGCATTAAACATGCAATGGCCTTTTGTTTTTCGGGAAAATCATGGATTTTCAACCAAAGATTTAGGATGGCTATTTGTCTTTATGTCTTTAGCTATGATGGCAGGAGGAAAGCTATTAAAAACTTTCTCTTGTTGGATAAGGCAAGAAAAAGATGCACTAGTTTTATCGCAGTTGATTACGGCTGTAAATATTATCGGAGCATCTTTGATGGGAGGAGTGATTCCTGTAACGGGATTATTTCTTTTGCATGAAATGGGGCGAGGAATGCTAGTGCCGCTAAAACAAGCTTATCTCAATAAAAGAATTCCCTCCAAACAAAGAGCGACAATTCTTTCGTTTGATTCAATGATTTTAAAATTAGGATCTTTTGTGGGATTGGGGTTAAGCGGTTATCTGGCGAAGAGTTTTGGAATTTCAGTAACTTGGCTTTTTTCGGGTTGCTTGCTGGCAATAATTGTTCTGGTTTTTTATAATTTAAAAAACGGAGAATGAAAAAATGAAGGCGTTTTGGTTTTAATCAAAGCGCCTTTAAATTGGGAAAAATTAGAAATTAAGAATTAAGAATGAATATTTAAGAATTGGAAAATTGATAAATTGAGATTGCCAAATTAATAGGTGTTGAGTTGTCATGATATACAGAAACTTGCTAATCTTGTCATTCTGAACTTGATTCAGGATCTTAAAATTTAAAAACTAGATCCCACATAAGTAAATTTCTATCGCTCCTCGCGTCGCTAAGAAATTTTACTTTCTGGGATGACAAACTTGAAATAGTATAGGCCAGGAATGTCATTGAAAATTTTAATATTGAATATTGAATGAAAATTGAGTATTGATTATTGAATATTTTATTATAATTTTTTTAGACATTAGGTTATTAGAAATTCATTCGAAATTCAAAATTCGAAATTTAAAATTAATATGCCAAAATGCCTTTCCTCTTGATAAAAATTAAAATCCAGGGCATAATGTATTTTAGTAATATAAGCGGTAAAATACTTACCGTTAATGAAATAAAACTGTAAATATGAGAACGCATACATGTGGAGAATTAAATAAAAAGAATGTAGGTGAAAGCGTAACTTTGGCTGGTTGGGTGCACAGGCGCAGAGACCATGGTGGGATAATTTTTATAGATCTGAGGGATCGCTATGGTCTTACTCAGATTAAATTTGATCCGGCGATTAATGAAGAAGCTTGGAAAGAAGCGGATAAACTTCGAAGCGAGTGGGTGGTAAAAGTTACCGGCCAGGTTTTGGCGCGTCCAGATAATATGTTGAACTCAAAGTTGGAAACAGGGGAGATAGAGGTGGGCATAGCAGACTTGGAAATTCTAAACAAATCCAAGACTCCTCCTTTTGAGATTGATGAGGTAAAAAATGAAGAAGCTAATGAAAATTTGAGATTGCAATATCGTTTTATAGATTTGAGAAGACCAGAGTTGCAAAAACTTTTAATCTTGAAAGATAAATATATTCAGCACATGCGAGGTTATTTTCATAATCTTGGATTTACTGAAATTCAAACTCCGATTTTAGCTAACTCTTCTCCGGAGGGAGCAAGGGATTTTCTTATTCCTTCCAGGCTTCATCCGGGAAAATTTTATGCCTTGCCACAAGCTCCTCAACAATTTAAGCAACTTTTGATGGTGGGGGGATTGGATAAATATTTTCAGATCGCACCATGTTTTCGAGATGAAGATCCTCGCATGGATAGACATTATGGAGAATTTTATCAGCTTGATATGGAAATGAGTTTTGTAACTCAGGAAGATATTTTTGCCATCATAGAACCCTTGATGCTTGAAATTACAGAAAAATTTTCCAATAAGAAAGTAGTTAACTTGGATAAAGACGGAAAATTTATTCGTTTACCATGGAAAGAAGCTTTGACTAAATACGGAAGCGATAAGCCGGATTTGAGATTTGATTTGGAAATCAAACCGATTACCGAGATGGTGAAGGATTGCGGTTTTTCTGTTTTTGCGGGAGCAGTAAAAAATAACGGCGTGGTGCATGCCATGAAAGTTGATGGTGGCGCCAAACTTACCCGAAAAGAAATTGATGAACTAACTCAATTGGCTATCAGTAAAGAGGCTAAAGGCTTAGCTTATATAATAATTAAAGAGGGTGGTGAATTGCAATCTCCGATTGTGAAATTCTTAGGAGATGATTTGGCTAATAAGATTGTTATTGAAGTGGGCGCTAAAGAAGGTGATGTTATTTTCTTTGGAGCCGACAGTTGGAAAATAGTTTGCGCTAGTTTGGGAGCGGTCAGAAATGAATGTGCATCCAAGCTTGGGCTTAAAGATAATACGAAAGCATCCTGGTGTTGGATAGTGGATTTCCCAATGTATGAATATTCGGAAATTGAGCCGGGAAGAATTGATTTCGGGCATAATCCTTTTTCAATGGTTCATGGTGATATGAAGGCCCTAGAAGAAGAAAATCCTTTGGAGATTTTATCTTATCAATATGATTTAGTAATAAATGGATTTGAAGCATTAAGTGGAGCAATTAGAAACTGTAAACCAGCAGTGATGTATAAAGCTTTTGAAATAGCTGGTTATCCCAAAGAAGAAGTAGATAGACGATTTGGAGGTATGATTAGAGCCTTTGAATATGGCGCGCCACCTCATGGAGGTTGTGCTCCAGGGATTGATAGAATATTGATGGTGCTTCAAGACGTTAATTCCATTCGTGATATTTATGCTTTTCCAAAAGATGGAAGGGGGCGAGACTTGATGATGGATAGTCCAAGTGAAGTGGATGTTAAATTATTAAGAGAAGCGAATATAAAAACAATTAAGAATGTAGCGTAGCACGTATTAGCATCTTAGTATTGAAACAAAAAATAATTTTAGTATAAAATATTGTGTAAATTAATTTCGAATTTCAAATTTTGAATTTCGAATGAATTTCTAATGATTTAATGCATTAAAAAATTAATATTTGATTCAAAAAATATTTTTAAAAACCTTAAGAACTTTATTCACCCAGTTAAATTTTTTAATTATTTAACAGGGCAAGCCTTATAAACTAAAATCGTTTGCTTTTTTGTTTAAAAATAGTATATAATTAAGCGTAAGGAGTTTAACTTTTTACAAAAATTATTTTATGGAAAAAACACAAAGTAAGAGAATATTGATGATAGAAGATGAGGATGTTTTTATTGATATATTTGGAGGGAAGTTAGTGCAAGATGGTTTTGATGTTACTTTTGCTAAAAATGGTGCTTGGGGGATTAAAGAGGCAATGGAAAAAGAATTTGATTTGATAATGGTGGATATGGTTATGCCAGCTATGAGCGGAGAAGAAATAATCGCTAAATTAAAAATAGAAGAAAAATTAAAAAATATTCCAGTTGTCGTTCTCTCAGCTTCGGTAGATATAGAAGCTCAGGAAAAAATTGAAAATATGGGCATAACAGCTTTTTTCCCAAAAACACACATTGCGCCAGGGGAGTTATCACAAAAAATCAGCGAAATATTATCATAGGGTAAAATTGGAAATTATTTAAAAAACATTAATTTTAAGAATTGATGTTTTTTATTTTTTAGTGTAAAATTAAAGTAAATAGTTTTTCTTTATTAGGGTGAGAAATGAAAATAAATAAAATAAATAAAAATAAAAAAAGTAATAATATTCATAGAGGGGTTTCTGTTATAGAAACTCTGGTTTTAATATTTGTTTTTTCGGTAGCCACGATATCTTTTTATTCTGTTTTTGCGGCTGGTTCAAAATATATATTAAATTCTAAAAATAGAATTATTGCTGTTTCTTTGGCGAATGAAAGGATGGAAATGCTTCGTAATTTAGCCTATGACGATGTAGCCATTGTGGGTGGACTCCCTAATGGTTCAATTGATCCAGATGAGAGCATAACAGTAGGTGATAAAACTTTTCATGTAACTACGGATGTTCGATATGAAGATGATCCAATGGATGGCATAGCTGATGGATCACCAGATGATAATGTGCCAAATGATTATAAATTTGCAGAGATAATGGTTAAGTGGGGTCAAGAAACTTTAAGTGAGAGAGTGGTTCTTAGCTCTCGCTTTGTTCCTCCAGGAGTGGAAAATAGCGTAGGTGGAGGAACTTTTTCGATTAATTCAATCGATAGCGCTGGAAATCCCGTGGGAAATGTAAATGTTAATATTTACAATGGTAATAATTCTCCAGTTACTAATTATTCTACTCATACTGATTCAAATGGAAACTTGCTTTTGCAGGGAGTACCATCTGACTTGGGGCAAAATTATAAAATTACTATGAGTAAATCTGATTATGAAACTGTGAGAACCTATTCTCCTTCGGAAGTGGCTTATATCCCAGAGGATGCTAACAGTAACATTATAGAGGGGGTTTTAAATGAAAAAACGATGGTGATCGACTTACTTTCAGATATGCAAATTAATTCCAAAGATTCTTTTGGAAATGATTTGCCGGATGTTACTTTTGAATTAATCGGAGGAAGGCGTATGGATGATGGAACCGTTGACCCCGGTGTCTTTAGCTATTCTGATACAATTACTACAGATGGGGATGGAGAATTTTCTGATACAGATGTTAATTCTGGTCAGTATAAAATAGATAATTTTAGTTACGCAAGTGGAAGTTATAAATTTAGAAAGATTGTAAATGGAGATGATTTGATGCCAGCTGCTTTCAATTTGGTTCCCGGAGCTATTTTTTCTACTGATGTTATATTTATGGATTTAAATATTGACTCGGTTTATGTTGGAATAAAGGATTCAATTACAGCTTCAATAATTGCGGGCGCCACAGTTCAATTAAGAAATACCACTCTTGGTTACGACGTGACGCTTACTAGTGATAAGTATGGTTATGTCTATTTTCCAGAAAACTCTACCACCCCATTACAATCTGGCGAAACTTATGAAATACTGGTGTCCGCACCTAATTATCAAGATGAAGCAGATAGCGTCGTTATTGATCATTTAGTGGAAAAGAATATAGTATTAGATCCTATTATTTAAAAGATATTATAATAATGATTAAATTTATTTTTAAAAAAAAATATAAAAAAATTCGTTCGTCAGTTAGGCGAGGGATGACTTTTTCTGAAGTTATAGTTACTATTGCCATATTTTCTATTATAATGGTGGGGGTAAATCAGTTATTTATTAAATCTTGGCAAAATTATAATTTAGTAATTCATACTAGTGAATCTTCAATAGCTGCCAATAGAGGGGTAAGTGAAGTTACGAATGTTTTAAGAAAAACAACAAATCCTGATGATGGATCTTATCCAATATTAAATGCCGGTAGTTTTGATTTAAAATTTTTTAGTGATATCGACAAAGATGATGTAGTTGAAAAAGTACATTATTATTTGAATGGCACAGATCTAATGGTTGGAACTAGCGAGTCATCTGGCTTTCCTCCAGTTTATCCAGCTGGAGATACTGAGAGTTTCGTATTAATAAGGAATGTCGTTAATAATGGAACTCAGCCTTTATTTTATTTTTATGATGGAGGAAATAATATAATAAGTGATACAGTTGGTAATTTGAACGATATTAGAATGATTGAAGTAAATCTTTTCATTGATCGCAAGGAGGGTGATTTAAACATAGAGTCGTATGCCTCACTGCGTAATTTGAGTGATTATGATACTATAAAATAAAATTGTTATGAAAAATTTTGATAAAAAAAAGGGATCCATATTGGCCTACACATTGATAATAATCACGATTGTCTCTATATTTTTAACCGCCTCAATGAAAGTGGTGGTAAGTAATATGCAGTTTGGAATTAATCGAGAATCAAAAGAGGAATCTTTGCAAATAGCGGAGGCGGGTGTTTATTTTTATCGTTGGTATTTGGCTCATCAGATAGCGGGTTTAACAAAAAAACAAATAAGACAATTTTGGGCTTCCGGAACACCTTATGGGGTGGGAACTCCTTATGAAGACGATTTTAAGGGGGTAGGTTCTTACAGTATTACAGTTACTCCTCCAGTGGCAAATTCAACTATCGTGATTGCCGAGGTAACAGGTTGGACTTACAAAAATGAAAATTTAAAAAGAACGGTGAGGGTTCGATTTAGACAGCCGGCCTGGAGTGAGTACGTAGTTTTGTGCGATTCAGATATTAGGTTTGGTCAGGAAACTGATATAATAGGTTTGATTCATGCAAATGGAGGAGTGAGATTTGACGGGGTGGCTCATAATATTGTGAGTAGCTCAATGTCAACTTATAACGATCCTGATCATGGAGGTTCCACGAAAGAGTTTGGGGTGCACACACATATTTCTCCGATTGATCCTTATCCTCCAACTGCAGTTCCGGCACGTACGGATATATTTGTGGCTGGGAGAAATTTTCCTGTCCCTCCTAAGGATTTTAATAGTATTTTAGCAGATATAGCTGACATGAAAACTGAGTCTGGTTGTACAAATGTAGGAAGTTATTGTAGCGGTAATTCAAATGGTGTAATTGTTTCTACCAACGGAATTTATTTCAATAACGCTAATCACGGAAGACATATAATCTTGCAAGCAAATGGAACTATGCGAGTTTCAAGAGTTACTAGCATGTCTAATAATGAAGTTAATAATCAGTCAGCCTATGTTACTTATACTATTCCGAATGATGGTGTTATTTTTGTGGAAGACGATGTTTGGGTAGAGGGAACTTTAAGCAATAAGCGAGTAACTATAGTGGCAGCTGATCTAACTGGCGCGGCTGCTAATAAAAATATTTATCTAAAAAGAGATTTGCGCTATACTAATTATGACGGAAGTGATATTATTGGATTAGTAGCGCAAAATGATGTGGAGGTTACAAAAGATAGTGAAAATGATTTAAGAATAGATGGGGTGCTTTTAGCTACTACCGGAAGAGTGGGTAGGGAGAAATATAATAATGATAAGGACTCTATCACAATTTATGGAGCAATTGTAACTAAGCAAAGGTATGGTTTTGCTTGGGCTTATTCCGATGGAACCTTTTCGGAAGGATATGTAAATAGGGATATTATTTTTGATAATAATTTGTTGTATTATCCTCCTCCTTATTTCCCAACCGGAACAGATTATGCTATTGATTCTTGGGAGGAAATATAGATATTAAAAACTTTATCTGAAGGCAACAAAAATAAAATTAAAATAAAAAAGCAAAAATAAAATGGGATTTTTAAATAAAAAAATTATTGATTTTAAAGATGATGTTTCCGGTTTAAGTATTGAGGACGATATTTTGAGAATTGTTAGAATTGAAGACAGAAAGATTAAAAATTACGGCTCGATAAATATACCCAAAGGAATTGTAGCTGATGGAGAAATCATTAATAAAGATGAATTCTTTAAAGCTTTGGATAAATTAATAAAAAGTACTAAGCCTAAAAAAATAAAAACAAAAAAAATCAGATTAGCTTTATCTGAGTCGAAGTCTTTTTTGAGATTGATTTCTATGCCGGCTATGAGTGAAAAGGAGATTAGTGAAGCTATAAAATGGGAGATTGAAGCCAATATCCCTCTTTCTCTTGATCAAGTTTATTATGATTGGCAATTGGTGGGCAATATTTTTGATAATAACAATAATGATGGAGATATGAAGGTGTTGGTTTTAGCAACTGCTAAAAAAGTAGTTAATCAATACCTGGAGATTTTAGAGGAATTTGGCTTGGAAGTTATTGGAATTGAATCTGAAACAACTGCCATAGCGAGAAGTCTTATAAGTGAACAGAGTGCCCCAAAAACATCTCTAATAGTAAATATAGATAAAAACAAAACCAGTTTCATTTTTGCCATAAAGAATATTCCTTGTTTTGCTTCGAGTGTTCCCATTTCAGAAAAAAATATAATTGGAGCAATAGCAAAAAAATTTAACATATCAGATCAGAAGGCTCAAGAGATAGAAGAAAAAGATGGTGTGGGCCTATTCTTTGAAGATGATGCCTTATTTGATGCCATTGATCCAATTTTAAAGGGGTTGGTTGAGGAGATAAAAAGAACAATAGATTTTTATTTGGATGGTTTAAAATATTCATCCTCTGTTGATAGGGTTATTATTTGTGGAAAAATGTCCAAGGCTAAGGGTTTGATTCCATATTTATCAAAAAATTTGGGAATGGAGGCTACGGAGGGAGATGTTAGGGAAGGTATGCTTTCCAGTATTAAAGATGTTCCTATGATAAAAAAAGATAATGTAATTGATTATATTGTGGCGATCGGTTTGGCACTAGGGGGTAAGTAAAAGAGTTTTTATATATTTATTTCAATATGAAAGTAAAATTAAATCTTTTGCCTAAAGCGAAGGAAAAGAAAATAAAAAATAATAAAATACTGAAGTTTGTGATTTTGCAAGAAATTATGATAATTATTATCACACTTCTTTTTTTTGTTGCAATTAAGGGGATTGACGCTATTTCCAAATATCAGTTAAGCAGCATCAATCAACAACTTGCCGTAAAGGATTCAAGCGGCGAATATGTCGAAATAAAAAAATATGAAGAAAGTTTAAAGGAGGCTAGTATTAGAGTTGAGTTTATAAAAAAAATTCAAAGATTTAATATTGATTGGGTATCTGTGTTTAATAGGCTTTCATTATTATTGCCCCAGGAGGCGACACTAACTTCCATAGATGGAACCGGATTAAATGTAGTTTTAAAGGGAGTGGCTAAAAATAGAGATGTTTTAATAAAAATGAAAGATGATATTCAAAAAAATGGTTGTTTTGAAAATATAAATATTCCTCTGAATAATATAGTTTTAAGAGAAAATATCGAATTTGAGTTAACTCTTGATGTTAATATGAAATGTTTAAATAGCTATGAAAAAAAATAACAATTTTTTTAAGAAAAATAAATTATACTTGATTATTGGAGTTCTCGCTGTAATCTGGGTTTGTTTTATTTTTTTTGTCATCCTTCCATCTCTTAATTCTTTGAGAAGCGATTATGATTCGGTTCAAATGAAGTTGCTTGAGATTCAAAATAGTGAAAATAAATTGAGTAAATTAAATATTTTAAAAAGTAACTTTGAGGAAGTGGATAGTAAAAAAGAGAATTTGGGAACGGTATTTCATAAGGATAATATTGTATTTTTAGTCAAGGAACTTGAGCTAATAGCACAAAAAACTGGCAATAGAATAAAAATATCAGTTGATGAAGAAAATAAAAAAATACTGGAAGTAAAAAAAGATAAAGCGAATAAGGAAGAAAATGAACTGTTAAAATCTTTGCCATCTGAGAACTTTTTTTCAATAAAAATAAACTTAATTGGGGATTATAACGGATTGATAAAGTTTGTAGATAAATTAAATAATATAAAATATTATAACAGTGTAACTTCTTTTAAAATTTTATCCAAAGAAATTGTTCTAGAAGATGAATCTGGTGTTGAAAGTAATAATTCTACAGAAGGAATTAATGCTCTCAATTCTAGTAATGAATCACTGAGCTCAGAAGATGGAAATAAGATTAAGGAGAAACTTTTACTTAATTCTGATTTAGATGTAATATTTTATTCTTTAGAAAAAAATGATGGAGCAAAATAAAAAGATATTAAAATTTAATAAGGAAAACTTTAATTTTACTAAAATTAAGGAATCTACTTTTGAATTTTTTTTAAACCATTCTGAATTGTTGTTTATGCTATTTTTTTTAATCATGTCTATTTTTAGCAGTGTTTTGATTTATAAATATATTTATTCTTCAGTTTGGGATGAGGATAGGAAGCGTGCTTATCTGGAAAATTTAAAGAGTGGGGAGACTGATTTTAAGCTAAATGATTTTAATGTGGTTGTGGAAAAATCAAAAGAGAGAGAAATGATTTATAATCGCGATATTTCTGAAAATGTGCGTGATATTTTTGATATAAAGAAATAAAATATAATAAATATTTTATGTATTATTAAAATTTAATTTTTTTAATATAATTCTCTGCATTGCCTGAGAAAGCATGAAATATTTTGTAAACAAAAAACACCACAACGATGGTGCTTTTTTGTTATTAACCAAATGAAGGTTTGCAGCTTTATTGTTGTATTGAGTTTGTGCCCTCGTCAGGACTCGAACCTGAAATGCTTGGTCCGAAGCCAAGTGTGATATCCATTTCACCACAAGGGCGCTTAAATAAGTATCTAGAAATCTACACAGGGGCGAGTACAGGGAATCGGACCCTGATAACCAGTGCCACAAACTGGTGTTCTACCATTGAACTATACCCGCCACTCTATAGACTTCTTTTTTGTAAATAAAAAGCATTACTTGAAAATGATAACACATGAAAAATAAGAAATCAAGAGCTTTTTGAATTAGAATGTGAGAATTTAGGAATTTAAGAATTTAGGAATAGATTATGATAAAGTTTGGGATGACAAAATTGGAAAGTATGAAGTAAGCGGTTGGGTAGTTAATTATTTTGATGACTAATGACGAATGACATATGACTCTGTGCGTGGGGTTGACTTTTATTTTAGAAAAGCTATAATTTTATAGTATTGTACATTTGCCTGTAGTTAATGAAAATAACCAAATAAATAATTCCTAAATTTTTGGGAATATGTTTTATTTGTTTTAAAAGATATGCGCCGTTAGCTCAGTTGGTAGAGCAACAGCCTTTTAAGCTGATGGTCGAGGGTTCGAATCCCCCACGGCGCACATATTAAACTCACTAATCTTTTAAGGTTGGTGTTTTTTATTTTTATAAAGATTAAAATCGAGAAGCTCAGTTGGGAGAGCTGAAAGTGAATAGCTTTCAGGGCTTTTAAGCTGATGGTCGAGGGCTCGCCTGCCTGCCGGTAGATAGGAATCCCCCACGGCGCACATATACACTAATCAAATAAGGGTTAGTGTTTTTTGTTTATAGATTAAAATTGAAGCGGTTGGTAGACAGAATTTCAGAAATTAATACGGGATTCGTTTTTGGATTTTCTCAAGGCTCAACCTTGGGGGCATTTAAGGTTGAGCCTTGGGAAAATTTTGTATATTTTTAAATTCATTGAATTTTTTTTATGATTGTAATATAATCAAATTAAATAATTGGAATAATATTTTTTAATTTTTGCAGTATGAAAAACTACTTAAAGTTTTGGGTTGTATTATTTTTTGTAATATTTTTCTCTGGATGTTCTTTGACAGGAGGGGGTTCATCAGGGGAAACGGGAGGAACGCTAAAATCATCTGATGGGGGTATAAGCTGGGAATTAAAAAATAAAGTTAACGATAAGCAAAATATATCAAAGGTTGATGTGCTGGATTTGGTTATTGACCCTGTGGATAGTAGTCGTATTTACTTAGGAACAAAGGATAAAGGAGTAGTTGTTTCGAAAAATGGATCAGATAATTGGGAAAAATTAAAATTTCCAGCCAATAATGTCTATGGTATAGCTGTAAATTATTTTAGCCCAAATAATATATTTGCCTCAGGCGTTTATAAGGAGCGCGGAAAAATTTATAGAACTGATAATTATGGAGAAGAATGGGAGGAGATTTACACTGAACCGGCAGATGGCACAGTTATTATTTCTTTGACTATGGATAAGAAAAATCCCAACGTTTTATATATAGGAACTTCCGCAGGTGCTATTTTGAGAACTGTTGATGGGGGAAAAAGTTGGAGAAGTATTTTTAAAGCTAACGGACCAGTTGCAAAAATTATTTTTGGAGGAGGGGTGGATAATAATATTTATTTTTTGGTTTATGAAAAGCAAATATTGTCTTCCGATAGTAATGGTGGAAATTTTAAAGTAATAGAGGGAAAAATATTGGATGAAAAAATTAAAATGGGAAAGATTTATTCTATGGGAGTGGGTGAAAATGATGGAGGGCTCTATATAGGAACAGACAATGGTATCTTTAGAAGTCATAACGGTGGTGAAAATTTAGAAGAAATAGGTGTATTGGACACATCCAAAGGATTTCCTATCAGATCAGTATCTGTGAATCCCAAAAATTCGCAAGAAATACTTTATAGCGCAGCTCAGGCAATTTATAAATCTGTTGATGGCGGAAAGAATTGGTCAACTTATCAGTTAAATACCGGAAAACTGATATCTAAAATTGTTTTTGATTATAATGATGTAAATATTATTTATTCAGGATTAAGAAGTTTTAAATAAAAAATATATGTATAAAAAAATAATAGAGGATAAGAAAAAAGATTTGGATGGAGCTATGGAACATTTCAAATTTGAAATGTCTAAAATAAGAACTGGAAGGGCCAATCCCTCCCTGGTTGAAGATTTATTAGTGGATTATTATGGAACAAAAACTCCCTTAAAGCAAATAGCTAACATAAATGTTCCTGAGCCAAGGACTTTGCTTATCCAACCTTGGGGAAGAGACACTTTGAGTAGTATTGAGACAGCTATTAAAATTTCAGATTTGAATTTAACGCCCAATAACGATGGCGAAGTCATAAGAATCAGTATACCTGCCCTAAATGAGGAGAGGCGAATGGAGTTAGTAAAAATACTTAATAAAAAAGCGGAGGAAGCAAGAATATCGGTGAGAAATATTAGAGAAGATATTTGGCGCGAAATACAGGAATTAGAAAAAAATGGAGAAATTGCGGAAGATGATAAGTTTAGAGGTAAGGAGAGATTGCAAGAGGTGATTAATGAATACAATAAAAAAATAGACGAAATGAGAGAAAAAAAGGAGCAGGAAATACTGACCGTTTAAATTAATTTTCAAAAATATTTTATTGAAATTATGATCAAACTAGTTAGCACCGTTTGTTTTATTATAGTTAACAAGGAGAATAAAATTCTTCTTATTAAAAGATGTGAAGAAAAAAAGACGGAAGAGCTCAAAGATGATAAAATAAAATTGTCTCCCAATAACAATATTGTCAAAGAAGATGTGATTGAAGAAGAATGGATGATTCCTTCTGGAAATTTGGATGATAATGATGATTCAAGAGAAGTTATTAGTAGAGAGGTAAAGAAATGCTTAGAGTGCGAATTGGGGGAGTGTTCATATTTTAATATTTATTTTTATAACATATCTGATAATTTTATAAAAAAAACATCCTATTTTTACGGAACTGTGGAGGGAGATATAAATATTTCAAATAAATCATTAATAGCAGAATGGATTGATTTGAGTAAGGGAGAAATAGATAGATTAAATATTGTGCCCGAGCAAAAAGAAGCTTTAAATGATTTTTTGATTTTTCATCAGAATAAAATAAATAAAAATTAGACATTTTTGCCTCAATTGTGAATTGAAAAGTATAGTTTAGTTTAAGCATCATTATTTTTTTAATAATGTTTTTTATTGGAGGTTTTTTAAAATAAGGTTTAATTGATGTTTGCTTCCTTTAAACTGTGATTTTTACCAAATATTTACTTTTTATCCCTTTGGTATTAAACTATAGCTTGGAGGAGGTTTTAAGTTTTAATTGGTTAATTCTATAAAATATGTCTTCAGTGCAAGTTTTAGAAATATTGTTTGGTTCAAAATCGAGGGCCAGAATGATGCGTTTTTTTATTTTGAATAATAGTCACGAATACTCTTTTTCTGATATTGTGAGTAGGAATATTATTAACTCATCGGAAACCCGAAAGGAGCTAAGTGCCTTTAAGAAAGCCGGATTCGTAAAGGAAAAAAATAAAAAAGGTAAAAAATATTATCAAACAAATATATCCTTTCCTTTTTATCAAGAAATTGAAAGATTGGTTATTAAGTCTGATATTTTTCCCCAATGTAGCAGTCTGAGTAACGTCAAAAAGGTTGGAGATGTAAAATTAGTTGTCACAACTGGCGTTTTTATGAATTATGCTAAAGGGAAATTGGATCTTCTTTTGGTTATTGATAATGCAAGTAGGACTAAACTAAAAACTCTTATTAATCATCTAGAGGCCGAAGTTGGCAAGGAGATTCGGTACATGCTTTTAACGGCAGAAGAATTGACTTATCGATTAAATATGCTGGATAGATTTTTAATCAACATTTTCAAGGAACCGCATGAAATTTATTTTAGCAAATTGCCTAAAATAAAGCAGATGGTTTCTATCTTGAAAAAATAATCCCAAATAAGATGCAGGAAATTAAGGAATTTTTTAAAAATAAGCTTTTGTTGACTTTATTTATATTTTCAATAATTATTAATATTTTAAATTTTTCTTTTCTATTTTATTTTATTGAAAAATTAAATAATCTTATAATATTGCACTATAACGTTTATTTGGGGGTGGACTTAATGGGTGAAAGTAACCAAGTTTTTCTTATTCCTGCTATAGGATTATTTTTCGCTTTAATTAATTTGTGTCTGGCAATTTATTTTTTTTCAAAAAAAGAAAGAATGCTTTCACATATTCTATCCTTAACAACATTTATTGTTCAGTTGGGAATAAGCGTGGCAAGCGGTTCAGTGATTTTAGTAAATTATTTCTAATAAATTTAAAATATGTTTAATTTTCCCAGTCCATATCCTAAAGAAGAAAAAGATAAAAAAACACAAAGGATCCTTGAAGTGATACCTGGTATTTTAACTTGGTCGACTTTAATTGGAATGCCCATCCTTTCCTTTCTCCTACCCGTATGGATATCTGTTTTCATCATAATGTTTGATATCTATTGGATACATAGAACAATTTTTATCTCAACTTATTCAGTTTCGGCTTATCGTAAGTTAGTTAGGGGCAAAAGAACTGATTGGTGGAGAAGGTGTCAAAACATCGGTAATCCAGAGAATTATTTAAAAATATTATCAGATAGAATAGGAGATTTAAAAAAGACTTTGTCGGAGGATGTGACTTTTTCTGAGAAAAGAAAAATAAAAAAAGAGATACAATCACTGAAATTAGAATGTAAAGAGGTGTCTAAACTAAAAGGAAAAGAGTCTGAAATACTTGATTGGAGAAAAATTATCCATGTGGTTATGTTGCCAACAGCTGGGGAACCGGCATCAGTTATTGAGCCGACCATGAGAGCTATAGAAAATAGCAACTTTCCCAATAAGCAGATAATAATATTGCTGGCCACAGAGGAGCGTGAAAATGAGGCATCACGATTGGAAAAAGTTAATTATTTGAAAAATAAATTTAAGGGTGTGTTTCGTGATTTCTTGGTTACTACCCATATCGTGGCTGATGGGGAGATGAAGTGTAAGGCTTCTAATGCCACGTTTGCGGCCAGAGAACTCAAGAAGTATCTGGAGGAAAGAAATGTGGATTTGGAAAAAGTTATCTTTTCTAATTTTGATTGCGATAGTGTATGCCACAGTGAGTATTTTGCGGCGCTTACTTATAACTACATAATTGACCCCAAAAGACTCCAAAGATCATATCAGCCGATACCGATGTATCATAACAATTTATGGGATACCAACGCCTTTGTGCGAGTGATTGTGACTAGCTCTTCTTTTTGGCATATGTTTCAAAGCACCAGAAAAGAAATGGTGACTTTTTCATCGCATAGCGAGCCTTTTGCAACTTTGGTTAATGTTGATTTTTGGCCGGTTAATATGATCAGCGAAGATTCAATAATTTACTGGAAGTGTTTTTCTTATTATAATGGTGATTATCAAGTGACTCCTATTTATTTGCCGATTTCTTTGGATGCAGTGTTAGCCAAAACTTATTGGCAAACCATCAAAAATCAATATTTCCAAAAACGTCGCTGGGCTTACGGAATTGAAAATTTTCCGATCATCATGCGCTCTATCTGGAAAAACAAAAAAATTAAGTTATCTAAAAAGCTGCATATTGTTTTTGAAATGCTCGAGGGTCATCATTCCTGGGCTACGGCGCCTTTTATTCTCGCTTTTTTGGGGTGGATGCCTCTTATTTTTGGAGGAAGCGAATTTAATGAAAGCGTCTTGGCGCATAATCTGCCATTTATAACTCGAGGATTGATGAGTTTGGCAATGTTGGGGCTGGTAATATCTATGTCTCTAAGCTTTATTTTGATGCCAGAGAGACCGGCTAAATATTCTCGCTGGAAATACCTCAATATGTTTTTTCAATGGTTGCTGATTCCCATAATTGCCCCCACCTTGGGTGCAATGCCAGCCATAGATTCGCAAACAAGAATTTTAATTAAAAAATATTTTACTGAATTTTGGGTGACGCCAAAGGATAAGTAGGTGAATTAAGAATTATGAATTAAGAATTAAGAATGAGAATTTCTAATTTAGAATCCATAATTGTAGATATGTAGGAATTTTCACGGTAATATTTTTTGAAATTTATTCGGTCATTAAGTCATTTGATATTGATTCAAAATTTAAAATTTAAAATTATTTCTAAAATAGTATGGAATTAAAAGAATATTTAAAAATATTTAAGAGCAACTACAAATTGTTTTTAGGAACGCTTATTTTAACTCTTGCGATTGGGATTTCTTTTTATTTTATTGTGGAAGATAAATATAAGGCAGAACTGAATTTAAATGTTACTCGCACAAATTATCAAAAAGATACTACAGATTACAGATATGATGAATTTTACAGGCTTCAGGCAGATGAACGATTTGCTGATACATTGGTGCGTTGGTTGGGATCTAAAGTTATACAAAATGAAATTCTAACAGAGGTTGATGGAATTTCATTTGAAAAGTTAAAAGCCGAAAGACTGTCTTCGCAGATGGTCAGAGTCTCATTTATAATTGACGAAAAAAATCAAGCTGTTAAAATAACTCAAGCAATAGATAATATATTAAATGATAATATATCCCAATTAAATGAAGAGCAAAAAAACCCTCAATGGTTCAAGGTTTTAGTTAGCTCTCCAATGGTGGACAACTATAAATTGGATTTAGATAAGCTGATGGGAATACTCTTGGCCTTGGGTATCTTTTTGGGAAGTTGGGCGGTCTTAATAAGACACTATCTGAAATAGTTTAAATATGATATAATTTATAGCCGTAAAAATAATTATTATCGTATATGAAAATAGGTGTGGATATTAGGTGTCTATCCGAGGGCAGGAGGACTGGGGTAGAAGAATACAGTATAAATTTTTTAGATAAAATTTTCAAGGGGGATACAACTAATAATTATATCCTTTTTTTGAATTCTTGGAAAAAATCAAAAATAGACTTAAGTTGGATTAAGAAATACAAAAATGTAACTGTAAAAAGATTTTATTTTCCCAATAAAATATTAAATTTATTTTTGTGGTATTTTAATTGGCCCAAAATAGACAAATTGCTGGGAGGGGTGAATTTATTTTTTATGCCAAATTTGAATTTCATAGCACTTTCCAATGAGGCTAAATTAATTTTAACAATCCATGATCTTTCTTTTGAATATTTTCCCGAATCTTTTTCATCCAAGAGAAGATTGTGGCATGTTTTTATCAATCCTAAAAAATTAATTGCCCAGGCATCTAAAATTTTAGCCGTTTCCCGGTCAACAAAAGAAGATTTGTTGTCTTTTTACAAAATTGATCCCAATAAAATAGAAGTTATTTATAATGGGATTTCGGATGAATTGGGAAGGATCGATAGAAACAATCCAAGGTTACTAGAGGTAAAGGAGAAATATAAGCTTCCCTTTAAATTCATTCTTTTTTTGGGAACTTTTGAGCCGAGAAAGAATATTATCGGAATTGTGAAAGCTTATGAGATTTTAAGAGAGGAAAAAAATAACGAATTGGATAGATATAAGTTGATTATTGCTGGCTCAGAAGGGTGGAAATCAAAGGAAATTAAGGAAAATATAATGAATTCAAGATATAGCGATGATATTTTGTGGATTAAATTTATAGAAAATGAGGACAAGGTTTATGTTTATAATTTATCTTCAATTTTTGTGTATCCTTCTTTTTTTGAAGGATTTGGTATTCCGCCTTTGGAAGCTATGAAATGTGGCATTCCAGTGATAGCTTCTAATAATTCTTCTTTGGTAGAAATAATCGGAGAGGGTGGAATAATTATAGATGCTACTCGGCCCGATGAGCTCGCCTTGGCTTTGAGGGAATCTTTGTTAGACAAGGATTTTTCTGAAAGTTTTTCAATTGGAAGAATTAAGCAGGTTCAAAAGTTTTCTTGGACTAAGTCAGCTAATAAATTTTTAGAAATTATTAGCAATATGAAATAGTCTGTTGTTTTTTAAATAATTTGTGTTTAGGTTATTTGCAGCAAGTTGTCTTTATAAAAAAACAGCAAACAAAAAAACATCCTGATAAATCAAGATGTTTTTTGTTCGCTTGTTATTATGCTAAAGATACATTTACAGCATTAAGACCTTTTGGTCCCTCTTTAACTTCAAACATAACTGCGTCTCCCTCTTTAAGATCATTGAATTCTACACCTTGTAGGCCAGAAACATGGAAGAAAAGATCTTTTTCTTCACCTTCTTGGGCTATAAATCCAAATCCTTTATCGGTAACAAGACGGGCAATTTTTCCTTTGTTCATCGTTTTGTAAGATAATTTGTTTATTAATTTCAAATCTAAATGGACTGTTTGATAAACTCGACTTTGATTTTATTATCTTACAGTTCCGATCTGAGTATGAATGAATATTTGCATATTAAAACCTTTTTGTCAATAGCGTCAAAAAAATAGCATAGTCAAATGTTCGAAAATAGACTGTTTTTTCATGCAATAAACTAAAAACATTGTCAATATTGCGGTATTTAATGTAGTTGTTATACTTAATGTACTTTATATAACGAGTGAATAAATCTTAATATAAAAATTTATGGAAGATCAAGAAAGAAGTAATATTCAAGATGCTCAAATAGTTGATGAGCCCGGCAATGCCAACGTAAAAAAAGGAAAAAAATACCACACCGAAATTATTTTGATATTTATTATCGGCTTACTTTTGGGGATAATGATAAAGGCTGAATCACTAAAAAAGGTTAGCATAGGTTTTAGTGATTATAGGGTTACGGGCGGAAGTCAGGGATATGATTTGAATGAAATAGAGAAAAAAATGATAGAAGAGAGCAAGAAGCAACAAGAATCGCAGGAAGATTTAAAAGTTGAAGAGAGTGCTCCTCAGGAGGGAGTAGAATAATTAATTTAAAATTTTTTAATTAAATAAGGTTGCTATATGGGGTGCCTGGAGGCGCTTACGTGATAGTAAAATTTTATGAGTGAAGAAAACAAAACTGAAACAATGGAGGAGGTTGACAACAATATCTTGGAAAATAAAAAAGTGAAGAATTTAACTTCCCTTGTTATTTTATTGACAGGTCTTTTTGTGGGGAGTTTGTTTGTTGATTTTTCTCAACTGATTAAGGGTGGGGGAATTTCACAGAAAGTTCTTAATAATAAAGATGTTTTTCAGTTAGATGGAAAAACTTGGGTAGCTTATCCGGAACCAATGATTGATGTAACTGTTATTAATGATGACAATTGTGAAGAGTGTAATGTTGATGAAATTATGCTTTCCTTGAGAAAGGTAATGCCAACTATGCTTTCCAATAAAGTTGATTATTCCTCAGAAGAGGGAAAGAAAATGATTGAGGAGTTTGGAATAAAATCATTGCCAGCTTTTGTTTTTGGAAAAGAAGTTGAAGATACTGAGCTTTTCGGACAGGCTCAAGCAATTTTTGTTGAAAAAAATGGTAAATATTTTATGGATTCAGCCAAAGCTGGTCTGCCTGTAGGTAAATATCTTCAAACTCCGGTTATTGGAGAAAATGCAATAAAATTTGGACCAGATGATGCTAAGGTCAAATTAGTTGAATATTCAGATTTTCAATGTCCTTATTGTCAGTTATTCCAAAAAACCGTAAGCGAAGTAGTGAAGGAATACGGTGATAAAGTTCAATTTGTATTTAAAAATCTTCCCTTGGAATCAATTCACCCTAGGGCAAAAGCAGCAGCTATGGCGGCTGAATGTGCCAATGAGCAGGGAAAGTTTATGGAATACGGTGATAAGCTTTTTGCTAATCAAAAAATTTGGGGCGATCCAAAGCAAACAGACAATAGAATGTTTACCAGTTATGCTACTCAATTAAGAATGGATGTTTCTAAGTTTAATCAATGTTTGACTGATGAGAAATATAAAGATAAGATAGAAAATGATCTAAAAGAAGCAACTGAATTTGGTATTTCCGGAACACCTGCAATATTTGTTAATGATAAATTTAAAAACGGAGCAGTTAGTGCAGAAGAACTAAAGGCTCTACTTGATCAAGAATTGGGAATTAATAATGAAGGAGGCAACTCTCAGACAATTGAAGCACCTGAGGTTGCTCCAGAAGTTAAATAACTTAATTATCCATTAGTGGATTGATTTATAGTTAAAATAGTTTTCAATAAAAAAACACTCCGATTAAAAGGAGTGTTTTTTAATACTCAATAATCAATATGCAATATTTATTTAATGTTAAAATATTCATTTATTATTAAGTTATTTAATTATTAAATGGACATTGCATATTGTGTATTTAAGCATTGTTTTAGTTAGATACATTGTTTTTATGTTTTAATGTTTTTTGTTTTAATGAATATTAACTTTACAAACTCTCCATTTTTGAGCTAAATCTTTTTTGAATTCTATCTTGGCTTTAGGGAAGTATTTTTTAATTACTGGCAAAATAAGTTTTTTTTGCTCGGGACTTATCTCAATTAGGACAGTAGCTTGTAGCTTGTAGTTTGTAGCTTTTGGTATATTTTTTATTTGAGAGAAAAGTTTTTCGTAGTGAGAAAGTCCTTGGTTGGCGGAATAGAGAGCTGTTTTGGGCTCGTATTTTTTTACATTCAGAGCGCAGGCGTTATAAATTTCTTTGGAGAGATAGGGAAGGTTGGCTAGAATTAGTAGGGAGGTAGTTTGTAGTTTGTAGCTTGTAGCTTGGAGATTGTTTAAAAATGGATCCAGGAGATTGCCGCGAAGGAATTTTATGTTTTTACTTACCTTGTTAAGCTTGGCATTTTGCTTCGCGATTTTTAAAGCTTCCTTGGAGATATCAATAGCAAAATAGTTCACGGTTTCTAGTCCACAGTTCACAGATAATAATTCATTTTCTTTGTTTTTTTGTTTTAAATTTTGTTTTTGGGATTTATTTGGAGATTGGAGATTGGAAATTGGAAATTTTTCCTGCTCCATGCTATGGGCTAGTGAAACGACAATATTCCCACTTCCAGTACCAATATCAACAACATTGATGACTGATGACTGATGACTGATGACTTTTTGCATCGCTAATTCCACCATCAGTTCCGTCTCGGGGCGTGGAATGAGGGTGTGGCGGTTAACTTTAAAATTTAAGCCATAGAACTCCTTTTCTCCTAAAATATAAGCCACAGGCTCATTTTTAAGCCTGCGCTGGACATAATTCTTAATTCTTAATTCTTGATTCTTGTTTAATATATATTCCGGATGCGCTAAAATAAACTCCCTTTCTTTTTTTATCACATGCGCGATCAAAAGATCTAGATCCATGGAATCTAGTTTTTTGAAATATTTTTTTTTAATATTTTCAATTGTCATGAAAGATATATGATATAATTTTTTTTAAACTTTCTTTTAGAGGAAAAAACTAAGCCTTTAATTAGGGACTTAGTCTTTCTATGGCTATGTTGTCGATATTTTTTAAATATTAATGTGACCCAACTTCCAGTTTCTTTTTAACATCTTCTTCCTGTAAAACTTCAATAATTCCATTTAGATTTCCCAAGAGAATATTTTCCATATTGCTCCAAGACACCTTGATTCGGTGGTCGGTGATGCGGTCTTGAGGAAAATTGTATGTTCTGATTTTTTCACTTCTATCTCCTGTTCCAATTTGACTAAGACGGGCGTCGCCTAATTTTTTATCTTCTTCATCCTTTTGAATTTGCATCAAACGGGAGCGTAAAACCTTCATAGCTTTATCTTTGTTTTTGTGCTGGGATTTTTCGTCTTGGCAAGAGGCTACCACTCCGGTTGGGAGATGGGTAATTCTTACAGCACTCATAGTAGTGTTAACGCTTTGACCGCCTGGACCAGATGATGCAAATGTATCAATGCGCAGATCTTTGGCATCAATTTTAAAATCAACTTCTTCAATTTCAGGTAAAACTGCCACTGTAACGGTGGAGGTGTGGATGCGACCGGATTTTTCAGTTTCGGGAATTCTTTGTACACGGTGCACGCCTGATTCATATTTCATTTTTCGAAAAACAGGATTTTCATTATCAAGAGAAGATAAATTAAATATAATTTCTTTGTAGCCACCCATTTCAGTAGTGCTAGAATTCATGATAGATACTTTCCAATTATTGCTCTCTGCATAACGAGAATACATCTTAAAGAGAGTCGCAGCAAAAAGGCTAGCCTCGTCTCCGCCAGCACCGCCTCTGATTTCAATGATAACATCTTTTGAGTCATTGGGATCTTTGGGCAAAAGGTTATATTCTAATTTTTTTTCTAATTCCTCCCTTTCTTTATGAAGTGCCACATTAGCCTCGATGGCCATGGCGGTCATTTCTTCATCTTCATGAGAATTAATAATTTCTCCGTTTTCCAGCAATTCTTTTGCTATTGATTCTAAACGATTAACTATTTCCATCGTTTTTTCTAATTCCGCTTGGCGTTTGCCTAAGGTGGCCATCTCGGATGGGTTAGCTGAAATTTCCGGAGAATTTAATTTATCTTGCAATTCCAGATATTCTTTTTTTATGCTTTCAATTTGGTTTATCATAGTATTTTAGTCCTTTAAAACTCAAGTAAATTCTATATCTATTAAAGGTTAAAGTCAAACAGGTGTAATTTTCATGAATTATAATCCAAAGAAATTAATCCTTATTCCTCGAGTTAAATCTTAAAATTTTCAAAAGCCAGGCTTCTTGTTATTTTTCTTGTAAGAAAATAAGTAATTATGGTATAATATGAAAGTTAATAATAAATTAATCTCTCAGTTAAATAAAAAATAATTTTAATTGAGGGGGTTTAACTAAATAATAAAAATAAAACTCAGTTAAATTTATTGCTATTTAATTTAATGGGGAATAACCCCAGTTAAATAGTACGGATTACCGCAATTTAACGGGGCAAAAAAATATGAAGAAAAACATGTATTTGTGGATATTTATAGTAGTAGCAATTATCTTGTGCGTGCTATTTTTTGTTATGTCCAAAAATGTCACAGACGATAACTCATCTATCGAGGTTAATTATAAATCTGATCAGGAATCGATAAAAACTAGCACCTCAATGAACGATTCTAATAATCGAGAACGGGAAGAAATTGACTTAACCGAGGTAGACGTTGACTTTGAAGAAGATGCAGATGATTTGTCCGATGGTATCGTGGATGATTCTCAATTTGATGATGAGGGAGAATTGGATTCAATTGAAAATGAGGTTTACTAATGAAATATTTTGTGATTTTTAAATTATTTAATTATAAAACGATGAAAAATAAAATGAAATTATTAGGCTTGACGATGATGATTACCGTTCTGACCTTTGTGGCAATTGGAGCGCAGGCCATAAGTCTAGATAAGAAAACTGATATTGAAGAAAGAAAGTCAGCCGTTGAAGAAAGAAGAAATGAGAAAGTTTGCTCAAGAATTGATGATGTACTGACTCGCTTGGAAAAAAAAATCGGAAAAAAGAATGGAGAGGATAAATTAAAGGAAAGAGTTCAAATTCGAACTAAGGAAATGGAGGAAAATAGAGCAAAGAGAGATGCTGATTTATCAGAGCGAAGAGAGGTAAGAGATCAAAATAGGGATGTTTTTTATGATAAATTGAAAGCGAAGGCTGGAGAAGATTCCGCTAAAAAAGCCGCTGTGGAAAAATTCAAGACCGCTGTTGAAACAGCGATTAAGACAAGAAGAGAGGCGATTGATAGTGCTAAGAAAACAATGAATGCAGGAATAGATAGGGCAATTGCTACGAGAGAAACTTCTGTGGAAACGTTTCGCAATGAATTTAGAAGCAGTGTTGAAACAGCAATCGATAAGGCAAAAAGTTCTTGCGAAAACGGTGCTAGTGGTGAGGAACTAAAATCAGTCATGACTCAATTGAAAAATGATATAAAGACAGCTAGGGAAAATTATAAAGCAAAGGTGTCTGAGGTTAAAAAAGTACAGGAATCCATTCAGACCTTAAGAGAAGTTAGAAAAGAGTCTGTTAAGTTGGCAATAGAAAATTTTAAGACCACCATGAAAGCAGCCCAGGAAGAGTTGCGAAAAGCGATGGGCGCATAAAGCATTAAAGCATAAAAACAAATTAACATTAAAACAATAAAACAATACAACAATTTATCAATTAACAATATAGCAATTATTTTTTGCATCATATTTTAAATTTGTATTTTTTTTAAAAAATGCTTGAATTAAAAAAGAAATTGGAAGAAATGAAAAGTAGCATCCCGTCCTTGCGGGAATGTCTTTGACCTGGAAAATAAAAAAAGCAGGATAAAGGAACTCGAAATTGAAATTAATCGTGAGGGTTTTTGGGATGATCACGAGAAAGCTGGGGTGATTATGCAAGAATTGGAAGAGTTAAAAAGGAGTATTGGGAAAATAGAAGACAATACTAATAAGATAGATTATTTCTTGGAGATGATTGATTTTGTTAATAATGATAAAGAAAAAAAAGAGTTAGAAGATCAGATATCTGGCTTAGAAAAAGATTTCAAGGAGTTGGAGATGAAGACATTTTTAGGAGATAAATACGATAAAAATAGTGCTATTATTTCGATACATGCTGGAGCGGGAGGAGTGGATGCGCAAGATTGGTCAGAGATGCTTTTGCGAATGTATCTTCGTTATGCTCAATTAAAAAATTTTAATACTAAAATTTTGGATGAATCTCGCGGTGGGGAGGCGGGAATAAAAAGTGTAACTTTTGAGATAAATGGACTATATTCTTATGGACTGCTTAAGAGTGAAGCTGGTACTCATCGATTAGTAAGATTGTCTCCCTTTAATTCCGATAATTTGAGACAAACCTCATTTGCTTTAGTTGAGGTTTTGCCAGTTATAGAGAATATAGAGGAAGTTAAAATAAAAAGTGAAGATTTGAAAATTGACACTTTTAGATCTTCGGGAGCCGGAGGTCAAAGCGTCAACACTACGGATAGTGCAGTAAGAATAACGCACATACCTACTAATACTGTAGCGGCCTGTCAAACAGAAAGATCTCAGCTTCAAAATAAAGAGAGAGCTATGAAATTATTGTCTGCTAAATTGCATAAGAAATTTTTAGAGGAACAGGAGCTGGCGAAAAGAAAATTAAAAGGAGGACATCAGAGTGCCGAGTGGGGAAGTCAGATTCGCTCCTATGTGATACATCCATATAAGTTAGTCAAAGATCATCGTACAGATTTGGAAAGCACTAATCCGGAAGCAGTTTTAAATGGTGAAATTGATGAATTTATTGAAGCGTTTCTGAGAAAAAATAAATTATAATTTTTTTACTAATTACGAATTTTTACGAATATACGAATTTGGGAATGTGTGAATTTGAGCATCCTGCTAATCTTTTTTATTCTAATATTCTAATATTTTAATGTGTTAAAATATTTCATGTTGTATGCTATACGACTTTATAGTATAATTTATTTAAGTTAGATTATAATATAATTTTTAGTTTTAATTTTTAAAAAAAATAAATGGAAAATAAAAACCCCTATGTATCAGTAGTGATACCAACTTATAATGAAGAAATGAGAAAGGATAAAATGAAAGAACATCTTGAATCAATAGGTGAATATTTTAAAAATAAAAATCTTAATTATGAAATATTAATTGCTCTTGATGGTCCCAAGGATAATACTGCTCAATTAGTAAAAGAGCATGCTAGTAAATTAGAAAATATTCGGATTTTAGATAGAAAGGAAAATATGGGAAAAGGTTTTACTCTTAGAGAGGGGATGGTTCAAGCAGATGGAGACATAGTAATTTTTACCGATATGGATGGAGCGACTCCGATAAAAATGTTTGATAGATTTTTACCAAAGTTTAAAGATGAAAATTTTGATATTGTAATTGGTTCCAGGGATATGGCAGAGTCTGAGGTTAAGGTTCATCAACCGTTTTGGAAAGAATGGCTTGGTAATGGAGGCAACCTTTTAATTCAAATGGTAGGAGGACTTTGGGGAATGAAAGATACGCAATGTGGATTTAAAGCTTTTACAAAAGAAGCTACTCAAGACATCCTTCCTCGCACCACCGTAAATAGATGGGGTCTTGATTTTGAGTTACTTATGATTGGCAAGAAGCTGGGCTATAAAATAACAGAAGTTCCTGTTGAATGGATTGACAGCGGCGATAGCACTGTTGGTATAAGTGGATATATCAGTACTTTTAAAGACTTGTTTAGTGTAAAATGGAATATGATAAAAGGGGTGTACCAATTGGATAAAAAAGTGGAGGAGATGAAGAAGGCTTAGTTGTAAAAAATAAAGCTAGGATTATATTTGAATCGCATATTTAAGTAGGAATAAATTAAATTAAATAATTACAGATTGATCTAGTTTTAATAATGAGGTAACCCCAGTTAAATAGTGCGGATTACCGCAACTTAACCAGTCTCGACTAGGCGCCAAGCCTAGGCGGGCGGGGCAAACAAAAATAAAAATGCAAATAAACATCTCTCAGGAGGGAGAAAAAATAAAAAAAGAATTCGAGGAGGCGCCTGCAGAAAAAAAGCAAATAATTGATTCGGAATTGCGACAGGATATCGTGACTGGAGATTGGGTTGTGATAGCTACTGGTCGCGCCAAAAGACCCGAGGATTTTTCAAGGGCCGAATATAGCACTCAAAAATTGGCTGATCATTTAGATAGTGATGGCTGTCTTTTTTGCGATCCAAAAGAAAGTGGGCAAGAGAAGGATGTTTTGATTTATTCCAAAAGCGATGGTGATTGGACTTTAAAAGTTTTTCCCAATAAATATCCCGCTTTTTCTCGAGGAAAAGTTCCGCGATCACTTGAGGAGGGGCCATATTTCGCTATGACTGGAACCGGTTATCACGAAGTTATTGTAAGTAGAGATCACTTTAAACATATTCCAGATTTAGAAATTATTGAAGTAGCAGAAATTATAGATGCTTTTCAAGATAGATATTTGGAATTAATGAAAAAAAAGAGTGTTAACTATATCACAATATTTCATAATTTTGGAAAAGAAGCTGGTGCATCAATTGCGCATCCCCATTCTCAATTAATTGCTATTCCAGTTATATCTCCATATATAAAACAAGAATTGGATGGCGCAGAGTTATATTATAAAAGTTTAAGAAAATGTGTTTATTGTGAAATGGCAGAATATGAGGGTATGGCTAAAAAAAGAATTGTTTTTGAAAATGAAACTTTCATAGCCTTTTGTCCCTTTGCCAGTAGGAGCGCTTTTGAAATTTGGATAATGCCAAAAAAACATAATTCTTATTTTGAAAGAATTACGGATGAAGAAAAGATAAAACTAGCTGAAGTTTTGAAAAACTCCTTAGGCGCTATTAAAAAAACAATTAACAATACTCCTTATAATTTTTACATCCATACTTCTCCCTGCGATGGAAAAGATTACAGAAGATATCATTGGCATATTGAAATTTTACCTCATACTTCCACCTGGGCAGGATTTGAATTGGAAACTGGAATTGAAATTTCTATGATTCAGCCAGAAGAAGCCGCTAGAGCTTTAAGAGAGAATTTAAATAATAATTAATAACTAATTAAATAGAATGAATTTAATGGGTTCATATCGTTAAAAAGTCTATTTATTTAATGGGGCAATCCCAGTTAAATAGTGCGGATTACCGCAATTTAACGGGATAAATAAAAATATGAAGATACATAATACAAAGATAAATTTGGAAAGTAAAACTCAAATAGAATTTATGGACGTTACAGATAAAGTTCAAGAAGTTATAGATAGCTCTGGAATACGGGAGGGGCAGGTAACTCTCTTTTGCTCTCATACCACTATGGGATTAGCTATTAATCACAATGAATCAATGCTACTGCAGGATTTTATGCGAGTTTTATATAGATTGGTGCCTGTGGAAGACCATTATTCACATGATTTATTTGAGCTAAGAAATAATGCTGTAAGATCTGATGGACGAAGTAATGGGCATTCTCACGCCAAATCAATATTGTTAGGAACTAGTCAGACTATCCCTGTTACAAAAGGAAAAATGATGCTTGGTAGTAGGCAGAATATTTTTGTGATAGAATTTGATGGTGGAAGAAAAAGAGATGTTACAGTTCAAGTAATTGGCATGTAATTATATTATTTTTTAGTATTTTTATGAACATATTGACTAATAAATTAATGAAAGATGGTTATTTGAGAAACCATTTTATCATTGAATCTTTTGCTAACGTTGATAGAGTTAATTTTGTTCTTCCTGAATTAGAGCAAAGCGCTAATGCTGATATTCCTTTGCCGATAGGATATGGTCAGACAATTTCTCAGCCAACAACAGTGGCGATAATGCTTGAATTATTGGATCCCTTGAAAGATCAAAAAATATTGGATATTGGTAGCGGTTCAGGCTGGACCACTGCCTTGCTGGCTTATATTGTGGGAGAGAAGGGGAAGGTTATATCTTTAGAGAGAATTAAAGAATTGTGCGAATTTGGAAGAAAGAATATTCGTAAAATAAGAGAAATAAAAAAAGAAGTGGCGGAAATTTATAATATCGATGGGAGTAAAGGTTATGCGCCCAGGGCTCCTTATGATAGAATATTAGTTTCAGCTTCTGCTAGTGAAATACCCCAGGAATTAAAAGATCAGTTGAAAATTGGTGGTAAAATGGTAATTCCTATTAATAATTATCTTAATTATGTTGAAAGAAGAGGGGAAAATGATTTTTATGAAGAAAAGTATTCCGGCTTTACTTTTGTCCCCCTGATTAGCAAAGGAGATAGCTAATTATTCCTGTAAAATTATAAATTTTAATTTAGCACTCGCCTACAATGATTGCTAATTTTTTTATTTTATGTTAAGTTATTAAAGAAATTAAGAATATTAAATTTTTGTCTTATGGCTGATTATTATAAAATATTAGGAGTAGAAAAAGGAGCCTCAGAAGAGGAAATAAAAAAAGCTTATCGAAAACTAGCTCATAAATATCATCCTGATAAAGAAGGCGGAGATGAGGAGAAATTTAAGGAAATTAACGAGGCCTATCAGGTCTTGTCTGATAAAACAAAAAGAGGCCAATATGATCAGTTTGGTCAAACCTTTGAAGGTGCAGGCGGATCCGGGGGTTTTTCTGGATTTGGCGGTTTTGGGCAGGGGGGATTTGGGGGATTTTCTGGTGCCAGCGGATGGGAAGATGTTTTTTCTGATATTTTTGGAAATAGATCTGCTGGATTTCATCAGGAAGCAGGGCGAGATATTCAGGCTGATATAGAAATAACTTTCAAAGAAATGGTTGAAGGAGTAAAGAGAAATATTAAACTTTATAAAAATGTAAAATGTGAGGTTTGCGATGGAAGCGGTGGCGCCCCAGGAGCAAAAGAAGAAACATGCAAGGACTGCAATGGTTCAGGAAAAATAAGAAAATCTATTAGAACTATTTTGGGAACAATTGCTCAAGAGTCAGTATGCGATAGGTGTAAAGGGCGAGGTAGGGTTTATACTGAAAAATGTAAAAGATGCCAAGGGGAGGGAATTCATAAGGAAGAAAAGAATATAGTAGTGGATATTCCCGCCGGAATAAGCAGCGGTCAAACTATTTCCGTGAGAGGAGAGGGAGAGGCGGGGAAGCACGGCGCTCCCAATGGAGATTTATTTATAAATGTTCATATCAGAAAACATGATAAATTTGCCAGAGATGAGGAGAATAATATAATTTCAGAAGAGGAAATTTCATTTGCTCAAGCAGCTTTAGGGGATAAGATTGAAATAGAAACTATTGAGGGAAAAGTTTCTATGAAAATTCCTGCAGGTACTCAAAATGGGGAAGTGTTTAGAATTCGTAATATGGGAGTTCCATTTTTGCGCGGCGGTGGCAGGGGTCATCATTTGGTAAAAATCAGAGTGGTAGTGCCCAAAAAATTAAGCCGACGAGAAAAAGAATTGATTGGTGAATTGAGAGATTTGGAGAAATAAGATATGAATGTCAAATTCCCAATTCCCAATGTCAAATAAAGGTTTAAATTTCTAAATCCAAATAAATTTAAAATTAAAAATAATAAATTATCGAATAATCTTTCTTATAGTTTAATTATTCAAACATTTTCAATTTATTTGACATTTGAAATTGGAATTTTGAAATTTTAAATATATGTTTTGGAATAAAAATAAAGACAAAAATATTGGAAGCTTGGGAGAAAAGGAGGCCGGAAAGTATCTTGAGAAAAAAGGATTTAAAATTATTGAATTTAATTATCAAAATAAAAAAGGCAAAAGATTGGGAGAAATTGATATAATAGCCAGGGAGGGACAGCAAATTGTATTTGTGGAGGTAAAAAGCAGAATTTCCAAGGGTTTGGAAATAATTTTGCCGGAAGAAAATATCACTAGAGATAAATTATATAAACTTCAAAAAATTGCGCAAAGCTATATTAAAGAAAATGATTATTGGGATCAATCTTATCGCTTTGATGCAGTAACTATTTTATTTGATGAAGGTGGGAAAAATATTCTAAAACTTAGACACCTAGAGAGTATTTTTTATTAAAACAGCCTCGGATCGCCTTTTGACAATCCGAGGAAGTGGAAGTTATTTTGAGTGCTTTAAGAAATTTAAAGAAAATTTTAGCGCTTCCAAGTCTTTCTCTAGATTTCTTATGGTTCGCTCAAGATTTAATTGCTGGATAATAGTCTTTAGAAAATCTTTCAAATAGTGATGGGTTCTTATTTTTCGAGCATTAACGCTAACTATGTTGGTAGCAAGTCGTAAGTTATGCTGGGTATATATTCTATCGATGAAGGTAGCGTCTAGCTGATATTTTAAAGCCTCTAGATTTTCGGTGATTTCCTCTAGGGCGCATATTATCTCATCACTTTCAAATCTTTTTGTCTGAGTTGATTTCGACATAAGATCACCAAGAGTTAATTTTTTATCCAAAGAGCTATTGTGCTATAAAAGCTTTAATATAATAATAGTATGAAAGTTATTTTTTAGTCAAATTAGTCTTGGATTTGGCAATGAATATTATTATAAATCAATATTTAAAAAACAAAAAAAACATCTCAATTAAGAGATGTTTTTTTGAAGTTTCTAAACTAAATTAGAATCTATTTCCCCCTCTGAAACCACCGCGATCTTCTCGTGGTTGCATTGGGCGAGCCTCGTTTACTGTCAGTTTTCTTCCCTCGATTTCTTGACCGTTAAGCATATCGATAGCTTTTTGAGCCTCTTCGTCTGTGGTCATCTCAACAAATCCAAAACCTTTGCTGCGTCCAGTTGCTTTATCATTGATGATAACAGCTGATGCTACTGCTCCGGCTTGAGCGAAAAGTTGATTTAAATCTCCATCCTTTACTGTGTATGGAAGATTTCCAACATATAATTTATTTGCCATATTTCTTTTTAGCTATATATAAAATTAATTATATAAGAGCCAAATTGTTGTATTTTACCTTCTTGCTTCGACCGCGTACTAAGCTTACTAAATTAAAAGATGCACGAACAAGTTTATACCATTATAGCAGAGTGGGGGATTTATAGCAAGAAAGTTGACGAATTAAGAATTATGAATTAAGAATTAAAAATGAGGAATAGAATATGAGTGTGCAAAGCTTGCTAGGTTTTGTCATTGCGAGGCGGTACTCCGCCGTGACAATCTAGATTTATTTTTTAATGCGCATATTTGTGTTATTTGCATTAAATTCGCATCATTTGTGTCATCCATGGTAGGCAAAAAATTCAATAAATACGCCAAAAATTAGGAATTTAGGGTAAAAATTTGCTAAATTTAGGCTAATTCAGGTAAAGTGCTTGACAAAATTTCAATAATATGCTATGTTTGGACGTTGACATTGAGAAAGTATTTTGCTAATGTCAGCAGTAAGTACTTTCAAATTACGAAGTCAAAAGCTACTTGGATGTGAGGGGAAAAATGAATTTCAATCTTAGAAATTTATTTTTCCCTATCGCATCCCAAACCCGGGACGGATGTGCTTGTGGGGAAATCAAAATTATATTTTATAAAACAGATTGCGCAGTCAAAAATCAACCAAGGAGGAAGCGCTATGCGAAAGTTCCATGACACCGGTCAGGCCCTGAGCCTCGGCACCTGTAAAAAAAATATGAATGCATCCACCTCAACTGCGATCGGCCCTGCCGGACACTTTGATTCCGGCCACCTGCACGCCACCCCCGTGACCACTTATATGAAAAATGTGGATATCATCGGTGCCGCCAAGGGTTCCTACGCCTGATCCCGCCGGCTCGGCACGCGAAATTTTCCTCGAAAGGAAAAATCGTCGCGCGCCAACCTCTTGGAGTATTGATTTTATTTTCTGGATGCCCAGTCACGAACGTCTGGGCAAAAGAAGGAGGATAAAAATCAATAGTCCACCTCAGCCTCTTTTGTGAAGTTCTCATCTGCAACAATGATGAGCTTTGCGCCAAAAGATGGCGAGCAGTAAATAAAGCGCAAGTGATCCCAACGGATCCTTGCGCTTTTTAAATTTATTTTAAAATAATAATTTATTTTTTTGCTATATATCCTTATATGGCAATGAAGATGATTTTTATTGCTCTAATTTTTATTAAATTTTATATTTAGGTAAGTAAATTAGTAAGTACTTAAGTGTTGACAGTGTGGATTTTTTTTAGTAAATTTAATTTACGTTCTTCATTTTTTCTTGATCCATGGCGTAGTACAACCGGTAACCTCAACAAAAGGAGAAGTCCTATGGCTACATCGGCTACACGCGCAGCACCTGTAATGAATGTCATCGGAACCATCGGCGGAGTAAACTGGGCGAACATCGGCGCACACATTCACTGCAGGCAGGCAGCCGGCACCAACTGACGGGATGACAACTTTCCAGGAGGAAAGATCGCTATCCCTAGGGGCATTGAATAGTGGAGCGTTCAATGAACCTATACTAAAAGCTCCACACGGCGAAACCTCAACTTCCAATTTTAGATAAGGAGTTCATGACGATGACGACATCTAAAAAACTCTATGGTCTTTCCCCGCATGCAGTCACCTCTTCAATCGTCGCAGGGCCGGTACAGTGCAAGGGAAATCAAGTCGAAAAAGCAAACCTCAACAACAGCGGCAGCGAGTCCACCCAGTAAGCTATTCTAGGCCAAGAGTGGACGAATGTGCGCCAGCCAATACGCTTGGTTGGCGCACAAAAGAGCGAGTATCCTCGATAGGGTATCTCGCTCTTTTTAATTGGGGGAAATTATTCGTATCCTAAAATAATATCAAATTAATTTATTATTGAAAATTTATATATTTCAATATTGAATGGTTATTAAGTATTGAAAATTGCAAAAAGCTCAACCTTAAAAGATCCCAAGGTTGAGCCTTGAATGTTGCATGTTATTTTATAAACCCAAAGTAATCCAGGGTTGGCAAGATATTGGGCGCGAGATTTTCATTTTCGAGATTCTCAAGAGGAATCCATTTCCATTCCCTTATATCTTCCCCATGGTTTATTTCGCCGATTCTTTTGGCGAGATAATGAACCAAAATAACATCAATATTCCCTTCGGGAGTTTTTTTGGTAGTGTGGAGTAGGAAAGGGTTTTCATCTAAAATTTCAATTCCGATTCCCATTTCTTCGCGAGCTTCTCTTTTGGCGGATTCAATTAGATTATCATCAAAATTTTCCACTCGGCCACCGCAAAATTTCCAAAATTCAGTATCGCCATGTTGGTTAAGTAAGACTTTATTATCTTCTACGATAACTGGTCCGGAAGCGATGATTATTTTATTCATATATTTGAGATTAATTATTATTTAGTTAACGAATTAGCGAGTTAACGAATTTAAAATTCATTGAAAACTGAAAATTATTTATCTGTATATATTTTAACATAAACCAATTTAATCTAGCCAGAATTTATTTTGTAAGCATCCAACCTTTTTAAAAAATCTTTCTTCATCGTCTTTGCGAAGGAATTTTGTACTCAAAACGACTGTGGCAATCCAGGATTACATTTTTTTAGACTGCCACGCAATTTCTGAGTACAGAAATTACTCGCAGAGACGGAGAAGGGTTATTGGTTTTGGAAAATGATGAATAACTTTTTTATTTGACTTTGGCGTGTTTTTAGGTATAAACTTAGTAATTAAATATCATGCCTAGCTTATGGTATATATAAGAATGTATATCAAGAGGTAAGGTGGGATATCCCTGCTTTATCCTGCTGGATACGTCCGGCGGAATAGCTTACGAGCTATCAAAAACAAGTTCTTCTTATTTGGAGGTTGCCATGAACAAAAATGAATTATTATCAAAAGAGCCAAATTTTTTCTCTCTGAGTTCAATGCCTGCTATAGTTGGATTCAAGGCTGTGGAAGAAAGTAGATATCCTTTTTATATTCCTAACTTTTTCTTAGGTTATACTCGAAAAAGTGAAGAAGAAAGAAGAAGTGATTTTGAAAGTACTCTGAAAACTTTTATTGCAAAGTATTTAACAGAGTGGTTTAAATATATGCGGATAGAGAAGGGTGGCGTAAAGGACGAAGATGATTTTTTATTGAAGTTGAGTGCAATATCAGATGATATTTCGAAGAGCAATATCTTTTCCGCAGTTGTTTCAAAAAAAAATATAGCAACGTTCAACGTGCCTGCCAATAAATCAGTCTTCAATATTACAAAAATAGGAGATTGCCTCGGGATAAAACTGGAAAGTGAACACAAAGGCGGGATGGCTGCCATAGAATCCATGAGAACTGATATGGATACCATATTTCGCCCCCAGCTTTTTATGGAATCTATTTCATCTTGGATACCTCTTTCGGGTAGGCGTGAGAGCAACAGCAACGATGAAATAGTTGATTTTTCTCATATGATTGATCAGCTGAGAATATCATTGCCAAGTGCTATTATTAACGGAAAAGGTGAGGTGGCTGATGGAATTGTCGGTGCCTACAAAGAAAGCGGTCGGAAAGAATTCTGCGTTGGTGATTATTGCGGGGTACCTATTTATGCCCGTATAACACACGGAGAGAACCTTGATAAGACCAACATCAGAAGCACCAATTATTACTCCAATGATGTTAGAATTTGGAGAACGGGAAATGTGCAAAACTTGCAAGGTCTTGAATATAGGTTTAAAGATTCTCAGGATCTGGCGCTTGTTTTGTCAGTAAGAAATTCATTGCCTTCATGGTCATCCATTGATTCTATTGAAGACAATTTCAAGAATCATGAGGAGCAGTGGCGTATGAAGGCCGTGGCAGCAATGATAAATACTCAGTTGCAGTGCATGCTGATGCGTCCTTATATAAATTCACAAAAAAAACAGAAGTAGTTTTTCAAAGAACCACCGAAAGCGGAGCATCGCTTTCTGGTGGTTTTTAAATTCTAAACTATTAATTATCCGATAAAATACACTATCGCATCTATGTGGGATTTGAATTTTTTATGTTATATTTGAGATTTCTCCACTCTTATTTTTTTGAGTACAAAAAATATTCGGCCCGCTTCGCCTAGGTAAGTCTAAATGACAAGAGATGTATTTAAGATTTCGTATATTAGATTGCCATGAATAATTTGAGTATGAATTATTCTCGCAATGACAGTTTTACATTTGGTCATTTAGAAATTTATTTGATATTGGAAGTTTGAGTTTTGAAATTTTCTGACTTTATAAACCTTATAAGCCTTATGAACTTTAAAAACTTATATTAACTTCACCATATACGTATCCCTAAGTTTATATCCATTTTTTCGATAATAATTTCTCACTCCCACGCCGGAGATAATGGCGATTTTTTTAAGTCCGAATTCATCTCGGGCGATGCGTTCAGCTGCGAGAATAAGTTTTTTACCTAGGCCAATATGTTGAGGTGAGTTTGTATTTTTTTTATCTATATCCGTGAGTTTTCCATAGGTATGGATTTCGCGAATAAGAGCGGAGTTTTTTAGGGCAGAAATGAAATGATTTTTATTATTTTCAAAAGGAATACGCAATCGCAAGAGGGAGAAAAGTTTTTTCTTGTCAGGAGAAGTAAATTGAAGAAAAATTTCTTTTCCGTCAGACGCGTCATAATCAATCCTATCTAAAATCATAGGGTCATTTAGTTTGTATTCTCCTTTAATCTCTCGACAGCGAATGCAGGGGCAATAAGTTTCTTTTTCAATAAGTTGTCGAAGATTGGAAACAATCGGGCCAGCTTCGATAGAAGGAAGGGGGACGTCGCGAATTAGTCTTTGAATGCGAGTGTATGGAGCGATAGCTTCGTTTTTAATTTTAATAATCAGTTTTTCAAATTGTTTATCAGTTAAGGCTTTATAATTTCCACTTTTCCAAATTTCATAAAGTTCGGAATTTTTGGTAACAACGGTCGGATAAATTTTTAGCATATCCGGCTGAAAGTCAGAGTTGGAAAAAAGTTCTTGAAACATTTTAAAATCTTTGGAAATGCTTGAGCCTAGAAGTCCTGGCATCATGTGGTAATTAATTTTAAAACCGGCATCCTTGAGGAGCTTGGTGGCCTCAATTATTTTATCAACTAAATGACCACGATTATTTTTAATTAAAATATCATCATAAATTGATTGCACGCCTAGTTCAACTCGCGTACAGCCTAAGTTTCTAAAATTAACAATTTCTTTTTCATCGATATAATCAGGGCGGGTTTCCAGCGTAAGTCCCACTATGCGGTGTTTGGTAGTTTCATTTTTTTTCTGCTCGTATTTTAAATTTCCTCCTGGAGACTTTATGAACTTTATAACTTTATGAACTTTATAACTTTTATTGTATTCATTAGCTGCGCGGAAGCATTCAGTGATGAATTTTTTTTGGTAAGATTTTGGAAAATAAGAAAAAGTTCCACCCATTACTATTAATTCAATTTTTTCGATTGAATGTCCGTTCAACTCCAGAGCCTTTAATCGACTTTGAACTTGATTGTAAGCATCAAATTTATTCATAATAGCGCGCATTACAGCCGGTTCATTGGAGAGATAGCTCTTGGGCATATTTTTTTCCGTAGGACAAAAAATACACTTGCCGGGGCAAGAAGATGGCTTGGTCAGTACTGCTACTACTGCCACACCGGACTGAGTTCTGATTGCGCGAGAAAGCATGGCTTTTTCTAAAACGGAACTGCTTTTGATTTTTTTAGTTAGAACTAGTTTATTATAAATTTCTCGTAAATCAGCATTGGTGGGTTGGGGGATTTTATTTCGACCGCAAAAACTTTTTTTAAAATCCAAAAAATCTTCCGGTTTCTTGAACGGCATTGTAGCGGCTTTTATTATTAATTCCAAATGATTTTGGTTTTCATTAATTTTCATTAAGTTTGTAAATTGTTTTATTGATTATCTTATATAATAGTAGTATGATATGGGAATAATAGGCAAGAGGAGCAGCTAGAATTTTAAATTCCAAATTTCAAATTAAAAATGCAAAATTAAAAGTGGTAACTATTCAGGGGAAATATTTGCATATTTGTGTTATTTGCATTAATTTGCGTATTTGTATTATATATCATGAAAGAAGAATTAGTTAAAAAAATATTAAAAGATACCGAGGTTGGATATGATCTGATTTGTGAAAAGTTTTCTCAAACGAGAAGCAGATTTTGGAGAGGATTGGGGTTTATTAGTAAATTTGCCAAGAAAAATTCTAACATTTTGGATTTTGGTTGTGGAAATGGGCGATTAGTGGAAATATTTATTGATAAAGATATAAAGTACGTAGGCGTAGATGTGTCTGAGGGTTTGATAAATTTAGCCAAAAAAAATGTAGCTGGATTAAGGAAATCCAGAGACATACAATTTTTAAAAATAGAATCGGAATTCAAAAAGTTGCCGTTTCCATCGGACTTTTTTGATTCAATTTATAGTATCGCAGTATTTCATCATTTGCCTAGTAATGAATTGAGACTTAATGTAGCTAGTGAACTTTATCGTTTAGTAAAAAAGGATGGTTTTGTGATTATAACAGTTTGGGATTTATGGCAATCAAGATATTGGAGAAGTGTTTTTAAAAATTGGAAAGATAAGTTTTTTGGAAAAAGTGAATTAGATGCAAATGACTGTTATATATCATTTAAAGATAATAGTGGGCAAGTGTTTAATAGATTTCATCACGCTTTTACTAAAAATAGCTTGAAAAAACTTTTCCAAAAGAGCGGTTTCAAGATTGTGATGTGCAAGAAAATAGATGGAAACATTGTTTTAGTAGGAAAAAAATAAATAAGAGTTTTTCAAGTTTTTAAAGTTTACCCCATTAAATAATTTTGTTTACAAAATTCCTGTAGTGCAGGCATTTAATGGGGTAAATAAGGTTTGTAAAGAAAGACTGTGGTTATCAGATCAAAAGTTATTAGCTATCAAAGTTGGGGTGTATTTCGGTGACTGATTGCAAATGACTGATGACTTTAGGTGTGATGGTGTGCTATATGACAAAATTGTAAAATGTTAACATGCTGATATGCTGATATGATTAATAGTCTTGACTAAAATTTAATAAAAGTGTATTCTCATAGAAGACTTATTTAACAGATAACTTATGAAATTAAGAGTCGAGGAGCGAATCTTCGGTTTTTGGTTTGTTATTATAAAAAAATGAATAAAACACTGGTAGAATTTAATTTAAATCAAAGAAAATCAAAGAATTATCCAGAATTTAAAACTGGCGACATCGTTAAGGTTTATCGAAGAATTAAAGAAGGTGGGAAAGAAAGAGTTCAGATTTTTGAAGGGATAATTATCGCTAAAAAAGGCGGACAAAGCAGCTCTCCAATGATAACTGTCAGAAAAGTTTCCAGCGGTGTTGGGGTAGAGTTGGTTTTGCCTGTTTATTCTTCTTCCATTGATAAAATCGAGGTGGTTAAAAAGGCTAAGGTTAAAAGAGCTAAATTATATTATATTAGAGATAAGTCAGCTAAGTCTTTGAGATTAAAATATAAAGATATAGCTAAATTTGGAGCAAGTGAAGAACCCGTAAAAGAGGAAGTTATTGAAGTAAAAGAAGAAGTTGTTGAAAATAAAGAAGTTAAGGAAGAGAAAGTAGCAGAAGAAGTTACTTCAGTTGTTAAGGAAGAGGCTGTAGAGAAAAAAGAAGTTACTGATAAAAAATAAACTATTTTACTTTTTTGTTTTTTGCGTTATAATATTTAAGTGATTTGCGCAAAGGTTTGTTTTTTTGTTTTGCAAATTATATACAATAACTGAAAGTTAGCCGCGGTGCTGAAATTGGTATACAGGCCAGCTTGAGGTGCTGGTGCTCGTAAGGGCGTGTGGGTTCAAGTCCCACTCGCGGCACAGGTAGCGGCAATAAAAAATGTAGGATGTTTTAAGATGCAGTTTATGCTATTGAATGAACTGGGACGCAGAAGGGTTCACTCAAAGAACCCAGGCCCGAAGGGAAGTTCCACTCGCGGCACCCTAGCTTACCCTATGAGTTGATGGGATAAGAAGTTGGCAGATCATAGCTATAGATGTAGAATTTATATGTAGTTAAAATTCAATAAGGACGATTAGCTCAGTTGGTTAGAGCACTTCTCTTACAAAGAAGGGGTCACTGGTTCGAGTCCAGTATCGTCCACATTTTTTTGAATTAGTTTGTAGAAATAGTCACCCTAATAGTATGGGCGTATAGCTCAGTTGGTTAGAGCGCGTCACTGATAATGACGAGGTCCCAAGTTCGAATCTTGGTATGCCCACATGTACAAAGTTTATATTTTGGAAAATTTAGACGGTATGCGCTATACTGGAAGTACAGATAACTTAGAAGAGCGATTAGTGATGCATAATGATATTTCCGCTAATAAAGCAAAATTTCATAGGACAACATATAAAAAGGGTCCGTGGAAAATTATTTTTCAAAAAGAATTTTGTACAAGAAAAGAAGCTTTGAAATTTGAAAAATATTTGAAAACTGGAGTGGGTAGGGAATGGCTAGAGCGCGCTCGCCGCGGCGAGTAATGACGAGGTCCCAAGTTCGAATCTTGGTATGCCCACACAAAATGATTACATTTAAATAACCAATTTCCAATAAACAAGATACAAATAATAATCAATAATCAAATTTAAAATTAAAATTTTTTTAGAGAATTGGTTATTGTGTAGATTGAGATTTATTTGGAAATTGTTCATTGGTGTTTGGAAATTAAATATTAGCCTGGGTAGCTCAGTGGTAGAGCAAAGGACTGAAAATCCTTGTGTCGTGAGTTCAATTCTCACCCTAGGCACAATTTTATAAATTTAAAAAAATTTATAAACAATAAACAAATTACAATAAACAAGATACAAATAATAATCAATAATCAAATTCTAGATTAAATTTTTTAGAGGATTGGTTATTGGGAAGTTGAGATTTATTTGGAAATTGTTTTTTGGTGTTTGTTTCTTGGCTCTAGGGGGACCATAGCTCAGTGGTAGAGCAGGCGACTCATAATCGCTTGGTCGGGGGTTCGAATCCCTCTGGTCCCACATAAAATTATTTTTTGTAATTTTAAGTTAAATGGTATAATTGTTTATGTACGTAAATATGTACGTAAATAATTCTTATGCAATTCATATACTTTATTAGGCAAGGGTTTTACTTTTGCTCAAATAAAGTATGAGTAGGTTTTTGTTTAGCCTCAATTTAGCATAAGCGGGCTTTGCCCCGCCGAAGCTTTAGCGAAGGCGGGCCTTGCCTCGATGAAATGTAATGTAAGCGGGCATTGCCTCGCCGAAGCGCGATAGCGCATAGGCGGGTGTCGTATAGTGGTTATTACACGTCCTTGCCAAGGATGAGATGGCGGTTCGATTCCGCTCACTCGCTCAGAAGTAATTAATTGACAAAAGTATAATAATATTATATTATGAAGTTTACGAATGTATTACAACTAATAGTCTCTGTTCTCTTAATAGTGTCAATCTTGCTTCAAAACAAGGGAACCGGTTTAAGTGCTGTTTTCGGTGGAGATTCAGGGGGATATTATGCCAAAAGAGGATTTGAAAAATTTTTACTTTATTTTTCTGCCTTGCTGGCTATACTCTTTATTGTTTTGGCAATAGTAAATATTTTTAATAATTAACAAAAGTCTTATTAGTATCAAATTTAGTATTTTTTCAGGAAAAAGTTGGTTTTATATATTAAAAACTTTAAGTTTTAAAGAAAAGTTTTTAGTTTTCGTATTAATCTTGATTTCTTTGTTGGCACTATCTTTTTGGATAGGAAAAATATTTTTATCATTAACCAAGGAAGTTCCTGATTTTGGAGGGGTTTATTCCGAGGGAATCATTGGTCAGCCAAGTTTTATAAATCCAATTTTATCTCAAAGTAATGAGGTGGATGCAGCTCTTTCTAATATTATTTATAGTGGATTGCTCAAAAATGATAAGGATGGTCAACTTGTAAATGATTTGACTGAAAGATATGAAATTTCTCAAGACAATAAAGAATATACTTTTTATATAAAAAAAGGTGTGAAGTGGCATGACAATCTGGAATTAACGGCAAATGATATTATATTTACTATAAATACATTGACTGACCCTTTGTTTAAGAGTTCTTTGCGTCAAGATTGGCAAGGTGTGAAAATTGAGAAAATTGATGATTATACTGTTAAGTTTATTTTAGAAAATCCTTATTTTGGTTTTTTGGAAAATCTAACTTTGGGAATTTTGCCTGAGCATATCTGGAAAAATATAGATCATGATAAGTTTCATTTAGTTAAATATAATCTAGAACCGGTAGGTACAGGCCCATATAAATACGCTAGTCATCATAAAGATTCGGATGGAAATATTTTGGATTATAAAATCGTTGCTTTTAAGGAATATTCTGGAGAAAGTTCTTATATAGGAGAGATTAATTTTAATTTTTATTCTAATGAACAATTCTTAGTAGATGCTTATAACAGTAAAAAAATAAGTGGAATTAGCAATATTTCTTCACAGAATGGAAATTTAGAGATTTTTAGAAAAAACACCTCTTTGTATGAAATAAAAATACCGTGGTCATTTTCTGTGTTTTTCAATAGAAATAAAAGTGTAGCTTTAGCAAATAAGGAGGTCAGAACGGCGTTGGATTTGTCCACGGATAAACAGCAAGTAATAAATGATGCCTTAAGAGGAAAGGCAGTTTCGCTAGAAGCACCATTTTTTACAGGAACTGATGAGTTTAATACTAACTTGCAGAGAAATAATTTTAATATAGAAGAGGCTAATAAAGTTCTGGATGAAGCAAAATGGGAAAAGGGAAGTGATGGTGTAAGATCAAAAGATGGAGTGAAGATGGAGTTTAGATTGTTAACCGTTGATTCTCCTGATTTAGTAAAAATAGCTGAAATTTTAAAGACCCAATGGGAAAAAATCGGCGCAGTTGTTCATGTTGAATCATTTGATTTTTCTGATATACAGCAAAATTATATCAAGCCAAGGGAATATGATGCTATTTTGGTGGGACAAGATTCTAGTTTTAGCGTAGATCCTTATTCTTTCTGGCATTCTAGCCAGAAAAAAGATCCAGGATTAAATTTGGCATTGTTTGATGATACCGAGGCAGATAAATTAATTGAAGAAGCTCGCGCAGAAGTTAATAAACAAGAGCGAGTAAATAAATATTATAAATTTCAAGAAATTATAAAAGATCAAGTTCCGGCAGTATTTTTGTTTTCACCATATTATTTATATGTAGTAGATAGCAAGGTTAAGGGCGTGGAGATTGAAAGAATAAATTCATCACAATTTCGTTTTTCAAATATTAATAAGTGGTATATAAAAACCAAAAGAGTTAGGAAGTAGGGTCTAGAAAATTAGGATTTTAGGAAAGTAGGAGAGTGGTAGGCTAAAATATCGAGATGTTATATTGTTTTTAAAAGAAACAAAATAAAGAAATAAGATACAGACACTTGCCTGCTCGCCTCGTTAAGCTCAGCGAAGCGGGTTAGTAGGCAGGAATTCTAAACATCAAATTAAAAACATCGAAAAAATTATCTGTTTGAAAATTGTAATTTTTAATTTGTTTGTAACTTGTTTCTTGTGAGTTGGAAATTTGCATAGTTTTTATTATTATATTGTTTTAATGCTTTAATGTTGTATGTTAAAATTTTTAATGTGTCATATGCTAATCCCTACTGCGCTAAAAAGCTACTAGGCTAATAAACTAATTTAAAAATTAAATAAAATAAATATTGATTGTAATAATTATTGTAATTAATATTTATAAAATATTTATGAGTACAGATATAGACAAATATAATTTAAAAAAAGTTATCAGTGAAGAATATAAGCAAATTCAAGAGGGTTTATCTTTGGCGGGAGATATAAAATTTGATCATAAATTTGATTCAATTATGATTTCTGGGATGGGAGGCTCGGCTTTGCCAGGAAATGTTTTGAGGATTTTTATAAATTATACTTTTAAAGATTCAAAAGAAAAAAGATTGCAGGTTTTTCAAAATAGATTCTACGGATTGCCGACGGAGGCTTATGGCAATTGTCTAAATATAATTTGTTCTTATTCTGGAAACACTGAAGAGACAATAGCTTCTTTTCAGGAATGTTTAGATAGCAATCTCCCTTGCGTTGGATTTTCTAATGGAGGGAAGATAAAAGAAATGTGCTTGGCTAATAATATTCCACACGTAGAAGTCCCTTATCCATTTGATAATTTTCAGCCAAGGATGGCAACTGGATACTTTGTTTTTTCTATTTTTCAGTTATTGATAAATTCAGGATTGATAAAATTTGATGTCACAAGGTTAAGCGAAGTTTCCGAAAAATTGAGACTGAGAACCAATGAATTGGAAGAACAAGGAAAAGCTTTGGCTAAAAAACTTGTTGGAGTAACTCCGATAATTTATGCTGGAACATATTTTAAGGCGGTTGCTAATATTTGGAAAATAAAAATTAATGAAAATGCTAAGACGCCAGCTTTTTGGGGTTATTTTCCAGAATTGAATCATAATGAGATGGTGGGATTTACTAATCCCCAGGCAAAATTTTTCTTTGTAATGTTGCTTGATGAAAATGATCATCCTCAAAACATAAAACGTTTTATGGTGACGAAGGAATTAATGGAAAAAAGAGGAATGGAGAGCGAAATTATTAAAATCACTGGTGATAACACATTTGAAAAAGTTTTTGCCACCCTGCTCTTGGGGGATTGGACATCTTATTACCTAGCGCTCGAATACGGAATAGATCCCACTCCAGTTGATATGGTGGAAGAATTTAAAGAATTAATAAAATAAATTTTCCCCTTAGATTGATTTAAAGATAAATAAAATTAATTTTTTATTTATCGAATAAGTACGTCTATTAAAATAAATAAAACTTTTTATCTTTATAAGGTTAGATGTTTAAACTAAGCGTACAGATAGGTCTCAGTAAATATTATTTTTCGTTCCTTAATTCATCCTCAAGAGATGCAAAAATAATATCTCACTGAAAGCTAAAAACCAAAAGTGATGCTTTAAATATAAAAGTATTACTTGATTTAAGAAAATTATCTTGTGCTTTATCACAGGAATATAATAATAACAAAAATTTATGATAGTGAATTTTTTACTGCATATGATTTTTACTAGTAGAATATGAATAATAAGGAAGTCGCAAAAACTTTGGCCATAAAATTATTGGGCCAAAAAATAAAGGAAAACAGGGACAAGCAGAAAGATGATGGCAGAAATAATCCAAACAAAAGAAGTCACCATTTAACAAATATTTCCAAAAACGAAACTCGAAAGGAGTTTCCAAAAATTAAGGGACTAAGAATTATTCCCTTGGGTGGTCAAGAGGAAGTAGGAAGAAACATGACTGTTTTTGAATATGGGAACGATATTGTCATCTTGGATATGGGAATTCAATTTCCAGAAGAAGATATGCCGGGAGTTGACTATATTGTCCCTGATGTATCTTATTTAAAAGGAAAAGAAGACAGAATTAGGGGTGTTATTTTTAGCCATGGTCATCTTGATCATATTGGAGCCGCTCCAATTCTTTTGAAACAGTTAAATTATCCCTCTATTGTGGGACGTGATTTTACATTGGCTTTGATTAAGAAAAAGATGGAAGATTATGAAAAAGATTCCATAGGAAGATTGAAAATAATTAACATTAAAAATGTTGAGCAAAAAATTACTCTAGGGGTATTTAAGGTTAGTTTTTTTAAGGTGGAGCATTCAGTGATGGATGCTGTGGGTGTTGTTTTGGAGACTCCAGACGGAACAGTGATTCACCCCGGTGACTGGACGATTGGAAGAGACGAAAAAGGCCAAAGAACTGTTTCCTATGAATACCTTTCCAAGTTGCCGAGGCCGACAGTTTTAATGCTGGAGAGTTTGGGTGCTACCGATAGGAGTGAGGATGATGCCCCAGAAAGTAAGATGTATGAAAATTTAGAAAAAATAATCAGTACGCCTAAGGGTAAAGTTATCATTGCTACTTTCTCTTCTCAAGTAGAAAGAATTGGAAAAATTCTTGAAATTTGTCACAAAGTAGGCAAGAAAGTAGCCCTTGATGGTTATAGTATGAAAACAAATGTTGAAATAGCCAGACAATTGGGATACATTAAACCAGCTAAGGACGTTCTTATCGATATGAAAGATGTTACCAAATATTCAGAAAATAAATTGGTAATAATTTGTACCGGTGCCCAGGGTGAGGGTAATGCTGTTTTATCGAGAATCGTAAATGGCAATCATCGTCACATAAAAATAAACAAGCATGACAGTATAGTTTTTTCATCCTCGGTTATTCCTGGAAACGAAAGAACTATTCAAAGATTAAAGGATAATCTTTATCGTAAGTGTGACAATGTAATTCATACCGACATGATGGATGTGCACATAAGCGGACATTGTAATGCTTCTGATATTAAGACAGTTATTCAACAAATAAAGCCAGATTACTATTTGCCAGTTTATGCTAACCATTATTTCCTAAAAGAAGCAGCAAAATTAGCTATAGAAGTTGGATTTAAAAAGGAAAATATTTTTGTTTTGGATAACGGAAATATTTTGCAGTTACATAAAAATAAAGCCGAAATAATAAAGGAAAAAGCTAAGACAGATTATATCTTTATCGATGGTTTGGGTGTGGGAGATATTGGGCAAGTTGTATTGCGCGACAGACAGGTATTGGCTCAAGATGGGATGTTTGTGATTACAGTTATTATCGATAGCAAGACTAAGAAAATTTCAGGTGGCATTCAAATAACATCTCGCGGATTTATTTATGTTAAGGAAAACTTTGACTTAGTTAATGCGACCAAAGAAGTGGTAAAGAAAGTGGTAGCTAAAAATACCAACAAAGATGATAAATCAAAAATAAACTGGGTGATGTTGAATAATGAAATCAGGGAAGAAGTTGGAAAATATCTTTTCAAGAAGACAGAGAGACGTCCGATGGTGTTGCCTAATGTGATTGAAATTTGATGTTTTTTCATTTTCATTGTAAAATATAGAAAAAGGAATATTTTATATTTTGAAAATATTTTTTGTTAAAACAAATAATTCATCAAGGGAACTTACTTTTTATTAATTTAAATATGTAGGTTTGATTAAATTAATTTTTTCACAGTGCTTGTGTAAATTTTAATATATATGCAAGAAAACAAAAATCAATCAGACAACGTGGTCAATCTTAATGTTGATAATGAAAAGCTTAGCTTTGTGGATCCCCGTGAGATAATAAAAATAGCTGAAATTAAGCCGGGACAAAAAGTGGCTGATTTTGGATGCGGACCAGGATATTTTTCTTTGCCAGCGGCGGAGGCCGTAGGAGAGGGCGGTATGGTCTATGCTTTTGATGTATTGCCTTCGGCTCTGGAAGCTATAGCGGGACGTGTTAAAATTAAAAATATCGATAACGTCATAATTAGGCGAGTTAATCTGGAGAAAGAAAATGGAACAGGTTTGGAAAATGATAGTATTGATTGGGTTATTTTGAAGGATGTATTATTTCAAAATAAGAATAAAAATTCTATTTTAAAAGAAGCCAAAAGGATATTAAAAAGCGGAGGCAATGTCTTGATAATGGAGTGGAATGAAAATATTTTTATTGGACCAGAGAAAAAGGTAAGGGTGTCAAAAGAAGAATTAACTGAAGTGGTTTTTGATGAGGGGTTTGTTTTTAAAAAACAAACTAATGCGGGAGATTATCATTATATTGTAATTGCTTCTAAGGTGTAACTTTTTAAATTTAACAAAAAATAGATTTAATTTATTTATGATTAAAAACAAAGAAAAATACAAAATAAAAATCATTGCTTTATTGCTTGTAGTATTTATGATAGTTCCGATAATATCTGGTTGCGCCGAAACAAAGTCTCAGAAGTATCTGGTGGATCTTGAAATTTGGGGAAGTTTTGATGACAATGGTGATTTTGCGGAAATATTTGGTGCTCTCAAAAAAGTTAATCCCTTTATAGATAATATAGTTTACAAAAAAATACCCATAAATACTTATGAGAATGAACTTATTGATGCTATGGCCTCAGGAAATGGTCCTGATATATTTTTGATAAATAATGCCTGGATGCCGCGCTTTGAGGATAAGGTTGTGCCTGCTCCTGTTGATATAATTAATGAAAAGGATTTTAGAGCGAATTTCATCGATGTAGTTTCTAACGAATTTATCGGCAAGAACGGTGAAATATATGGAGTGCCGTTGAGTGTAGATTCTCTGGCTCTTTATTATAATAAGGATTTATTTAACGCAGCTGGAATAACAGCTCCTCCAACAACTTGGAGTGAATTATTGGATGATAGTAAAAAGATAACTAAGGTTGATGAGGTGGGCGAAATAAAAAAATCTGGAATTGCTATGGGAACAATTGAAAATATTAATAGATCTACTGATATTATAGATTTGCTAATGCTTCAAAATGGAGCAAAAATGCCAACTAAGGATAATCCTGATTTTCAACCTGATTACGCAGTGGCGAGAAATGTTTTGGGATTTTATACTCAATTTTCGAAATTCAGTTCGCCTGCTTATACTTGGAATAAAAGAATGGATTATTCTATCGATGCTTTTTATGAAGGAGATTTGGGAATGATGATGAACTATTCTTGGCATATAAATACTTTAAGGAATAAGAATTCAAAATTGGATTTTGGCATTGCTCCAATTCCTCAAATATCAAGTGAAAATCCAATTAATTTTTCAAATTACTGGTCTTTTGCGGTTAATAAAAATAAGCAAATTGTTCAAAGAGAAGGAAAAACTCCTATAACCAATGAAATTAGGGTTCATGAAGCTTGGCAGTTTTTGAAATTTTTGACCTTTAAAAATAATGGAAAGTTTTTGACTATTAATTATAAAACCAAAAATAAAAAAGAATATTTAAGTGATATTGATCCAGCTAGCTTGTATGCTGAAAAAACTAAAAGACCGGCTGCCAGAAGAGATTTGATTGAAAAGCAAAAAAATGATCCGACTCTAAGCCCATTTGTCTATGGCAATATGATAGCCAAATCATGGTATAAGAAAAATTCTAACAGTGTTGAGAATATTTGGGCGGAAGCGGTTAATGGTATAAACCAAGGTGATGTGACGGTTGATCAGGCGCTTCGTTCTGTTGAGTATCGAATGACCCAAATTAATGGTAGATAGCGTTGAGTGTTATGCCGAAATTCAATTTAATTTGTTTTAGCTATGCTTTAAATCTTTCTGACTACCAAGTCGAACCTTAGTTGGAAGTAATTTAATTGATTTCTTATCATTTGCACTTAGAATAAAATTAATTTATCAATTAAAATAAACAGAAAATAAAAATAAAATTATATAAAAATGAAAACTTATTCAAGGGCAGATTTATTCAAAAAAACAATTCTCTTTCTCCTTCTATCTTTTTTTGTTTTTTCAATTTCTCCTAATTTTACCTATGCCGCCAAAGACACTGGCGGACTTGTTCCTTGTGCAGGAGATTCTACTTATGCAAATCGTTGCACCCTTTGTGATTTATTGGTAGGGATAAGAGACATAGTTGCTTGGGGAAAAAATATTTTAATAATTCTTGCGATTTTGGCAATTGTAATTGGAGCCATCATGTATATCATTAGCGCCGGGGACAGTGGTGCAATGGAGTCAGCCAAAAATGTTATCAAGCAAGCTCTCTGGGGCGTGGTAATAGTTCTAGGTGCATGGTTAATTGTGAATACAGTTTTATGGTTATTTGCTAAGAAAGCTGATTTGGGAATAGGGGTCACTAATTGGTATGATTTTCAGTGTGGAAGCTCAGCGACTACTGGAGGAGATGAAATTTATCCAGATACGGAAGTGGGTGGAGGTACTGATGATGATACAACTCCACCATCTGATGGAACTGATGGATGCCCAGATGGACAAAGCCCTAGTGATGATGGTATGAGTTGCGTGCCGGATACTCCTTCGGTGGACGATGAAGATGATGTAGAAGAACCGGCCCCTCTTGATCTTGATAACTATCCATTTTCAGGTATGTCAGAGAGTGAGGCAAGGGCTGAATTGTCTAGATTAAGTAATGGAAAAATTGCTGTGTGGGAATCAAGCCCTGGTGCTACGAATATAAGAGATATGAGAAAATCAAGTATTGATGGAGTAGTAGCATTTCAAAAAGAAGTGGGTCAAAAAGTAACTGTTACAGGCGCAGCGGAAGCTGATGGACCTCATAAGGAGGGGGATTATTCTCATGCCAATGGATACAAGGTGGATATTGATGATACTCCAGCGGTAAATGATTATATCGAAAAAAAATATACTCCTATTGGTTACAGAAAAGATGATGGAGCCAAGCTTTATCAAGATTCAAAAGGGAATGTATATGCTAAAGAAATAGGAAAAAATAGTCATTGGGATGTAACTTATAAATAAATTATAAAGTAATAACGACTAGGATAGTATAAAGCTATCTCTTTAAAAATGATTTTATTCAAAAAAACAATTCTCTTTCTCCTTCTATCTTTTTTTGTTTTTTCAATTTCTCCTAATTTTACCTATGCCGCCAAAGACACTGGCGGACTTGTTCCTTGTGCC
>Ga0209417_1000324_pt1 | contig 121711 bp, 170 predicted proteins | sample RifGroF2_FD_184002 | JGI IMG/M metagenome (GOLD analysis project Ga0209417, IMG submission 184002) | Groundwater microbial communities from Rifle, Colorado, USA - Groundwater F2 (SPAdes) (version 2) | ecosystem: Environmental > Aquatic > Deep subsurface > Groundwater | place: Rifle, Colorado... | reverse complement strand
GACACCAAAAGTGCTTTGGAGAGATTAATGCTTTTGAACACCTTACTGTTTCACCATTTTTATTTGTTGTTTGCCTACTCATCTCTCTTCTGCTTTAGTGATTAGCTTTAAATCTGAGTATTATTTATCGCTGCTTCTGCTTTCTCAACCGCCTTCATCCATTGCTCAAATGTCGGCTGTCCTGAGCCTATACCCTCCTGTTCGCACATATGGAGGTAAACAAGCCTTTTCAGTGCCTCCAGCAGTTCGTCTCGCTGCTTCAGTAGCTCGGAAGGCAATAGGCCACACTTTTGAGCGGTGTTACCGGCATCACAGAATAACTCAAAATGTTTGCGGTATTTAGGGCTATCTGACCATGACCGGCAGATTTCCATTGTCGGAGTATCAATGAAAAGCTCTTGCCCGCTTTTCCTGATCTTGTATTCTCCCTTTGTTATTCCAAGTTCTTTCATCTCTTTGGTTATTGGTTATTATTCAGAAATTCATCAATCAATGTATCATCCCATTCAAAGTCTACATTGTAACCCTCCTTTTCAAGCCATGTTAAGAACGTGGGTAAAACTCCCCGTATCACGCTGCGGAGGTCGGCAAGAAGTTCCTTTTTAATAGCTTCTTTCAGTCCCTCTTGCATACCAAATTGCGAATATTTATCCGCGAACTCCTCCTTCGTCATATCCGCCTTTTGTTCTGTTGTCATTTTTTCAGTCTGTTAAATCTCGCATCAAATACCTCTTCGCACGCCTTTACCAAATGTAGGGCTTTTTCGTCTTTCTGTAATGACCTCTCGCCTTGAAGTCTGTCAGCAATGTAGCTACGGTTCTTTTCGTCTACCTTGCACGTTCCAACAAAATGGTAGAATTCCCATAAGCAGGAATACTTTTCACGTGACTTGCATTTCCGGGCAATCTCTGACTGCTGCATCAACACAACAAAAGCCAGGATTGCAATGATAATGATGATTAGTGCTGTCATAGGGTTAGTTTTAAAGGTTTTTTAAATATTCTATTTGCTTTTTAAGCCTAATGATTTCATGTTCTCTCCATGCCTCAAATTTTTTGCGCACAACATCAAACCGCCACGACGGATTTTCAAGCCCTCTCTCCATTTTAGAGTAATTGCCTTGTTGCGTTTTAAGTTCAGCAGACATATCGCACTGCTTAATACCCATAAGCCCACGATATAACTTCATTAATTTGCCTTTCTTGTAAATGTCTTCCACGTCTATCATGTCATTCAATTAAACAATCAAATATATATTCTTATTTTCTTTTATGCAAATTATTTAAAGATTATTTTTCAATTCTTCAATCATTTTTTCATAGTCTGACCGGGTAAGTTTGACCTGAGTGTGTCTCTGTGCTTCTAAGGCTTCAACTCTTTCAAGTCCTATTTCTTCAATCAGCCTGATGCGAAATTCAACCGTGTTGCCATGCAGAAAAACATTGCATCTCATATCCTGTGGCCGAGAATTATCAGGATGAAACGTCAATCCAGGATACCCACCACGTGAAAGGTAGTGTCCGCCCTGACAGTTTGATGTGTTTAACTTCATTACAGCCCCGCAAGTAAAACACCTGACATTTCCCTCGTCGTCAGCGTAACGTTGCTTTAAACGGGCAGAAAACAGGCTCCACGCCTCTTCTTTGAGCTTACTGAGTGATTTTTTTTTCTTCATCTGTAAATCTTTATGTCCCTGATCACATCATACGCAAGCTCTATGCAGCACCAACGACTGTCGTTTACAATATCCGTAATCGGACATTCCTTTGTCGGGTCCGCCTTAAACACCCACTTGCCGTCAACACTGGTTATAGTGCCGTACATCTTTACAAGTCGTAGCTTCTCTGCTGGGGTAGTCATCTTACAACGTATTTAGTCAGCTTGTATCTCTCAACATCGTTAGCGAACACCCACACTACCTTTGGCATATCCGGGAACTTCACCGCCACATGACTGCTCCATAAATCCTCCTTGCACATCTGCTCATGCGTCTTAAACTTTACTGTCCTGTCGTAGCTTATGAAGTTAGCAATAGTAGGCTGCGGGTAGATGCAGTTGTCTATAACGAAGTTTACAGCGTCAGTTAAACGTTCATCACAGAACTCATTGTCCTTTATCCTGTCCGTAAAAGCATCATAGAAGCCAGCAGGCAGTTGCGGAAACGCTTTCTTAATCTTTGCGACACTATCCACAACAACGGCAGTAGTTAACTCACCTTTGTAGAGGCTTATCTCGTCACGCTCTATCGCTGGCAAACTTTCCGGCGACGATGGCTGCAATCTCATCGGGTGTTGCTCCATTATCTTTTTGATATCCTGCATTGTTTTTCTCTTTAAATAATCCATCGTAATTTTTGGAAGTCGAATATAAAATCATGCTCCGCAATTCTTCAACATCGCCCCCGGTATCATTCATCACTTTTATAAGCAAACTTTTCAATCCTGTTTCTTTATATGTCTGTCTCTTTTCAGATTTGTATTTCAGCCATACTAATATTAATTCTTTAAACTCTTCACTTAAATTAATATCATTCTCTTTTATTACTTTATTAAATAATAAAACATAAGATATATTTTCATCTTCAGGTAGGTTATTTTTAGCTTTGGCATATGGTTTCGCATATGGTTTAGCATTAGCTTTTGGCGGCCTGCCTCCTTTTCTGCCGTTATCTCTCCGGCTCTCAATGAATTGCATCCTTTTTTGTATCTCTTCCTCCATCCGTTCATTATAAAAATTACCCTCTTCATCTCTCAAAAACTTATCCATCACATCAACCGAGACAGAACCTAAGGTTAACCTAATGGTTTTATCACTCAAATGTCCCTTTTGGTGTTGAAGGCAAAGCATGGTAATGTACTGACCCCGCTCTTCAAAAGTGAGGTCAGCACATCCAGTTAAGAAGTCTTGCGTATAGAATAAGACGGCAGGATCACGCATGACTATTCTGTTAACTCATGCAGTTTTGCCGGAGGTAACATACTGCCAGCAACAGCTGTTTTTAAGAAGCGTATTGTTGAGTTTTTTCTTGCATCTCCATTATGCAATTTATACATCAATTCATCTTCAATATACTTCTTATCACCTATCGTGGCAATCTTCCATGCAGTAATTTTGAAGCCCCTGGTACTGTTAGGGATTTTCTTTCTCATAGGTATAATGAGAGTACCCTCTTCTTCTGCAAGTTCACGAACTTTCCACATCCGTTCCTTAATCATCTTATTAAAGATATGGGCAGTTTGGGCTATGTAACCATTACCCCAAATCATAATACCAATATCTTCATTGGTAAGCCATTCAAGCCCTTTGTTTAGCCCTTCATGGAAGGCAGCTAAGATTTGCGTTTCAAGATTAATCTTTCTCATCTTTATTTAAATTTGGTTAATAAATCTTTCAATATCAGTACTGGTTTTCTTCAGCGTTTCCTTAACCCTCACAGTCCAGTTAATGCCATTCCAGTATTCAGGCACACCAACATCATCACATAGTCTTGATAAGCGTGATATTGCCATACGAAGATCCTCTGCAATAGCATCAACACTTGCAAACTCTGCATCGAATTGTTTGATGTTCTTATCGGAATTTGACACCCTTGTTTTCGGCACAAACATTTCTTCCATTGCTGCATCACGCATACCAATTTCACCACCTCCCTTTTCTTTGTATCTCTCAACAACGGCCTTTTGTCTTTCCTTTGGTATATCATACTTTTTAACTACATCAACGAAATTACGGGCAGCCCTTTCGGTTGGAAGCTCGGTAAAAACCGAATGCTCAACTTTGTCGTCATCAATCATTTTTAGCCGCTCAAGTGAATAATAAACACGATATGCATCCCACCCTAAAAATGCAGCGACATTGTTAGTTTCATTACTATATCTATTTTCCTTACCATGGTAGGGAACTTTCTCCTCCGGGTGTTCCTCAAGAAACTTCTTTGTCACCCGGACAGTTTCATCAATAACCTGTGGCGTTGCCTTCCAGTCATCCATATTCTCATTAGCCATGATCTTCAGCATGAGTGCATCGGTTAACTCTTTTACCGGAATGTCAACCTCGTCGGTAGGTTTCATTACCTCTCTGATTGCAGCAAGCCTGTGATGCCCGTATGCAATCTGATATTTACTGCCCTGTTTTCGGGCAAGGATGTTGTCCCAAAACCCCGTCTGTTGAATGCTATCAACAAGGGTTTTCACCTTCTCTTCACTTATGGGATAGTTATTCATGTCCCGGTAAGGATTAGGTTCTAATTGATTAATTTTTACCTTCATATATTACATATTAGAAGCCCCCACAAAACGCAAAACCACTCGGTGAAGTAGGGAAGTAACGCCCAGCCGAATGGTATGCGCCTGTGAGGGCTATGGTTAAAATGTGAATGTTTAAGCTCATTGTTACTTTATTTCTTCGAGAGCAAAAATACAACTTATTTTTTACCCCGCAACTTTTTTGCAGGTTTATTTACCACCGGCTTAATTATCCCGGCCAGCAGGTTGAACAGTTCTTTGTCGGTCATGTCGTTTCATTTATTAATTCTTCACGTCGTTTTTTCCAGTCAGGATCAGGGTCAATGATGTTAGTGTTTAAATACTCTGAAGCAAACTTCCTAATACAAGCCACATAGCCCATGTGATCAATTGTAAGAAATTCCGACTTACTCAAAGGCATACGCATTAACTCCCCTGTTTCAGGGTTCAGGATGTCTTTATTTGCCCACATCAGTTTACAGAACTGATCCACCTCTTCGACGTTGGTAAATTCATAACCGGCATCATTAAGAGCAATTAACATCTGAGGATAAATGCCTCCGTATAACCATTTGAATTGTGAATGACTGGCCTTGCTCCGCCATGATTCAATCGTCATGCGATAGTTCCCTTTCGGCAAAGAGCGGAGGTCTTCCTCCATCACCTTTCGGTTTATGATGTGGAAAACATCTCCCTCTTTTCGTGCCTTGTAAACTAACTTCTTCACTTCACCTTACCCTCACCTTTGTACAACTCATACCGGCTGCGCTTGTTCTCCATGTCCTCTTTTGACTTGAAGTAGTACGTTATCCGTAGTCGTGGAATAGTTAAACTTACCTTGCCTTTAAGGTCTCCACACTTGCAGAGTTTACGGGCAGTGTCCTTGTCTACTATGGCCTTCTCCCTATCGGTGAACTGGGCCGGGTCGTCAAGGTTCTTCATCAAAACGGAAGCTTGGTTCCTGCCGGTAATGGTTCAATGCTACTCACTGGCTCACTTGTTGAAGCCTCAAAGGATGAAACATTACCGAGTATGGGCATTGCTCTTTTCTGCTCTTCAGTCTGAGCTTTGTAAATTTCCTTCGGCAGAGACTGTTTGATTAAGTGGGTTTGATTGTCTTTTGGCTCCTTCAATTCAAAGGCAGTCATGTCAAGGTAAATACCCGACTTGCCCCTGAATAAATGGTTTGCCTCAATGGGAATGATTAAACATTCCACTGGCCCGGTTTCACCGTCTTCAAATCTCACAACGGAGATCAGATTACTTAAATTCAAATTAATGTTCAGCTTTGTCATAATTAATTGTTATTAGTTTCGTTATCCAAATCTTCAAGTTTATCTTTTTTCGGAAACTTAGCCAACTCATCATATACAATTTGGTCTGCCCGATTCAAATCTTTGCCGAATATCTTACCGATCTTTTCAGCGGCATCCTTTACGGCATAGCTTTCGGCAGCAGGTGCGGCTTTCATCACTGCATCACTCTTTGTTTTATTCCAATCCATTGCTCCGGCCCCCGAATCGGTTTGAATAGGTGCTGCTCCAACGCCGTCCTGCCACAGCATTCTATCTGAAAGAACATCCTGATAATACAGTCGTACTGTTATTGTCACAGCATTAGCAATAACCTGCACGCTCTTTATCTCTACATTCCAGACAATAAATATGGCTGTAAGCAAGGCCTCCACCCTTTCAATAGGCAGATATTCCGTAGGTACTTTTACCTTTTGACCGTTAACTACAACCTCTTTTTTTGCAAACGGGTGCTTTTTAAGCCACTCCTTCGGAGGTTCACAATTCAATAAAAGGTTAAGATCATTCTGATCCTGCTTAATTGCAAGATCACCTTTTATCAGATCTTCATACTTTGGCAGATGTCTTACTGCCGGTGTGTTCTCACTCATAATTTTAGATTTTATGGTTGTAAAATTCAATTTTCTTTACTGCCCACGGCGGTAGGTTCAGTTCAATATTTCCTGACTTCCACTGGCAGAATACCTGATACCCCGGCCACCGGCCCTCTTTCAGGCACATATTATACAGTTTCAGGAGTTGTTCATACTCATACCTACCTTGCCCGATAAACTGAGCCGAAGCCTCAAAGATGTTAAAAGCATAAGGCTTGCGCTTCTCCTGAGCAATAAAGTAAAACGACCAACCCCGGCCGTCGTTGGTGATCATCTCCATAAGATCAGAGTAAAGAGCAGCCTGAATATGATAGCCACCGTCAGCCGCCGCACGTGTGAACCCGTCAACCGAAGCATCAAAGGTTGTTTTTAAGTCAATGATAAAATGCTTGTCGGGTCTGATATAATCTGGTCTGCCCTTTAGGTTAATGTCACCCTCGGTTGTATGAAGAATGCCAGTTATTGACTTCTCTGCTTCACCTTTCGAGAGTAATGCACGGCAATAGTAATGCTGCATCAGCTTCTCTTTCATGTCTTTGATCTTCTGAAAGTCGCCTTTGTCAATGGTTTTTCTATCTCCAATAATACGCATTTCACTTTCAGCCCATTGGGTGTATTCCTTAGTTGACCGCACTTTCTTTATCTCTTTCCCTTTAGATGCGGCCTTTGCAACTATAGCCTCACAAATACCCTCATCATTAAATACATAATAGTCGGATTCAAATCTTTCAGGCTCCAGGATGTAAGTATGATAAGCCGATCCGAAAGCCATAGCATCAGTTTCAACTTCAGCCGGTTCATCTTTGTATTGTTTGTAATGTGCTGGTGAAGTTTTAAGGTTCTTCAGTCCTGAATAGGATATGAAGTCTTTCAGGCCGTAGTAATCACCTTCAGGTTTGACGGGTGTAAACCCTGTAATAAATTCGCTCTCCATAGTTTAAAGATAATGAATTATTTCTTTATTTCAATTCCGTCAACTAAAATTAACTCACCGCACGAGTATGTTCCCGTGCCTTCATAGGTCACGCCGTTCCACGTGGTGGTCATAATGTAGTACCCTTCACGTTCTTCAGCGTCGAAGTCTATAAGGTCGCCTCTCTCCCATTCGAGTTTGTTCCACTTCGGCAGGAAGTCGTCAGGTGTCGCCTCGCTCATTTCTTCTCTGTATAAACTGTCTCTGTTGAGCCAGTGGTTTTCGTAGTCGCTCATTTCTCGGGGGTATAAATAATAATGTCTGAAGGACTAACATATTGGATTAATTTATCGGAAACCCTTTTGCAATTATAATCGCCGTCAAAATCCCTTTTGAGTATCTCTACTATTTCCCCAATTTCAAAGCTGTGATTCATGGGCCCACTCTTACCAATAATTGTCCCCAGCTGTTCCGGCACTTCCAGTTCCGGCCACGTTATCCCCGGTGTGTTCATCAACCCTTCAAACTTCTTTGCTGTTGCCTGCATCTCACTGAGGCAGCCCTGTAACTCTTCTTTAAGTGTTTTCATAATGATTTTATTAAGGTGTTTATTACAAAATACAATGCCCCGATGACTATCAAGGCGGCGGTAGGATTAATCTTTTTCATGTCTCTTCGTTTTAGAATTGTAAATTACGAGAAATAAATATCAAATAACAATGACTTTTACCCATGTTTTGAATTATTTTCACAAATCCACCATCTTTTTATCCGCCAGAACGCAGTAAACCTTTGCTATCAGTTCCATCTCAGCAATCTTTGCAAGTAACATCGACGCAAGTTCTTTCTCTTTCTTTACACGTGTTGTTATTACATTGCCGTCGATCCACTTGCTCACGGCTTCAATGTAGTTTGTGATTCTGGTATCGAATACCTTTTCGGTTTCACGTAGATTATTAATGACCTTAATAGAGTGTATGACGTTGCAATGTTTCTGTCCGAACGGTTCACCGAGTTGATTTAAAGTCATGCCGTTGTAAAAGATACTCCCCAGGTAAACGCATATCTGCCGTGCAGTCTTTATCTCTGCTGTACGGCTCTTGTCAAGTCTCGCCCATCTCCAGTCGGGAAAGCCCTCTTCTTTGAAGATGTACTTACACATATCGGTATAATTCATTTTAAGCTGCCATTAATAGTTTAACAGTGTACTTATCTACTTCTTTGTCCAAGCTCCTCAGAACGCCTGAAATGTACTTCCTTTTGCGTTGTAGGGCTAAGTATTGATACCGCCTTAACTTAATCAGCCTTGTCAAGTCAATTAATACAGCACACGGGACAAGCCCTAAGTTCACAAACAGCCCCACGATAGCAGCCGGGAGAACAATAGCAGTTGTCAACTCCTTTAAATAAGGTTTGTCGCTGATGAAAATCTCAGGCTGGAAGGGGTGACGGGTTAAGATGTAGGTAGTATAGTTCATGTCTGCTACCAGTTAGATCTATCATTAAAATCACGAGTACTTAATTCCTTCCTCATCTCTTCATTTTCTTTTTGCAATTCGCCTATATATTTAACGGCCTGATTATACTCTTCTCTCTCAACGTAGTTTTGCATCATCACGGCCTCATTCATAGACGCCTCTCCATAATCGGGGTTGCACAATTCCTCAAACTCGGCTACCTTCATAATCTCATCAGCAATCTTACCAATAAGTGGCGTATTTGTTTCGTAACCATATCTCAATCCGTGAAGATATAAGTCAATTAAATGCTTATTGAGTATTGTAATTATCTGCTCCTTCATCTCTTTGTTAGTTTATAGTTAATCCTTAATTTCTGTTACTACCCAAACACCGTCAACCATTTTACGATGCCTGGTTCTGTTCCCTTGTTCATCGGCAAGTGATCGTTTCATTCGTGGTGCTTTTGATTTAAGTTGTTTCGGAATCTTCCTATTCCTGCGTTTTAATTTCTTCTTTTTCTTGTTTCTTTTTTTTGAGTGCAGGTTCTTATGGCATATAACGCATAATGTTTCAAGGTCATCAAGGTGATCTGATTCATCCCCTAAATGCTGATACGTTTTATGATGTACGTGTAATGTATTGTTATTGCCTCCGCACTTAATACACTTATACCCGTCTCTCCTTAGTACCAACCTCCTGATTGCTCTCCATTGCTTTGACAGTATGTATTTCTCATAATTAATTTTACCATCAACCTCATGCCAATCAGCGAAGTCACAATACTTCATTTGTTCAACACTTTAAATTCCTGTCCCGTGTGAGCGTTTGTCACCACCCATCTGCCATTTAAGAAGTTAAACAGCAGGTCATGGCTTATAAAGCTCTTCTTACCCTCGGCCTCGGCTTTCTTACACAAGGCTTTTTGCAGTTCGTTTAAAAATATCTCAGGCATGGCGTACGTTGTTAAGCCAATGATCATAAGCGTCATCAAGATCCCCAAAATAACGGTCAAACACATCTTCATCTTTACGGCGTAATACATATCTCATACATAAGTTTTCGTTAATATACCCATGTATTAAAAGAAGATTATTGTCTGTTAGACACCAGTCAATAAATTCCTTTATATGTGTCTCAAGTACCTTTTCTTTCATAGCTTCTTGTATTTACCCGTTTCGTATTCTTTGTACATAGCCCGTCCGTCAGCCCTCAACTCTCGAAGCCTCCGCAGGATTGTCCCGTCCATAAGGTACTCACGGTTGGTTATCCGTCTTACGGCCCTGATCAGGTCCATGACATTGAAGATGTCCCGTTGTTGATTGTAAGCAAGCCTCGTGGCAGCGTAAACAGTAGCCTTGCCCGTTACCTTAAACTCGTTATAAGAGTAATTCTTAAATTTAGGATCGCCGTCAATGTAGACGACAACGCCTCCGGTGATGACCTCGGCAAGCCCCTCACGGCCTTCAAAGGTGTCGCCTGATTTGGTGATTCTGATCTTTTGCATATTACCTCAGTTTGGCATAAGCGGTTAAAACTTCTTCGGTTAGTATCTCTCTGCAAAAGTCGGCAGACTTCTTTAGGCTTTCTTTATAAGCATCAGCAGCAGCAACAGCAACAGCAGCATCAGCAGCAGCATAAGCATCAGCAGCAGCAACAGCAACAGCAGCATCAGCAGCAGCATAAGCAGCAGCAGCAGCAACAGCAACAGCAGCATCAGCATAAGCAGCAGCAACAGCAACAGCAGCATCAGCATAAGCAGCAGCAGCAGCAACAGCAGCATCAGCAGCAGCATAAGCAGCAACAGCAGCATCAGCAGCAGCATAAGCAGCAACAGCATAAGCAGCAGCAGCAGCATAAGCAGCAACAGCATAAGCAGCAGCAGCAGCAGCATTTAACTCGTCTCTGCTTATCTCTCCGTTGCCATATTTCTCAGCAGCGTCAAGAGCCGCAATGCTTCGCTGATCTTTTATTAAATGCCTCACCTGATTAGCACATTTGAACTTTGCAAGTGTCAGTTTACGGTCATCAACTTTCAGTCTTTTGGCAAGCCACAGCATCCAATCACCACGTTCGCAGTTCTGCCATGCTTCTTTGTAGTTTTTTTGCGTAGCTACCCATTCTCTTGCATCATTACAAGCATCAAGTTTTTTAAGTTTAGTTGTTTGCATCTCGATAGGTTTTAATTAAATATTTATTTGTAATTCTTCTTTCATAATATCTGTATCATAACCCCACGTCCATCCCGCCTCATCATGTTTATAAACCCACCCATATTCATCTTCCCAATTATCGGCATCTCTTAATTCTGCCTCATACCGATTTTTGCAGCACCATTTCAGTTTTCTTTCAACATCAATGGCTTTTATAGGCATAGTAGTGTGCCCGCCACGTCTGTCAATGTAACTCAAAATTAATTTCATGTCTCTCGGTTTTAATTATACACCAAAGATAAAATCTATTTTTCGAGTAAAACATGGGAGAAAGTCATGTTTCTCAGATTTCTGTCAATGATTTTCGGCTGTTAGTCAAAAAAAAGGAGGCTACCCCTGTGATAACCTCCCTCGCAACCTAAAAACTAACCCTAACTAAAAACCTATGAAGAGACAGAACAAAGATATTAATTTATTTCAATCCACACATCCTCCCCGTTACTTTCTGCTGCAGTAATCTTCGAGTTTAACAGATCACTCCATGCACGGGAGTTGACAAGCCTGCCCTGCTGGGTATTCTCCCCGACTAAAATACACCCGCGGGTGTGTTCTATGCCTAATCCGTTATGAAGCATTATTGAAGTGAAGCCGTAAACATCCTGTAAATACGGCATAGGCCGGTTGAAAGTAGGACTGTGAGCCATTTTAATCCGGTACGTACCCGCAGGAATAGCTGTGTCACCGTAAATCTTACCCTCGTCAGGATCATTAAAGTCACCGTCATCATTGAGGTCAATAAGCTCCCTCACCGGATCTTCTAAAGTGTTGCACTGAAATTGCACCCCGATATACAGTTTGCCTATCGTGTAGGTGGCCTTTTTTATCTTCCGGTAGAGGTAGAGGTTCATCAGAGAACGTTAAACAGGTCAATCTTTATTCCAGTCATTAGTGACAATCCCTCCTTTAATGGTAGTCCTACATCATATTTTAATCCTACCTTAAAAATAGAATAAGCCCCTGCGACCCCTAATCCATAACGCTCATATCCTGCCGCTACGTTTGGCAGTGCCACAAACGGACCTGCGGACCAATCCTGAAAACCGTCAGGCTTAGCATGAGTAAAGAATATGCCAAAGATAAAAGCCGAAAACTCACGTGGATCAAGTCCGATCATTTTACCCTCTTCGTCAAGTTTCGGGTAAAGTGCAACGGCCTCCATGCCAGTATTAAATCGAGCCTGCCATAATCCAGATTTCAGATCCCGTTCTCCGGTAGCTTTCTCAACAGCGTTTTTAAGATTAGTAGGTTCAGTATTTCTGAAGAACCCATTAAACCCTACCCACTGACTTTGAGCATGAAGACCCACCGTCATCAAACAGACAACGGTGAGTAACATGAGGCGCTTCATTATTCGCCTTGTTTAGCAAAGATACCAATCAGTGAAGTTATACCGACAATGATTGTCGAGATAGCACCAAGCGTGGTAGTGATAATCGGCTGAGCTTCGGCTGCCTGATCAGGGGTGATAACACCAACGTTGACGAGAACCAGGAACACCAGTGCAACAATAGAAACAGCGGTCTGAAGCCAAGTTGACTTCCAATCCCGTGCAGTAACTTTTCTTTTCATAATAACGTTATTAGTTTGTACTTAAGTAAAGCAAATATATAAAATTTATTGGAATACAAGTTTATCTAACAAATAATCCGGTCCGCTTTTCATTGGTGTCTGTGAAAATTGTTTGTTCGGAAGGTAAACACGGATCTGATCAAACCACTTGCGATAAGTGAAGTCAGACCTGAGATGTGTCATCTCCATATAAGTGAAGATCCCGTATCCCTCACCGTTTATTAACCCCTCTTCTGAAACTTCATTAGCCATACATCCGGAAAAGACTATGTGATTCCTATTGTTCCTGAAGAGCCTGTTTATATGCCTTCTGTTGACAAGTTCGTGTTTAGGTGGCATAAACCTCACCTGCTTCAGGCTTCGTTCGTCAGGACCGCTATAACAGCAGTCCAGTGAAAACAGAACAGTAACACCCTCGGGTATCAAAGTAGTCAATTCTCCTATCTCGTCATCCGTGAAGTGTCCATCCATATAAAGCGTTTCGTCAAGGCCGTCAAGTTCATCACCTGAAACATCTTTGATGTAACTTCCGTGTCCGCTGTATTTTATGTAAATAACATCTCCGGCAACGGCATTCGTGAAGGCATAAGTCAACTGATTGCGGAAGTTCTTACACGTTACGTCACTGTCTGCAAAGTAACGCATCTGAAAGCCATACGGGATAAGCGTCCGGCTTGCAAGATCAATATCATTGACACAAAAACTCAATTTATTGCTTCCGTAATGAGTATTGTTTTTCCCGAACAGGAGAGCCACCTTGTTATGATGCTCCCAATTAATGGGTGCTTTTTTAAACCAGTCCTTACACATCACTTTGTATTTTCTTTAATTTCCTGCACATCACGGCGCAGTTCTTTATTTTTAAGGTTATCTCTCATAGTCGAAAACGTTCCGTATGAGCTTACTAACAGAGAAATCACAAAGAACGCAATGATGATAATCGTCCATGTCGGGTGACGTTTGAAGAACTTATATTCTATCAGGTCGTCTTTTAAGGCTTCAATATCCTTCGCTTTAGAACACTCAATAGGATGTAGTGTCAGTTTTTCTTTTAACACACTAACATCTTCTTCAAGTTCATTAACCCTGTGATTAGTTGTCGTCGTCTGTGTTTCTATCCTGTCAAGTCGGTCATGGACAGTATCAAATTGAGCGTTAACAAGTTTACCCAATCCCTCAACCTTTTCAACAAGATACTTTACTTCGTAACTTTCCATTTAAATTAAGTTGTAACCCCCTCCCGCTTCCGACGACGAGCGAAGGTTGGTTAATACCACGGCAAAGGCTCAGCCACCCCTAATATCAATTCACCTATCATCCAAAGTGCGGGACCAACGATAGCTCCCGTAACCCCCCAAAAGAAATCCATCAGTTGAGGCGTGCCCATCTTTAACCATTTATCCCACACCACCTCCTTGAATACCGTTGCAATAAAGGCCACGGCAAAACCAAAACCCATATCCCAATTATAGTGCATCGGGAACCACATGTGTGAAGCAATTATAGCTGCTATGGCTATCACTACTGCTGCTATGAAATGTTTTACTTTGTCGTTCATTCTTTTCTTTATTAACCTCTGACAGCGACTACACTAATAAACCCTTGCAAAATATATACTCTCTCTACCCCAGTAAGCCATTGCCCCTTTTGAATATGATACATATAATTTATGATCAAAATATTTCAAGGAAGGATAACTTATCCACGTTGCGGAAGTTGTTTTATTTATCCTCTTAAAATTAACAAAGTCTGATGTTGAATAAATACCTAACGTTGTACGATACAGATAATTACTACCAATTATTTCTCCATATTCGTTCAATGCAATTACAACTTCATCATCATTACCTGCATTTATCATACACGGTTTTGCTGTTACTACATTCATCGGAACGTTTGCAAGTTGCGTGAACGTAAGTCCGAAATCATAAGAAACGAAATGATAAATAGGATTTGTTGATGTATTTGGAGTTGGCATAGACCTTGCAATTATATGTAACTCATTGCCAATTCTCGCAGCACATAATTCTATTGTTGATAATCTATTTGCTACCGTATATTTTATAATAGAGCCAAAAGACCATGTATCTCCTTCATCTGTAGAGTTTATCATAATACCGATACATCCCAAATGATGACTCATTTCATCGGATAAGTCCATTGTTGAATACCAGTTTCTTCCAAATACAGCTGGTACTAATTGCCTAAACTGAGGCATTAAATCTTCATACCCGGCATAAACATCTCCAAGTGTATATTCAAGATGAGTTTGAATGTTTGCTGAAGTTACATTTACTAAAACATCAGCACCAACTATATCCTTCATGGTCATCTGAGCGATAGAAATATTACTCATTACCCAAAGTGCGGGGTCAGGATTTGAGATGTCTATATTTCTTACATATAAGGTCGAAGCATTACATCCATAAATCCTCAGATAATCACCAATGAAATAACCCCTTGACGTGCCAAGTGCTTGATTTACGTCAAGTGTTTCACCTGCCACTATGCCTGCATAAAAACATTCAAATGTTCTTATAAATACCCTTGTGGCTAAGTCAAACACTTTGCAATATATCCTTGCATTTAGTCTAAATTCAGTGTGTGACGTTTTATCACTGCGATAAATGACAAATAGATAGTCAACACCTCCTACCGACTTCATTAATATCTGACTTTCATGAGCATATAAATCATCAATATCAGATACCCGCACAGCATTAGTGTCAAGATTTAATCCGTTTAAATATAACTGCCACGCATTGGACAATACTGTTAAATCAGCAGTTGAAAGTAATCCTCCTATATACCCAAGTGATGCCTGTTGATTAATATAATAATTTACCCCATCCGAAAGGAATTTTATGCTGACAGACTCAAGCACACCGGAGTTATCGGCTTCATCCGCAAATGGAACTTCGTTTTTATATTTTACTGACGTTGTGGCATTTTTCCTTATGATTGAATATAATACAGGGAAAGCTGATTTTGTTTTCCCATTTAACGCAAGCCAACCCGAATTTATATAACCACGAAAATCTGAATTATTGGAATTAGTAGGAGAAACCAAAGTTCTAATTCCATTTCCTATTGCACACCTTGATGTACCAGTACCAACATATTCTGGATCGTTGATAAATATTCCTAATGATGCTTCATTTAAAGTATATTTTCCCCCTGCCGTCACGGGATTAAAATTGGAGTCAATAATTGACTTATTTGTCACATCGCCACGAAATCCCCAGTCAGCCTGAAATACGGGCACTGAACCGCCTGCTCCGAACATTAGTGTAGCATCATAAATGCCGGGACTAATCCAGTTTTTCAGCGCATTGGTTTGAGTATTATTTGCAAAGACATAAAGACAATCTAATTTATCCCACACGCCCGATGCCACCAGTGTTTCAACAAAGAGGTTTTGAGCAATAGCAACTGATAATGGTGGCTTAGTAATAAAAGAATTATAAATGGATAAATATTCGACACAGTACGGCAAGTTTATCCTTGACACACAAAACATCTTTTTAATGGTTTGTGTTAAGGAAAATTTCTTTCCGCTATGTACTAAGGTAAATTTCATATTAAACCCATTCCATAATTATCAAGATATGATTCCATAATAGTCATCACTCCTTGTACTTCAGCTTCAGTAAGATATGAAAACACAAAGGCATATCTCACCTGCCTTGTGCTTGGCTGGGCATTTCCATTAAAATTCCATCCACAAGCATGAAGTTCCACATTGATATATCCGGTTGAGGCTTGAGCAATATTTTTCTTTGTTGAATTTTTATACCTCTCAAAATTTGCCGCCGCCCCACGTGATACGGCCAAATGTGCAATTGCATTAAGTCCCACATCACTGCCATCCTCGGTTCCGCTGTTGCATGACATGGAAATTTTCTCGCCCAAATTCCTTGCTGTTAATCTAAGAAATGTTGTCGCTCCTAAATTAACAGCACCAAACTCCCACATATCCCCATCATTATCACTGCCGACCCCTACTATAACACATATATTATCCTGCCCAATAAGTGTTCCATTGACTGACGGGATAAAATTAGTTCTCACATATTTTTTAGTTCCGACAACATTACCAGCATAACCACCGTAAGCCTGAAATGTGGGATCACTAACTAACGAGGGATTAAATGTTCCCGGTGATTTCCAATTAATAAGAGAACTGTCTGCTGTTGGTGTTGAAAAAATGTCTAATAATTCTGCCTTAGCATAATACCCACCGTCAACTAATGCTTTTAGCATAGTGCTTTGTATTGTCTTATCCGCAATTGATGGTTCTGTCGGCATTGCGGCAAGTACCGATTCATATTCAGGAGAGTATGTTACCACTGATATTCCACCGCCAAACGGTATAGGAAACTTTGAAACACTAATTCCTGGACTCATATCAACCCTCCTTCAATTTTAACTGTTCCCTTCCAAAGCGTAGCTTGTGGCGTAACCTCAACCAATTGTCCGTCAAATGAGCCGCAACAACTCACGGCATTTATGGCAGCAGCAGAGATGTTCAATAACGAAATCGCAGCCGTTAACTCACCCGTTGCCGTTGACCAGTCAGCAGCAATATTCCCATGCTTATTAACAATAACCATCCGCAAATTTATCCCCGTGAGATCATAATCCTCCCACGTCTCGGTCGTTTCGTTATACTTTTGGATATTAATTGTTAAGTCAACGGCATCACCGGCGACAATCAATATCGGTTCTGTGGCGTATTTTACGTTGTAGATCATAGCCTTAAATAAAAAAGGCAAGTGCGGAGAAAGTATTTATTTGTCCGTCGTCTTGCCCATAAGTTTAAATTACCACCCTACAAGAAACGTTCCGGCCGTCCCTGTTTTATATACGGTACGGATGTTCAACGGCAACCATTGACCAACATTAGCCCCTGCCATGACCGCAGTTATAGTGAAGTCCGTCAAGTCAGCAAGCTGTACCTCGATCACACCCGCAACCTCAACAGCAATACGAAACGTACCGTCAGGCGCACCGGGGAAAGTGTAGTCATCGGCAAGGGCAGTCATATCGACTATCCCTACATCTTCATCAGTTCCGTTAATAAAGAACCCGATGTAGTTTCCAAGAACGTCTTTTAACGCCCCTGGATATTTGATTATGCTGCAAGGATCAGCCATGACTAAGTAGTAAGTGTTCCGTCACAAACAACAAGACGAAGGGCTAATTTACCACACTCATCAAGACCAAAACCAAGCATAGCAAGGTCTTCAGGTTTAGCAGAGTTGTTGTCGCAATCCATAAAGGAATTGCAGTCACATTCTACATCGGGCACACTTATAGTTGTGCGAAAGCCAAGCACGTTACCGTCGTCATCTTTGACAAGTACCGAGGCTAACAGTTGTGCGAGTGATACCGGTAAGGGGTATCCGCAGGTTTCAAAGAGATTTGCCATTTCTTTATATTTTTATGCCATTGGAGATACTGCCCTCAACGGTGAGAACTGTGCCTTCCACTTAGCGGTTCCGATGAATTTCACTAACTCAGTAGTTTCACGAGGTATGACCTGGTTAGCCCTGATCGTAGCCTGAATACCTTCATTGCCTCCGTAAAGCATCCCGTCAAATGTTTCATACCACAATTTAAAGGTCATGTTACACTCCAAAGTTAACAGCCAGTTGTAGTTCGTGTCGTTAGTCTCGTCAACCTCGAAAGGTACGGAGAACTGTTTCAGCCCGACGGCAATGCGATCCCACGAAGTAGCAATCTCACTTTGTTCGGGTTCAGGAAGTTCGGCGATCACCGGCAGCTCACGGATTTCGTCACCCGTTGCAGTTGCGGTATCGTCGAGCCTCGTAGTCCACTCCGCCAAGTCCTCGACGTTGGTGAAGTCAGCAGCATCAGCAGCAGCAATGTAAAAAGTCTTGATTTGCCCGTAGTGATACTCCGGTGCGCATAAGTCTTTCTCTATTGCAGGCAGTCCAGTACAATCTTGTGGACAAGCGGGTAAAACCAAAATTGACATTTTTCTTTAGAATTTAGTTATTATTAATACCCAAAATTACCTATTGTTATTCTTTATGTGTTAAACGTAATATTTAAAACTCATAATATCATTTGTATTCAAATGGCCCTATTGATGGTGTTGCATTCCAACTATCACCGTCACCGTCTGCCGCTAATCCTACGTTTGTACCCGCTGCTACGAGGTCTGATCCGGGAGTCAAATGATAACAGTCTACTCTTGGCAGCGATCCGTCTGACCTTCGTGCTGCCCGTAACTGTGATAGTACAACAGACTTATAGTCTGCATCTGATGCTACCGGACCCGTAGGTTCAAAATTTACATCATAACTATTATGATCAAACGTAATAAAAGCATCTATGTAACTAAATTGGTATTGGTAATTGCCATACGATACGTTATTTCTTATTATTGATGCTCCATTAGTTCGAGCGTTATACCATTTAAAACCATGATCATCATTACCTACAGCTATATTATTATATATCTTCATTTTTGCATTGCAGTTATTACAAACATAACCCGGATCTGTATTGTATGCACTTATACAATTCGTAACTTCTCTTTGATATGTAAGAGGGTCGTCATCTACCCATCCTAATTTAAACCCTGAAGCTGAATGCCCGGAAGTTACCCCATTCAAGAAGGCCCAGGATTTATCTATTATAACAATGCCTTCATTTCTCATAAGATCTACTCCGTCATCAGAGTTATCCCACATACGACATCCGATAATGTAGTTCTTATAAGTCCCGACTGTAATATCCGCTATTTCAATTCCGTCAGAATTATTCCCAGGTGTAGGTACGGATAGGTGGTCATAATTATCATATGAATCACAATTTATTATATAATTATCATCACAATCATACAAGAAACAAATTCCAGATCCACCATTGTCATGTACCTTTAATAATTCAAGCCTATTATGATGAGCGTAATCGAAGAAGCGAACTACCCCTACACCTATCTCATCGGTTAACTGCAATAGATTTCTTACTTCAAGTCCATATAAATGCCAGTAACTGCATCTTCTGAATAGTAATTGAAACCTTGATCCTGCACCACCGTTATTTGCTGCATTATTATTCTGCCCATCTAAAATAGGTACTTCTCCGGGGTAGTTTCTGACAATAATCGGATTTAGGGCTGTACCGCTTTTGTTGTTTGCTCCAGCACAAGCATACCAATCAGTGCCAAATGGATTATATATGAATGTACCTATGGGAGAATATATACCTCCCCTGATATATAATGTATCACCAGCAACGATCTCATTAAACCCCTTCTGCCATGTAGCCCACGGATTATCAAACGAACCGTCGCCCGTGTCATCATCCCCTGTTGTTGATACATAATAACCTCCTATATCAACCGGCTCAGGAATTGTGTCTCCCGGATACACATCTACTTCACTCACAGTTAAGTTATCACAGCACGCTCCGACAACGATCTTTTCATCCATGTCAAAGGTCAAAACAACAGTTGCCTGATGGCACTTTTTCTCAAACTGCCATTCCATCTCTACATCGACGTTGTAAACTTGCTCGATCTCCCCGGTTTTAAACGTGAGTTCAATATGATCGTGCAGCTTCATTCGCTGAATAGCATCGACCATATAATCAGGAACCAATCCCGTGCGAATGCGATAACGTTTCATCCCACGTCGGTAGGTAGGGATAAAGTCACCGTCGCCGTTCTCTTGGCCGTCTTCTGTTTCTTCGTGAAACGGCTCAAGAACGTCACCGTCGAGATAGAACCAAAAGTGTTGACCGCCCTGATAGTAAATGTTACCGAGGTCGCAGGTGTCCCAGTATTCAAATTTCAGATATTTATTCATTATATATGCCCTCCGTCAGCAGTTATTGTCCATAAATCGTCATTAATAAGTGAGGTACGGGCTGCTTGCCCTGTATCAGAATATTTTGAAGTTCCCCCGTGAAACGTTATGCTATTCGGCACGTCTGCTGCCGCCCATGCGATCAGAGTATTATCATAATTCGTGGATGTCCCAGCGGCATTAATATCACAGCCCTCAAGCATTGAATTTAAAAATGCTATTGAGGTAAGAGAAAATGTCGCAAGTGATTGTTTAAATGCGCTGCAATTACCAAACATTTGCTGCATAGTTGTTACTGAAGAAGTATCGAACGTGGCAACGCTCTGGTTAAATGATATACATCCATAAAACATGAAAGTCATAACAGTTGCCGATGATGTGTCAAAGCTTGCGACGCTCTGATTAAATGCAGCGCATGACATAAATAACGCATCGAAACTTACTATTAGCGAAGTATCAAAGTTTGCTACTGACTGATTAAAAACAGTACACCCACGAAACATTGAGGCTATTAAAGTAACATTTACAGTATTGAAATTACTGACACTCTGATTAAATGCAGCGCAATTACGAAACATAAACCTCATGTCGTCAACTAAAAACGTGTCAAAGCTTGCGACACTTTGATTAAATGCAGTACACCCATCAAACATATAGGACATTTTAGTCGCCGCCGATGTATCAAATGCTACTGCCTGATTAAATACTGAACATCCCAAGAACATAAGTTCAAAGTTTGTTGCCGCCGAAGTATTTGGTATATCGATATATCTGCCGGTCATATTAGAACAATAGGCAAACGCTTGATACATACTCGACCATTCAATATCACCCCACTGATCAATATAAATGAGTTTTAACTGTTCGCCTCCACTTAATAATGATAATGCTGTCATCCCCCCGCTCACGCTTACTTGATAAATGCCCTGTGCGGCGTAGGTATGGGATTTATTTCCTATTGTCGTAAATGTTTCTTCAGTACCGTCACCCCAATCAACTGTATAATCACCTGAGATAGCCGTAACTGGAAGAATGAAAGTGTCTGCCGCTGAACCTGCCTTTGTGGTATCAATGGTTATCATAAACGGCTCTGGCATATCTGCACACTCTTCTGTCAATATTTCCCCTTCGTCATCTCGCATCACACACCCGTTAGCATCACGCATAGCACGGTAGCCGTCAGGAATATCATTCATTTCACAAACAGCATCAAACCACGCAGAGAAATAAACATAAGCCCCGTCGTCAATTCTTATGTAATATCTTCCACATTCAAGAAATGGGTAAAAACACTCTCCGTCGTGTATGTAATAAGTCCGTCCGTCGATTGTCAGAACATCAACCGTGATCGTTAAGGCCGTTTCCGTGCCGTCTAACGACACCAATGTGTAAGTAGGTGTACCACTTGTTGCGTTCTCGGTCGTGTACATAAACGGCAGAAACGAATCACACGGAGCAACAATAGAACCACAACTAACCAACTGCTCAGAGAACTTCAGAGGTGTCATCAGAAGGTCACGCAGTTTATAAGCGTTCTCAGTAAACTCAAAGTCCTCGACCGTAAAAGGTTCAAACCACCACGTCTCACCGGCCACAACTCGAAACTCATAAGCTCCACAATCTAATTCAGCAATAGTCGACCCGTCGTAAGAGTGAATATAAAACCCTTCGGTAACGACTGAAGTAACCGGCAAAGTGATTTCAGTCCACACACCTGACCCATAAACACTTATCTCTGACCTTATGTAGTCACCCTCAGAAATGATCTGAAACGGAAGTAAAGAAAAGTTATCCGTGACAAGCGAAGGACAACACCCACCCGGGAAGCATATCTTCGACTGCGAGATGTATGACATCCACGGCTGCGGCTCTTGCTTATGACAGTTAAATATCGACATAAACAACCTCTTTAGAAATAACCATATCTTTCTGAACATTTCTCATGCTGTATTCACTTCTACACATTCCTCATTTGAATAAGCCGAACATCCAGCAACGTTACAAGCCTTAATCTGATAACAGAAGTCAGCTGGTCGATAATCATGGTTAGTGCTTTCACAGTCATCATAAGCATCCCACGTTCCAGGCACGGTATCAATGAGCGTATAAGCCCCTCCATCAATACTTCTCCAAATCTCAAAATACGAAGTAGTAAGCGGGACGGACCACCCTATATGAACGCATTCCCATTGATCCGATTGAGTGGCACCGTAAAGCGTCGGAGCAGCAGGCGGTGACCCGGGAGGCGCAGGCGGTGATCCGCAGTCGGCTATAATATCAAACGTCCCCGACCCGTTAACATAAATTACCCATCCGTCAAGTGAAGGATCGTAAGGATACATACCGTCAAAAGTAGTATGTTCGGTTGCTGTGTCTTCATCCTGATAAACAGTACCGGCAGGGATAATCACTTCGTAACATTCTTCCTCAAACAGTCCGTCGTCAAATAATAAGGTAAAATAAGTATCAACCGTATTAGGTTCGGATAAAGTAGTAGTAATGCTTCTCGGTGTGCTAACCACTACGTTTATTACCTTATATTTTGTTACCGGGGTCGGAGTGGTGTTTTTATCTTCACCGTAAACAAGGGTAAACTCTGCATGACCGTCAGGGTGAAGTGTAGCACTGTGAACATATCCCTTCTGACCTCCGAGGTAAGTCTCGCCTAATTCAGTTGTGATATAATCCTCAGGCGAATAGCCGTCTTCATAACATACAATAGCTTTAATCGGTTGTTTTCTTGTTTTAACAACGCTTATAAAGTCAATCGGTGAACGTTCAATCTCTCCCGAAATCAGTACCCGTCCGTGCATGAACAATGTCCTTAGAAGATACGACCATGAACACACATAGTTATTACTTGCATTAGCGTTGTTATAGGCCGTACCGTAGTGAACATAATAAGCACCGCCGCTTTCGTAATTGGCCAAAATTACCCATCCTTCGTCAGATATAGCACTCTCGATAAATCCGTCAGTCTCATTGGCACTCTTATAAATATAATCCAAATCAGTAGTCACTTCATACGCCACTTCGACCTTGTGTTTTTCGTCAACACAATTAGGATCATAACTGATTACATGAGGTGTATAATTTGTGTCATCGGCTTCCATGAAAGAAAACTTCTCATACCTCGGCATGGATTCTTTCAAGTAGTCATACTTGTTTTGCCGTGCTGCAATGGGCTGTGTACGCAGGTCCATACCCTCAAGTCCCTGCCAGTAATCGTAATGTTCTATTCTAAAAGTCGTCCCGTCGTATGACCAGAATAGATTGAAGATTTGCAGCATCTCCACCAGATCATTAAACGACAGTATGCCGTTTGTTGCAGGATTAGTTGAATTAGGTCTTTTAATATCCGACTTCTGCGCGAGAGTAAGATAACGCCACTTGTTTACATCGTTAGTAACAGGGTTTGTAGCGTTGTTCAGGAAGTTGCTCGCAATAACTGCCGCAGGCTCAATGTTCTGAACCATGTATTCAATAACGTCTGTTAACCAGAAATTACGGTCATAACTCTCTGCAGGGAATACCGTCGAAGTTACTACATCGTTATCCGGTCCTCCGGCCTGAAGGATATTATACTCAGTATCACCTTCAAAGTCAAAGTTCTTATAATTGTCATAAGGTAAAGGCGTAACGTCAAAAGTAGAGTTATCCAGGTCCCACGCTCCATCTGAAGTTGTAAAATATCCAGTCCAATAGTTGTGATAAGTATTTGCCCCGCTATCTTTTTGTTCAATTTCAAGAATGATCTCCTGACAACCCAATGCACCTGATACAATTAGTTCTTCAGTGTAATAAAGTAAATCAAAATCAGAAGTGCCTATTTTTGTGTTACAATAAAACCGCAAAGTGCCGCTGAACTTGCGACGATAGTAAGCCTTGCCGTCTTCTTTCTGATCAACTAACGAGGTTTTAAGAAAGTTCTGCGGGAAGCATTCAACCCTCGACGAGCCTACTGTTATGTAAAAGCGGTAGTTCATTTTCTTATGATCCTCGTCTTATTACCAATCTTTTCAATTATTCTATCCCCTAAGTCAGTGCGTTCTCTCTTCTGTCCGAACTTGCTGTTTAATCGCACGAGTTCACCGTGAACCCTATCTAACCTTTCATTGGTCTGATTAACGTCAATAATGATATTCGGATCACCTGTTACTGCATCTATCGGCACACGGTCTTTATTAAATGAAGTAACTATTTCTGAAAATGCCTTGCCGTATTTTGCCGAAGCCCTGCGGTTCAGTACACCCCATCGCTCGCCACGTTCAACCTCGACATGATCCAGGAACCGTTCACCACCCTGTGAGTGACGACGACCTGTAATTACACCGGTGTCATCACCCGTACCACCTTCTGCGAGTTTCGTGGCCTGCGCAGCCTTGACCTTAGCAGCAGCAAACGCACCGAACATTGAAGCCACAGCAGCAATAGCAAGTATCTGACCGACGAGAGGAATTGTAGAGAACCCCTTAAATATATTTGCCGTCGCAGACAATAATGAAGATATTTGAGTAGCAGTATCCATTGCTTGTTTAGCCTTCAGCGCCTTCTCTTCATCTTTTAACGCCTTTTCACGTGCAGCCTTAAGATCTTCAATCTCTTTGCGTTTTGCATCGACGTTATTGGCATAACCTATCTCGGCTAACTTAACTTCAGTTTCTAATGCCCGCTGTGCCTCGGATATTTGAGTGTCCAATAGTTCACGGGTACGCTCTGCATCCTTTACACGTGCATCAAATATCTCATCTAAGGCATCAACAGCGGCCTGCACGCCCTCTTTAAGTGCGCTCTGAAGTTCTTCATTGTCACCTATGCCGAGAGCGTCCCAGAAGGTCTTTTTATCTCCTTTATCAAGTTGGCCTATCTCTTTATTCCAAATATCAATGCGTTGCTTTAATATAGCTATCTCGGTTTGCGAGGTTTCGTCGCCTATTGCCTGAAGGAGTTTTATATCCTCTTCGGCAAACTTGATTTTTAACTTTAACTTTTCTTCTTCATTGTCCTCAATCAGATCAAGTGCCTCTTCTTGTAACGTGCGCTCAAGTTCACGTACCTTATCACCGTGACCGACCATCTCATCAAACGCTTTCTGATCATAGTCAGCCGATTGTTTTAAGAACTCGATGTTTACGCTCTCTTCTAATCCCGCTAACCAACGATAATGATCTTCAGTAAGGTCGCCCATGCTTTCAAGGTGTGCGCGAAGCATTAACAATTGTTGTAACTGAAAATCACGTTCAGCAGCGAAACGCTCCGGCCCTTCAAGTCGATCTATCTGATCTTTATCGTACTGGTCCTGTAACTGAAGTGAAGCCTGTAAAAACTCTTCAAGTTTCTTTTGACGGTCATCTAATGTTTTACCCTCTTCTCTGGCAAGCATATTTCCGGAAAGCTCCATCATTGTATTTGCACGGATAGTGCTTCGTTCTACATCTATCTGTTTTTGCTTTACAGCCTCTAATGCAGAGGTTATCTTTTCTCTCGGTATATCAGTGACATTACCCCACTTTTCATATTCCTGTGACATTTTTTGTATCTCAGGCGGGATAGATGCAATGGCCGCCCTTAAATCTTCAATCTTTTTAGTATCTATTTTTGTACCTATCTGCGTATAAACACCCTCCGGACTTGTTTCCATAATCGGAGTGCCTTTCTCGGCAGCAGCAAGTTGCTTTACAAGAGACTGATAGTTTTTAAGTGCCTCTTCGTTTTCTTCAAATGCTTTGGCACTTCTGATATTGTTAATAATTTGTTCATTTACTCGTTTCTTTTCTGCATCTGAAATATCCGCAGAATAACCCATTATCTGACGTGCAGCATCCAACTCGGCATCAACTCTCAGTTGTAATAGTTCAATAGCAGCTACCTCCCCCTCTTCTGCAATCTTAATATATTCCTCTGCCGCCTCTTTACGCTTGCGATAACCCTCTACACCTACAAGTCCTGTATTACGATAAATCTTTGCCAATTCAGTCATCCTGTCCTGACGGTCAAGTTCTTCAAGTCGTAACTGTTTTTCACGGTCACCGATAGCATCAAGAGCCTCAGAGTATTCAATCCCTGCCCTTCGAGCTTCGGCTAATCGTTTCCCTAAATCAGCCCAATTGCCCGAAGCAACGGAACGACTTAATTCATCAAGTGCAAACTTAATACCTGTTAGTTCTTTTTTCAGTAAGTCCCCAGTCTGCTGAGTGGAGTTCATTATCGCATTGAAAACCTTTATTGCAGCATGAACGGTGAGATAAGTTCCGGCAAGCCTCTTCAGCCCGGTAATCATGTCGTTATTACCTTTCTTCTGCTTCTCCTGCGTTTTTTCAACCTCAACTCCTGCGTTTTTAACCCTATCAAGTTCTTTCTGAGTATTTTTTATAGCCTTATTAAATTCTACAACATCCTTCTCATTAAATGCTTTTCTCCTCTGCTCATTCAACTCCTTCATATCAGCTTCTAAGCCCTCAATCAGCCCTTTAGTTGATGAATAGGTTTTCTTTTGAGTTGAGGCCATTTTCTCAGTAGCCTGATTAACCTCTTTGGCACTCTGGATGTACTGTGAATTGTCCGCTACTATTTCAAGCTCTATGCGTTTCATTTCTTTTTCCTTTTTGCCTCGTCTGCCCGTTTCTTCATAGCGTTTACCTTCGCCTCGTAGTTACTCAGGAATGAAAAGAACTCAAACACATCAAACCTACAAAGGCGGTCAATCTCCGAAGGCTGCCCGTCACTGACGGCGTATAAAAGATTGTTCCAGTATTTTTCATTCTCTACAAGTGTTTTATAAATGTTCCTCAGTCCTCCTTCACCTTTGTTAAAGTATTGCGGGTAGTGAGTTTGTAGGCTGGCATCCAACCGTCCACTAAGCTGGCTGCCAAGTGGAAGAAAGGGCTTACCTCCAATTCCTTCGACCAGCAGTCGATCTTTTCCTTCATCCGCTTTTCGTCAAATACCGTCGTATCTTCATCCTTTTCATTAATAAACAAAGCACACAATCTCAGAGCAGGAGCGTCCTTTTCTTCGATCATTGCCGTACCCGTCAAAATATTGTAAAGCGTAACTGATACATCAGCGTAATTCTTTGCCGTCTGCATTAGATCGTAACATTTCTGAACGTCCTTAAACAAGTCTACGAAAGTCCTCGAAAACCCGAACTCAATACTCAATCTTTGCAGTTCACGGTAACGATTAAATGAAAGCGTATCCTCAATAAAAAAGGTACGCCCTCCGCATTCAAACTTATCCTTTAGGTCAATTACTCTCATAGGTTATTATTTTGTCAATAATCAAAACTGTTAATATCGTAGCCGAGATAAACCAAATATGATCAAACAGGTTATAAGTGTGAAAGTGAGCGATCAGGTAGTACCATGTAGCACACTGTCCTGAAAAGCACGCTAAACAGCCACCCAATGGTTTATAAAGATAGTCGCTCTTTATCCGTTCAATCAGTCGCCCGTACCACCCGAAGATCATTTTATCCTCGGTCAGAAGAATAAACACATAGGCTATAACCGCAACTTTCAGTATCTCGACTAACATTCCGTACACCCTTCCGTTGGTACAACACATTCAGGTACAAGGTAGAACTCAGTCCGAAGATCGAGTGAAAAGAAATCATAGGGGAGCATAAGGAACTGTGAATGTTTTTCGTCAAACGTGTACTTCGAGAACACACCCGATGACCTCTGTGCCTGTGAAGTTACCGTAATCGACAACCTGATCATATCGCCGACGTTCTGCGGAAATGCCGGTAAAGCCTTGATAATAGAGATAATGTAATCACCCGACGACCCGCAACCTCCCTCGGTGAGCTTCTTATAATTTAACCATGCTACTAATCGTAGGCGGCTTTCATAAATGAGTTTACCGCCCTCCTGACGAATGAAATTAAATGACCCATCTTCAAAGAAGACGACACTGCTGTATTGTGAGTTAGGCATCAATTCATCATAACACCCCTGAGTACACGCATCATCAAAGGTGAGATCACATGAAATAGGGAAGCGTTTTTCTACCCCGCCCTGCGTGACCTTTGCTATCTGAGTTAATCCTGCGATCTTGTCGATCCAATCCAGGTCTTTGATGTAACCCACGACAATATTTGCGATCTTGTTATTCATTCCACTTTGCTGCTAACCATTCCTCAATCGTATCACTCAAGATGCTTATCTCACTATCTGATAGCATCAGGATATCTCCCCTGCGTTCTGTATTACCGGCCAGTTTGGTGTTTTGTTCCTCAGATAATGTACCTATACGTGCGTGACCTTGACGATGCTCATCATCTGAACTAATAACCTGGACACCGTCTCCCTGTGCGCCATTGGCCTGTAAATTACCCATCATCTCTCCGGTCCACGTGAAGTCAACATGATTAGTCTGCCGACCATGAAGATCACGAAACTCCTTATATCCGCCTTCAATTACAAATACCCGTGCAGGCTTATTTGTCTTACTAATCGTAACCCACTTTAATTCTTTGCGCTTTTCTTTTGACCCTGCAAGCTGATTACAAACAGCTGCGCTCATGTACTTACTTGAGCAATTCGCAAGCATAGGCTTAGTCGAATAAGGAGAGAAAGGAGTACCTTCAGCATTAATACCTGTGTTAACAACACGTTCCTTTATCATTGTTGCTCCAGAAGCGGCAATACCAACCATAAGATTACCGAACTCGCTGACCGTTTCAACAGTAACTGCATCCATGTGCTTTATGGCCATTTCAATCTTCATATCCTCTGCGATCTCATTCTCATTCCCTGCGGCGGGCGGCATCTTATACAGTCATTGTCCTCCATTGACTTTGAAAGCCAGTCGATCATTACATTATACCTCTCAGCATAATAAGTTCTATTTTCGTTCAACTGTTCCATGCCTAAAAGTGTATAACGTGAAACTTCAGGTGATCCCATAATATAAGTAGTTAAAAACTCACCGGCCTTGTACCAAATTGCATAAGCCATTGAGGCATCGATCTCGTTGTTTACAAAGTCGCTTTCGTCACGGCAGAAGTTGTCAAACACATCACAAACGAAGTTACCGTGAAGTATCATGCCCGAAGCCTTACTGTTTACAGTCCAGTCCTCACGGTCAGCCAAAACATCACCGTAAACACCACCGGCCATAATCCATTCTGTCCATAGTTCACGGCTCTGACGAATACACGGGTCATTAACATCAAAGCACCACTTAAAGCCTCCGCAGTTGCACGTTAGTTTATTAGAATATGCACGCCCGACGGGAGCAATCAAAAGGTAATAGTTACGATCTAAGGTTAATTCAATAGGGGTTATTAAGGTCTTATTTGGCCTATCGGCAACTGAAGTAAGGGCAACAGTATGAAGCAGATCGTATTCGTCATAGATTTCAAGGTTGACCGCTTCGGTACTATCGAGTATCAAAGATACACCCCTCAAAATATACTTACCACCCTTTATATCAGAGTAAATTCGCATCCCGTAATAGGTGCTATCGGTAACAAGATCGGTTATTTTTTTACCACCAGTTGCATAACGGCCTCCAATGTCACCCGAAAAAGGACGACGCACGGGCTCTTTGTATTTCATTAAAGCCTGAACCAAATCCAGTTTAAACGCATTAATAGCATTCTCACGGGCTGCGGTCATCTTATCCCAGAGATCCTCACAGCCTCCCAGAGAGTCGAGAATACGAAGGCTCATGCCTTGTAATTCTGAGATATAAAGTCCACTGTCGCTTACGGCATACGATTCGTCCCAGTCATCGACACAGGCGCACTCGGTCCGAGAAAATCCCACAACATTATAAAGGCAATTATAAATGCTCATTTTGTCCTCCTTGCTCTTGGTTTGACAATAATTACCGGTTTCGGACGGCGGCCACAATTACACTTCTGTTCCATAACTTAAAAAGAAAGGATACCCAAAAATATGAATATCCTTCCTCGTTTCATTAAATGTTACGTTTAAATTCCCGTACCACAAGCAAAAGCTAATATACCCGTGTTATCCTCATCACACGGAGCAGGATTGACAGCAAACACACCGTGAAGCTGAATTTTTGAGGCAAGGTAAAACTCGTTGCTCTCGCAGGTCTCCTTAGTGATGATGTCGTAATACACACCCGGTATGTTCAGCGACGGCTCACTCCAAAGAGCGTAAACACCGGCTTCCTGCTGTGCATTGACAGGACCGAGAGGGTTCCATGCCTTATTGATGAACGCAGCAGCAGTTTTGTGCAGAAGGAACGTGTATCCCGGAGCGATTACTTCGACGTTCTCCGGGTCTTGGTACACTTTCTTAATCGTACCGATCTTTGACATAGCTGCCTTACCGGCATCGGTCATCGACTCGTGCATACGGTTAAAGACATACTGAAACAGGTTCGTTCCGGTGATCATGTACGGGTCTTTGATTTTGTTCAACCTGTTTACAAGGTTGAAGTAACCCCAGATATTGTCATCCCAGAAATTCGCAGGGATAGTTGTCAACGCAGCAGCAACGGTTCCTATACCTGCGGTATAAGCATTAACACCTGCATTGGCAAGTATGCCAGTCAATATGTACTGAGCCAACCACTCGTCGAGGGCTTTCTTATGCATCAGCATATTGAACATATACGACTTTTCGAACTCAATTGTCCGCTCGCGGTATGCCCGTTTAGGCATCTTGAAAGACGACTCCTGAAGACATTCGATTTCGTATTCCTGGCACAGCGGATCAGCATCTTCACCTGTAATCGTACAGTCATCCGAGCAATCCGTGGTCGTGATATCGCACTTCGACAGCCATTCGACTGACATGATGCGCTTCTTCTTTCCCGTGATAGGGGTCATGTTCACCTGTTGATTTTCGAGTACTGCCTTTGCACTTTCGACATCGGCAATAGCATCAACGTTGGTCTGAGGATCAGTCCAATGCTGGTCGAGCATTCCCTGATAAGTGGCTAAAAAGCCGCAATCAATACTTCCTATTTGACTCATTTCGTTTTTGAATTTTCGTAAGACACCTTAATAGCTAATCGCTCTTCGGGGGTCTTAGCAGCCTTCAGTTGATCAAAGTATTCCTGACCATCCTTTGGAGGCTTAACTGGCGGCTTAGAGGGTTCGTTCTTGTTACCACTGGAACTGCGGTCATCAGCTGCCTTAAAGTCAAAATACCCACCGGCAGTATCACGTGCGAAATCTTCAAACGTGATCATGTGTCCGTGACTATCTTTAACCGGCTCGCCGTCCTTTATCATAATAAAGTCGCCGTCCTTTTCCTGGTAATCAAACACTCGAAACTCTTCGATGTACTTTTCACGCCATCTCTGTGCTTTCTTTGCATCTTCCGGTAGTATGGGCCTCAGTCGGTCAAGTTCATCGAGGGCACGCTTTTCGATCTTCGACATAACAGAACGCTTTTGAAACTCACGCTCTTTGTCTTCAACCTTCTGCTGCCATTCTTTTTCTTTAACCTTTAATTGCTTTTCCCATTCGTGCTGATGCTTTAAAAACTCAGGATGTTTTGTAATGTCATCTGAAGTTCCTTTTACCTCTGTGATCTTCTCTGTGACAAGAAAATCAATAAGCTCAACCCCTTCGAGTTCAGAGTCAATGTCATACTTATCCTTTACTGCCTTCTCAATCTTCGTTGCACCTTCCTTTATGCCACGCTTGTATTGATCAGTACCGTCGCCTTTCAGTTTCTTAATCCTGTCAGCATCGGCCTTTTCAGCTACGGTCAAATCGACTAACTCTCCGGCATCGTTGTAAAGGCTTGCCAGTTCCTCGGTGTCAATCTTTAAGGTTTTTGACAAAAACCCCTCCAGTTTCTTTTTTTCTTCTGGTGTCATTTATTTTGATTTAGTGATCTTCTTTACTTCAGGCTTTAACTCAGGCTTTAAAATCACCGGAGCCTTAGTCATCATAGGTTTCATGTCCCGCACTTTGTATTTTCGTTTGCGTTCAGGGTCAAGTCCCTCCCAAGCATCGTCGGAAAGAAACTGAACCTTGCCTGTTTTCTTCGAGGTCAGCTCTTTCATTTCTTTTTGCGCTTTATAGGTGCTTTCTTGATGACCGGCTTTTCAGTAATAGGATCACCCGTTACGTCTGGGACATTTGCCTTAACCTCTACGGCTGCGGGATCGCCCTCAGTCACTTCAGGTAATTTAACCTCAGGAACTGCCTTTAACGGAGGCTTTATGATAACCGGCTTCATTGTCGGCTTAATCAGAGGCTTTGAGAGTTCGATAGGCTTTGTGAGCTTCAGTTCTTCTTCACTGATTGCCCCGTAAAAACGCTTCGCAACCTTGAAAGCAGCGGCACTCAATGTAATTGACTTGCCGTTAATGATACATTTTACCTTATCTGCCATAATAATTATGTTATTCGGACGTAAAGGTATGAATATCTTTTTATATTAATATCATTTTATCTGTTATTTTTTAAACACAATAATAAAGCCCCGAATATTGGAGGCTTTATTTTCACTAAATGGCAATGGTTATCCTGATAATGGTGGTTCACTTCTGCTTTCTGGCTGTCTTCTCACTTATGATTCACTTTGGCGATATATGTATCTTCCGCTTCATGATTCACTTGCATATTTTGGGTATCTTAAGGCTAGTGGTTCATTTTCTCAGTTTGGTTGTATTATATGGAATGATTAAAATATCCAACCTCTTTCCTCCGGCCTGATAATTCCGGTATGACCTAACTTTTCTTCAACATAAAGTGCAGCCGTCGGCAAACCTTCAAACGTTCTCCACACGTACCAGAAGTCAGCAAGAAAATGCTTTATCAATTTGCGAATTGCAGCGCCGTGTCTGTGGCAAGGCTTAGCATCACACCAACGGCACTCAATAAGTTTGCCCTGCGTGTTCCTGGATTTAACAATCTTATGAGAGGCTTCAAGTTTTGTCTTTTCAGCATCGTACACATCACGGTAAACGGCACGGGTTTTAATCATGCTGTCTGCCATTGTATAAAGCACTGTTCTCAATGTCTTATTGCCGCCTCCTGCTTCTCCTTTGGTGTACCTCTCATGTGAGGGCTTGTCAAGTCCAACGTAGCACCACAAAGATGATGCGTACTCAGCCTTTGTGATGTCAATGTAAACAAGTAGGTATGCAACGGTCATTGCACCTAATCCCTTAATCTGAAGTGCAGCCTGAATAATAGGCATATCAAGACCTTTGATATACTTCTCAATCCTCCGGCCCTGTTTGCCTAACTGACTGTCGGCCTCTTTCAACTGAAGTTTAAGCCACTTTTCAGTTGTTGCATCCATCTGATCCGTTCCACGTTTTGCGGCAAGCATACGGTTATTAATGGAGTTTACGAGTTTTCTGATCTGTTCCCGACCGTCAATCAGGACTTTCAGTTCAGTCATCTCAGGTGTGCGTTCACGGTAAATGAAGTGCCGTTTCATGTGTTCAACCGGATCAAGTACACGGCTGTTTTCGTCGGTATAAATACCTCCTTTAGCTTTTGGCACAATACGGTCAGTATCATACATCCTCGGCATTTCTGCCAGTGCTACATCAGACAGTGCGCACTTGCCGTTCTGTCTCGTCTTGGTTCTTTCTTTTAATGCTTCTTTCATTGTCACTCTTTTTAGTTAATAATCACTTAAAATAATAGATCACTCTCGTGATATGGTTATCTTATGATTGTTGGTTCACTATTCGTTAATAGTTATCTTATCACTCATGGTTCATTTTCGTTTTCTGGTTGTCTTATTGTCGATAATTCATTTGTGACCATTGGATGTCTTTTGTACCGTGGCTCACTTCAATTCATTGATTGATTTATTTCACATGATTCACTTCCGACTACTGATTGATTTGTAGGCTATGGTTCACTTAACATTAATGGTTGTCTTCATGCTAATGATTCACTTTTGACACATGGGTATCTAATTTATAATGGTTCATTTTTCATTAATGAATGTCTTAAAACCGGTAATTCATTTACGCATCATGGATGTCTTTCGGCCTGTAATTCAAAGAACAACCCCGAAAAACTATGCGACGGGAGAGTGACCAGACCGAAGATAATTAAACGGGGTGTTTATATTTTACCCTTAAATTGTCACTTTTTGAATGTCAAATTAACACATTTATTTCAAATGCAAACTTTTGTGTGATTTTTTTTACTCAGGCTCGTAATCCAGTCCGCTGCCCTCACTGTCTATTGACTGGATCATGTATTCACTCATAACGTACAGCACCTCTTCTTTGGTGTAAGTCGCCTTATCGCCCCACGTACTCTCAAGTACCTCCTTCGGATTTTTGTCTTTCATTTTGTGCTTTTATCATTCGTTCTGCAATACTATCCAAAAGCCAACCAATGTAATGACGGCAGTTGTAGCCGCCCCGGTCAGTAATAGGATCGTAACCCGGATAATTCAAATACGACGGCACAGCACTCTGATCCTTTTGTTTAACTTTATACCCCGCAGGATATACACCCTGATCAGGCGTCCACGTGCGCCACTTTTCGGCATCCTCTTTTTTGAATATCTTACCGAGGTTTGCGACACAAAAATCTCTGCTATCCTTTACGATGCTGCCCTGATAAATAAAGTAGTTCATTCCGGTTTCGTCAGCCAACGCAGTTGCATAGGCAGAATCGTACTGCATATAAACGTCGTGAGCAAAACGGTTGAATTGCTTTTCTATGCCTCCTGGTTTCACGTCGTCACCCACAATCAATGTATTCAGACCTTTAATGTAGTCCTTCATCGGGAACTGACCCGTTACTGCCTGAGCCGTGAACTGCTTTACATCCAAAAGTAAGTTCTCATTCTTTATAAGTGTCTCGAAGAACCCTCCTGAAACGATCTTACCGCCTTCAAGTCCTAACCTCATGCCGATTTTCTTTGCAGCGTTCTCAGCGACCTTAGTAAATAACTCAGGCGTTTCCAATCCCATCATCACCTCGAAGTAAGTGACGTTTGCCTTCGTTATCCCTGCAACCGTACCGCCGACCTCTTTAACAAACGGTATCCTCTGACCTTTCTGAAAGTCTGAATAAACTTTGTCAAGTGCAGCCAGTAGCCGGTAGTTCTTTAGAGTGTTGCGGATCCTACCGTTTGACATATCCAATTGCGGGATGATCTCAGCCGTCACCTTTGAGATAAGCATATCCTGCATCTTGCGGATAGTCTTGTTCAGGCTTGTTTCGCTTGACAAAAGATACTGCTCTTTCTTATTCAGTAATTCCGATATTCTTTTCGGCAGCTTCATTTATTCGGCTTATAAAACTGTTTTTTTAATCTTGAATATGTTGCCATTGCGCTTTCGATATTAAAGTCCTCAATGCAAAGGTACTTGAAATAACTGTAAATCGACTGTTCAATAGTTATTGCCGGAACAATGCTTCTCTGAGCCTCGACCCAAAAGTAAAGTGCAATATCTTCGAATGCCCATCGATAGATACTCTCAATTGTTCCTATGTAACCTTTTTTGCGAGGCATGAGTGTAACGTGTTCTTAATTTACGATCCGTTTTTACAAGTGTCTGCGAAGTGATATGGTCAACTTGAACGGCACATATTAACCAGTGTTCAATCTTTGCAGCCTTTAGTTGTTCGGCATGAACGTTGTCAGAATACCAAAACTCATAGTATTCATCCAACTTGTCTATTTTTGTCCAAATGTCTTTGTGCTGAAATATACACCAGCCCGTAAAGAATAAGCCGATATTATAACCCTTGTAAGCGTTGTAGCCTTTAGTTAAGTGACGGTGCTGAAGAGCACTACTCAAAGCTGAGGCCGAAAGGATTTCGTTCTCTTGCATGATACCGCCTATCTCTGACCAGCCTTTGTGAAATATCAGATCGTTGTTTGCCAGGATTTGAATATCACCGGTGCGGTGCTTTAAGCCTTCGTTTAAGCAACGGTTGTAATTGAACGGCCCGGTAAAAAGTATATAATTGTTTACCCCTCGGTAACGTGCCCTTGCAAAAGTCTCGATTAAAATAACGTTCACGTCAGCCCCGTCAGCTAAACAACTGTCAATAGCCCGTTGGGTCATCTCTATAAGTGACCTGTCCCGTGAGGCGACGACCATTATTAAATCGTACTTCATTTTTTCTTTAACCAATCACGAATATAAAGCCACGAAATAAACAATCCGCTAACTGCACCCACGCAAATAAAAAGCAATAAACCAATTTTTAACAAAACCCATATAACTGCTTCCATACTCAAAAGATATAAACGTTCCCCGGTGTTGACTGGTTTAATCCTATGTGCTTCATGGCATAGTCCTTTAAATAGCACGGAGGACAGTCCCTTGTACGATAAAAGCCTCCGATTGAATAGTCACCTTGCTTTAAATGAACAAAGTCGTCACAGAGCATCTTAACGTACTTCGTAGGAGCAAGCTGAAACGCACCTCCGGTGTGAGAAACGTATTCAACATTCAATCCTCCGACAACTCGTTTCTTTAGTATGTTCGGGTAAAAGTTAGGATCAATCAAAAGGTCAGGCGGCGAAACAGCATGAGGACCGGATTCTTCAATGAACTTTACCATCTTTGCGATTAAATCCTCTGTGACAGTTTCAACATCGTTGTCAAGTTTCAGGATGTAGTCGTATTCCAAAAGGTTCATCACTCCATAATAAAACGCTGCGGCTATGCCTTCGTTCTTGCCTAACTCAATCCGGTCACGATCTTTGAGCCATTCCAAAGTTCCGTCCGTCGATCCGTTGTCAACAAATAGATGAAAGTCAACTCCGGTCTTACTCTCGAAACTCTCTATTGTCCGCTTCGTTAAATCAAGGCGATTGTAGGTTATTGTTACTGCGGCAACTGTTTTGCTCATACTACATTCTATTCAGTGATAATAAATAATTTGTTACTAATTTCATCTTATCTACTCCACCCGCCTTTACGAAATCCACGGTAAAATTATTTATTTGACTAATGGGATCATCCCCGAATCCCTCAATCTTTAACCATTCTTCACCCTCTTTAGGAAATAATATTGTTATTCCCTCCCCATCAATGATAAGTTTTCCGTTTTCATCTTTTGTAATTTTCATGTTCTTAGTTTTTAGTTACCAATCATAAGACCCCGGCAAATGACAAACAAAATACTCCGGCGTAGCAATCTTACCAAATTTTCTCGACTTCATCATCAAACTCTGATTAAAATAATGATCATGAGCATAACCCCGATGACCCCAACGTGCGCCTAATGACCGCTTATGGCAGATATTTGACGTTCCATTCTGCCCTAACTTCCTTATGTCACAGTTACGCTCGACCCAATCACCACCTGAGTAAACAATGTCATTGTAAAATACCCAATCATAGTCTTTGAGGTTATCCGCAATGATCTGCAAATGATTTTCTCCCCAATAGTCGTCAATGTCACAGTAAATAATAAACTCGCCCGTTGCCTGTTCTATTCCCGTGTTACGTGGTGCACCGTCCCACATCGGGGCTTTCTTAATCAAAGTAGTTGTTATCCTTTCGTCGGTGAATTGCTTCATTAAGTCCATTGTCAGTTGACAGCCGTCAGCCACGACTTGTAATTCAAGGTCTGTAAAGGTCTGATCCAATACTGACTGAACAGCACGAACAATCTTTTCTTCACGACGGGAAGCCGCACCTGGATAAGGCGACAATAGCGACGGCATTATACAGCTGAACTTCATCTCGCTTGCTTGCATTTATGACAATATGCCTCGGCATCATAATAGGTGAGTTCTCCCTTGCAGACAGGACATACATCTTGTTCTTTTATCTTATTCAATCTAAACTGTCTCTCTACTATTATCTCTATTTGTCGCATTAACCTCTTGTATGAGTCCGGCCCCAAAATCATGTATGGTTCTCCTGTCATCTCTGTATTATTATGTCAAACAAAGATAAAATAATTTCCGAATTTCATACAGTCAGCACATCAGAATTATCAACCACTTTTGCAAATAGGCACTTTCTTACAGCCGCAATACCTTTCTTTGCCGCTTGCTTGCTGTTATACATCTCCGACGTGGCAATACACTCACCGTTACCGGCTATTAAAACAAAGTAGTAGTATTCGTTTAGCTTATTGTGCTGAATACCTTTCGACCTTAATATTTCAAACCTCATCTTCTGTTTCTATTGGTTCATTAAATGCTAACTCCGGTTCTTTCGGATTGGCCTCTTCCATTTGCAAAATGTATTCTTCGCATTTGGCTTTAACCTTTTTAGTTATAACGTCGTCGGCCATGTCATATATCCAGACTTCGCTTTCCTGTTCGAGATCATTGAAGATACTCTCCAAATTAGCCCATAGAACAGCGTTGTAATGCGTTGTAAGGTTCTGAGAGATCAATAGCCTCACGTTCTCTTCACTGTAGCCTCTGAATGGATTGTATGAGTTTTTAATGCGTATAATCTTCAGTTCTTCGGGACGGTCAGCGTAAAGCATCTCGTTAATGTCATCCTCAATAGCTGCAATAGTAGAGGTTGAAGCACCAGCATCTTTTGCACGTTTGAGTTCATCCATCATATCAGACTGAGTTTTGAACTTGAAGTCATCGGGATATTGGTGTTCGACGATCAATCCTTTACCTAAGTCAGTAAAAGTAGCTATGTCCGTGACAACAAACTCCCACAAAGTAGAAAGCCCCGAGGCAAAAGGCTTCAATGTGTCGTTCATGTTGTCCTCAGTGATCTTCACCTCTGTTGCGGTATTCGTGAGTTCATTGCGGGTCATCAGTTCTTTATTGAACATCATCAGATAAACAGAAGCCCTCAAACCCTGAATGTACCTTTCCTGAAAGTCCAATAATTCAATAGGAGGCGACTTGTAAACAAGCAGCTTTTCAAGATCAAACATCTCTTGCGGGTCACGTGGCAGTTCAAGTGTCTGAATGTCCATTGTCGAAGCATGAACCGGCTCTCTACCCGTACCCTTGCATACACCACAAGTTGTACCGTCTAAGCAAGTTCCGCCTTTACACTCAGGATTAGGACACGGATTAACATAACGAAAACGTTGCGGGAAGGCCGTCATAGCCGTAGAAAGATCCAGCTCGCTGTCGATCTTCAAAGTCTTATTCAGGTAAGGAATAACATCATGAAATACCGAGACAAACGTTCTGCCCTGTGTCTGCGAATCATGTTTAAAGCCAAATCTTCGGGCTGGTATCTTATCGCTTTTGGGAATAAAGTAACTGACCGTGTAGTATTTGCCTCCTATTTCAATACCTTCGGGAAATTCATTATCCAACGAATAAAACATCGGTTTATCCCGCACCTCAGTAAAAACAATCGTATCCGTGCCGAGGTAAATAGTGTATTTCGAGCCTTCGTAATCATTGCCCTTTTCGTCGACAAGCGTAATAGGCAACTTGACAACCAGGTACTGAAGGATGTTATTCTTGAACTCAAACATTATAGCCTGTTGCGATGTAGCAATGAACGGGTAAGGCTTGGCTTTCTCTTTGTTCGAATCAAACTCATCAAACTCTGTAATTAAAAAAGCATTAGGATCAAGGTAGTTGTAATCGACATAAGCATACTCAAAGAACTTTTCAAGTGAAGCGTCGCCCCAGTATTCAGCTATTTTTAGTTCCAGTTCTGCCTGACGCTTTTCATAGTCGCCCTCAGTCTCCCAGTCGATCTTTCTGACTTTAGGTTTCTTGCGGACTGCTTTTTGAAATGACAACTTTGTCGAGGCAAGTGTCGGCGGGATAATTGAATTTGTAATCGTTTTACGCATCGTAAACTCATCCTCTGTTTCACGTGAAACAACCCTCCGAAGTAGGTCGCTGATCCCGTCACCTGAAACCATCTTATAGTATTTCTCCGCAAGGTCGCAAACGTGTTTATAATCCCTGTGCGTCACGTTATCCGTGATGATGCGCCACAGTTCCTGAAAGCCCTGTAATTTGTCCATCTTATTTATAATAATTGTTAAAAACTTCGACTAACTGATATTCGCAATTGTGTACAAGAATACCGTTTGCAAAGTATTCGTGCATCCCGTCTACTGTAATATCATACACTACCGCGTTTCTTTCTTCTTGCTTTTCCTCCACAAGAACGGGAACAACATACAGATTTACTCCATCTATTGACCTCAAATATTCCGCCACATTCAACACAGGTGCGCTGTTCATTATATTTCCCCTCTGCCCTGTATCTTCGTGCTTGATATTTATTTTGGCATTTTCTGGTACACCATTCAGGGGTATTCCGAAGTATAGTTTTAAACTCCGTCCCACATCCTTTACATTTAGTCGCATATTCGTCCGTGAAAAGAACTTCCGCAGCGTGAATCTTATGCCACTCCCTACCCTCCTCCGACTTATGCCATTCAGTTGCCTTTGGATGTGCTTTTTGCTGTAAGACATCTTTAAGCATCTGTTTGTAATCATCCGAACTTCTTTCGTAATGCCCCCCCAAATGCTCTTTATACGATAATAGAGCGATGTTCTCAATTCTGTTATCTCCGAAGTCACCATTAATATGGTGTATTGTAAGTCCTTTTGGAATCGGCCCATTAGCCTTCTCCCAAATGTATCTGTGAAGATAACGCTTTGTCCATTTGCCATTAATACGAACCCATCCCTTATAGTAGTTCCGGTCGCTTGCGGACTTACCATTGGGGTAACGGTGAAATCTGAAGTCGTCGTAGATAACTGTTTCTTTTTCCATGTTTCTTTTTCTGCAAAGATACATAATATATTTGTACCTATCAGACCTTTTACCATAGAAAAATGATTGTTTGCAAATATTTTATGATCATCCGTACAAGCAATTTCCTTGTCTCCGATCACATATGTATTTACTTTCTTAATGCCATTATTATGAAAGGCTATAACAGGCATAAACCCCGCCCTTGTTAATACTTTATCACCGAACTTAATCTGATCAATACGTTTCTCTCCCTTGTCGGTTAGGATTAATGTTTCACCCACAAAACAAGTATCGGATAGGTGGCCGTATTTCTGATACTTATCGCCTGTTTCTTTGTCAGTGACGATATGCTTGTCCTTTGCTCCGTTAATATCCTGTTTAACGTACATCATGTCAGCAATCATCAGTTTACAACTCTCATCAATCAGTATTCGTATTGGTAATTTCTCTTCAAAGATACGATTTATAAAGTCACGGCGTTTAGTAATTGAAGGGTTCTGTCGCATCATACGCGCCGAGCCGTTGACAAGAAACCTCCTTAGTTTATATTCTATGATCTCATAATGATGTTTAAACTCCTTGTTCATCGTTGAACGTGCCTTGCCAGAAGCATCACCGTAATAGTAAATCGCTGACTTATGCGAAGCATACCGCATTAGTATATCTTCACAGACCTCTTCAGTTGAGTTACGGGGGTTCTCAAGAGCGATCTCGTCAATACAATACGACCACCAGATATCTTCTTTGCGCTCAAACTGCCAGATAGAACATGAGTTATAAGGAACAGAGTTCTGGTCAAACGAGATGTGCAAAGGCTTCGTTTTATCGTAGGTACACTTACCGACGTGCTTAAGGCGATCAAAAGATGAATAGAACTCGCCGCCTGCACTGACGAAAGGGCAAGCGTATATCAGAGCTTTGCCCCTTTGGTCGGAGTTATTGTCAAGAACATTGCGGATATAATTTTCACCTACATTGTGGACGTTGTGCCAAGTCGACGAAATAACGACACACTTATTGTCGAACTCCTTCCAAAAGAATGTTTTGTCAGAGTAAATGCTATTATTAATCTCCTCAATGTAGGTTTCAAGTGAGAATAGCTCATTAATCCAGTCAACTTTTGCCGGGGATGTTACGATAAATAACGGGTTATATTGTTCTTCGGGCTTTCCCTCAGCCTTTAATTCACCGTTTACCATAAACATTCCCCGTTGCCTAATACGTGCAATAATGATTTCCTTTACATCCTCTTCACGTGTATCCCATGTTTCATCTAATACCCCCCACCCTGCCTCCTTTCCACTATGTGCGGAACTATTTTCTAAAGACCCAATAAATACTATTGCCCCATTAATAAATGAAATAATGTTATAATAAGAATCAAAACTGTGACCCTCTGTGCTAAAATGAGATGGAGGTTTCTTTCCTACAACGTATTGACCAAGAGGACTGCCTTCCTTATCGTACTCCACAATGCCGATGCTCTTCCAATACTCTCTTATACGGAACAGCGTTGATTGAGTCAGCTGCATTGCCGTATTTGCACCCACAAAGCCCCGCACCTTCGGGAACTTTCTTATAAGTTGGTAGGTCTTTATTCCAAGCAAATAAGTTTTCCCGCTATTGTGAGCTATTATATTATCAGTCGTTACACAGTAGTTATGGTTATCAGCTACCTGTAAATCATAAACAATATCACAATCAAATGGTGTTACCTCAGTTATGTCCTCTATGGAAATTTCACGTGCAGCCAACTGCGGGTACAACAATCGTTGATTACCTCCTTTTTGAATCCCAATACTTCCCCTATTTTTTTGTATGTCATCCCCGCTTTGTGCATCTCCCTTGCACGTATTACAATTGCATCCGTTAGTTTGTGTTTCGGATGATTTTCCCCCGCATTGCTCTCCAACCCCGTCGCAAACGCATGAGTCACATTCTCTGATCGTGTTGCCCATTCCAGGTTTTCTATCCTGTTGTCCGTCTTTATTCCGTTGATATGATTTATTGTTGGCTTGTTCAGCGGATTCGGAATAAACACCTTCGCAATCTCTCTGTGCATTTTGATCGTATGATACTCTCCATTCCTCAGTATCATTGTCCTGAGATAGCCGCAAGCATCCAACGCAGGCTTCATTATCGCCGGAGAGTATCCCCCGTGCCACTTTCGGGTTAATAGCCTTCCCATATTGCTCACGTAATACCTGTCCTTTGTTTCCGGTATTACTCTCCAAACTTCGTTGGGCAAGCTCTCTAATGGCAACCCAAGTTCCTTTAAAGTAAAATCTGTGTTCATTTGTGCAGATAATTTTATGATTATTCACCACAAATATACTACACTTTTGTTTAATATCACCCGTTTTATAGCAATATTTTTGCACAACTGATTTATACTCTGTTTTTTGTAAGGTTTCATTAAATGATAATACCCTATCCCCGCTTTCAATATCTCTGATTTGTTTGTATCCCTTGTCAGTCGGAATAAGCGTTTCACCGTGAAAACATCCGACACCTCCGAGAAACAAGTTCATTGCTTTCGTGCTTTTAAGTATGGCACGTTGAGGCTCGGAGATTGTCTGTTCTATTGTCATTTTATAACAATGTCAGGCAGTGTGGGTACATTTACAGTGTGGTCAATTTCCGTCTTGTCTGACCAACCCATATTCTTTAATGCAAAAATAGACCCCGTACAAGCCTTATCGATTAGGTTCTCTTCATAGTTCATTTCAATTCTGAGCCTTGCCTTTTTTATAATGTCCGTAAACTCAACCTTGTTTTCGTATTCATAGAAACTTGAACGTGAATTAAATCCAAGAAAATAAGCAAGTCCGCTAATGGTATAAATGGGAATTTTAACTGAGCCGTTTAATGTAGGATACTCTTTCATGTTCGCACCTCCATTAAAATACTCGTCAACCTTCGACTGTAACTCTTCCGGTGAATTAAACAAAGCCGGACGGCCTCCGTCGTTACCTAATGCGTTCTTATTTCCTTTCGGTGCTGCCATTATTTTACCTTTTCATTTAGGAACTTCTTTAAGTCATCTCTGTTATTTTCACTCATCAAAAATTCATCCCATGCGCCAAAACGAGACTTATAGCCAAATATGTATTTAATGGCATACCAAATGCGTTTAAAGATACTTCTATGCGTCATCAAGTGTATTAGAATGCCTAATACATCATAGTTGTCTTCTTTCCAATAATAGAACTTTGCCTGATGCTCTATTGAGTTACAGTCGCAAATCATTATTTCCGTTTCTTCAAACTTATCTCCCATCAGAATTTAATATAAACGTTTTGATAACAACAGCATCGTATTCACGACGACCATCTCCCTCAACTTCAGTCTTAGCCTTTAATGCCAATTCATAACTATCATATATACCTAATAAATCATGGCCTACATGATATTCAACTCCAAATACACAATATAGTTCCATATCGCAAAGTTACGTTTTTTTATCATACCGTTGTACCCTCTTCGAAATCGTATGTCACAGAGCCGGTGGTGTAAACTATCTTACACTTTTTTACGATGTTTATTATATCCTGCTCGACTTCTTTTAGTTTAAACCGTCGGCACTGCTTTTGTATGTGCCCAAGTGTTTCATCCATTTCCTCACAGTCGAGCAAAATGTTTGCCACGTGTATTAAGTCTTTTGATGTCATATTAACGTACTCCAGTATCTTAAAGTTTCAATTGATTGTTCAAATGTATAAAAAGGTGCGCCGCTTTGCACATAAATGTCATCATTCAATCCTGCGGCTTTTGCACGTCGGTAAATATCGGTCCCCGGAAGTACCCATGCAATATTCACACCGTAACGAGACATTTTTACCCTCCGTCTTATCCGTGCTGTTTTTCTTATATCCTCTATTGTGTCTCCGGGCAGTCCGATAATAAACTGGCTCATTGTAGCGATCCCATGTCGTTCGGCTGTTTCTATTCCTTTGATCATTCGCTCGACGGTTGTATTTTTGCCGCAGCGATCCAAACTGTCCTGAGAGAAACTCTCTATGCCTAACCACAGAGTATGGCAACCTGACCGCTTTAAGGCTGCACAAAGTTCATCGTCGAGGTTCTCGGCACGTGAAGCGCACTGCCATGATCCCTGAATGTTATTACATATTTCAATAGCACGTTTACGGTTTGCTGTAAAGTTGTCATCTTCAAACATCCAGGTCTTATACCCAAAATGATTAATTTCTTCAATAACACTTTCAGATGAACGGGCTTTCCACTTATTGCCCCAGAATGAAGTAGAGCCGCAAAAGTTGCATTTAAAAGGACAGCCACGTGAAGAAATGACAACGTTATCGGTATAGTGTAGCCCCGTGTAATCAGGGAACGGAATATCATTTACTGTCTTATAGTGTTGTGTTGATGTTTTTTTTATCTGCTCTCTATCTCCATTTAAAATATCAATCATTGCGTTTTCGCCTTCACCAATAACGACCTGATCATACCCTATTGCGATCATTTGTTCAGGTAAGGCCGAAGGATGATGACCGCCACAGACTAAATGCGTATTCTTAAAATGTTCTCTTATCCTCTGAGCATACTGAACCGAAAAGGAATGAAAGGTCACTCCGACAATATCGTAATTATCAGGCTCGCACATCGCAGCATCAAGGTCGAGGGATTTTACTTCAACGCCCTGTGCCAAGATCGTCGCCTGAAGATAACCGATGCTCGGCGGCGGAAATAACTCTCCCGGCCACGGATTGACCAACAATACTCGTAACGACATTTATCACTCGGTTTATCCCTTCGGTAACTGATACTTCGGGAATTATTTTTAATATGTTTGCTTGCTTTTCAAGATTAGGATACTTCGTCAGTGTCATCTTTGACGGCAAGTCTGAAATCTTTATCAGATCCCTTGACCTACCCATCCTTAAACAGACAATATCGGCAAGCTCTTCGACTGAGATAACATTAGGATGACCGATGTTTATTATCTCGTAGTTTTCAACATACATAACACGCTCTAAAGCACGGACAGCATCCGATATATGCATCCATGAACGCATTGCTCCACGGTGAACCTCTATCTCACGGCCTTTAGCAAGTGACCAAACAAAGCGTATCATTGCCGACCTATGGTTGCCTATATCCTCATTCTCATCATAAAACATAAACGGGCGCACGGTCACGGCCCTCAATCCTTCATTCAAAGAATATTCGACAAGTTTCTCACCGAGGTATTTCGTCAGACCATAAAAGTTATTCGGTACACAACGTTCACCTTCTGAAAGCATCCCTCCGGTGTTACCATAAACCTCTGAGGTAGAAAAGTAAATGAGTTTTGCATTATATTGTTTGCATAACTGAATGACATTTTCAGTCCCGGTTAAATTCACTTCGGTAGTATAAGACGGTGCAGTCTCACACGTGACCCGTGAAACCATCGCTGCCATATGATAAACTACTTCAGGCCTGAACTCATTGAAGGCCTTTTGAAGCTCATAAGCGTTGCAAACATCTCCGGTTAAATAATCTTCACCGCACCCCTGACGAATATCAAACCGAAATACTTCATGCCCCATTGACTTAAAATATGGTACAAGCCTTCGACCTATATTACCCTCTGATCCGGTTACGAGTATCTTCATAGATCCAGTGTGTTTGTATGAACAGCCCTAAATCCTTTCTCTGTCTGTTCAATCTTTAAATAAAGCGAAAGTCCCATATCCCCGGCATCAGTCATGTTAATATGTGAGTGATCATGCCACTGGTGAACGACAAAAGGCTCGTAAGGGATCGTGACCTCAAGTCCCAGACGACGCACACGCAGAATGAGATCATTGTCCCCGTAAGCAATGTAATGAGCAAAGCGTTCATCGTACCCGTTCAGTTTACGAAGGTTCTCTGTGGTGACCGCAGCGCAAAAGTCATACGCCCTCGGTATCAGTGTCGGGTGATTGTACCATCCTATTTCCTGGTTCGCTGGATTATTTGGAAAGTCATACTCTATAGGTAAAAGCGCCATAATAACCCGGTCGCTTATTCCTGTAAAAGTAGTGGCCATGTCAATAGCTAATGCAGAGAAGGGAATATAATTACTCTCGGTCACGTTCTCTGCGGCATACTTTATAACATCTCCGTAGTGATAACATTCAGCGTTCTGAAGTATTATAATATCAGGATTTAAAGGCAGTGCAGTATGTATTCCGAGATTGTAAGCTATCACGGGATTAGTCCACCACTTCTCTTCGCCAACTCTGTAAGTATGAATACGTGGCCCGTATTTTGAGAAGTCCACAACGTCATCACTTTTGTCGTCAACGATAACGATCTCAAAATTCTTATGCTTTGTTTTATAAATTGACCTCAGTGTTCTCTCAAGTTGAAAGAGCCTGTTAAAATACGTCATAACGACGACAACTTTCAATTCTGCCATAATGAAGTCGAGAGTAATTGTATGTGACTGTCGAAACTCTGTATTAATATCTTGTCGAGGTTTGCGGTTTCTTCAAAATATTCGTATAAAAAAAATCCTTCGTGCATAAGGTCAAAGTGGCAATCTCCGATAGTCTGAAGGTAAAAGAACATCATCCATTGCTCTGAGGTTTTCAACCTGTTATTGTTTACACAAATATAGTTTTTTTTTAATATAAAACATCCTTCGACGTGGCGAAAAGTTACTCACCTTGCGAAGTGAAAACATCACCAACTCATTAGCGGTATTTTCAAATATCATCCAATAGCTATCGACAATAACAATTTTCCCATAAATTGATATTGGGTAATTGCATTTATCTTCACGGGCCTCTATACGTCCAAACGCACCCTCTATTCGGCGAGCATCATCGACGGTCATCGTATAATCAAAGTATCTCCCTGCCGTGCAAAAGTCCACACCCTCATACCCTCTCCGTTGAAGGCGTGACCAGGATCAGTCCATGAAACTAAAACGTCGTTCCAATAGTCTTCCCATACATGGATTGAATCGGGCAGTTGTGCCGTAGCCCATAAATCTGTCCGTGCAAGAATCCTGTCGGCTATATTGTAAAGTGCATCTATTTTTTCGTAGTTACCGCTTATAAGTGTGCTGTCGATTAGTGAAATTGTCGGAGGCACGGTGTCAACAAGCGTCACGTTAAAAAGTAAATCAGTGTAGTTACCAAACTTATCTATCGCTCTTATCATGGCATTCGTGGTCGGTGCGGTGAGCCACGTTCCATAAGTAGGCGACTGCCATATAGTATCTATCCCGCAATTATCGGTGTACAGAAACTTTGGGATATAGTTTGGCATAGCAGCCCCACACTCATCCGTCATGTTGATGAATTGCGGAGGGATAGTCTGTGATTGAACACAAGTACAGCTTGTCACTACAGCAGCAAAAAGAATAAGCATTAATTTTTTCATCTCAATTGTTTTAATTGTTTACAGATTTGATTCCGTCCTCTCATTACTTTAACTCGCAGAGTGGACTGATTTATATGATATTTTTCTTCAATCTCATTAAAACTTAACCCGTTAATATAAAAATCCTCTACATAAACCCTTAACTGAGGTTTTAGATTTGAAATAGCCTTGCAAATTATATCCCGGCTTTCAAGTTCAATAAACTTATCCTCAGGATTTAGTTGTGCTGATTGCCAACGTTCGTCAACTGGTATAAACGTCGTACGGCAACGGAGATAATCAATACAGTTATTTCTCCCAATAGTAAATAGCCATGTGCTAAATCTATGTGTCGGGGCGTACTGGTTTATTTTGATGAACGCATCCTCAAAGGTATGTGTTGTAATCATCCTGGCATCACCTGAGTTGTAAATAAATCCCATTACAAGTTGCATCATACGATTCCAATAACGGGAAATTATCATTTCGTATGCCCATCCCTCGCCTGAACGCATCCCGTCAACTGCTTTTTGCTCGTCATAATCCATCAATGCAAAAATACGAAATTGAATTGAATAAGGTTATGCAAATAACCATAATCCCAACATGATACACCCGATTATCACGGCTGCGGCAAGCAAGCCTCCGAATACACTTGGTTTTAATTTCATTTCTCCTTTAGTTTATAATTTAACCCCTTAATAATCTAAAGCTCCATTTACCTATCTGAAGTTTTTTTGTTATCCCGTTTCTTTCGCTAAAAAGCAATGGATGTTTTCTGATGTTCTTAGCAGCTATGCCATACCTGAATATTCTTATCCACCACTGTCCGTCTCCAAAATAAGTACCTATCGCTTTCATTTCTTCTCCCCTCCCGTGTTCGGTTTACTCATGCGGTTGCGGATTTCATCAACAATCTCATGCGGCTTCTTATTTAGTTCTTTTAGTCTCTTTAACTCATCGCCAAGTCCGTCAAGTTTTGCTGAGTTAAATGCGCCTATGATGTAAGCCATGTCAACATCCTTTGCGGTGTATCTTTCCTCTGTCAGCATCGGCTCGGCAAATAATGCCATGATTTCATCGGCACATTCAGACGATTGTAGGCTCCGATATTGCTCTTTAAACTTTCTCAGTATTGCAATTATCTGTTCTTTCATTTTATTCTATTTTAATGACGATATAATAATGCTTTTGTCCATAATATTCAGCAGCATCAATTGGAGGGGCTTCAATAGCCATCTTAATTTCATATCCAGCATTAACCAAAGCAGTAATTACATTACACCTATCACGATAATCATCAATCATTAATTTTACTTCTTTCATTTCCTTATGTTTTGTTTCCAGTATTCAAAAAGTTCATCAGTAGTAAATGATTGCATAAATTGTTCTTGCTCTTTACTCCAATCATATAACCATAAATCTTTTTCTTCGCAATAACAATTTTTTGTTGCCCAGTCTATAAATGCTTTCGGGTACATCTCTTTTGTTGCCTCGGCTACCTTGAGGGAGAATAGATTGTCAATCATTTTGTCAATGCTGCCCGTCTGCTTAATCATGTCGAAGGATGGCATCCCTATTTCCTGAGCTGCCATTCCCATCTCAAATACATCAAGCAATATTTCCTCTGCCTGTTTTCTTTCGTCTGTCATCTCTATTCTCCCGTTGGTTTGTTTATTTCTCTTTCTTTCATCAATTTATTGATGACTGTAATTACATCGGTCAGGCACGTATTATTCCAGACCGTATCAAATTCCATAGTAGGCATGAAGCAATACTGCCTCCATGCTCCGTACCATTCAATCGTCGCAAGCCTATGTGTATTTGATTTGTTAATAACATGGACTATCTTAGTTTTCCTGCCTTCAGTTTTTTCGGTGGCGAAAACCAAATACTTTGTTTCGTGAATCGTTGTCATCTCTCTGATGTTTGGGGGTTATTCAATTGCCATTTTTAGTCCATACCGCATAACCACATCCCTCGCACTTCTTTAGTCCGGGAAACTTATAGCCCTTTTTATTTCGTGGACACCAAAAGTGCTTTGGAGAGATTAATGCTTTTGAACACCTTACTGTTTCACCATTTTTATTTGTTGTTTGCCTACTCATCTCTCTTCTGCTTTAGTTATTGCCAATTCAAATTCTTGCTCTGAGCATGGATCGGATAATCCAAGTACATCCATTAAATTTGTCATAGCTTTGATTTATTTATGCTCGTTTTTTGAGCCTCCGTGCCGGGAGCTCCTGCATGCAGTAGCGAAAGCCTCTTGTTCTCTTGATTCGGTCCGGCAGGGTATCATCCGCAGCGGACTGATCATATAGACCGGGGGGAGGTAAGGCTTTTTTACCTCCACCTTCGGCATCTTATAGGGCTCGTTGACGATCATCTTCTCAATACTCTCCTTCACTCTTACCTTGATTACCTCTGGCTCTGCATTAAAGCGGTAGTTGAAGTATTCGACCAGAACCCGGATGACCTTTTCACGGAACGGGCGTTCATTGACAAGCCACTTGGCAATGTTCTTCCGGGCATGGTTGATGGTGGAGTGGTTCTTGTTTATCATGGAAGCGATCTTATGCTCACTGAGTTTAGTGGTATGATAAACGATGGCAGAGAATAGATGTCTGCCGTCTTTCACCTCTTTCTTGCGGCTGGTGACAAATAGCTCACCGGGTTTAACCTCAAACTCCTGCTCAATTAATACGCGGAGGTGGGTATATTGATCTCCTCCCCTTACTGATCTCCTGGAATCGGTTAGGAGGCCAACATAGATGTACGGATGGACTTTCATGGTCTCGTCAGGTTAAATGAGATGTAGTCAAACTCTCCGTACTCAGGATGGACCATCCATGCTCCCTGTCCCGGGCCTCCATACCTTCCGGCCTGGTGGTCATAGGCATCGGTTCCCTGAAGTGAGGCACCTCCGATATATAACTCAACAAAGATGGGACTGTGGAAGTGACCAAATACATACTTATGAAAGCCTATCTCCTTGGCTCTCTCAATCTCCTGCATGATAAGCTGAAGTCTTGCCTGTGCTTCCTTGCCTACCTTGCGCTCGATACCATACCAGGGTACTCCCATCCATCCCCGGACGTTATGGCCGTGGGTGATGAGGTACTGACGGTGATTGACATGGACCACCTTCTCCAACATGGCATAGATGTGCATCTCAACATTGGAGAGGTTTGCGATATACGACTGCACCAGCATGGCCACAAGATAATTGAGCGAGTTAAGCCCTGCCTCTTTCGCCTGGGGTTTCTTTGTCAGGCGGGAGTGGTTGTCCTCGGTGATGAAATGGATCTTCACCTTGCGGAAGTAGGGTGCAATCATTGAGATCTGCAGGGCGATATCCCTTGCCGACTCCACCACCTGTACCGGGGAGGGGTAGGCATTGGTTATGCGGAGTTCGTCATGGATGTCACCGGAGATCAGATCCCCGGTAATGATCACCGATGCCTCCTGAATATGGTGGGCAGTAGTATGGTCATTGACCCACTTGAGCCACTTCTGAGCATACAGGATAGACCTCTGGTGTGCTATGGCAGGATCGAAGGCGTTAAAGCCCTCGATCTCGTTTGGCTCCTGGACCGCTCCGACATGCGTGTCCGTGATGTGCATGACCGGCTCTACCAGTGTGCCCTTCTTCAACTTCTTGGGGAAGAGGATAGGTTCTCTCTCGGAGATGGGCTCTATTGCGGAGCTCACCTCCTCGAAGAATAGCTGCAGCTTACCGTGCTCGCGCCGGTAGCCCTGGATTCTGTTGTCGCGCTCCTTGATCTGGCGCTTGAGTTCTTCGACCTTCTCTGAGTGTTCGGATCGAATTTCATTTTCGTTTAGTGGCATTTTGCGTTGGTTATTAAGTTAATACTCCTTCATCTTTGAGTTTTCGGATGCTGTCGGGATGGCCCCAATAGACTGTCCCTCCGGCCTTGCCGTGGAAGTCATTATGCTTGGGGTGTTCGAGGATATCCTTGTACCTGGCACCGGCATTGATGCCGCAGAACTGGACAAACTCTCCCTGGGGGAGATATGTTCCCTTCTTGAGTTCCTTGCACTTGGTCTCAATGATATATCTCATATCATGTTTTGACCTCAGCTGTTCCTCAGTCAGTCCCATTGGCTTGCCCTCGTTCTTTACGGGAGCCGCGGCGGGACTCTTTATAGGTTCCACTACGGGGTTTTGTGTAGTAGGTAGCGCAGATGATGGGCGCTCTTCGTGGTTGTGGTGACAGTTTGGGCAAATCCATTTTTGCCATCCTTGACGGCTGTGGCCGTTTTTGTTCATTTCTGTTTGACATCTCTTGCAGATCATTGTTCGTTTGTTAGTGATGGTTAATACTTACTCATGTTAGCGAGGTCTTTTCTGTAAGTATTCCATTGCGCGTGGTTTAAGGGTATAGTTAACTTATAAGTTAAGTTTGTAGGATCCATTCACAGTTATGGGATCATAGTTTGTCCAAAGACATTCCCGGGTTATCAATTTCCCTACATTACTTTTTTTGGGGATATCCATTGATTTGTGCATGGACGAGAAAAGCTCATCGTATAGAGGTGAATCGTACCCGGAGACAGCAACAAAGCATTTGGCATCCGAGATCTTCTCAGCCAACCTTACATGAAAGTCATCCTCTTGTTCGTGGTGGTACCGCTTCTTTGATTTGCGTGTGCTTAATAAGTAGGGCGGATCAAAATAAACTATGTTACCCCGTGAGTTAACACTATCGAATAATTCAAGTGCATCTCTGCTTTCGATTTGAAAATGTCTGAGTTTATCAACAACCTTAGCAAGCCTCTGGAGTTTCAGGTTCCAGTTGTCGGTCCGGTAAAAGTTAGTTTCATGTAACGCCCACTCAAATCCCATTCCATAGTGATTGTTCTGAGATCCATTCGCACCATAACCAAGTTGACTCTTTACAAAATATCTCCTTGCCCTTTCGACATTTGATACAGACTCGTTGTTTTTTAAGGCTGTGATAATATTATTTAGTTCGGTCCGGCTGAATGGGGTGAAATAAAGGATCCGCATAAATTCATCGTAGTCGTTACGGAGTACCTGGAAAAGGTTATGTATCTCATCATTCATATCATTAACCGTAACCAAAGGATAATTGACATTAAGTGCCACATTAGCACTCCCGCACATGATATCAATAAAGTGATAATTGCCGGCCGGAAACTTACTGATCAGCCATTTCAAGTGAGGGTACTTACCTCCAAAGTATGATATCAGGTTGACGTACTTTTGCATCTTTCGGTCAATCATTGCTCCGTGAACATGTTATAATCCCGGTCAACAAGACAACCACCCCATTGCCAATGACTCATTTCTTCGCGTGTCACTCGAAGCATTGAAACAAAACTGTCTTTGAAGTACACCTTTGTGTGGTTACAACGTGCAGCGGCCATAACTCTTAGGGTGAAACGTTGTGCTTCACTCACATTATACTTCCCTCCCGACTTCAGGCCAATCTTGTAGAGGTCGCAGGATCCAAGAGTCTGTTCGATCATCCGCCAACTGCTATCAAAGTCAATGATCGGCTCAATGCTGGCCCAGGTCTTGAATCCTTCATCACTGAGCACCCTCATGGCTCTGATACGGTCCTCGTTTGTGGCACAGCCTGGCTCGAGGTCATCATGGCCGGTGAGGGTGAAGCCAAAGGCCATCAACTGCTGAACTCTGTGGTAGTCTAAATTCCAGACGGTTTCATTCTGATCCATCTCCATTATAAAGTCCTCAACCCACCTGGTCTGCTTTGTGAGGGCTATGACCGGGATTTCGTTAATGATGCAATACCTCATTGCTAATGTATTGAGATCTATTGTCTCCGGCAGGAAGGGATCTGAAACAAAGTTGAAGAACAGACCATGCTTGCGCAGATCCTTAATGTTCTGGTCTGCCTCCTTCATGAAGATCTGCATTGCCTTATCCTCGTTTTCGAGGCACTTCTTCAGGGTGGGCTTATCGGGCCAGTAGCCCCTTAATACCCTTAGACAGTAGCAATATGAGCATCCCTTGTCTCCGAGGCATCCTACATAGAAATTGGCAGCATACTTGCTATATTCTGCAGCGGCACCCTTTGGTGCGTAAATTATCTTACTCATGACAAATGGCCCTTTCTATTTTCTGAATAGATGATTTCCTGATTTTTATTCCCTTGTAGTAATTCAAAACGGTTTGATATGACAGCCCGGCTCTTTTTGATATCTCTGTTTTGCTATTCACGGACTTACCGTTATGGCCTGAGATATAATCCTTCTTTCTGTGCCTTTCGGCTGATATATAATTTTACTCATAACTTGTATATAATTTCAGTTCGTTTTTGTTATTTGCTCAATGATGCCTCCGGTCCTGAAGGGGGGCTCTGACTGACGGGATCCGAAGTATATCATTCTGAGAGTGTCTCTTTCCATTTGGAGCCGCTGCTTCATCTCCTCAGCCTTGTACTGATCATCACCGATCAGTATTTCTATGGTTGCCAGGAGAGCCCGGATATCCTCTTTCCTTTTCTGGTAGCTGGTCATGGCTGTATTCTTTTGAACGTTATCACCCACACCCACGGATTCTTTTTCCATGAACCTTTGCTGTTGATGGACTCCCAAAGAGTTTCATAACTTTCTTTTGCTGTTTGAACTCCCCAATCGTCATAATTTTTATCGTCGTATAGATAGTTTTTGTAATCATCCTGATGGTAGTCATCCCATCCGTAGAAATAAACTCCCTCTGCTTTTGCATCATCGTCAGTTATGTCATTCAACCTCTCCACCCTCACATCCGTTACCTCAAGCCGTATCCGGCAGGCTTCTTTGGGCATGAAGATTGATGGCTTCCACTTATCTGCTATATGTGGATCATCGGCTTTGTAGCAAAATCCCCAATCCGTAGTATTGTCCTGCTCGCTCGGCGGTCCCTCCAAAAATGCCCATGTCTCCCGCACCCAAAGGATGTCTCCGGGCTGACCGTAAGGACATTTAATCCCTTCGCCGTTAGAGTAAATCACTTTTGTTTCTTTTGGAAGGCTGGCACGGTTACTTGACCACCCAACCCAATTACCTCCTCCGTCTATGTGAAACGAAAGGCACTTCTGCAGGCTATTTTGATACTGCCTTATCGGATGTTTTACAATCCTTCTCGTCTGGCCCTTCCGACCTTCGAGGATCGCCCGTACCATCGGGGTGCTGAATAAAATAGGTCTCTCTTTCATTTTGTTATCGTCATTACAGGTTTCTGTGCTTTCTCGTTGAAATAGTGGATGGTATGTACTATCAAGATGGTTCCGAGAACTACTGCAAGCACAAACAACAGTGCTGTAAAAATGCCTGTGGCTGCTCTTAGGGGCTGGTGGTACTCCTCGTTCTCCAGGGCGAGGATCTCTTCTTCTGTTAATTTTCGGTAGGTCATGGGTTATTTGGTTTTTCTAAAATCTTTGCCTTTCATCACTACGAAGTTGAATAGCGCATACATCCGGCTTACTATCCTGTCACCATACTTGGCGGTAAGGCTCTCAACCTTAAAGTTGGTTGTGCCGAATGTCATAAGTCTGCGAGCATACCTCTCAGCCAGGATGTAGCCTACTACATCACAATCATTGCCGTAATGTTTGATCTGATTGCTCTCAGCTCCAATATCATCTATACACATGGCATAGCGGTGGCGGTACATTTCTATGCCGTCATAACCAGCATCCATAAAGGAGCTGACTAATATGCTCACATCAACAATGTTGTAGTTCATGCGGACCATCTTACCATTCAGGAGGTAAGCGATATTGTCAATGGTTTGGTAGATCCTCATTACCTCCATGGCCATTGTCTTGCCGGTTCCGGTGGGTCCCATTAAGAGAATACCCTTGTTGACATCTCCGTCAAATGCGGTGTCTCCATGAAAGAACCGGATCAGCTGAATAAAAACAGGCTTAACATCTGGGGTTAATTCAAATGCGGGATCCATGCCCTTACCTATCCGGGTCACTACCTCAAGGGCGGTGTCCATCTTGTACGGTGCGTACACTATCCTCCTATTCCCACTGCCTGTTAACGTCCTTAGACTGTCCTGAATGATTTGATTGATTGCTTCCATATTGTTTTTCTTTAAATAGTCCATCGTAGTTCTTTGATGTAGAATAAAGGATCATCTGCCGCAGCTCTGTGGGGTTATTGTTACAATCCTTTAGTGATTGGGTTAGGAGACTCTTTAATCCTGTCTCCTTATAGGTCTGACCTTTCTCAGATTTGTACTTCAGCCATTCAAGAAATAAAGACCGAAATTCTTCTGTTAATTCAATTTTATAATCTGTAATTACTTTATTAAACAAAAGAATATAATTACTTATATTTCCATTTCCAATGCTTTTTGACCGTTCGGTTATCCATTCGGTTAACCGTTCGCTTAATTCATCCTTATTGTATGGAATAAAGAGGCTGGCATTAAACTCTGTTTTAAGGTGTTTATAGGTTTTAGTATCATAATTACCCACTCTGAGTAGCCCTGCAAAGGTCCCGTTTATGGTATTTATGAGACTTTTTTCTGCCCTTCGTACAGTCAACTGGTAGAGCTTTTGGTTAACCAATCGGTTATCCGTTTGGTTATCCGTTTGCTCGAAATGAACGTTAATGACTTCCCATATTTTCAGGAACGATTCATAAGAAAGACCCACCATCCGGGCAAGCCTCTCGGTGTCTGATGGCAGTGATCCTTTTTGATGCTGATGGCAAAGAAGATCAATATAGACACCCTTTTCATCGGGCATATACTCGGCTGTGCCGGATAGCCAGTCTTTAGGGTAAAACAGAAATGCGGGGTCCTTTGCCATGTCTATGCCACCTTTTCGTTAATTGACTGTGCTGCCCAGAGAGCTGCGGGGGTGCAGTGTGCCCGGGCGTTCTTTACATTGCGGAAGCCGCACCGGTAGATCAGGTTCTCATGTGCTGCCCGGACCATTATCCCTCCCCAGGCCCGGTTGCTCGGTGGCAGGGGAACGATACCGCTTGCTGCCTGCCGGACATCCTCTGCCATGAAGATGCTGTGAGACTCTATGTACTTCTTCAGGAAGGCATAGGCGAGCTCAGACCAGCCCTCAGAGGCATAGTCGGCATGGGTGATGGCTCTCTCTATGCCCTCATCCCGGAGGTCCTCTCCGCGGGTGAAATCAATAGTGAATTGTTGGCTCATCGTTTCGTGTTTTACTCTTTGCTCCCCTGGCCTGATTTGAACAGGCTTCGCCCGATTATTACCCTCCTGTAGTTCATGGGAGGAATCTTATCCTTGAGGCTTGCCATGTTGGACATGAACTATCCACAGGGGAGGTCCTTATTACTCGATTTTCTCGGGTCCTTCACCTTCAAACTGAACATCAGTTATCCTGAGCTTGTCAATAAACTCCTCATTCTGGGCCATGGAGTTCCAGAGCTCAGTCTTTTCAAACTCAGGGATATCCCGGATCATACAGAGCTTGAGCTGCTTGTCAACATAGGTGTAGTAGTAGTACCGGCCCTTGTAGGTCACGCGGTAGGTAAAGAGATCGTCAAGTCTCATCTCCACCAGGCCCCGCTTCACTTCTGCTGCCATCTGCTTGGCCTGTGTCACGGTTCCGTTGTAGAGCTCTTCGGCTGCCTTCTGCATCTTCTTTGCCTCGGCCAGTTGGTTCTCAGTCCGGGAGAGATCCTTGGCATGAACCGGCAGGATGTTCTCAAGGATGTCTGAGTACTCCCTGCGGAGGTCATTCTTCTCCTTGTTATCCATGTACCGGGAAACCGTCACCGCCTGGTTGATCACAATGAGGTTTGCACCTATGTACTTGGCGGCATCTTCCGCTGTCGGAAACTCGCCAAGGGATTCAGGGACGTTGCTCCCATCGAGAGCTACGTCAAACTCAATAACTGCTGGTCTGTAAAATTCATCTTTCATATTAATATGGGTTAAGATTAAAGTTCACTGTTACACCCTTCTCCGCTGCTATCACAGGCTTACCGGTCACGGCCGATACTTCGGCTATGAACCGGGCCTGGTCGCTGTTGCCGGCAGATAAATGGATGAGTAAAATGTTCATTACCTTACTGAGATCTTGGGCCCGGAGAATCTCTTTTGTACTCTCGATCTCCAGGTGGGACCTCTTCAGTCTCGGGCGCATGGCTGGGGATAGTCTGCCCTCGACAATATTGCGCTCCATGATGTCCTCCGAAAAATTAGTTTCAATGAAAATATGGTTCAGCGGAGGAAAAATGTAATCACACTCTGCCGTGTCCGTGATGAAAGCAGCAAGGCCAATGGAGGGGTGCTCGATCAGGTATCCCAGGCAGGGTACATCGTGGGTTAAGCTGAATGGTATGAGCTTGAAGTTACCCAACTTGTACCCCTTGCCTGGAACAACCGATTTGGTCATGTACCGCATCTTCGTAACCTTCTTCTCGACAAGGGTCTCCTCCGATGCAAGTATTGTAATTCCGGCCTTCATATAACTGTCAATGTAGCCGGCATGATCGTTATGTGAATGTGTCAGTAATGCGCCTACAATGGAGGACATGTTATAATTAAGAACCTTTTTGACCTCCAATAATTTACAACCAACCTCTATTATAAGGGTCTCTTCACCGTTGGTTAAGACATATCCGTTACGTTGGCTTCCAGACCCGAGAACGTGACACTTCATAGCATCTCTTCTTTAAATTTCCATTTATAACCATAAGCTGTTTTTTGAACGCCCGAACAGCAAGCACTTATACCACTGGATAAAAATCCTAATTCCCTTTCAATATCTGCAGCGCAATTCCACTCCCGTATGACAACATCGTCGGGGGTTAATTGTATTCGTTTCCTTGATTGAGGATGATCTGAGCCAAAACGTCCAATACAGGCGCCCTTAATTCCTAATACCCTATGCTTATGAAGTTCATTTTCAGACCTGGTAACCCACTCGAGATTATCAACGCGATTATCTGTTTTTATGCCATTTTTATGGTTTACATGATTTTTACCTTCTAACAGAGGAAGGAATGTCATGGCAACTATTCTATGAACGCGAGCGGATACTTGCCTATACTTATTATGCAGGCTAAATATTAAGTAGCCAGTAGTTCCCGGGACGGTTTTAATAATTTTCCCCTTAACTCTTTGCGTTTTTTGTGTTGGCCGCTCAACTATTATCCTATCACAGCTTCTTATCCTACCAAGGGAAGAGACCTGGTATATCCCCTCACTTCCATTTATATCCTTCCAAACCTCTTCCATCACTCCCTCCATAGCTCCTTAGTATCCCGGGTCCTCTTCCTTCACCTCAGCCTCTTTCGGGGTAGCGTTCACATCCTCATACTGAACATCGGTAGCAATGAGACTCTTGCCGTTGCCTCCGGGCTCATTCTTATGCTCCTCGTCCTCGTTGAAGTCCTCGTCCTGGGCAACTACACTTATCATCTCTATTGAAAGCAGACCCCACTTTGTAAGTAGGTTGCGGAGTACTGTTTTAAGAGCCATCTCATCGCGGTTGGTTTCCCAGACACCATCCTTTAATCCCCATGTCTTTGAGTACTTCTTGGCATGAGCCTCGAGGTTATCCTTAGACATGTAGAGAGTTTTGGAGAATCCGTTGAGCAGCTTGAAGTATGCGAAGTAGCCCTCAATATCATCTGAAGTGCGATTGCCCTTAAAGGCTATCTCCCCGGAGATCTTATCCACCAGCTGCAGCTCACCCTTATAGACCACATCTGCATTTATGGTTTCATACTGGCCGGACCGGATAGCGAGCTGTATGAGCCCCTTGTATCCGATGATGAATGTCGGGATTGCCACTTTACCCCAAGTGCCGTCATCCTTCTTAACGTTCTTGTTGTAAGGAACGATGTAAGCATGTCCCAGGGCCTTAATCACCGGGAGCTTGAGGATAGCTGCCTTGAGCGCCTCCTTCACTACCAGGTCGGGGTTGCATGCTATCAATTTACTGTCGCTGGAGTAGATCTCCATGACCGATGCAATGAACGGGGCTGACTCTTTGCCCAGGGCGTTCTCAAACTGTTTCTTGATTGAAACATTGTCCAGCACGGACCTCATCCTTGCGATGTTCGTCTGTGTCGGTGTCGGCTGGATAGCCGGCGGCTGTGATTGTGCGTTGTTTGTCATTGTTACTCGATTATTAGTTTCTCATCTGTTGTTACATAAAGGTTGATCTGTTGTGATTTCATCTTCGGTAATTCGTTGGCCGATTCAGCATTGTCCGTCCAAACAGGCAGATACATATTGTAGTGTTCGCTGAATGCGGAGATAACATCCATACCTCCCACAATCTTACCGGCATGGTTAATATCCGGATAGGGCACTCCTTCAATGGTCAGGACGCATGTTTCTGTTTCGGTCCCGTTAATCAGGTTGTCAAAGAGCTTGAAGCGGACCAGCTTAAAGCGGCCGTTGACTTTCTGCTCGATGGCCTCAATACGGAGCTTGTTATAGTCATGGATCAGCGCCTCCTTCTTTTCGAGCTGAGAGAGCTCCTCGGAGAGCCTCTTCTGATCGGCCTTGAGCTCCTTATGCCGGAGGTCCATCTTCTCGATGGTGGTCCGGTCATTGAGTTTGCTCTTAAACTCCTCGATCTCCCTTTTCAGCGGTGCGCTCTCGGTCTCATACTCAAGGAGCATCTCTCCTTTTTCAGGGCTGGTATCCGCGATCTTCTTCTCCAGGTCTGCTATCTCGGCACCTACCCTGTTGTACTCCTCATGGGAGGCAAGCAATGTAGTGGGGTCAGCCTTCTTCTGCGGGACCTTTGCCCGGAGCTTGGGTAATTGCTCGGTGAGCTTATCAATCTCGGCTGAGAGGGTGCTGGCCTGTCCTTCATTGGCAAACTGCTGGTCCTTGAGCTTCTGTATCTCCGCTGCCACAGCCATGCCCTTGCCTTTGTTGATCTCAAGGCGCTTGACCTTATCGGTATTGAAATTGGCCTCCATGTCCTTGCGCCTGGCCATGATGTCATCATCGTCCAGCTGCCTCTTGCATGTGGGGCAGATAATTGAGCTCTCGTCCATAAAGAACTGCACGGCATTGATATCCTTCCATTCGGCTATCAACTCCTCCCTCTGCTTGGTGAGCCTTGCCATCTCCCGGGCCGTGTCATCCTGGGTGATGATTATCCCCTGCTGCCGGCTCTTTTTGAGTGCAATGGTATCCTCGGCCTGGCGCACGGCATTCTCGGCCTCCTTGGTATCCTTTGAGGCGTTGTATTCAACCTCAAACTCGATTGCCTGCCTGCGCGTCTTGCGTTTATTGATCTCTTCCTGAAGGCCACGGATACTCTCGGCATGGGCCTCCATTGCCTTGGACTTATCTACCAGGGCCTCGTTGATCTTCTTGAGTTTCTCTTCCCTCCATGCGATCTCCTTCTCTATCTCGGACCAGTTACTCCGGTCCGGGGTATTGCGGTTCACCTCGTCAATACGGGCAGGGATAGCATCAAGCTCCTCCTTGATCTTGCGCTTGGTGGCCGTGATCTCACGGTTATACCACTCGACTGACTTGTCTCCCTTGTGCTGGAGCATGGCTTTCATGGCAGGGGTAAGAGCAAGGTCATCATCACTCACCTCCCCGGCCATCTCAAAGAGCTTGGACCGCTGTTGTTCCCACGGCATTGATGGGAAGTACAGAGGGTTGGTGAGCAGCTTGAAGATGTTCGGAGGGCAGATGGTCTCCACCTTCAGGTTGAACTCGCGCATGGTTACCGGGACTCCGTTGATATAGTAGGTTGCAGTATTACCAGAGAACTCTGCATCTGCCTTGCCTTTAGCTTTGGTCCATTTTTCCGAGAGCACCTTACGAAGGACCAATACCTGATCATCAATCTGAAGAGTCATTTCTACTTCGTGATCAAGATAGGGTATGGCCTTTCCGTCAGGTCCCAAGGTTTTCACATTGAAGTCTGTACGATCATCTGTGTTCTTGTTAAAAAGTACCCACAAAAAAGCGTTCATAATAGTTGTCTTTCCGGTGGCATTCGCCCCTCGAATTGTCGTGCTTTTGCCAAATGAGGCTGTCAGATCTCTGATACCCATGAAGTTTTTCATGGTAATTTTCGTTAACGTTGTCTTCATATTCTATTTATTTATTGGTGCGTATCTCCATATATATCCCTTATAGGTTTTTTTTCTTCCTCTGATGCAATGGGTAATCCCCGTATTTGTAGTGCCCGGAGAAATAACTGCCATTGCATTTTTTGCACAATCCCATTCTCGGATAAGGTTCATCTGTAGGTCATATTGAAGTACAGGCTTCATATGACATCTTGAAAAAGCCTCTCGAAATTTAGGATCGCGCGGTTTTCGTTTTAGTCCCTTTTGAGCCCTACTCATTCGCATCCGTGTCTCATCGGACACCTTTCTGCCCCTCATTTTTTGTTTGGTCTCCTCGGTAATTATTCTCCCCTTCAGTGCAAGGCTCATTTTAAGCCGATATTCTGGTAGATGATTTTTGCCGTTTAACTTGATCTTCCTTTTTGTCTCTTCAGAATGAGGAATACCAATTCTGGATAAACTACCAGCAATCTTACATGTATTGAAATATGTTTTATGAGAGTCAAGAAAGAACTGCTCTGCCTGTATTAATTCTTCTACAGAACATGAATGAATAAGGGTAAACCTCAAGTCATCCTTACCATAGGTATTATAATGTCTTTGCAATTTGATCGAGTGGTGTCTGTTTTGACGCAGGGCATTTAGGTGACGCCTTCTCCTATGTGCATAATTTACGGCACTACCGATATATATTCTATCCGGCCTACACATGGATTTTATCTGATAAATGCCCGTGATCATTGCGTTTATGATTTAATTATTACTGGTAAAATGTATGTGCGGTTGTCCTCGAGGATGTAGTTCTCGAATGAGGCTTTGTTGGCCCGGAGGCTGTCAAGGTAGATATCCCCGTTGCGGTCAACATAGACAGCGCCAAAGGTCATCTCGCGATTATCCTTGCGCGTGGCAATGTGCTCTCCTTTGTGGAATAGCAGATAGTCAAACTTTCCCGTTGGACGGTTTACAAGCTGCCGGTGGATCTCGAGATCCTTCTGCAGTGGTAGTAAGTAGTTCATTGTTTCTTTGTCAGGAATGTGTCTATAATAAATTTCGCTTGATCAAACCCGGTAGCGAAATATGCAGAGAAGCCGGCGCTACTAAGGGCGTACAGCCACATGGCCTGCTCGGTCACATGCTCGTCAGAGATCAGCTCCCCGTTCTTCTTGAAAACATTATTACCCTCGGCCTTTAGTTCCAGGAAGAGGATCCCTCCGTTGGGATTGATGATTGTCAGATCAGGGAAGCCCTTGGAGTGCTGGATGGCCTTCATCTGTCCAGCTTGGGCTTTGGTGTGTGCAAGTCCAGCATAGTCGTAGTGAAACCGGACCTTCGGGTACTGCAGCCGAAGGTATGCCGCCAGCTCGCGGTAAAGGACGTATTCTCGTTGCTCTGCCATCACCAATCGAGTTTAAGTCCTGCATAGACAATTAGGGCGAAGATCAGAGCCACAACAATGCAGCTGATGATCTCGTTACGGGCGTGTTGGGTGAGTTTCATTTATTTGGGGTTGTTTAGGATAGCGGAGATCTCGGCTCTGATATATGACGGCAGATATTTTTCCTTTATCTGAGTCAGCACAGCCTCGGCCTGAAAGAGCTGGCTAATATAGGGGTGTGATGTAGTACCATCTTTTGCCATGATCTTGATGGATATGTTACTGGTAAGATCCTGGTCCCTCAAAAACTGCCAGTAGGCCTCAGTCAACTTATCAATATCGCGGTCAAGTTTTATCTTTGCCCTTTCTTCAATGGCTTCCTGAATCGTTGTAATTGTGCTCATGTCAGTTGTGTGTTAGTTGTTATTGTCAGTTCTTGATATTACTCTCCAGTTGTGGGTCCACCGGCTGATAGAGAATGGATAGGTGGCCATTCCCATGATTACAGCGGCCTTGGATATGATGATCTCGGGTGTATCTTCAGGCTTGCACCCCACAGTCATGGTTCCCTCGTAGGTGCCGATGTTGTACTTTACTGTTGCGGTCATTTGTCAGTTGTGTTTAGTGACCTATCTTAACCAGCCTCTTAATATTCACCCATGTACGAATAGGGTGTGCCATCATTACGCCATTTGGGTGCATATCCCATTTGACTCTTATCCTGTCACCCTCGAGGTCAACCACATTTCCCCTGCGACCATCTGTATAATCGCCGGGTTGGGTTCTTTCTACTCTGCTACCAATTGTAATTGTTGTCATGGCCTGATCAGCTAAGGGTTCCGTTTGCTATTGCACGATCCCTGGCTGCCCTGCACTCTTCGAGGGAAGGTTTAACACAGGTAAAGAGAGCGCCACTGGTATGGCGGTAGTCGTATTCATAGTAAGTTTCCGTTCTCCCTCTGCGGAAATAGCTATTTCTCTCATATCTCTCTTCGCCCTTGGGGCAGGTGGAGCAACCATTGTTGTCATTTTTCATTTGTCAGTTGCGTGTTAGTTTATATTATTGATGAAGTGCCAGCGAGTCTATATACATCTCATACTCCCTCCGGCGTATCCGGATCTTGGCATTACGGCCGGCGTTGGCTATTGGGGTGAGCAGTCCGGTGCGGATCCCCTCTTCATAAGCCTTGCGGCCTATCTCCTTCATAGCCTGGCTGCGGGTGACAAAGCGAGGCGAAATGTTATCCATTACCACCTCTATTTTTTTGTCAATAAGCCCATTGATAAAGGCCGCCAGCTGTTCATCTATTGTCAGGGTCCCGAACCGGGGAGTAAGTTTTTTCTCGTTTTGCATTGTCAATCCACTCATTTTACTTAACTTTGTCGTGTGCCTTACGTTGATGTTGAAGCAAATATACTGCACATTTGTTGTATTTGCAAATATTTTAACATTCTTTAACATTTGATACGGCACGATTGACGCCTTGACCTGACTTGATTTTGTTTAACTATTTATAAATGAGCACCTACACCTTTGCTGATCGGCTAAAAGAGCTGATGTATTATTATCGGCTCAACAAAAACTCCCTCTCGGTGAGACTCGGTTTCACCGCAAACACATCCATAACCAGGCTTGCCAACCACCCGGACAGGTACCCCTCGTTTGAGATCCTGAGTTTAATTCTTGAAGCGTTCCCGGAGGTGTCTGCCCGATGGCTGATCCTGGGTAAGGGGAAGATGTTGGATAAGGATGAGATAATGAGCCGCGACCTCTGGACTGTATATTATAGGAAGGAGTTCTGCGCATCCAAAAATCTTGTTAAAGAGGATAAAGAGCCAGTTGACCGCATGCGTATCCATGGCTACTCAGATTGCGAGCTGGCCGTGGATGTGTTCGGTGATAGCATGGCACCGCGGATCGTGTCGGGTGATGTTGTTATCTGTAAGGAGGTAAAGGCCGGAGAGCCGATTGCCTACGGAGAGGCTTATATGATATGCACCAGCAGCGAGCCATCGGTCCGCTATATTAAAAGCTCTCCCTCAGAAGGAGTGTTAAAGCTGGGCGCTGAGAATCCCCGGTTTGAGGACTATGAGATGAGGCGGGACGAGATCATTGCTTTGTTTCGCGTGAAGGGACTGATCCGGCGCGAGGCTGTTTAGGCTGCATCTGAACCAACTTAATTACTTTTCGGTTTACCGCATCTACTTGGGACAGGTCGAATTGTATGTAAATATCTGTTACCAGGCTACCAATGCCATGCCCCAAGGCATAACGTATAACGTCCCTTGATGCACCTACCTCTTTGCCTATTGCTACGGTAGCCCAGGTATGCCGGGCCCAATAGATTGTGACGGGCTTGGTGATCTTCAGGTCCGTGGCAATCGCCTTGAGCTTCTTATTGATCAGCCTGGTAGCGGTCCGGTAGTCGGTGTATCGCTCCATGGTGTCAAGGATAAACTTTCGGCCCGGGTATCGGTCAATGATTGCCTGGGCCACGGGGAAGATCTTAATAGAGTAGTCCTGCTTGCCCTTACTCCTTCTATAATATACTCTGCCCTCGTCAATGTTCTCTGAGGTTAGGAACATCAGATCCCGCATGTTAATACCTATAAGATAGAAGCTCAACAGAAACATGTCCCGAGACCAGGCCATAGTTGGGTTGCTCAACTTAACGTGAATGATCTTCTGCATCTCTTCGGCCGTGAGGTTTCGCTTGCGTGTATCTTCCCTGGGGATCCGGTAGCGGTGGAAGGGGTATGCCGCGCGATCAGTCAGCCCGATATCCATAGCCTCCCGGTAAACGGTCCGGATGTTTCGCATGTGTACCCCGATGCTATTTGCAGACATACCCTTTGTCTCTTTTCTGATGCCGTGGGTGCGCATCCACCTCTCATATCGTTTGAGCCACTCCGCGTCAATAGTTGTGAACGGGACCACCCTGGCGCTGGTGTATGCCTTCAATACGGCCTTGGTGGACCGGAAGCATTTTGCATAGTTGAAATTCCCTTCCCCGTCATGCCGGCTTATCCTCTCGTCAACCAGGGCGTAAAGGTCCTGCTCGCGGTGTTTGTCCCGGAGGATGGTCATAAGCGATGGCATATCCATAAAGCGGAGGTTCCGTAGGGCCTCGGTCTTTCGCACCATATCTCCGATGAGCATTTGTATCTTGCCGTTGGCCCGGTCAGCCTGGTCGGCTGTAAACCCTCCACCGGGGAGGATGGTCCCGGAGTCATGGTCAAAGTATTTCTCCAGTACATGATACTCGGTAGCAACAAAACGGACGTACCGGTTATGTGTTACCCGGATCTTAACATTGCTTTTTTTATCCTGCCTCTTCTCGGAGGCGAGAATAACGGTCTTGAATTTTGCCATTTGTCAGGTGTGCTCATTTTAATTCTCGAACAATTCCGCTAACAAATGTAGTGTATTTTGCTTTTCAAAGTAAAACAAAGTAGGCGGCATGTATGCAGCATGTATTTTTCTCAAGTCCGTAACTCACTATGATACAATAAAAAAGAGACTGCGTTTATGTCAGTCTCCTGGTCGGTCTGCAGGGACTCGAACCCTGGACCCGCTGATTAAGAGTCATACTCTCGCATCTCTGTATTCAATTATATTTGTGATTGTTGCAGAGATTTGCGGTTTTCATTCTCGAACAATTCTCTTACGCCAGAGCCCTCCGGGAAGCTATAATCGGAGCATGCAAGTTAGAGATTTAGACCGGATTTTTATCTAAGACGGTGCAAAACTTTTGCCTCTCCATTGCCAAAAATAGTTATATTTGTGGTGTCAGAATGTGCTCGATTAGCGTCACTCATTTCGTTGCGTGTTGAAAACCCCGTTTGTCAGGCGGGGTTTTCTCATTTAGAACCAATAAACATATTATGAAAACAGACTTCAAGAAAAGATTTCTCCGGATCTCCGGTAGGGGGTGTTTCTCTGTGACAGTAATGACTTGATGTTCTCCAGGCTCTCAGCATAGGCCACGGCCTCAATGCCGGCATCATCCATGTACCGGTTATACAAATACCACTCTTTAACAAAGCCCGTCACCAGCGCCTCTCTGATAGCCTCTGTTGCGGCCATAAGCTGATTGATGTCCCAGGTGTTTGCCATATCCAGGTAGAAGATAATAAAGTCATCTGTCTGTGTCATCACGGCAAACTCCAATCCCGTCACATCAGCTGCAAAGGCTGAGTCCACAACGATGGTATCTGCCGTATTGCTCACGATGGTCCTCTCCTGGTTCATCGAAAGTCCCGGGGAGGTGATGACAAACTTCATGCCGGCGAGCTCGTTGGTGGTAAGTACCTGAGCCGGGGTGGTAAACAGGGACGCGGTTACTCCGCTGACGATGGTGCCGGAGGCTTGCGGATCCCCAAACTTGACATTGTGCCGGTATGCTCCCGGGATCCCCTTGGCCCAGGCGCTTGCCTTGCGGAAGGCCTCTGCTGATATCTTCTTGATAAGGTCGTCAAACATGGACCGGTCATCATCGGTGAGGACCAACTTGTCAACCATGGGCTTGCCCTGCTCGTCCCTGGCGTTCCGGGCTCTCCATGCGGTTCTCTTTTTGGTGTCCGTGAAGATGTCATCGAGATTGAAGAGCAGCAACAGCCGGTAGTTTACCCCGTCAGAGATCTCAATGCTCTCCAAATAGTCTGCGATGTTCACATATGTGTGCGCGGAGGTGTTGAACAGGAGTATCATGGCTTAAAGTATTACAAGGTTAAATCGATCTGGTAGGACAGCTCTTAACTGTTTCATGGCTTTTTGTGAGTCTGCAATGTCGAGAATACCATCTTTATTTATATCTACGAACTGAAGCCCAGGCATGATGCAGCCTTCAGTATCCACCTTACGCGGGTTGCTGAGCGGTTCCATCGGGATCCCGTTCCAGTGATAGTTGAATAGTCTTTTAATGAAGTGCAAGAAACTCGATAGGCTTATCATCTTTATTGCACGTTCACTTGCATAATTTCCAGAGTGGAACAAAATCTCACTTCTGCCGGGCACATCTTTAACCCACCAGCAATGCCCAAACCTGGGATGGTTTAATCGCTCGCACTTATAGGTGCCGGCCGGAATACAGCTGATCTCCCTCTCGTTGTCCAACCATGGGAGCTCCAAGGTCAATACATCGAGGATCACCTGATCCTGGTCAAAGACGAAGAGGCCCCCAGGGGTCTGGGCGGCCTCATATCTTCGTCCTATAACTGCGGTGATCTTCACGGGTTATCAGAATTTTATCGCAATGGTTGGCACAATGCCAAATCTCTCGATAAGTGGTATGGCGTTATTAAAGTCGTAACACGGGCCGCATCCAATACTAAGCCCCGGAGGTAGAAAGTCTAATTTGAACTTTCGTGCGAGGTCATATATCTGTACTGTAGCGAGAATGGATATGTAATTCTCCGCATCCTTAACCGGAATCATGAGATATCCTCCGAACCCAATATCACTCACAGCCTCTCCATTTACCACGGTGTACTTTGCGTATTCAAGTCCTACGCCTGGTCTCTCATAATCGTTGCCAAGAATCTTCTTTTCGGTAGAGGAATAATAGAGCTTTTTATACCCAGCCGTAAGTCCTCCCCTGAGAAAATAAGCATGCTGGTCGTTATACACTAAGGTGTCCGTACTCCGTTCTCTGACCGCCTGTTTCTTGGCGATTCTCTCGGGCGTTACATCTTTTACAAACCCCTGTGCATTGACTCCGAAACTCAATAAGCATAACAGGATAAGCAGAGGCATGACCCTTCCCATCCTTGAGGCTCGCTTTCTCTGTGCGGAGAGCTCTCCCTTCATTAGCTGGCCTTCACTGTTTGTAAACATGTTCTTGAGCAAATATGCCACCGCTGCCGAAAGAGAAACCTCAAGGATAGGCTGAAACGCTACCCATGTAGTCGGTAGTTCACCGGCCTGTAGAAGTTCAAGTATGCCGCCCAGCAGGGCAGTAAGGAATGCAATGAGCAGTCCCTTTCCCAGGTCAGCCCAATTCAGATTTAAAAACTTACTTTGTTTCATTTTGTTGGATTTAGTTAAACATTAATGTTTTAGCGTATCAAAGTTATCACTTTTGTTGTAATGTACTGCGTTTCTGTCGTATTGTGTGCAAAAAAATATTATACTGCCGGTATCTCAAATGGAAGCTGGTGCATAAGCTCATTGCTTCCCGTAAGCGAAGGGGACTGCTTATAATCAGTTGACGGAAGGTACTTATCAACTTCTTTTTGCCAATTGGCAAAGAAGATCCCCGGTCGCATGATCTGAGAAAAGTACCATGAGAATGCTCCTGTATAATCCCCATTGATGTAAGCATCTGCCGCTGTCTCCCGTTCACCACAGGCAGCGAATACAATCCAGTCAATATCTTCTTCGATGATTGCTCTCTTGGATACATTGAAGTTCTCCGGCATCGGCTCAGAGACAAGGAAACGGGCCTGCTTGTAGTGTGGATTATACTTGACCCTTGGGACAGTGATACCGGTAGAGAAGCAGCAGTCGAGAATAAAGACCACCTTCAGTCCTGCCGGCTTCTTCTTCATAAGTTCATAGAGCTGGTAGTCGGCATAAGAGCCGTTATGGAAATAGAATGCCTCGCTGAACCCGTCTATCTCCCGGGGATTACGTTTGTAGGTCCCATGCCCCGAGTAGTGAATTATCAGCCATCCGGTAGGCATGTTTTCAAAAGCTTTCAGGATCTCGGCCTCGAACTTCTGCCAAGTAGCATCGGAGTCCTGAAACAACCGGAACACAAACTGTGACCAGAACTGCTTTATCCTGGCTACAATCCTTTTCTGATCGTTAAGGCAACCCCTCAGAGGGCTCTGGGTGTACTTATTGATGGCAAAGGACAGACAGCAATACATCCCGTAAACAAATGGCTGCTCCGGTGCCGGAGTGAAAATCCTCTTAAAGAAAGCGGCTATCTTCATAAGTAGAACCTTTATAGTTTTCATTGCTTTCACACTTTTTCGGGAGTGACGTTCTGGCTCCCAGGTTAAACAATATGATTCCAAACTGGCGTTTGGCATGGTCATAGTACAGATCGAAGAGGGTAAACTTGCCTATCCTTACCTTGATGGCGATCTTGTCACCCTGTTTCTTTTTCGACTTCCAGCTGTTTATGAACTCCATGGTAGTGATGTTATAATGGTGCACAACCCTTGAGCGCGAAGGCAGACAAGATGAATGCACTAAAAGCTATAACAGCAATTGCAATATTCACCCACTTATTAACGCTCCGGTTCCGCTTATCCTCTTCGGCTCTCTTCTTATCGGCCTGTTCCTTTAATACTCTCTCCCTCTCCTTATAATTCAGAATAAACTCTTTAGACATCTTGACATCCTGACTCATAGGTGTTACCAAACCGATCAGGGTGGCCAGTTGTCCCTTCATGCCAGGTTCAGTCCCGCTGCCGTTGTAATCCTGATCCAACTTGTCCACCTTCTTAGCCAGAGCATGAATCTCATTTGTTTTATTGCAGGTGTGGACGGTTGTTCTCGTAGGCGGCATGGCTGTATCAATTATTGTATGATTATTACTCTTCCGTTTTTATCAACTAATAAGTTATTGCCCGTACCCGTGCCTATCGCTGTAACCCTCGGGAAATCCTCTTCATCTATCTCCTCGACAACATATTCAAATAGCCCTAAATCGGGATATATCCCGGTGTATGCGATCTCAACATCTATTCCCGCATCAATTAAATCTGATGTTGACCTTAGCTTGGCAAAATTTATATCAGGGAGACTGCCATTGGCTTTTCTCGAATACCGCAAGCCTAACGTATCCAACGTTACAAAGTCCTCAACGCTTGCCACGGGCCCCGTCTGATCGTAGAGTGCATCCCAATTATTATGATCGAAAGTATAAGTATCAAGATAAATATAAGAGTACTGATACCCGTCATTTAAGATTGATATGTTATTTCTGAATATTGATGCCCCACCCCTTGCTCCAAAAATATACCACCAGAAACCATCATTATCATTTCCTATTGACAGGTTATTGTATATCTGCATCTTCTGCATACAGTTATTTGCGTTAAACCCCGTGCTGGTGTTATATGCTGCCATACAATTTGTGACGACACGATTGTATTCAATCACCGGAGGGTCTTCTGCCCAACCTAACTTAAACCCGTTTGCAACCTTCCCGGCGAGAAGACCATTATAAAAAGCCCAACAGCTATCAATAATTACCTTACCCTCATTACGCATTAAATCCACTCCGTCGTCAGAGTTCCCCCACATCCTTACGCCTCTAATGGTATTGACCATAGCTGTGTCGGTTATGTCTGCTATCTCTATCCCGTCAGAGTTATTTCCCGGGGTTGGCGTACTTAGCGGGTCTTCATTATCATATACGTCACAGTTGTATATCAAATTATCCGTGCAGTCATACATGAGAGAAATACCCGAACCTCCCATACCATAAACATTACATTCGATTATTTCGTTATGGTCTGAATTTTCTTGCATCCTAAATCCGGCAACCCCTAATTCTCCTGTAAGCTGAACCACGCCCGTTACATTTAAGCCCTTAAATGTCCAGTAGTCACAGTGGCGCATCACTATTCCAAAGCGTGAACCGCCCCGTCCGTTATTTGCTGCGGTATTATTCACACCGTCAAGGATCGGTATCTCCCCCGGATAATTCATCACTACTATTCTGTTCAGTGCCGTGCCGTTGTGGTTATACAGTCCCACACACCCCCACCATTCGGTTGTAAAAATAGTTCCAATAGACGTTCCTATCGGTTGATATGTGCCACCTCTTATATATAATGTATCACCAGCAATAATTGTAGAGAATCCCTTTTGCCACGTTGCCCACGGAGCGGCAAGCGACCCTGCCGCCGCATCACTTCCCGTTGTAGCCACGTAGTATGTCCCCGCATTCAGGAGAAGCGGCAGTAAAATCAATAATATAGTTAGATATTTTCTCATATCAATTAAATGGATGGGTATTCCCGTTGCCTGAATTATATAAGGTTGTTACCTCGCCCGATGTTAATGCCCTGTTCCATATCCCGGGAGAGTCAATTATTCCTTCAAAATAACTTCCTGCTCCACTATAAGAATTACCAAAGCAAGTAGTTGATGCGCTTTCCATTAAAGTTCCACTAAATGTTCCTGCTGATGCAGATACATCTGTTCCGTTAAGATACATCTGCAAGGTCTGTCCGTCACCTCTATTTACGAATACCACATGATACCACGTATCTACTGATAACGCCCCCGAGGAAAGCACTTCATAAGATGTTCCGTCCGTATTCCTTGTCACTCCCTTTAACTTATCGTCAGCACTATTTATATATAAATAATGAGCGCTATATGGGCTTGAGCCTCTGTTCTGTTGGAACAGGTAGTTACTCTGCGCCATCACTGAAGGTAAGCTATCCATCTTAAACCACATGGCTACTGAGAAATCAGCACCACTCGGAACCGTATTGGCGTTGTAGGCTATATTAACCACATCATTTGCTGCATCAAAGTCTCGTGCCAATCCAAGTTTACCAGCAACCCCAGCCGTGGCGTTAGTTGTTCCGTTCTGTGTGCCGGTAGCATCAACCACCGCAGTACCCGATGCTTCATCGAACTTCCAATAACCATTCAAACTGTCAAGCAAAGCTGACTCCTCCCCCTCAAGTGACAGGTAGCTCCATAAAATAGGTTCAATAATGTCTATCATTACTTGTTCGCCGGCAACCCATACTGGATTAACAGTAATGGTATCATGTTTTACCCTAAATCCATCATAAATATTTGTTGCTGTGAACTGTTGAAATTGTTTGGCTCCACCAGTTATAGTATTAGTATTACGGTAAACATCTATATGCTTACCTTCAAAGGACGAATGAACTACTATTGAGTCAGCAGCCGATGGCGCACCTGTGGTCACGCCTATAATAAACGCCAGTCGTTGGGCAGATAACCCCGATCCGCTGCCTAATAATGACTCAACGTATGTTCGCGTGGTGTAACCCGCATAGATGTTTGAATCCGCGGCAGCAACACCTACCGTTGCGGTAGCAAGGTAAGTGCTCATAGTATCATTAATGTTTTGTTTTGTGGCATAGTCACCGCTTGCGATGGTATCTCGCAGCGCCTTCCTGGTGACATAGTTGCCAGCAGCATTCCCGGTGCTGTCTGCGGTCTCTATCCGGGCATTGAGCTGTGTCTGGACGTTAGAGGTCACTCCTGAAAGACGATTCAGTTCGGCAGTAGTAATAAGCCCTCCGCGAAGAATTGCGAACTCAGCTGGAGAGAAGGTATAAAGCTCAAGGTAATTGGCCAAGTTGATCGGCTGGTTTGCCTTGATAAAGGAGGTACGAAGTTTATCCGCTGACGGATCATTGTTGTACGCCCCGACATTTATGGAGTCCAAGGGCGATGTATCAAACGCCCTGGCGCTCGTCATCATCTTCTTTGGCGCACAGCTATTGATGACTATTGCCAAAACAAGTATTGTAGATATGAGAATCTTTTTCATCGTTTATTACGGTTAAAGCATATTACATAAATGATCCAATCAACCATGGCAATGACCGCAAGGGCCACTATCCCTCCCGACCAGGTTAACGTGAGATCTGCCACCTCCGGAGTACCCCATCCGAGCCATAGATCCCCGGCCTCTTTTATGCCACCAAGGGTGAGAGAGGCACCAACGGCCAGCACTACCAACCAATCAGGTCTGCGTCCGGCAGTCGGTTTGCTGAATATCAAGAGGATCGCCGCTGTTATCAGCGCCCCGAATCCGAAGTGTAATATCAAATCGTTCATTATTCTTTCCTCCGTCTTTTCTTCCACCATCGCACCAGCTTTATCACCGATACCAGGTTGACCTTTATTGTTATCTTATCCCAGAAGGCTCATAGTCTTACCGGTTCTCCGTTGTGAAGCATTATCCTGTTGCCTGTCTTAGCTGCATGTCCTATTGGCAAGTCCTCAACCGTCACCGTCACCGTCCATACCTGTGTGGTCGTCCCATCTTCTGCCATCACCGTGTAGGTAACCGGAGAGGTGAAGTTCCTTGCCGTGCCACCGGGAGGGTCAATAGATGCCCCGTAGGATACGGTTATCGAGGGGCTGAGAGATGTCAGGCTTGTCCCGTAGGCTACCTCTATGCTTATCGTGTGGTTGGTGGTGTTGATGGTTGCTGCTCCCGTCTGCTCGGTAAAGGAAAAGGCGGTTATGTCGGTGGCATCGCTTTCTGATGGTGCAGATACCGATAATCCATCCCATCCGGCCATCCTTGCCAGCATCCACCAAACGCCTTTTGCAAGCCTGACGGCGGCCTCCCAAGACATATGCGCACCAAAATCATCCTCTACATTAGTTGGCGTTCCAACGGGGTATGTATGACCATCCCATGTAACGGTGTATGGTTCCGTGCTATAATCACCGCTGTCATCATAGTATAATATGTCAGCAAAATCGAACAACATTCTGCTTGGATCGGCAGATACAGAATCTCGTATTTGTTCATACATGAGATATTTATTGTAGCCTATTTCATCGTACATCAAATCAACTGGGCCTGTAGTATAGTAAATCTTAGTATCAATACTATCTGCACAATAGTCAATGTATTCTTTAGTAGCCTCTATATAATCAGTAGCATCTATTATTGCACCATCATAACACCATCCGAATCCGAATGCATATGGTTCATAAACTGTATTATTAGTATAAGATAAGCCTACCTTTGTCTGTGCTATAGCAGCCGCCGATGTAAACCAGTCTTCTTCTCCGTAACCCCATATCCAACCTGTTGCATGGGTTACATCTCCCCAGGTATATAGATCGGCTCTTAAACGTGATGTTGTATAAGCCTCAGGCGATCCTGGATTATATTGGTAATTAACAACAAACTGAGGATAGTCAACCTCTAATCTCTCCAATCCTCTGCCATAGCCCAAGGCGTGTGATTCGCCTGCAATGACAAATCTCATTTCTTTTACTTTATCAATGTAATATTGAGGTATGTCATCAAACCGATCTACAACCGTATGATCGGCTATTATTGGAGCAAATTCAGAATATCCCAGGTCGGGTGCAGTACCAGAATAAGGTAGTCCTACATTAACACCACCGTCAATAAGATCACTGCCAGGCGCTAATTTTAATACAGTTATGTCAGGAAGAGAACCGTCATCTTTTCTTGGAGCAGATAACTGTGTAACTATAGTTACAGAATCTACTGAAGTAAAGTCATCGTCAGTAATGGTGTAATCTGCATTTACCTGCGTTGCATAATAGTCCCCAAACTGTTCCCAGTTATTATGATCTTGTGTTATGTGTTGTGGGTATTGATAACACCATGCAGCAAATGTTGCACCATATACATTAAAGCCGTTATTACCCCTTGTTTGGTAGGCAATATTATTTCTAAAAACACATCTTCCGGTTGTTAAACTCTGCGTCCACCCCCAATCAGGATCATCATCACATTCATTAGCATCTTGGAATGCTATTTGGTCTTTATAAGAAGTGTTATTATAAAATGACATTACTGGCCCGTAATTAGGATAATAAAGATTTTCTGTTACATATCCCGCTCCTGTCGCAAATGCTGATATAGTGTTTTTAACAACCCGCTTTGTCATATCTCTTACTGCACTACCCGCAAATTTAAAATGACCTCCAGCACCTTCCTCAAGATAACCACAACTCCATGCCCAACAGTCTTCAACATATAATTGGAAACCAGCAGCAAGATCAAAGGCGTTATCTGAATTATGCCATGATCTGCATCCCGTAAAATAAGCCACCTTAAAAGTATCAACTGCCGTACCTCCACTACCACCTCCGAATCCATCTGACCTATTCCCCGGATGATCTGAAATACTATCCACGCAATTATATGCGTCACAGTTGGTAATATATAAAGTATCAAACCCATTCATTAAAAAACCATAACCACCATGATCATGAGATACAATTCTTTCAAGCCAGACATTTCCTCCCAAGCTACCGTTGCCAAATTCAATACCCCTTATTTCTTGATTATATACCTTCTCTTTAACATGACGAATTTCCATTGGGCCAATCAGCTTTTGGTATGTCCCAAAAAACTGCATACCCTGATCAAAAGAACTAAGAGTAGTATGATTAATGCAATCTAATATTGGTATATCTCCTTCGGCCACATCGGGAGGGTAAGCCATGTAGACTATAGGAGCGTCATACGTTCCGTTGTAGCCGCTTGCACCATACAACTGAGTATTGTCAGGGTCTTTCTTTATCCTGGCTTCGGGATACCATACACCACCTCTAAAATAAACTGTATCTCCGGCTTGTGCTGTCACTAACGCTTTTTGCCAGGTTGCCCAAGGATAGTCAATATCCGTACCGGCGTTACTGTCCGACGCATTCGCATTGTATGCTGTATCTTGAACGAAATAAACGCTTTGTGAATAAAGATTAATAGAAACCAGCAAGAACAGTATTATATAAAGTGTTTTTTTCATTTTAATCTTCGGTTAATACAAGATTATCTATAGTGGCGGTGGCTCCACCTACTGCTGCCCTTATACCCAATCCCCCATCGCCTATATCGCTTGGTGTAGTAAAACTTGCGCTCATGGCTCCTTCGGTAAAATTTGCATAGGCCGCATACACAATTAATGCGTTTGAAGAACAAAATTGCAGGGTAAGTTCGGGTGGAGCACCAGCAATGATATCTACATCAAAAGTTATGGTATAGGCCGTACTCGCCTCTATCGATATAACCATATCTCCAGAGGCTTGATATATTCTCGAATTTCCGGTATTATCATAATTAGCCTTACCTCCCGTTATTGTCCAAACCACACTACTACAAGTCCAATCCGTTGCATCATCAAATGTGCCATTAGAAAGCATATTGACAGCGGGAGGTTCTACTATTGCCGGAGCCGACATAAAACCGCTCCCCGTCTTCAGAAATTGCCCTCCTCCCTTTGTGAACTGAGCGTTACAAATGATGCTGAGGAGTAGTATCGGAATGATAATATATTTCTTCATCTTAATAACTTCTGTTACGTTTGTACCCGGTCATATTCACAATCAATGCCTTTGGCTTTCGCCCCGTCACTACCCCGGGCGACTTACAGAACACCCACACGTTAGGCGGGATAGCTGAGTTATCGAAAGATGAATCAACCGTTCCCGTGGTCGTGGAGTTTATGCCGAGAGGGTCGGTGTTCAGTACAACGAAGCTATTGCCAGTAGTCACGTTTATCGTGTCGTTCCAATATATCTGTATTGAGAGAGTATCTGTTCCTAATGGCGTTGTCCCTGCTATCATCACCGCCCGAAGCGATGTCACCACCAAAGTATCCGACCCCGCATTGTAGAAAGACCCATAGATATTGCTTGCCGTAAATAAGGCTGTGTCTGCCTCTGCCCCTCCGCTGCCAGCACCGAAGACAAAGAGGGTTGTAGTGTCGCTGTCATACTTTCGTAGGTCTGCCTCGGTAAGTATGCTTGGTCGCAGAGCGTTTAAGCTGTCGGCTATCTCGTCACGGACATCGCCAATCACCAATCCTCCGGCTATTGCATTAAGGCTGTCAACTAATGCTTTTCGTGTGACATAGTTCCCTGGGGCATTACCTGTACTATCGGCAACATTAATCTTTGTAGCTAATCCAGTCACTCCATCATATCTCGACATATAACCATTGACGTAGTTCACAGAATCGGCAAGTCTAACCCCGTCAACAGCCACGTCAAGTCGTGCCTGTATGCTGTCATTAATCATTGTAGCAACGGCCCCAGAAGATAACCCCGCCGGATTAGCCGCAAGGCTGTCAATAAGGGCCTTTCGTGTGACATAATTACCTACAGCGTTTCCGGTACTGTCTGCAATCATTATAGCTACATCCGAGAGCTCTACGCCCCCTCCTATCCTTGCGTCAAGACTGTCATTAATGTTCTCTATTGTAGCTAATGTGCCTGAAGTTGGCAGGGTTACACCTGTAGTAGCTGTTGTAGTAAAAGTTAACGCATCTGCTCCACTCAAAGTTAAAGAACCACTTGCAGGAGTAAACCCGGTAACTGTTGCCGCGTTGAATGTAGCCGAAGCAACAAATCCCATGTTACCATTCTCATCAATATTCAATAAACTTGTAGTGCCAGCGGACGGAAGTGCTGCTATAGGAAGTCTGTAACTCCTATTTGCCGTTGGCGCTCCTCCCTGGAGGGCCGTATAGAACCCATTGTCTCCGTAGAAATAGAGTAATTGACCACCATCAGAACTTCCATCAAAAAACGGACCGGCAGTTGCATCACCAACAAGGGTAAGAGGTCTAAGGACATTCAAGCTATCAGCAATCTCATCCTGCACATCAGATATTGTGACCGTTCCGGTTCCTCCATACTGACGGGCATATGCCATTGTTGCAAGAGTATCAGTCGTACTTACCTTCTGTATTCCGGTAAATACCGGGTTTGCTATTGGAGCAAAGGTTATCCCGACATAATTTCTTGTGGCATAAACAGCACTATCAACTGCCCCGGTTTCAATAGCTGCAAGATCGCTTTGAGTAGCATAAAGTGTACTATCGGATTTAAAAAGCACAGATGGACGCAAGACGTTGAGACTATCCGCAATTTCATCTCGTACATCACCGATGAGAGTTCGCAGTGCAATATCCGCTGAATAGTTCGTGATGCTATCGGCAAACTCCGCCAGCGTGACCTCCACCGAGTCCAGGGTCCCGTTGATATTACTGAAGTTAGTGTTCAGGATCCCGCGGACCGTGCCCCAGGTACCTCCGGCAGGAACGGTAGTCGGATCTATTGCCCTGGCTATTGGTCCCTCATCCAGAAGCTCCAGGTCCTTTGTGATGGACTGCTCCTTGCCGAGATATATTTTTGTCCCGATACAACCGGCCAGTCCCATCAGCATAACCGCTATCAGAATGATTATTATCTTCTTCATTGTCTTGAGTTTATTCGTTACCTATCCTGTTGTCTTTCATGTACCCGCTATCCATCAGCTCACCCCAATACTCAGCCCACAGACGGAAGTACCGGTTCACCTTGATTATCTCCCCGGCACTCAGCACTTCACCCGTCTTGAGGATGCCTATGCCTATCACGTTATGAGGCTCGGTGTCCGCATACTTAACAAAGGACCTCTCGGTTGTGCTGGAAATGAGATTCGCATGGGTCTTTTCCTGAAGATCACCCCCGGCATTAAACCAGAAGTCATCATCACCGTCAGCTGCAAGGAACGTGGCATCATCCGGGACCGCAAAAGTGGCCGCGGTAGTCGGAGGGATGAACCTGGTGATCCAATCCTTATCCGTTACCGTGATCACCTCAGCATCCAGGTCTGAAAGCAGATTATCCCCGTCATACTTGCCGGTCCAGATGAACAGGAACTTATCACGCAAGGCAGACGGTAGTCCAGTCGGCTTGCCGAAGTTAGATCCGAGCCGGTTGAGAGTGCGCCCTATGTTGTTGATCAGTCTCATTAATCCAGCAGAGTGATACTCAGTTTACCACCTAATACGGCTATCTTATGACCATCGGGAACATAGATTGATTCAATGGCTCCCACAGCCAGGTATGTGTCTGTTGCCTCGGCCTCAAGTGGAGCTGCAATACTATCTGCACCGGCCGTATAGTTCACCCCGTCTGCCGTAGCCTCCGGAGGACAGATGCGGTAAATACCAGCTGCCAGGGCAGCGGACTTAGCCGTTGCTGATGTGCCATCTATATAGACACCCTTTGCTCCGATTGCAAGTACCGGTACCGGGTTTCCGTTGTTATCTATGCGCATTTTCATGGTATATGTGTATTTTATTGTTCAAGCAGTTTATAAATCTGTGCAAAGAGGTTCACCGGGAGCCCCTTGCAATATTTCCTTATGAGCTCAACCTGTTTGGGGCTGACCTCTATTTCTCCTACCGACTGCCAGATAGCAGCGACAAGTTTTGCCATCTCCATCTTCTCATCTACCGGTGCCTGGTTGATTGCCGAGAGCACATCACAGATGACGGTTTTGGCATATACCGCCTCGTTCTTCTCGTCCTTCATCGGTTCTCCCCTGTAGGAGAGCATGAGTGTATTGAAGTTCACTTTCATTATGGTAATGATTGCCAATGTTGTAATGCTGTTCCAAGGTCATCTACATCAATCCAGGTCACTGCTCCGTCCACTGAGATCTCCACGGTCAGCTTGAAGGTGCCATCGTATAAGGTAGCCGGCAGATTCACGCCGGTACTGTCCACAAAGTTCTGCGAGCCGCTGGCCGGGATCGTGACCTCTGAGGTAAGAAGGTATGTCTGATTGAACCAGGCATCGTTATCCTCTGCCCTGAGTCTGACGGCCATGCTCATGGCACCGGCAGAGATGTTATTCAGGTCAAAGTCGTAGGTGAACGTAGTCGGGTTGCCTCCAACGGGTTCCTGGGTGTCAACATCGTTGAGGGTGACTGAAAGAGCATCGGCTATATCCTGAGCCGATCCCCACTTGCGGTAGGTAAGTATCTCTACACCTCCCTCGCAGACGGCCAGTGGAGTAACGTCATCGGTATCCATATAAACCGGCCGCAGGCAGAGAGTGTAGTTATTACCTATGGTCTCGCTGTGATCTCCCATGGTGAAGAGGACTGTTGCATCTTCCCCGGTAGGCTCGCTCAAATCAACATAGTCGCTGGTTTCAATAAGTGAGTAGGCTCCGTCATTGACCTTGAGCCATGCCTGCACCTTGACCCGGCTCCAAAAAGCCTCGTCCTCCGGACCACTCCCAAGCAGAGGGCCGAGCTTGCCTCTCTGCAGGCCTCCCTTAATCTCCAAAGGACCATAGAATACATATTCCTCGCTTTGATGAGGACTACCCCAATAGACGGGCCGGGTTGCCTCCAAGTGATTATAGCCGGCAAAATCCCCTATCCTTGCAGAGGATACAGTTGGAGCGTTGTAAACAAAGGTGGGGTTATCATAACAGTTGGCCGGCAGTTGTGTATCATAGGCCGTTGTCCCGGGCTTGTATCGGGCCCAGGCGTTGACCTTGCCGTTCTCTCCTCCGGCAACAAAGGTGCCCTCAATAACCGCAGACTCATGCACCTTATTTGAGGCAGATACCAATACCTGACGAAGAAGAGCCAGATTCATATTGATGCAGTCCAGGTACCCTGTGCCGGTAGAAATATTCGCCGGCAGCGGGAACGAGGCATCTAACTTCAAATCTGAAGGCTGCCAAAATGTTGTATATAGTCTTTTCGCTCCCATGGTCAAGGTGTTCCAAAGGCTTCTACATCATCAGCCACAGTCAATAGCCCTGCCGAACTGAAGCTCGCTATTGCTGTTGCCCCGTATTTTATCACCAGCTTGCCACTCTCCTGAACGATGGAGTAGTTTGCTGTATTCACCGTTGGATGGTTATGGCTGGTAATGGATCCGGTGAGCACCGCTTCTACCAGGGCCTTATTGATAGCCGTGAGATAGCCGGCGCTCGCATGGTTGCCCCATCCGTAGGCTGTCACAGCGTTGGCTCCGTTGGCGGCTACCCATACTGAGGCAGCATTCCACCCGACTGAGTTATCTGTGAGCGAGGCGGCCCAGGCTGCACCGGTGGACCGGGCAATACCCTCTCCCGGGTAAACCATTCCGCTACCACTGCCAACCGGAGGCACTACCCAAGCTCCATCTTCTCTGAGGTACTTGGCCGCGGGGCTCGCGGTTGTAAACTGTATCCCACCTATAGAGCTGTTTGTAGCATAAGGCATGGCAGCCCATATATCCGGAGGCAGCCAGCCCGTATCAGAAAATGCCTGAACATCTCCGTCACAGGCTATCGGCAGCTTAACCCTCAGATAGGGATTGCCTCCGTTGGGAACATACTCAAAGGCATTGTAGAGGTTGGCCGGGAGATGGTAATAGTCATCGGTCGCGCCTCCCTGGATCCCGAGCAGAAGATTATGATATACGGAGCCCGTACCTCCTTCTCCCGTTGGCACTCCCCAATAACGGGTGCCGTCAGTTCGGCCATAGAGAACATAATCATTAGCCGCAGGGAGGCCAAGGTACCTCTCGTACCTGGCATCTCCCCGGGCCTGATTGTAGTATTGAGTATGGTCATCATCGGTGAGGCCCTGCAGCCCTCCGTGATCGGCAAGACGCTCCGTGGCAAAGATATCAACCTCGATATGATCATCAAAGACCACATCAATACCGATGTTATCATCAAGCTCCTGAATGAATAGTCCAGGGCTATCGGCAAGGTTTATATCTATCCTGGAGTCGTCCATGGATTACGTTTTAGCTGGCAGAACTTCGTGGAATTTCCCCTTCAATATCAGCACCTTTGTCCCGGAAGGAACCTCGGCATCCGGCATCTCGACATTGACCTGAATTTCATTCCGATTGCCTTCAGCCGCGGTGGTCATGACAGCCGTGAGTACCATCAGGACCCGGATGTCTCCATCACCCAGGTCCTTGGTACTTAAAACTGTAAATCCCGCTGGTAGGGTACTGGCATTCAGAATGAACCGGGCAACATAAGCACCAGTAATGGCGTTATATATGAACACCTTTACCTCCGTCACCTGAGCGAGGTTTGAGGGATCGAGCTGAGTCCCTGCCTCATTCCGGATGCGCAGCAGATATTTTGGGGTACTCCCTGCAAATACGGCCATGGCTGCGTATTTAAACGGCCTCTATGTACGTGATATAGTAGTCAACGTACCCACTTGTAAGGTTCGCCCAGAAAACGTTAGGCGTGACAGCCACATAGACCTTGCTTGCAGCAGCAGCCGGGGCAACCGTCATAGAATGGTCTGCAGCCATACAGGTAATTGCAGCGGCAGCCTTGATGGTCGTGCTCCCTACGAACTCATGTCCGCTGGATGAGTTACCAGCCTCGGCAACAAGAGTAACGGTAGGAGTGACCGTTCCACCTGTGTCCGCTACCTCCTCTATGTCTGCATGAGTAAGAGGCACCGTAAATTCGGTAGTACTGGTAACCGTGGCAGTAAATGATCCGTTAAGATCAGCCTCGGTAAATCCTGCAAGAGTAACAGTATTTCCGGTTACGAGTCCATGAACTGCTCCTGTGGTTATTGTAGCCACATTAGAAGTTAATGAAACCAGTGCTGATGCCACTGCTTTTGAGTTGAAGGCAACCGGGGTATGTGATTTGACATCGAGCACCCTGGCAAGAGCCGGGACGATAGATCCCATGTCAATGACCTGCTCTGAGGTGTTGGCTGCCGTAGCAAAGTTTTTGTCGCATCCTGCGACACCGACGCCGCCGATGGTTAGTTTGACGGTTTTTACATTCGAGAAGGGAACCCCTCCGTGAGTAAACTGTAAGGCATTGACTCCAAGTTCCTGTTCGGTCCCGTAGAAACGAGACTTTAAAAAGAGCTTCGGGTGAGCCATTACTATCCGAAATATTTGTCCAAACATCATATCCGTAGTTTTTTAAGTGTTAGTACTATTAGTTAATTATCATGTTTATTTACCGGAACAGCTTTTTATGCTGCTCGTAATTTTTTTTCACTTGTGCCGTTTGACCTTTTAAGTCCTTTATTCCACGCTATCTGAAGTCCCTTCTTTCCTTTATTCCAAGGGGCCTTGCCATTACGTGCTTCACTCATTTTTTTACGAGTCTCTTCTGAAATAGGAGGTCTGTTTTTTCGGCTTTCACTTATTCTCTTTTTGGTTTCCTCGGTATGAGGGTGTCCTTTGCAAGCTTTACCTTTTTTGGCTACACTTAATTTTTCCCTTGTCTCTTCGGAGATGCGTTTGCCTTTCAAGGCCTCGCTAATTTTTCTCTTTGATTCTTCGGAATGGTGTTTACCCGCCATATTTTTATTTCCTTCTGACGCCTTGCCTATTTTCTTTTTTGCTTCTTCTGAATGGTTAAATCCTAAAGTAGTCCCGGCAATTCCGCAAATATTGAAATGTGGCTTCTCTTTGTTTATATAATATTGTTCCCTTGCTGTAAGAAACTCCGGGAAGCATAGTTCCACAATTACAAAGACAAAATCCGTTTCTCCGTATTTATTGAAATGGTTTTGGAGTATCTGGTTAACGTGATTATTAGATCGCAATTCACGTAAATGCTTCCTCCATCTTGTCTTAATGTTTACAGAGCTCCCAACGTAAACTCTTTCGGGCTTTGTTAATGATTCAATTCTATATATGCCGGATATTTTCATAGCATAAGTGACTTCAAGGCAATAACATACTGCTCCATAGCCGCGCGCGCTTTGTCCTGCATACCCATAACTGATAGCACTTTTGCGGTCGCATTCCAAGTGAGTGCATCAACAAGCTGGTCATTAAGATCTTCAGGCTTAGTTTCGGCAACGTAGAGGGCCACGGGAGTTAAGGGAGTTGCACCGGGATCATCCACCCGTCCGCACTCCAGGTATCGTGTGACAGCGCCACCACCTATTACGGTAGTGACCACCGCTACACTCGGCCTTCCATAGCCGGACCGGAGATATTCGTTTTCCTGCAGCTTATACTCAGGATTCTCTTTTGATATGGCCTCTCGAACAGGTTTCTTCCATAAAGGGTATTTCAGCTCATAGAGGCGCACCCAATCCGCTGGGACGGGTATGTATGCTTTACCGTCTGCATACGCGACAGATGTAAGAGGAATGGAGGTCGGTGACAATAAGTGCAAAGGACCCTGCAATACAAGATCCCTTGCACTCTCGTCCAGGAGAGGGCCTATGTATTCGTCAAAGGGCAAGCCCACTCCCTCGGGAGTGAACTCGTCCAGTTTGACTTTTACCCTGTTGGCTAAACCCCCTTTATCCATTGCTTACGGTAAGTCAACAAAGACTATTTTCTTCTCTGCGGCATACTCCTTAACGGCAACTCCGTTAAGCATCTTAGAGGCCGGGATCCCAAAGTTTTCCACTATGTAGGTCCTTGCGGCCTGAATGGTTTTTATCCCCGGGACCTTGGTAAACTCGTTCTTGGTCTCTTCGGGCTTTTCTTCCGGAGCATCCAGAGTAGCTTCATCTTCCGCTGTGTAGCGTGGCTTCTCCTCTGCTATCTTCTCAGAGTAGATGCACTTGAAACTCGTATTAAGACCGCTGTCTGAGTCCATGGCTTTGACAAGATCCTGGTCGGTGGTGGTGAATTTTCCGTTTACTTTCGGTTGCAAACTACCTCCGCGGAACTGGATCAGTACTTTTTGTCCATTCACAACGACATACGTGTCGAGATCTTTGTAATGGAGTGATTGATAAATTTTCCTGTAACCCATGATTATTAGTGTTTATTTATAATAGGTAAGGACCAGGGGAGCGCCTCATGCACTCCCGAGGTCAATACCATATGATTTACGCCTTAGGCTTGATGATGGCGTGAGTGTCGGGATAACGGCAGATTACACCGGTAGTCTCCTCGATGACAACTGCATCAACGTTCCTCTGTCCTGATGTTTTGAGGTCGAGTTTCTTCGAGCTCAGGGGTACAAAGGTGTGTTTCTCGATGTAGTTAAGGTCAAGGATTATACCTCTATCAGCCCATCCTGCCTGATCAAGCAGCGGGTGATGGTAGAACAACAGACGGCCGAAGTTGGTCTCAATCTCCTTGAAGGTGAGGCCGAACTTAACCAAGGTCTGCTTGGCTTCAATCTGTTTGATAACCGTGTCAACCTTCATAAGGTTTGCCATCAGGCCATTACCTCCGAAGAGATAGCGGGTGTCGGCTCCACTGTTACCAGCAAAAACTGATTGAGTCCAATCTACAAAGGTATGATTGTCAATGGTGCGGTCTGTGCCTCCGGTGCCATACTCAAGGGCTTTGGATATGAACCTGGTGATACCACCGGTAGAATATCTTTCCTTGTTATTGGTCACATCGTCAAACTTGGCGCGAACGCCAAACAGGAAGGACTGCTCCATGGTAGCCTTCATGTCATAGATGTTCTGAGCTTCGTAATCCGTAAAGCCCCAATCCACTTCCTTAGCATGTATCCTCTGGAAGGTTGATTCTTCAACCTGTGCCATGAAACGCTGCACATAGTTGTAGGCCTTCACAGGCAGGATAGCATAAGGAGAGGTCTGTGCATCGAGCTCATTCTTACATGAGCCGAGGCGAACAATCCTCCCGCTGATAGGTATGGTCGGAAGAATTATTTCTCCGGCAGTTGTTCCCGATCCTGCGTTTCCGTTAAGAGGTTGGATCTTGATAGTGTTGGCCGAGGCATTCTTGGACACAACAAAGCAAACAAGGTCCAGTGAGTCACTTCCGGTAACACCGTAGAACATCGCCATATCATCTGCTGTCCACATAGAAACATTAGCCACAACCAGGTCAGTGGAGAGAGCACCATCACCAGAATGAGTATAAGCAGTGGCAACCGTGTCATAAAGAGGACGGCTGTCAACAGCGTAATACTCGCTGACAAATGATTTCATTGATGTAGCCTTGCGTATCTGACGCATGATAGTATCCAACGGCGTAGCGGCCGGTCGCATCTGAGTAACCAACTTGGACACATAATCCATATCCAGGTCAGCGGAGCCTGCTTTTGTAGCCTCAACCGTAACAGCACCGGTTCCGTCAGCTGCACCGGTGACAACAGCCCCGGTAAGAGCAACGACAACACCTGATGCGGCTGCGATATGTGAGAAAGCCGAAAGGAGAGCCATCATAAACAGCACTCCGAACAGCTTAAAGCCGATATTAAAAAGGTTCGAGTTTTTCATCTCTGTCATTAGTGATTAAAATGGTTAATAATTAAGTAATCTCGCGCTCTTTAATACGGCGTGAGAGTCCCGTGAAATAATCCTCAGCTACCTCCTGTTTCGGTGGGCTTGCGGCCTTAGTTGGTCGTGGCAACCCGTCACCGGATTTCTCCGGTGATTCTTTCTTAGCCACTATCTCTTCATTGCGGGTCGCAATCTTCGCCTCTTCCCGGGCAGCTGCAATATCTTTTTCGTAAGTAAAGGCCTTCATCATTCTTGTGAGAGCCTTCTTTGTGATCTTCCCGTTATTGAGATCCTCCAATAGAGTATCAATCTCTGTCAGCAATCCGTCCACGGATTTCTCGTCAAGGTTGTTTTCCTTGGCCCATGCCGATATCTCCTTCTGTGATACGGTTAAATTCTCTGAGTACATCTGCTGGCGTTCCTTGCGCTTGGCAGCTTTCTCATCGCGTTCCTTGGCATTCTTCTTCCATCCCTCGAAGTCGGGATCACCCTCGATGGCCGTGAGGTCATCCGGGGAGATATGCCTTGCCATAGCCTCGCGGAAGGTTGCACCGGCAATCATGTCACGGACTATATCTCCCACCTGGGGCTCGGAGTCAAAGAGGTGAATGAGCTTCTTGTTTGCCTCCTGTCCTCTCTTGTGATACCCCTCGAGGTTGCCAAGGTATTCATCCATGGCCGTGTCATAATCCTCGGCCTTCTCATACTTGCGGTCCGGGAAAGCCGTTGCAAGCCGGTCGGCATAACGGTGAGGTGGTACTTCCTTTTTCTCCTCCTTGGCCTGCTTCTCTTCTGCCGGCTTATCTGTGTCCTGGCTCTCTTTCTGGTCAGTGGCTTTCTCTTTTTTATCAACTGCCTCTGCCTTCTCGGGTGTTGGTTTCTTTTCTGCCGTTGGCTCTGCCTTCTCAGCCTCCTTAGTAGGAGTGGGCTTAGAGGCAGTCTCAGCTGCGGCATCGCTACGCGGGGCCGAGGACTCGCTTGAAGAAGCGGGTGTCCCTGCGGCTGTTGCGCCTGCGGTGCTTGCTGCGGCACTACTACTTGATCCTGATTCGCTCATACTGTGTTATTTGTTAATACTGCACTTCTGTGGCATTTATTCACCATCAAATCTATTATTAGTGTGCAAAACTCCACGGATATTAAGGTGCAGATAGCGGATAATAAATCTTATTTTTACAACACAAACGCAGTATCCATGAACCCTAACCCAAGCGATAACGCATCGGCAAGGCGAGAGGCCATATTTCGTGAGTATGAAAAAGTGCTATCCGAGAACGGAAGCAAAGGGCCTCATTTGTCAAAGCAATATCTCTACACTGAAGTGGCCGACAGGCTGAACTACTCCGCTGAATACGTGGGGAAGGTCATTGTCGCTCACCTGAAGAAGCATTAATGACCGATGCCGCAGTCAATACTATCCTGCGGGAGAACGAAAAGCGCCGGAAGGTCCTCTTCGCTCCTTATGATCCGACAACGGGCATAGGCTCTCCCATCCCCAGGCGTACCATCATATTTGAAGTTGGTGGTCATACGGTCACCTGGGGCATACCTCAGACCATGTACCAGGAGAATAAGGATCTCATTGATGCCATTGAGTCACACCATAGTATTGAGAAACTCCTTGAGGCCACCGGACAAAATGCCAATCCTGCAACCGTCAACCGGTTCCTCAGTGACTTTACCGAGCAGCGATTCCGGCATGACTTTGAGTTCTGGGCCGTCACTTGCGCGAGGATAACGGACAAAAAGACAAAGCAGATCATTCCCTTTAAGCTGAACTGGCCGCAGAGGTATAGGGTGCTGGTCAAGCTCGAGCAGATGCGCCTTGCCGAGGTACCTATCCGTATCATCATTGACAAGGCCCGGCAGTGGGGTGGCTCGACATTGGTTCAGATCTACATGTCGTGGTTCCAGATAATCCATAAGACAGGATGGCACTCTGCTATTGTCACCGAAGTAGAGGACCAGGCCCGTAACATCCGGGCGATGTATTCGCGGCTGGTCCGCAAGTATCCGCAGGCTTTCGGCACCTTCGATCTCGCTCCGTTTGAGGGATCCACCAAGAACAGGCAACTTGTCGAGAGGGGAAACAATATTATTATAGGCTCATCACAACAGCCCAACAGCATAAGGACCTTTGACCTGGCAATGTGTCATCTTTCGGAGGTTGCCTTCTGGCGTTCCACCGAACAGCGGTCAGCCGAGGACCTTGCTCAGAGTGTCCGTGCTGCCGTGTCAAACGTGCCGTATTCGATGATTGTGATCGAGTCCACAGCAAAGGGTGTGGGAAACTTCTTTCACCGGGAATGGCTGTCAGCAATGGAGGGTAAGAGCTCCTATGCTCCAATCTTCGTTCCATGGTTCGAGATCGAGCTATACCAACAGGATATACAGGACTATGCCAAGTTCATCAAGTGGATGCAGTCGGATACTTACGCCTCTTACCTGTGGTCCCTGGGTGCAACATTGGAAGGTATCAAGTGGTATTTCGAGACCAAGCGCGGGGAGAATTATGATGATTGGCGCATGCACGAAGAATACCCCTCTACATGGCAGGAGAGCTTTCAGGCCTCCGGTGCCAGGGTATTCAGCCCGGCCTATGTCGAGAGACTACGCAAGGGGAACTGCAAGCCCATATTCACCGGGGAGATTGCCGGCCGGAGCCAGAGGGGTAAGGATGCGCTCGAGGATATTGTGCTCAATGAAAATGACCGGGGCAACTTTCAGATATGGGAGATGCCGGATAAGTCAGTCAATATCGCTGACCGGTATGTTGTATCAATGGATATCGGAGGTCGTACAAAGGATGCCGACTACTCGGTGATCCGTGTCTTTGACCGCTACTGGATGAGTGACGGAGGCACACCTACGGCTATTGCTACATGGCGTTCGCACATTGATCAGGACCTACTCGCCTGGAAGGGAGTGCAGATATGCAAGATCTATAACAATGCCATGTTCATCCCGGAGTCCAACTCCTTTGACCGCAACTCCATTGAGTCCGAGGGGGATCACTTCCTCACCATCATTGATGAGGTTGTTAAGTTCTATCCGAATATCTATGCCCGGACCGACCAGGAGAAGATACGGCAGGGCCTTCCTCTGAGATACGGGTTTCATACCAACGCCCAGACCAAGCCAATGGTCATTGACTTCCTCAATGGGATCATGCGCGATGATCTGTATGTCGAGACTGATGCCAGGGCATGTGATGAGATGGATACCTATGAGACCAAGCCCAACGGGAGGTATGGTGCTGTGGAAGGGTGCCATGATGACATTGTGATGACAACAGCAATCGGGGTATGGGGCTGTTATAAGTGCCTGCCATTACCCCAGGAGATCAAGCCCAGGACCAACCGTACAGGCAACAGAAAAATAACCGAAGCAACGATATGACAACGAAAGAGAAAATCCGGGAATACCTTGAACAGGAATACAGTAAGACCCGCTGGCCAAATATCTATTTGGCAAACCTCATGCACTTGTTTGGCGCGGATACCACCGAAGCTCTCAATGAGCTGTATTCCGAAGGGATAGTAAAGCCTGATGTGGGAGTTAATGGACGGCTGGTGATCTATGTCGAAGGGGTAGATGAGAGAGAGTATGTAAAAGCACAGTACGCAAAACACTTTAATAAATAACCATGGCAAAAAACTATTTACAGGATTTCCTGCAGAGGGTCACAGTAGATTGGAAGGAGTGGTCCACATACCAGAAGTTAGCATGGATTGAGAGGTTCAAGCAGCGCCGGGCAAGGCGTGATGTGCTCCGGGACCAACGGATGATTGACTCAGCAATAGAGAGGGCAAAGGTCAAGAATGCCAGGGATAACCGGACCTATTACATCATGCGTAACAGCGGGGGAGGTATCAATGAGGTAAACTCCAAGGAGATCGCGATGCTCGTCCGGCTGAAAGCACTCCCGCGGATGAATTACATGCAGAGGCTTGAGGCTTCTATTGCTGTTGTGACAAGCAATAGAATGACACAGCTTAATTATGACCGCTTAAAATCAAATAAATCCAAAAACAAGGAGGCCGCAAAATGAACCCGCAAACAAAAGAAAAGATTGCCGCGAAAGTAATACTGGCAATCGAGACAGAAAACCTGATGAATGTCCAAGCTGCAAAGAACCTTGGCATCAACCCCGCTTATCTGAGCATGATCAAAAAGCATGAGCAGTTTGACAAGTGCCCCGAGGTAGCATGGGTGAAAATGCACGAATGGTATCACTCCGGGCTACCGCTGAAAGAGTACAAGCCTACTGATATGAAAGTGATAGAGTTAAAGCCCGACCAAGAGCCGGAAGAAGTATTACCGAAACCCTCCGAGGGTATTGTTCATCACAAGACGGTTTTCATCCCTGCCGAAGAGATTAACAGAAGGCTCAGGGAGCTCCGTGTTGAAAAGCCCAAGACGAAGAAGAATCCACCCAAGGGCATAAAGCCGGCAAAGAGTACCAAGCCTCCGGTCAAGACGGGTGACGAGCTGATAGCCGATGTCATCTCGCACATAGGCTTTGAAATAGATGTAATTGTGAAACTTAAAAGGAGTTAATAATATGAATCAAGCAATTTTGATTGGAAATGTGGGCCAAGAACCTGATGTCAAGTACCTGGATAACGGTAAGCCGGTAGCAACCTTCAGCCTTGCGACAAGTAAGAGCTGGACCGACAAGCACGGTGTAAAGCAGACAAAGACCGAGTGGCATAACATTGTCGCATGGGATAAGAGGGCCCAGACCATTGAAAAGTACCTCCGCAAGGGGATGAAGCTCGCGGTTGTAGGCGAGATCGAAACCCGGACCTGGGAGGATAAGAACACCGGGGCAAAGAAGAACCGGACCGAGATCATTGCCTCAGAGATCACCTTCCTATCATGGCCAGCAGAGGCCGGAGCAAAGGACCAGTACCCCGTCATCCAGGATGAAGCAACCCCTCCTGATGCAGTGCCTCCGATAGCGCCACCGGATGATTTACCTTTTTAATTAATTAACTGATTATCTGCATATTATGGACTTTGCCGTCATCCGGAACAACAGCCAGCGCGACAAGCTGATCGCAGAGATCAAGCAGCGCAGACTACCGTTTAAGGTGGCGGTAAAGGACATTTACCCGGACCGGACCATAGACTTCAATGCATACCTCTGGGGATTCATCTACGGTCCGCTGAGTTTGCTGACCGGGCATACTGCCGAGGAGGTCCATGAGGAGTGCAAGCGCAAGTTCAACTGGCGGTATGACTTCGAGTACAACAACGAGCTCAGGGCATGGGAGTTTGTCTCGGGGGTGAGATCCACCACCAAGACCGATAACAAAGAGATGATGGACTATGTATTGAAGATCCGGGCAGAGGCGCAGATCATTCTCGGCATCACCCTGCTCCTTCCGGATGAGTGCTGGATTGATGAACTGATTTTTGAAGCTGAACTTTAAAACTGAAAGACAATGTTTGGAAAGAATACGATTATTTACGAGAGAGAGATGGTCCCGTATGAAAAGAGTGTCACCATTAAGAGGGCACCGACAGACGAGAGTGTTGCACTTCTGAATGAGATGCAGGAAAAGACCCTGCAGAACATCATCAGATCTGTGACCGTTAAGGACAACACCATGAATGCTGTCGTGCTCTACCTTGTTAGAGGACCGGCCATTGATGCCATAGATTTCATTGCAAAGTTCACCTTCAATGGAAGGTCCTGCGAGTTAAAGGGCCAAGTCTCCCGCAGGGATATCATAGACACCAACGCTTACGGTAACCAGGCGGTAGCCAACTCCATAGCCATGAAGTTATGTGACCTTATGATAAAGGAATTGTTCAAAGACTTTGGTGTGTCAAACCTGGAACAGATCAGATCTGGAATGATGTTATGAGCTACGGAATAAGCATGGGACCCAACACGCATGATTGGTTTATGAAGCAACTTGACAAGATCGTGCGGAGGATGAACAGGGAAGAGAGGAAGCGGAAGAAGGCTCCGGCTATCAATCCCAAGTTCAAGTCAACCATAGTGATGGCCGAGATATACGCAATCAGCCCTATTACGGGTGAACTGACCACATACGGAGGTCCGAATATCCCTGCCCTGTCGAAAAGCCTTGCGCATGACTTCTGCCAGAACAGCGGGATTGGATATGGTTATTGTCATGTAACAGATGAAATAATTATGGAGATCCCCTGCAAAAAGGGATCGTTTGAGCCTGACTTTGCTAATGCAGTAGATTATGATATTCCGGAAAACTAAAAAGTGTACAACAATGTCAAAGATAAAGAAGCCCAAGTCATTTGTTGAGAAGGTAACCCTTGAGGTGTTTGAGGCTGATATCTATATCGTGATAACCGAGGATCCAAACTCCTATGTTGAGAACGCCGGCATATCTGGTTGGGTGAAGGATTATCCGGATCAGGACTTGCAGGATCATACTGATGCGATGACCTTTAGGGTGGGCTTCAGTGACATGTATTTGCTGATGTCACCTAATGCCACGGTCGGGACAATGGCACACGAATGTATTCACTGCATTTGTAGCATCTTTAATGACAGGGGAATAAAATCCAACCTTGATGATACAGAGAACCTGGCTTATCATGTAGGATGGCTTACGGATATGACATTTAAAGCCTTTCGCAAATCAATGAAACTATGGAAGTGAAAAGCACAAAGAAAGAAGAATTACCGGTAGCATGGATCTACAAAGAGCAAGATCCGGTCCACATGTTCTTTGGACTGTCATACGCCTCATACCAGGTGTTACCCAGGTCAATCCTTCAGAGCGCCCCGGCATGGTGGCAGAAGAGGTATGTAAAGCTCATGGAGGAGCTGGATGCTATGTGTGAGGGACTGCCCGACATGCCCGGATCCTATGCAGTCCAGGTGCGGGATGAGAAAGGACGGTTCACCAAGGATCCCTATTGTGATTATGAACGCGGCCGGAGAGTAGTATTACTAAAGCGCATTAACCATGACTGAAAAGAAACGCCCCTTTGTAGGGTATATTGTCTCCGGGGAGCCGGTGACAACCAGGAAGGCAATAGAGGCCGGGATGATCAAGCAGAGCAAGGCGGTTGAAAAGCCACATGATGCACCAAAGAAATGACACTCTTTATCATCATAGTGGTCCTTGCCTACCTGGTTGCGCTGTATGACGGTGCGACCAGGCTGTGCAAGTTCCTGCAGGAGGTGGATGAAGATGCACAAACAATAATCAAAAACAGAAGGAAATGAAAACAGCACTCGCAATTATCGCAATCGTCTTGGCGTTTACCGTTATCCTATGGTATGCACTGCCATGGCTCAGTGGGATCCGGCACCGGATCCAATGGTGGAGGCTTGAACGGGGCGAAAGGAGATATCAGAAGGATATAGCCGAAGCTATCATCAATATGTAGATCTCACAATGGGGTAGTATGCCGGAGCCGCTGACTCCAGAGGAGACGGTGATGGTCGAGTACTCACCAAATGCTGAACCAATCACTCAGGAAACATTTGTCGAGTGGACCAAAGAGATATTTAATATGCCAGACTCGCAAAGACCGCCCAAGCTCATGGCATTCAGACAGGAGGATTACGACTACTTTATAAAGAATGGTGTTCCTGCTGAGAGTATCATTATTTACTATCCCACACGCCATCATAAGAAGGATAAACCGACGCCTCTTGACTCGCATTGAAATTTCTCGTACCTTTGATTAGTATTTAATCAAACACCATGAATAAACAGGAGACAGCAGACGAGTTTATTGCCAGGGTAAAGAAAGGAATTGCCAAAGCAAAGAAAGGTGAGATAGTGAGCTTTCATTGGATCGGCCCCGGTACACATGTGTCAGATAAAGGGTTTACTGTGATAAGCGCCTGTGATAAATCGCAGACCTCTCCGGACCATGTAATCATCGGAGGCAAGCCCATGACTCTTATCCTGCTGATCTTACTCACTCTCTCTTCCTGTGCCGTCACCTACTACACCCATGATCAGGTCATGGATCAGGTGTTTCTCGGTAAGACAAAGGATTTCGTCATTACCAACTTCGGCATGCCGGATGAGAAAGCGGTGGAAGGAGAGTATGAACAATGGCTCTATGACCGGGGGCAAAAGACCGTCACAAGCGTCCGGCCTTCGAGATCCACGACAACGGCCACTGTCACTCCCGGGGTTTACAATGTCAGCGGCAGGGCAAACACAAGTACTTACGGAGGAGGGGCCACCTCCCGCACCTACACCTCATACGTCAAGCTGATATTCAAGGATGGTGTTATCGTCAGCTGGCTCAGCCAGGGGGTTGACTACTCAGAAACAGTTTACGGGAAGCAATAAACATTTTGTATGATACATCTTGTATCATGCCATTCCGTATAATGGCGGTGTTTTACTCCGATAAAAAAAGCCCCTCGCAAAAGGGGCTTTCATTCTTTTGTATATTTTCAGGACGCTTTTCGTTCCTGAAACTTTGCCAGTCTTTCTGCTCCGGCAAGGAAGTGATCCAGATTCATGTAAGTGCAGTACACTTTATGCCTGTATTCGCCCACCTCGTCTGTGAGAAGAAAGGCATCGGCCATCTCTCTGAGATGCTGTCTCATCGTTGGCAGCTCATCGGATAGGATCACATCTTTCACAAGCTCTTCGGCTGTGATAGCGGGAATACTTATAACTTCACCCATCACGCTGCCCTCCGTAATCCGTGAAGATACATACGTCCTCTTTCGGTGACAACTGTTGATATGCTGGTGCCTATCGTGTTGTCGTTTTTAACGTACCTCGAGGTGCGGGTGGTGAAATACCCCTTGCCTGCCACCAATGCTGTCGGCTGCCATTGATCGCTCTGACGGTAAAGAATACTTCTGTTCCTACACCAGTCGGTGAAGGCATATACACTCCTGAATCCAAGATCATGTGCTACCTGGGTAAGAGTGAAAGTACTCGTTGACTGAAGTACCTCATTGGTGTAGTCGGCACTCGGCTTGAGGGCTTTGCGTTCCTCCACCAGTACCTCGTTCTCTCCCTGAAGCATCTGAAGCCTCTGTTTGTTGGCCTCGATGGTCTTCTGAGCAACAATGAGCGCCCTTGCCATAATCTCCTCCGGGGTTTCCTCCGGTGCGGCTGCAATATAGCCACCATCACGACGAATAGACGGAAGGACTTCTTCGACTACCCAATCCTGAAACTTCTCGGCATCGGGTAGTTTCGAGCGCATGACAAGGCGGTAAACATCTGCCTCTGAAATGAATTTCACCTTCTGAACGCCTCCCTGTGTGGGGGTGTCTATTTCGTTCACCCCTTTGCAGTGGTCGCGAATTGCTTTTAAGGGATTGGAATAGCCCAGAGCCCTGGCAATGTCTGAAGCCATAAAAAGAGGCTTCCCGTTTTCATTGTTGATTCTTACCTCACCAAACTGAGGATTGTTGAAAATCTGAACGCCCGTAGCGTTCTCATCCATCGGTTCACGCATAATGATTTGATTTTAGTTAAACAAAGGGGGAAGGTCGCTGCGTGAACCATCCATGCGAGGCACGAATCGGACTGCCGGACTTTCGCCGGTTCGCCTTCCCTTTGGCTTTGTTTCAGTCTGCTTGTGATGTTTTGCCTCATCTGTATTGGATAATTCACGCATCACAAACATAATATAATTTTTTATATCTTGCACTCTGTTAATGAATATTTTATTAACACAACACGAAGGTAGTAAATATTATTAATTTTACGTCATAAATGCAGTATGAAATGACAAGAAAATCAACTTTTATTATCTCGGCTATTGTCGCAGTCACATTAATCTGTGGCTGCCTCTTCCTGAATGCACTCTCTAATCGCTATGCTGTGATAGAAAGTAATTGCGTTCTTGATAAATGGACAGGGAAGGTTACCGGTGAGGGATATTTTTTGTACAACATCCATAAACCCTCTGGAAGATACTAAAAAGAACTCCCCGAACTTTCGCACAGGGAGCTCCAACCCCTAAACCTAACCTATGAAAAAAAACCTCTTATCTTATCTCGGCCTGCCGCCGGCAAGGGCTTGCTGAAGCATAGCCATTGACTGCGGGTTAGCCTGTTGTGCCTGTGCTGCCATCTCCGGAGGGATTCCTGCTCCACCTGGCATAACACCTCCCTGTTCCATCGCCTCTCTCTGAGATCTCACTGTCGCAAGCAGCTTGTCTGCGAACGGCATGGAGGTCTGTTCAAGATACATCTCCAGTGAGATGAGATTGCCTTTAAGCAGTTCAAAAAGCATGTCATCCACCACCTGACGGTAAACCGGTGTGTCGGTTCCCTGGGTGACAACGACCTCGAAGTCCAGCTTCTTGACCAGATCCGGATCGTACATCTTCGCCTCGTCCGATATAGCCCGGCCGTTGATAGCCAGGTACCTCTTATCCTTATAGAACTGAGTGATGACCTTCAGTGATTTGCGGTTACGCTTCTGCACAAGACCCTGGAAGCTCTGTATCTGGTCCAGTACATTTATAGTGGCGTTCTGTGCCTCCTGTGCGTACAGGGCTGCCGGGGTGCCTGATGGCGCTCTCTGTCCTTGTATTGACTCATTGATACCGGAGTTTTTCTCTAACAAGGTCATCTGTAGGTTCAGCATCTCGAAGATACCCACCTGAGATGAGTTGGCGCTGATCTGTTTCGGCATCTGCCCGTCAGCTCGGGGCTTATAAAAGATCACTCCGTTGAACTTGCGGTACTGTTCGCTGAACTCCTCCGGGGTCATGCTATCCGGCACCATTCCTTCGGGCACCATGAGCACACCCTTGGCCGAGGCTCCTATGATGAAGTCAAGCAGGATAATCATGCGGTTGATATACCTCTGCTGGTCTATGATGTCCTCAATGAAGCCCCAGACCTCGCCATCAAGCAACGGGAAGAGGATGAGTGAGTAGGGGTGTTCCTCATGCTTGTACGGGGTCTCTCCCTCAAACAGGCAGTGTCCGTGAGGTGTTAAGAACTTAACATACCAGAACTGCTCATACGTTTCCTCTGCCTCAATCAGCGGTATCTCTTCATCGGGGATCCCCTCCTCGGCACCAAGGCGCAATCGCTCCTGGTTCTGTGCGGCAATCTGTTTAAGGGTATAGGGCACAATGTTGTTAGTGCCGTCAAGCGGGTCATGTGCATAAACCCTCCACTCACCGCGGAGCTTCCATATTTCGTACAGGCGAGCCGCATTGGGTTCGCGGGGTATGTAAAAGTCAAGTGAGTCTATCCGTGTAGCATCAAGGCCGTAGTCTGAATAGAAGGCCGGGTTACTGGCATGAGCATAGAGCTCGCGGATAAGTTTCTCTTCGGCCGTATTCTTGGCAAAGGTGCTGACGATGTTTTCAACGGTTGTGTCAATGATCTCACCAATGAGCCGGAGATCAAAAAGGCGTATATCCGAGAGATCGGTGTTAACTATCAGACGGTTGACGTTGGTATTCTCAAGGAACAGGTCCTCAAGGTTGCGCTCCTTCCAATACTTGTATCCTACCTTCTGCACGGCTGCACCCGAAAGGGCAAATTCCTCGAAGAGCCTTGCATCAAGATCCTTGATCTCGTTGTTCTCCAGAGCGCATTGCAGGGCATTAGAGAGCATCTCGGCTGCCTGTGCATTCTCCCTTCCCCGGGCGATGACAACGGCCTTGGAAGGATTGCTGCGGTACTGCCCGATGAGGTTTTCTACCAGGGACCGGATACGGTTCTGCTTTAGCGGCACCTTACCCTGGTTCATAAGATAGGTTTCCTCGGTTATAGTTTCGCCTGAATCCGGATCGGTCATCATGTCGGACCACTGATTTCCTCTGTAATACTGCCTGTTTCGCAGTCTGCGTGTCCGGAAGTCAGCCATAGACTCCCACATCCTCCGGGACTCCTCAAGCAGATCCATGTTTTCGCGCACATCCCGGTCCATAACAGCCGTTGGCAGCGGTACGGTCTTTTGCTTTCGCATACCCAAGCGGGTATTAGTTTTCCCGAGCAATTGTTCTTTAGATTCTATAAGTTTCATGTTATGCTGCTTTATCCTGTTTCTTATTAGCCCAAAATTGTTTCACTGCCTCGCTGATTTTATTGCGCGTTTCTTCTGACATGGGGGTTAGCCTTCTTCTTTCCCAAGCCTTACTTAAATTATCTTTGTGTTGATCCGAGTGTGGAATATCTTTATTCCATGAAGGCTCGCCTGGTTTAAAGGCATTTGGAGGCTTAATTCCGGTTTTCTTATCCTTATTCCACGGCATATGGCCAACAGCCCTATTGTTCCCTATTAAAGATTTAGATACACTTTCGCTTATATTTTGTCTGGTCTCTTCGGAGTATATTTCCGTTTTCCCTTTATTCCAAGGTACTTGCCCCAAGTGCCCAATTCTTGATTTTTCACGAGTCTCTAATGAGTGTATTACTCCTTTTCGACTTGTGGCAAATTTGCAGATATTAAACCACGGATATAATTCATCAATATAAACCTGTTCTCTGATAAGTAAATTTTCACGCGTACATGACTCTAATAAAATAAATACCAGATCTGATGCCCCATACTTATTAAAATGATTTTGGAGCCTGCTATTCCCATGTTTATTCAGTCTTAGGTCACTTAAATGGCTTACCCACCTATGCTTTACGTTCACAGCAGAACCCACATAAATCCTTTCGGGTTTTATCTTTGATTGAATCTTATATATTCCCGGCGAGTTCATTTCTTATTATACTTTCTTTTTATCTGATCTACATCCTGTAAGCACATGTCCATGAGCTCAATAATTAAATCAGTCGTTTCCGTATCGTCTTTAGTCTTATCCTTATTGAGGTCCTTAATCTGATCCTCGTAGTTATCAAAAACACTCCACAGGGTTTGTGTGTATTCATCATTTGAAATCCGGGCAGCCTTTGTATAATCCTGTCCTTCTTCTGCCTGCTTCATGTACTCTTTGAATACCGTCTGCTCTTTAGACAGCTGCTCCTTTTGAGAATAGTACTCAGAAATTATTCGCCACTTATGTTCGGGCGTTTCTCTCAAAAATTTGTTAATGAAGGGTGTATTTTTGAAGGAAACTTCTTCTCCGGGATCAAGTACTTGAGAGATAGTGGTGATTAAGTCGGAAAATACACCTCCGGTTCCCCCCGCATACCCTTTGAATAGATGCTCCACACTCGATGGGTTAATATCAAGGAATACCTTACGGGTGCGTCCCTGACGATCTGTGTAATATTTATATTTAGTATCCCCACCGCCCCATCTGAATAATAAATCCGTAAAAAATTTAATTCCCGGATTCACGTTATCCTTCCCAAGACCGGCATCGGCCAGGTACTTCTCCTGCTCCCGGGTGAACGGCTCTTTCTTGATGGTGTACCCCATGTAATTGCGGTTCTCCATCAGCTCCACTCCCGGTTTGAAGATAGTCGGCACAATCGGGGCAAAGCTGAACTCTCCGGACTTGTAGAAACCACCGATATCAACCGGCAGAAGTCCTCCGGCAAAGTTACCGATGGCGCTTGCCACGGCTTCTTTGGCCTTCATCTTACCGGTAGCCACATCAAAGGCTATTGTACCGGCGCTCTTGAAGCCTCTCCAGAACTGCGGCAGGGGTATGCTGATATATTTGTTGCCCTTGCCTCCATCTCTCAGGTTTGGCAGAGGGATGACCAGGTAGTTCTGCCTCATGTAGGGGTTGAGATTGTAATATGAGTTATCCGGGTCATCATCATCGGTCATGGCATTCATTAAAGCCTCCAAGAATCCGAGCATAACAAAGGACATTGCCACCTGTGTAAATCGCTTGGGTGAGTCTTTGGCAAGTTTAAAGTTCTTCTGCAGGGATTGAACGGCCACATTCCAAAATGCGAGCCATGCGTCCCATGCCTTTGATCCCTTGCCCTTAGTATTGAAATTTACCGAGGCCTCCTTTGCATCGTAAGCGGCATCCTCCTTGGACTTGCCAATGGAGAGAGATGACAGATAGACCGAGAACCGGGTGGCATCCTCGAAGATCTTATTCCAGGACTCAACTGCCTCGAGCATAGTATGGCCGGCATCACCGATTCCACCTATTACCGTTCCCTTGCGGGTCATGCGTCCTATCTCGCTATTGATATCCTTTTCGATCTCATCCGGTGTTTTCATGTGGGTGTAACCGGTGGCACCTCCGTAGTTATAGAAGTCCTCAAGCTGCTGGTCAATGGGATTGGTGAGGTCTTGCTTACCGCGGATCCTACGCAGGATTGCCGGGAATGCTTGCCGGTATCCGCTGACAACCTTGAGTCCTGTCCGTGATTTGATGCTCTGGGTGATTGAGGCCTCCTGGAAGTCACGCATGAAGTTGGTAAAGGGGAATACCACGTTCCAGCTGGTGTAAAGAGCCTTGAGCATATTATTGAGGTGTCCCATCAGCGCCATGACCTTATTCAGGTCCCGAGCATCGTACACGTTACCGAAGATGGTCCGGTACATGTAGTTCTGCCGGTTCATGGCCTGAGCTGTTGAGAGCTGCTTGCCATTGAATACGATGACCATATCCCCTCCGGGCTTGCTGACCACCACCTCATGCTCACGGGCATGGCTTGGTTTTCTCAACCGTTCATGCTCGCGGAATATCTTGGTCCGGGCAGCACCGGAGTCAAACAAGTCCTGTGAGGGCCGTATGATTGTCGGCTCCCACTCCTCGGTTCCATCGGGAAGGGTGATCTTCACATAGTACAGCTTCTTGATAGTAGCAAGGTCGTGGATCTCGTTATTGCCTAAATTGCGCAGGATCAGGTTGAGCATGGAGTTTTTGACCTCATTATCCACCTGTTCACCGATAGCCTGGAACTCAACATTAAGGAGGTATGCCAGCGGGTTATCAGCAAGTGACTTTCTCCCCTGTGCATGTTGCAGCGATGCGCTGAAACCATCTCCGCGGGTATAGACAAGCTCCTTGGCTGCCCCATCTCTCCATCCTCGAAGGGGAACGAAGTAACGGAACTGGTCAAGGTACTCCTGCTTCTGGGCTGCGGATATCTGATTGCCTTTCTCCCATGTATCGAGTATTGATGATGTCGCGGTCCTTACATTATCCCACAGGTCATTGATGAGCTTCTTATCTATCTTACCCTCAAACTCGCTGACTATTACAGCGGCCAGCTGGTCCGGGTTGGTGAATGTGCCGGTGGTATCAAAGCCCATCACCCCGGAGTAGTCCTTATCCTTGAGCTGCTCCTTCTTCTGGTCAATCTCATCCAATGACACATTACCGTCCTGTGCATCGGTCCACTCCCTGAGCTCACGGCCGCGGAAGATCGGGTTACGCTCCATGGCATGTTTGGCAATGATATAGGGCAGCACCTCTTCCCCGGGCATGCCTGATCGCTTGATGGCAGCCACAGACTCCAGGACCGGTTTCATCTTCTGCTCGTAGTAGTCATTGTAGAGCTTCTCCTGCCGTCCGAATGACAGGCTCATGTCGCGGTAGGGCTTGGAGTTATTATCCTGCTTACCACCCCTGCGGAGCACCTCTTCCTCAAACCGGCGTATCGGCAGGCTCATGTCCTGTATGTACTCACGGATCCCCTGCACTACCTCCTTGCCGGTGCGCTCTGCCTTCTTCTCTGCATAGGCCTTGGCTGCAGTCTCAAGCGGTGAGCCAAAGTACTGGCCGGCAAACTGAGGCTCATTGGCTGCTGCTGCCTTGCGAGCTCGTAAAGATGCCTGTGATGCCTCCATGAATTCACCGGCATACTCAAAGTCCATGGCAACGGGGCGGCTGCGGTAGTAGCCCGACTGCCCCTCCGGTCCTCTCTCAAGGTTCTTTCGGCTCTGTCTCAGCAGGCTATGAATATCATTTGCGGTATAGTCAACCTTATAGAATTTACGGATAAGCTCACGAATTTTGGCAAGTATGCGCTGGAACAGGTTGGGGTTGACATTATCCTCAGCCATCATGCCCAGGTATTCATGTGCAATGGTCCTCTTATCCTCTGTGTTATAGTCATTCTCGAGAGTAGTCCTGTCCGCCTTTGGGATACTGTCATAAATATCATCGAGGAGCTTGATATATTCTTCCGTACCGAGCATGGCTGGCAGTCCTTTATGAGCTATAGCCTCATGCAGCACGGTCTTGGTTGCCTCAATTATAGCATTCTGCGGCCCGGATTTCATCAGGTCATCCATCATAACGTACATTGTGTCCGTATTCGGATCCCATATTCCATACAGGGTAGAGAAATCCCAAAGTCCCACTCTTTTGGCGGCTCCCTGTAATGACGTGGGTAGGGCTGCTCTGTTCTGAACGATAACTACATCGGTATTAAGGGACTTGGCCAGTTGGTTTATCCTGGTCTTTACCTCTGCCTCGCGGTCAAGGCGGTCATCCTCTTCGAGTAGGTCTGAAAGAGCATTCCACCCGGTAGGTTGCGGAGTCTTGGGGACAATTCCCCTGTTCTCCTGATTATCGTACTTGTTTCGGATAATTATTTGTTGGTCTCTGGCGACGTCTTCTGTCTCGGATAGCATTGTTTGTCTGCGTACTTCTGGAGTGCTGCCGAGCCTTCGCTGAACATTTCTGGCTTCCACTTCCCCAACGAGGCGAGAATATTGGTATTTAGAATCGCCCTGACCGACAGATCCTCTACCTGGAAGCGTGCCACCTTCTCCAAATCCTTCAATTCGTTGGATATAGTGTTGCAGCTCATGTGATAGGACGGAGCGGAGACTATCTCTATCATAAACAAATAAATCAACTGCTTCATCGTTGGTATTACTTCTGCTGTTTCTGGATAATAAGGTCGACTGGCTTTTATGAACATTCGCCATGTCCTTTGTTCCGATAGCAATAATTTTCTGCGTAAAATTCGCAAAAGCTCCTGTGTTTGTGAGTTCTGGGTAGCTTCCATAGTTGTAGAATGTTAGTTTGACATTTTTGAGCTGCGGATAAGAATTGAATAATTCTTCGTCATCCACAATCTCGGTTAATGGTATCTCTTCGGTGAATGCCTCATTCTGAGGTTTCAGTTCACCTATAAAGTCAATATCTTTCTTCAGTTCAATATCCCTTGTCTCATACCTCCACAACCCATCTGCCCCTCTCTGCCATCCGGTAGCAAGGAATACCGCCCGGGGTGAGTGATCAGGCTCCATCTTTTTAGCAGTTGCCAGGTTGTCAATGAGAACATCATTAAGTGTTGCGCCTCTCTCGCCAATGACGCGGAACATCACCGTCCTGCCGTCCTCTTCTTTAGTGCTTATCGTCTGAAATAGTTTATCAAACGCCTCTCCTATCGGCCCGAGCTCTGCCTCGGTCGGGTAGGGATAAGCATCCTCGGCGCCTCCGGCAGCAACAATATAGTCAACCATGTCGCGGAAGGCAACCAAGTAGTCGTTCTTTGTCTCTTTGTCTGCCATCCGTGTCCGTACATAGGATTCAAAGGACCTGGCTCCCATCTCAATGGTAGTACTCCAATAGTCCTTTGACCTTCGCTTGTCGAGCTCGCGGGATCTCAGCGGGAGTTTTGATTGATTGATTGCCTTGACAAGACCATCAAATGCTTCAAGTACCTCGGGTCTGATGGACTCATCGGTACTACCGTCCTGTTTGATCAATGGACGGGGCCGGTCTGTTATGAACTCCATCTTACGGCCTCTTGCACGGGAGAAATAACTGTCAACGGCATGAAACCACTCATGAGCAAAGCTGCCGGGTCCGTTACCCTTGGTGAGGTTTATAACTATCTCATGTGGCTCGTAATGTGCTGCAGCTGCATTCTTGCCTCCGGAGCCTCTGGCACCAAAGGCCACTCCAAGCTGTCCTGAAAGACTCAAAGCTCTCGGTGGTACTCCAATTACATCAGCCAGGTCAACGAGGGCATCATAGGCCTCATTAAGGTCCTCTTGCCGGCGCAGCTGCTCTACATAGTTACCGAACTGCACTCCCCGAAAACCAAAGGTCTCAGAGAACACCTCCGGGGTAATGTTATCACCTCCCCGGTAGTCCTTCCCTACTCTCGGGCCTCTCTCCTCAGGGCGCTCATATGGAATAACCTTCTTCTCTTCGAGCAATCTCTCAAGCTCCTCCTGGTGGTTCTTAACGTATGCTGATGCCTCGGATACCTTATCAAATCCCTGAGCCAGGGTGATGAACTTACCCGCTGCCAGCTTCTTGCCAATGAATATCCCGGGCTTATTGCGCTCGCGCCACATATCGAACTTGACCTTCTGCGGCGCCTCGCTATCTGTGGTGAGGATATATTTCAGTCCGGCAATGGCCTCCTCACGGGTGTCGAACTTATGAACGATCATATTACCCTTGGTGATAGCAAAGACAGCCGGCATATCAACTAACTGCCGGTCCTTATTTAGAGTTTTGCGGGCCTCGAAATGCCTTAACTCATAGCCCTTCAGTGATGTGATCTCCGGGAAGCCGAGATCAAGTAACAGGCTCACCTGCTCTTTCATCTGCTGAACGGCATAGTCATTCATATTGTCATTCATCAACTCCATGAATGTCATACCCTTATGCTCTGCCTTGAATGTCTCTTTGTCTGTTATCCAGCGCAGGACATCCTTGTAGGCATTCACTCCACGGAGCCACCTCTGTTGCTTGTATGTTGACTTGGGCTTGGGGCCTATCTCGTGGCGGAAATACTGGAGGAAGGCTGCCTCCTCCCGTGTTGCGGCGCCACTATCAATGAGCTGCTTATAGTCAATCGGCGGCAGGGTCTTCGAAATGGAATTATTGAGGATATCCTCATTGGTGGTGTCAAGATGCTTTTTAATCTGACCACGGATCTCTTTTTTTGCTCCCGATATCTTCTCTCCAAAATCCTCTATCTTACCTGAGGGTTTGACTGATTCAACCATCTCGAGCTTGAGTGCATCCGGTTCATCCTCCTTCGGAGTCTCGGCCTTCTCACCTGGTTCAGCCGGCGCCTCCATGTCAATGGTCATCTGTGCCCCGGAGAGTACCAGGGCTATCTTCTCGTCAAGGATCTGGTTATTGCGAGCGATCTCCTCCTCTGCCTTCTTGATGCCATCATTGAATGGCTTGAGTGCCGTCTGAAGGTTCTCGGAGGTAGGCTTAAAGATATCACCGGCGAACATGGGCTGCATCCCCTCGGCCTTCTCCTCTTCCTCCTTGCGGTCACCAAATAGTTCATTGCGCTTTTGAAGGCTCTCTTCCTTGGCATCCCTCTCAGCCCTTAGCCGTTGTATCCGCTTTTCTATTATCTCATTGGCGGCCGTATTCTCCTCCCTGAGTTTGATGATCTCAGCGGTTTCCTCCGGCTTATCAAATATCTCCCCAGCGAACTCCGCGGTTTTTTTCTCCTGCGACTCTTGACTTTCATCAATTTTTTTCGTATCTTTGGCCTCAGAAGAAGTTATTTGTGGAGAGTTCCCGCTAACCTTGTCAGCTCCGCTCTTGCCATCTGACGGGTACGCAACTTCATCAGTAGTAACGGACTGCTTGATTCCTAATGCGGGTAAGGACCAAACAACTTCTTTATTTTTTGAGTACTCCTTCCTGAATATCCCAGCCGAATTTACGTTCCAATATTCCCCATTCTTGGACATTTCTACGATAAGTGTCCTGTTCTTGTCGTCAGTTAGTTCTAAGAGATATGTTGGTTTATTGTTATAGGTCGAGCCGGAGCGAATAACGGAATAATTCTTGGCAACCTCCTCTACGAAATCCTGGATGGTTCTGTAACCTGCTTTCTTAATCTGCTCTCCGTGCTGGTTATCAATATGAATCAGTCCATGACTATCGTTACCTACAGTAAGCCTTATAGGGGCCTCTTTTAGGCCTGTTTCAGGCTTAATATATCCAAAATCAATAGATCCATCACTGGCTTTAAGAAAATCCCCGGGGAGTTTCTTGATAAAATCTCCCGCAAACTCAGATTGTGTTTTGGGCTCCGGGGTCTCTTCCGGTATATTGAACTGCTCCCCTGCAAACTCGGGGGCCTTGGCTACTTCTGCGGGTTCTGCTGAGGCTGTTGGCTGGACTCCTTCTTCTCGGCCCTCTCCATCATCTCGGCTTTCAGTGACAGGGACTCCTGGTAAGGTGTCGTTCCCTTGGCTGCGGCTCTCAATGTTACCAACCTGGTCAGCCAGCCCACTAATTTGCTTTTGTCTTTCTGTATCATTGAGAATGCTTTTTAGTTCGTTAAACTGCTTTTCATTGAGCCCGTAGGGGAACGTTTGAAAATAATTAGGGTCACTGGCCGCAAGTGCTTTAAGATCCTCGAGCGTTTTACCTAACTCATTGATCTCGACCTCAAATATACGCAAAATATCTGGATCTCCCTCTACTAAAGGCAGGATTTCTTCAGTAATAACCTGACCGGTATCCAGTGCTGCTGTTTCTGCATCTTCATCCGGCGGTGGAGGCATGTCCTCGGTGGCATGGTCAGCCTTACTCTGCATCTCATCAATGCGGGTCCTCATGTCATTGAGGCCGGTGACTGAAAGTAATATATCAAAGAATGCCCTCTCCTGGTCCTGCTGGTCACCCACTTGAGTAAGTAACTCCGGGTGTGATTGGAAGATATGAGCCTCATTGAGTTTGTCGGTCATCTGACCGTCTTTCTTGTGAGCCCAGATGAATGAGGCGTAATCGCTACGGCTGCGGGTGCCGAGGTGGTGCTTGAGTCTTGCTGTTGATATGCGGCCTCTGTTGATGAAGAATTGATATACGGCCTCCTCAAATGACTGCGGCTCCCGGGAGAGTCTGGCTATATCAACCTTTGACATCGGCCAGCCTTTCTTCTTGGTAAGTTGCTTGACCGGACGGGTATCCTCTGCTGGTTCGGGTGCCTTCTTTGCTTTTGGCTGCTTGGTTGGCTTTTCAATCTTGATAAAGAGAGGATCGCTGTTGTTAATATTCTTCTCAACACCATCATCACTAATCAGTTTTGATATACCGCCGCTGGCCTTCTTAGATAATGTGAAAACCTCCCCTGTAAATATATCCTGCACCACGTCGCCTGTTTTGGCCTGCCACAATGCTATTGTATTGTGTTTTTTTCTGAAGGCATCAACTCTTTTGTATGTATCAACAACCTGAAGGTCATTATCACCTTCTTGGTTATATACTACCCTGCCATTAGGTAGGGTTTCCTCAAGGGGTATCTCTGGATTGGGGTATTCAGCTTCCTTTGGCTCTTCCTTGGCCTTGACAGGCACATTACTGTCAACCGGCTTGCGGGTCCTGGTACCACTACCCAACCACTTCTTGAAACCTTCGAGTGACATCTTGGAGATGGATCCCATGCCTTTCCATCCCGGTTCATAGTTGGCAAGGTAGTTATCCCGGGCATCTTCGGCTGAGTTAAAGCCCATCATTACCTTGTGTTCATCAAATGTCCCGGTCTCCGGGTTCACCTGGTCAACGATATAAACATCCGGTGCAGCGAGATTGTCACCCAAGAACACATCAACCTGATCACCATCCTTTGCCTTGGTCCTGCGGAAGTAGCCATAGGAGTTGTTTAGAAGCATGGACCACTTCTTTCCGGAGGGATCGGTGCCGGATCTCACTGATCCGACCGGGTTCTCAATGGAGATATCAAACCCTGCGAACTTCATATGACCCTTCTTGTAGTTGCCGGCCTCCTTCTGTGCTTCCGTGGGCCTGGTATTGGCCTCGCGGTTGGCTCGCATGAGGTCAGTCTGAGCTTTCTCTTCGGGTGTTACCTCTACTGTTTCTGCCGGTTGCGCCTCAACTTCTTCCTGGGCTGGTGCTTCCGCTTGGACCTCTACCGGGGTTTCTTGTGCTACAACCTCTGATTTTTGTTCCGATTCTGTCGGTTTCTGTTCTATTTCTACCTCAACCTGTGCTGTTTCTGCAATAGTTGGGGCTGCTACGGGTGCTGGTGCCTCTGCCGGTGCTGCCGGAGCCTCTTTCTTGGCCTGTTTGACAGCGGCCTTGATGACATACTCATCCGGGGTGAAAGGATCCCCGGAGTCAACCATCTGCATCTCCCAGGTGAGCTTGGGATAACGCTCGGTCAGCTTCTTGAGGGTTGATTCGGCCTTCTTCTGGGTGTCAAAGACCTCCTGCATGCGGAATGAGCCATCCTCCTCGGGCATGATGGTGAACTCGGTGCTGCCGTCTGATATCTTCCGGGACTTGATGGCCTCGGGTTGGGCCTGTGGCGTTTGAATTCCCTGATCTGTTGCTGCAACGGGGCCTGTTTGAGGCTGATTCTCGTCTGTCTGAATTCCTCCCTCAGCTGCCGGCTGTGCTGCTACTTCCACTTGACCACCAGCCTGACCACCTTCTTGACCACCCTGATCTTCCGGCATACCGAACACCTCTCCGTACTTATCCGGGGTGATAACCTCGGTTGTGGCAGTGAGATTGCCATCTTTGTCTATCTCATTGAGAGTGATGCCCTGGTCTGTGACCTCTGTGACATTGAAGAGCCTCTCGCCAATGGGTATGGTCTCGCCTTCCTGCACAGGTGCCTGTGCCTTGGTGACCATTGCATCCATCTGCTGCTTGGTGGCCTGGTACTGAGCGAGCTCATTTGCCACCCACTCCTCATAAGAGACAGACTTTCTGTTAATGACATCATTGCCCTTGACCATAAACGGAGCTGCCTCTGGATTCTCTGCATCTTTGGCAGTGTAAACCATCTGGTCCTCGTTCTCGGCCTCATTGACAGAGGTGAGAATGACCATGCGGCCGTCCCTTAGTTCCCCAAACCGAATGCTGTTTGTCTGTGGTTCCTGCTCTGAGTAGCCCAGGAAGGTGTATTTCTTCCCCAGCTCCCGTATCTGTGTCTCTGGGTCATTGGCTATCCGTGCCTCAAGCTCCGGGAGTGCTGCGCTGCCCTGGTCGTAGGCATCGAGGTACTCCTTCATCTGCTCGTTGGTGAGCGTTACCTGGTCCTTAACGTTCTTTTTGCTGATCGTTGACTGCTTGCCAACGGCATTCTGCACATAAATCTCGCCATCCTTGCTCTGTCCCAGGGCTTCATAGACCTTGCCATCGCTGGTTTGCACCAATGATACTCCTCCCTTGCGCTTGCGCATCATGTTTGTGGTGAGCTGGCTGGATCCGTAGCTTGCCGGACCGATAAACCCGCCCATCATGGCACCGCCCTTGGCTGCATTAAGGGCATTGAGCATGATCTGCTGGAATCCCATCCTGTCCTCCGGATCCTGGTACAGGTAATTGGCGTAATCCTGTGCTATCTGGGTCCATAACTCTTCTATCCCTTCCTCTTTGGAGTTTCGGAAGGTAGTCTTGCCCAGCTGTAGCAACTTCTGATACATGGCAGGACGAGCTTTGGCCCACTGCTGCATCATGCTCTCAGCTACCTCGGGGCTCTCCTTCATGGTGCGAGTGAGGATCTTGCTTGTCATCCCCTTGGGGAGGAAGCGATCAAGACGGATTTTCTCTGCAGCGAATTCCGCGGTACCGGCCAATAGTGCAACGGACCATTTCTTTGCCTCTGAGATCTCTTTACCGGTCTCCTCGCTGTATTTCTCAACCTCATAGAGGGTACTACCCACTACCGAGCTGGTGAGAGCGCCAATGTTTGCCGTACCGAGTATGCCCGGGATGGCGCTTGCAGATGTTCCTCCGGAGAATGGTGCAGCTGCCAGGGCTGCAAAGGTCCCGGCCATCTGTGGAATGAACGTGCCGAACTCAAAGGCAAGCCCTTTACCCTGTATGGCCCCGGCCTCATCAAGTTTCTGCTCCCCTTTCTGGCGCATAGGGGTCATTGCATCAATGATGTCATCCGCTGTGTAGGCACCGCCGGACATTCTCTCACCTATCGCGCCTATCTTTGGCATGATCTCGGCACCGAACTTCTGCATACCGCCTTTGAGCTGCTTACCTCCGCGCTCTATGCCTGTTCCTATCTTCTCGAAGATGTTCTTATCGGCCCACTCTGCCTCCCATTCTTCGCGGTTGGCATTTATCCAATCATCCTGCTCCCCTTGCGGAGGCTGTGCCTTTCGGGTCCTTAAATCTCCATTCTCATCTGTATAAAGCTCGTTACCCAGGGCCTTTTCAGCCGCAATGGTCTTATCAAAGGTTTTGTGTTTCGGTGATTTCAGAACTTTACCATCAACACCAATCGAGTAAAAGTGATAGTTTGGATCTTCCTTAACGTAATCATTGATGGTTGGCTTTAAGCTCCCTCCCGCCCTTTCAGATTGATAAAAACCACGATAGTCATACTCATCATTATCCTGTTCCCCGGCCATCCATGCCTGAAACAAGTCCTCGTCTGATTGAGGAAGTGCGGTTTTCTTAAACTCTCCTACTGGTCTTGACTGCGGGGCTACGCCTAACAGCTGGTCTATATCAACGAGCTCAGAGCCCCAGGGATCGAGGCCCTTGCCGGCATTAACCGGCTTGGCGGGTGTCTGTGCATTGTATCTCTTGAGTAGATCGTCTGTTGACAGGACCTTCTTAGGCTTATTCCCTTCAGTCATGGTCAGTTATTTAAGTTCTGATAGACAAACTCGGCGAACTCCTTGGCTGCGGTCTGGTCATAGCCCTGCTTTACCAGGTAGCCAAAGACAGCTGACCGCTTCTGCTCGGGAGAGGCCGTGGCATTGATGACCTGATCAATGGTTGCACTCTGGTCCGGCTTGAGGGATATCTGTCCGGCAGGCTGTGAGGCTGCCTGACTTGCCTCGAGCTCTTGCTGACGGAGATCGGGGTACTCTGCCTGCAATCCCTGCATAGCTCTCTCGCGCTTCTTATCATTGCGGATGGCCTCGACTCCCTTGAGCCGTGTATCGTATTCGGTTTGTCTTATCATTCTCTCTCCCCGGGTGATGATTCCCTTCTCCTCCTCGGGGCTGATGGCCTGCCCGGAGGCAAGTTTGCGCACTAGGTCCTTGTAACGGTCCCAATTCTGGACTACAAGGTTCTTAAACTTGAGATTATTGCTCAGGTCCTTGGGATCAATCTGCATTTTGTCATACTGACTGATGGCCGGATCGCTCCGCATCCACTTGAGGACCTGTATGGCATCTCCGTCACCCAGGGGAATGTCTGTCCCTTGCTCGGTGTCCGGGATGACCAGAAACGGTGATTTGTTCCCGTACATGGTTGCGTAACGCTTGAGGTACGGGTTCTTGCTCTGCTCTGCCTTATCTACTGCCAGCGCCTTACGGATATCCTCGTTGGTCTGGTGAGTATCAATCCTCATGGCTGATTTCTCGCGTTCTCCCGCCATCTCTTTCTCACGACCAAACTCTTCCTCGGCCTGACCTTCCCTCCACTCTCTCTCCCCGCTGATCTTCTTTTCTTCCCACTCTCTCTGCCCTGCTATCTTTGCATCCTCGCGCTCATTACCCCTGGCCTCTGCTGCAAGTCCTTGGTTATAGCGAAGGTCATTCTGTTTGTTCTGAAGGTCCATAAGACGGAGCCGGTCCATGTCCGCATCGCTGTCTCTCTCTATCTGATACATTTTCTCCGATGCCTTCATAGTTCCCGGGTTCACATCGCGGGGTCTGATGGTTGCACCTTTGGATCCACCAGCGGAGTCAATCAATAGCCGGAAGGCTTCACCAACGCTGTTTGTGCGCTGGATTTTTTTCTGCGAGTCCTGCAGCTGCTTCTTCTTGGCCTCCTCTTCCTCTTTGAGTTGCTCGTATGGGAATATTGCGGAGTCAGGTCCTTCCTCGAGATAGTTTGTGGTAGGCATGGTATATTAATTAAGATTTAACTCAAGTTCAATTTTAGGTTTGGCTCTTACCCCATATCTATTTCCTTTCATTGCCTCACTGTGCTTTCTTCGTGTTTCCTTAGATACTATTCTCCCTTTGCTCGCTTCACTCATTCTTTCCCTTGTCTCATCTGATATGGGGCCTCGCGTCTCAATTCTTTTTATTCTGGTTTCCTCAGATATCTTTTTCCCCTTCTTAGCCAAACTAATTCTCCTTTTAGTCTCCTCAGAAACAGGAGGCCTTCTTCTTACCGCATCGCCTATTCTTCTTTTGGTTTCCTCTGACTTGTTCTTCCCGGCCTCACTCATTCTTTTGCGAGTCACTTCTGAAAGAATTTTACCCTTATTAGCCGCACTTATTTTGCTTTTTGTCTCTTCGGAATGCTTAATACCTATGCAACTTCCCGCAATCATACAATTATTGAAATACGGTTTATATAAATCAAGAAAGTATTGCTCTGTCGAAATCAAATCTTCTTTATCGCAGCCTATTAATACTGAAAATACCAAGTCATTCTTACCGTATTTATTGAAGTGATTTTGAAGTTTACCAGAATGATGAATATTGCTTTTAAGGTTACATAGATGGACAGTCCATCTCCTATGGATATTAACGGCACTCCCGATGTATATCCTCTCGGGCTTGCATAAAGACTTGATCTGATATATGCCGGATATTTTCATTATCCTGCGAGAGTAGTTGGGTCAACCTTGATCTTTCCAAAGAGATTTTTAAGCCATCCGTCTACCCCATCAAAGGCTCCGTTAGCATCTGCTTCGGCAAAACCAATGCCCGCCTTAGTAGAATTGTCCATTAACGTTGACCAATTTTCTGATTTGCGCAAAAGATTATTTTGCTGCATATTCTGGAGATTATGTTTAAGCCCTTGATACTCGCGGCGAATATTGTCCTTATATACAGTTCCGTATCCCGCTATGCGTGATACCTGGTCAGCCATGCCCCGCTGAACCTTATCACCTACCGCCACCTTCGCTTCATCAGACGCTCCTGAAATTGCCGAATTTTGATTCACACGTTTCATGGTCTCACCATACTGTGTGCGGAGTGCTCCGACTGCGGATCTTCCCTGGGTTGTGTCAAGGAAGTTGGTGTTATACTCTTTGTTGTACCAGTTATCGAGGTCTGTTTCCCTCTTGTTGAGGTAGTTATCGTATTTCTCATTCGCTTGCGCTGACTTCAGCGAGCCGAACAGGGAAACGAGTGAAGAACCTATGGCTAAAGCTGCTCCGACTGACATGTTGAGTGTGATTTATTTCAGTCTAAACATATAAAGACATTCATATTTATTGAGGTCATATTGTCTCTAATTGTGGTCTTATTATCTGCAAATACGACCACAGATTGAGGAACTTTGGACTGAAACAAATACTGTTACTATGACAAAGCGCAAGGACCCAAGTGAACTGAAGGAGCGCCACAGATACCCGATCATTTACGATGATGCCAAGAAAGAGGAGGCCGTGAGGATCCTTATTGACAACGAGCTGAGTTTTGCAGAGACCACAAGGCAGACCGGCATACCCATTCAAACTCTCCGGGGTTTTCTCAATGCTCACTTGCTCTCTCTAAAGGCCAGAGTCCGCATGGAGGAGCTTGCCAAGCTCGAGGATGAGCCAATAGAAGTGAAGAAGGCCAAGTATGAGAGAACAGCCTGGGATGCAAAAATGCTCCTCATTGAGAATATAGTTGCCCTGGCAGCGCCTACAAAAAATATCATAAGCCTGTCGCAGGCACTCCGCGCAGTACATTGGACCACCATGGAGCCCCTCCCGGATCCGGGGAATGGCAATGGTCCCAATAACTCAGAGGCAAATATCCTTGCAATAGTGACTAACCAGATATTACAGATAAAACAGAATATCAATCCAAATGGAACAAAAAACAATAGAGCTGTCAGGAATCGTAAGAAACCTCCCAGACAATCGGGTGGCTGACGGCACCATGCAGGAGGTTATCAACCTCCGTCCTGAAGATGGAGCATGGCGGCCAGTAGGTCCAAAGGAGGGTCTTGTTATGACTACCTCCGATATTCGCTGCATCCACACTATCAATGATAACTTTAAGGTCTATATCGGCACTCCCTCGGGCAGCATGTGGTATTGGGTGTACGAGGACGGCATACTTGTAGCAACCGTCAATGCCGGGATAGCCACTACCAATAAGGAGTTTGTGTACGCCCAGCTGCACAAGTCGCTGATAATATCCAACGTAACCGACAAGACCACCACGATCTTTGTCTTTGATATCACCACCGAGAGGTACACGATCTTTGACTCAGGCTTCCCGGAGCTGCCGAACATGGTTGTTACGGTTCAGACACCGACATTGAGTTATCCATTCCCCGTTAATGAGGATGGAACTGGACTCTCGACAAAGGATGAGGCGTTGGCCTGGGTGCTGGCCAAGATAGAGAAAGAGGCGAAATACTCCTTCACCGGTCCTGTTGTGCTACGGTTTGCCTGGGAGCTGGTGGACGGGACAATCGTCAAACAGTCTGCCCCACTTTATACCAGCTCGTCATACCTTGAGCTCCTTACTGCCGACTCAATCCGGTGGCACGGACGCTGGCTGCAGCTGACCACCACTACCTCCCCGACTGTCTTGGTGGATATCGCTACCCAATGGAAGGGAGTGATCAAAAACTTTAATATATACGCGATGAGGCCGGTGGCTCCGGTTGAAGGTACCAGCGATATTCTGCCTTTGTTTAAGGATCCGTCCCTGGCAGACGATAGTGACTATTACTTGATACAGAGCACTCCTGTTGATGGTGGAGCGTTTGCAATACTTCACTATCTCATTGATGACTTCCGGGAGATAGAGACCTTCCCGGTCATGCCGGCCGACAACTTCAGCCATCATACACTGTTTGCCGCCTCCCTCTTCCCGTATAACGAGAGGATCTTCATGGGTAACGTGAGAGTAGGCATTTACGACAACTTCTCCCCAGAGATATTCCTTGAGCCTATCACAGGAGGCGTTACCGGGGCAGACTACACTGTGTACTTTGAGGTTGACCTGAACACCTCAGACGGGAAGAAAACTATTCGCAAGGGTTGTACCACCATCAATTACTACAAATCATCAAGCGAGCCCACCGTTCATGCCTTTAAGATACGAAGGTATTTGGCTTATCCGGATGCAAGGGCCACGGTCATAAGGATAATCATTGATCCAGTGCTCTCAGGCACAGCAAAGATAGTCGCAACATTGAAGCTCACCCCGAATAATCTACTCAACTTCGCCTATTACAACCAGCCCTCGGCCACTTCACCGGTAACCTACGGTGAATATCAGTTTGTGGGACCGATAACAACTTATTTCGATGCTGTCTATGCCACAATAGCCGATACATACGATGATCTCAACCGCATCCAGGCTACCGAGCAATCCAATCCGTTCTATTACCCCGCAATCAATTCATATCGCATAGGCAACGGCAAGATCCTTGGCATGTCAACCAATGCCGAGGCGCTGTCCCAGGGTCAGTTCGGTCAGTTCCCGATATTCTGCTTCACCTCAGATGGCATCTGGACCATGAACATAGGTTCAGGGGATCCTCTGATCTCAACCATTGTCTCTATCTCCCGGGAGGTATGCAATAACCCCGCCTCCATCACTCAGATAGACGGAGGGACGGCATTCACAACCGAGAGGGGCCTGCACATCATCTCCGGTCCTACTCCTGTGGAGATAAGCGAGCTGGCTGAGGGCAATCACCTGAGCCGGCTGACGGGTACGGTCAACTATACAGCCATTGCCAATAATCCAAACCTGTACCAGGTGCAGGCGTATCTCTGCAACATACCCCTGTTATCTTACTTCTCCGGGGCTCACATAGGATGGGACCACATACACAAAGAGCTGGTTGTATCCAACCCCACAAAGGCTTATTCATGGGTCTTTTCGCTAAAGGCAAAAGTATGGTTCAAGGTTTCTGAGACATGGGAACGATTCATCATGGATTATCCCCGGACCTACGGCTACCGGGCCATAATTAGTGAAGGAGGAGGGGATCCGATATTAGCATCATCAACTGATGTATCATCATCGGATGACTCAATACTGGCCTCTGAAGAATACACCGGCAGCACGGTCAACAACTACCTGTGTGATCTCTCCCAGGAAGATTTCTCAGAGCTGGTGCCGGTACACATGGAGACCAGGCCGATGAAGCTCTCCGCAACCCGCTACAAGAAGATACACCGTATGCTCATCGCCGGCATGGTGTATGACTCTCTCGACAATCCATTCTCTGTAAACCTGTTCGGATCCCCGGATGACAAGAGCTGGTATCTGCTTAACTCCTCCAATACCTTTGCATCGCGTAACCGGCTGCTGATCGGCCGCACCACCTTCTCATGCCAGTACTTTATCCTGGTCATCGGTGGTAAGGTAGATGAAGAGGCATACTTCACGCACCTGGAGGTGGACTTCGAGGAGCGATACAATAACAAGCTGAGATAAGAGAGAGGGGCCTACAAGCCCCTCTTCTGTTACACCAATACTGTGATGCTTTTCCAAACCTCCCATATGTGCGATATGGGCCGTGGTCTCTAACCACTCATCACGGAGATCACTACCGATGTTCGCGCATCTCTCACCTTGTTTTTCGGCAGTGGTGCTTTTCGATCCGGTTCCACCCTACACCGCCTATTGATGTTAAAGGAAACGGGCGGGAGGCCTGTGTGAAAGTCAATGTCTGCAATACTGTCTGAGTTGGCCTGAGGGTCCCGCCCGCTGTAATTACACGGGCTCATAGATCAAACCCGTATCTTATTCTACTCCTATGCTGTTTCAGTTTCCTGAGCCCGAGGAAGGATCTCTTTCTCACTACAAACAGACTCTTTATTTTCTATTAGTCTGTTTATCAATAACTTGATATCTTCATAAGCTCCAATCTCTTCGATTCGCTGCTCCTGGGGCTGCTGACAGAACTCATCTGTCACGATATAGGCATGAAGCATTTGTTCAAGTAGTTTTGGGAAGAGGGCTACATCATCTCTGATAAGAAATGATTTGACAATGTGGTTCGTTGGCATGAAAGTACATAAAACATGATTAGGGCAACATGATTTATTAAGCGACTTAACGCTGTACGCTGCTATTAGCAGTTCATTTGAGTCATCCGGTCTGGGGTTAAGCAAACCGAACTAAGTAGTCACCAAAATGCTTCCGACAGTTTTGATACCTTGTAGCGGGGGTGTCACACGATTACACAGCTTCCGGTTTATGGGACCGGTGAGTTACCACTTACTCTACCCCGTAATGTTGCCGGTCTTTCCCGGCTGCCAGAGGGACTTATCCCTCATCTTGCTCTGGGGTGCGAACACCCCTCCTCGGCTATTTATCTTTCAATGAACTGAGTCCGGATTACCGTTTGTCTCGGGGGTAAATATAGCAACTTCTGTTGTATTTCCGTCAATGTTGCCGTATTTTTTACCAACAAACTGTAAATGTTGATGAACAATCCTTTTGGTTGTTTGTTTATGGCCTCACGGATGATACACATTTCTCGCACAGATTAAGGGCTGTGCCTGTTTCATCCCGGATGAGAACGCCATGCTTGGTGCCGCAGAATGTACGACCGCATTTTTCACAGATGAAGCGATCCGTTGATTTGCAGCCACAGTCACAGGTCAGGGTGGAATACTTCCGGGTCAGGTTGAACACTTCTTTGCGAAACCCCTTGATGTTCTTCATCTCGAACTTTTGCAGTTCGGCTTCATGGTTGAGTATGCGCATGGTGTCGCAGTTGACATCGGCTATCACTCCCCAGACTACCTGGCGCTCGCCTTCGTGATAAGCAGTGAGGCGGCCGTGCTCAAACATGTGGCGAAGGAGGGTTTCACGTTTCATTGCTGTATTCCTTCCGTAAATATTGGAACAGGGATCACGTCACTCGGAAATATCCATAACCAGTAGATGTTGTGATCATTCACCAACTCACTCTCTGGAGGATAAAATTCAATCCCCGTTGTCTCAGTGCCAAAAAGCTCATTTTTAATACTCTGTAGTTCTGCCCAATGATTAGGGATCGGCTGATCGTCATGGCGCTGGATCATGGCCTTTATCGCGATACCTTTCGTTGTTTTTGCACAATCATCAATCATCACGACATAGCGATTATTCTGGTATGCCCTGGTCATCCATTCAGGATGCCATCTGGATGCAAGGTCTATTCTCTCAAATTTCCCTGCGGGTTTCTTAAATAGAATGTTGGCTTTTCTTTCTCGGGCCATTCGCATCGTTCTTGCGTTACTCATATGTTGTTTGCCGTTAGTTTTATTATTACTGAGCCAACCCCACGAAGCTCAAGGAACTTATCAATAATCAGTATCGCCTCTTTTTCGGTGTCAGCGTAGATGCACCCGGATATTAGTTCCTCGATAGTAAAATTTCCTCTCGACTGCCAATAATACAAGTATCTGCCCTTATATCTCGGGTAGAACCTTTGTGAGTTGGGCATGAACTCAACATCGCAGTCCTTATATTTATCCCTGAGATGCTCGGTCTCCGCTGACTTACTTCTGAATAGTCTAAATAGTTTCATCATTGTTCTTTCCTTTTCTTTACTTCGTAATATGCGTTGTACTCTAAAAACAGTCTCATCAAGGGCCTGATCCCGGTGAGGTAGAACCACCATGGCCGCCATCCTTTGTGCAGCTCGTAGCTGATTATCTCGTAGCCGGCACGTTGGAGGAGGAGTTTCATACGGTAGTGGTCAATCTCATGGTAGTGGCCCCGGTCCCAGAGGAGCTTGCCTCGCCTGGGGAGAATAATAAACATCCTGGTCTTATCGTGCATGGCCTTACGGAGCTCCAGGAGGGTATGCAGAGGGTTGAACTGATGCTCGATGGTGTGAGAATAGATGATGTAGTCGAAGGTCATCCCGTCCATAAATGGCATAACATCAAGGTCTCCTTCGGTGTTGGCTATCGGTGCCACGCGAAGTTCCCTATGGATCATTTTTGTCAGAGGGCTACAAGGCCCTACATCAAGTATATAGGGGGTTATGCCTTTCCTACGGAGGTATTCAACGGTGTCTTCATTGCCTCTGGAAAGCTGGTAGGTATCGAACCAGGGTGTCTTTGCGAGTTCGGGCGTCATTTCTCTCCTCCTTTCACCACAAATTTGTTGTATTCCTTGATCCATTTAATTGGTATCTTCATCCCTGCTTGATAGTACCTCGTTATGGCGGCACAAACGTCATAATATCTTTGTTCGTCCCATAACTTCTTAGGCATTAAACCCATCGGTGGTTTCTTCGTTTTCATCCTTCCTCCCCTCCCGTGCAGTTGTTCGGTTTACTCATGCGGTTGCGAAACCACCTCGCACCCTCCTTAAATCCTATCCACTCTCCCCTATAAAAAGCGTTCTTTTGAGTTGGATCAGCAATATTATTAGCAGCCCGTTCTATCTCTTCCTCTGTCGGCATCTCGGCTACCTTAAATAGTGCGTCTATTTCTTCCGCAACTACATCAACGTCATTTTTAGGGATACCCATTATCCATGATTGACCTGCTAACTCACGGACATGATTTATCAGTATTGCAATTATCTGTTCTTTCATTTGCTTATGTTTTGTTTCCAGTATTCAAATAAATCCTTAATTTCGTGAATGCACTGACCTGACGGTAAGTACTCCCATATAATATTGCCGTCTTTATTAGTCTCTTCTTCGAAATATTCATAAAACTCATCACTCCTAACCCACAAAATAAATGCTTCAGGGTACATCTCTTTTGTTGCCTCGGCTACCTTTCTGTTAACCTCTGCTTCAAACATTAATAACCCTTCCCTTGGGTCAACGTCGTATTCCTCGGCTACCTTGAGGGCGGCATAGGCTTCAAGGGCCTCAGTGAATATCCGCACAAATCCTCTTAGGATAATATCCTCATTGAATCTTAATTTGCCCTCATGCTCATAAAGAATTTCCTTCTCTATTAGTATTTCCTCTGCCTGTTTTCTTTCTTCGTCTGTCATTTTTGCTGGGGTTTTAAATCAGATTTTAAAATAGCCTTATCCAATCCAAGGACTTTGTATTTTTCATAGGTTGCGAGCTTTGCGGCAACTATGATACTATTCAGTTCAAGCCCGTTAATTTCAACCGTTGTGTTTTCGGTTTTGCCCTTCCGCCATTTATGAAATTCATCCATTAGTCTACCATGCATGAACTCAATAGGGGAAGGCTCGTGATTTTCCCATCCTGTACTCATTTTTTCTGCTTATTTTTGTATTCTATTTCAGCTTTAATACTATCCATGTTATCAGCGATGTAGGTTCTCAACTCACCGTAACACTTACCTTCATCATATAGCCACAGGAGATATTCGGGAGGCACGTTTGCTAACTTCTCTCCTTTGTACTTGCCAAATGGCATAATGCTTTCGTCTGTCATCTCTCATCCCTCCCCTCCTGTAATGCAAGTTTCTGCTTCTTAATATACTGTTGAATATCCCATGCGTTCACCGGAGATACTTGCAGTGATTTGGCCCAATGCCTCGCAATTTCCTCGGTCACAGGGTTGATTGCATAAATAGCTCCACTGCCAAGAAACCGGGTAAACGATGGCTGTTCGTCTGTTTCTGGAACATCGACCCGTAGCATATTACTACCGGCTATGTTCTGTTCGGTGCATTTACCTGCAATTTGATTGTGCCCAAAGAGCTCAATAATTGCCCATGTTTCAAATTTGTTTTCGTCTGTCATCTCTCTGATGTTTGGGGGTTATTCAATTGCCATTTTTAGTCCATACCGCATAACCACATCCCTCGCACTTCTTTAGTCCGGGAAACTTATAGCCCTTTTTATTTCGTGGACACCAAAAGTG